>CAJIBX010000283.1_pt1 | contig 13875 bp, 11 predicted proteins | sample 9199471 | NCBI WGS metagenome assembly CAJIBX01 (sample SAMEA7708317, study PRJEB35096) | sediment metagenome | biome: marine neritic benthic zone biome [ENVO:01000025]; feature: sediment [ENVO:00002007]; material: shallow marine sediment [ENVO:03000034] sea grass bed [ENVO_01000059] ...
AAGCTCCAGCGCTCTGTTGAGGCAGGAACGAAGGAAACGCTCGAGGTACATAGCGAACGGAAAGTCGGAGCGCTCTTCGGTGTAGCGCTCCCGGTGACTGCGACCATCCCACCCGTCGACTACCAAATCTCGGTTGAAGCACAGGGAGCTGCCGACAACGGCGCCATGCGTTTCGAGCTCCGTCTCGCAGATGTCATCGTGAACCCGAGCAAAGAAGCGAAGCCGGTGCTCGTCACGCAAACCGAAGAAGCCGCAGCCGCGGTCAAGGGCCTCACCGGGAACTTCTCGGTCGACGGGCGGGGAATCGTCGGCGCCATGGAAATCACGCCGCCTCCGAACGCTACGGCGCGTGTTCACGACATGCTCGAGGACATCCGACGAGCGCTCCGCCTGGCTGGCCTCCCGCTGCCAACCGAGCCAGTCGGCAAGGGGGCGAAATGGGCCGTCACCCGGGTCATCAAGCAGGGGGGGATCACCATCCAAGAGCGGTCCATCTTCGAGCTCCGCGACATCGCGGGCTCACGCTTGCGCGCGAAGGTCACATACGAGCAGAACGCTGCCCAACAGAGCTTCACCCCACCTGGCAACCCGGCGAGCACGGTGTTCCAGTTGAACGAATTCAAGTTCACGGGCGATGGAGAAGGGACCTGGCGCACCGACCAATTTCTCCCGCGTTCAGGCAAGGAAATGGCGCAAACGCAGTCCGCATTCTCAGGCGCGGGTCCCGGGCAGGAAATGGTGACCGCAAAGACCGAGGTCCATCTCACGATCAAAGGCAAGTAGCCACTGCTCTTGAGTGCCGGCGCCCGCGCTCGTGATGTGATAGGCCGTCGGCCCATGCGTTACGCGATCTTGCTCCTCTTCGTGATCGGCGCGTGCTCTCGCGGGACCCCCGCGACCGAAGAGCAAGGCGCCCAACAGGAATCCCCCGCCGCAGAGGCTCCGGCGGAAGCGCCCGCGGAGTCACCAGCCGCCAAAGCGGAGGGGCCTGCGCTGAGCCTCGACACCGCGGCCACCCTCGCGCTCGTCGACAACGGCAAGCCACCGCACAAGGCATTGAGGACCAGCTTCAAGCCTGGGTCGAAGCATGCGCTCCGAGTGAGGAGCGAGTGGGAGATCGCAGCGAGCTACGGTCCGTTCGCCTCCCCGAACGCCACGATGCCTTCATTTACGTATGCGCTGGAAGCGGAGGTCAAAGAGGTCACCAACGGGACCGCTCGTTTCGGCTTCCGAGTCGTCGAGGTCAGCGCGAAGTCCAGCGACGCTGTCAAGCCCGCGCAGGTCGAGGAGGGGAAGAGCGCTGCGGCATCGCTTCAGGGCGTGACCGGGAGCTTCACGATCGATCCGCGGGGCCTCGTCCAGGCTTTCAGCATCGGCGCACGCCCCGAAGCCACCACGATGGTTCACGACATGCTGGAGCAAATCGAGCGTGGGATCCGCTTGGCGAGCCTTCCGCTGCCCGAAGAGCCGATCGGGGAGGGCGCGACGTGGACGACGACGCACGTGATGAAGCAGCGCGGGGCACTCACCGAGCAAGCGTCTACATACGAGCTCGTCAGCACGGACGGACCCCGCCTGCAAGCCAAGGTCACCCACCAGATGACCGCGCCCAAACAGATCTTCAGCCTCTCCGGGAACCCGGCAAAGGCAAGCTACAAGCTCGTGGAGCTCGGCTTCGAGGGTCAGGGACAAGGCACTTGGGAGCTCGGGCGTCTCACCCCGCCATCCGCCTCCGAGAAGACCGCCATCGTTTTCAAGATGACGATTGTGGGGGCCAAACCGGCAGCCGTGCTGATGTCGAACAGCACGACCCTCCAAGTGGACCGCGGACGCTGATCCGACGCCGGGTCGGTGGCTACCCTTTCTTCGGGAACCAGGGAATGATCTTCGAGACGCGGCGCTGATAGCTCACGTACGCTTCGCCGTGATAGGTGACGAGGTCCCGCTCCTCGAGCGGGATCGCCAGCAGAATGTAGACGGTGAAGCCGATCGCAAAAACCAAGTGGCCGGTGGTCATGACGGGCGTCGCCCAAAACGCGATGATCAAACCGACGTACAAGGGGTGGCGCACGACGCGGTAAAACAGAGGCGTCGAGAAATGGAGCCATTCGTAATCGCGGCCGCGGAAGTGCAAGACCACCTGTCGCAAGCCGAACAGGTCGAAGTGATTGATCAGGAACGTCGATACGAAAACGATGCCCCAGCCTAGAAGAGACACGCCGATGAGCACGTTCGCGTACGGCGTGGCGGAAACATCCCACACGATGCCACCGATGGGCCGCCAAAACACGAAGATCGCGACGAGAACCAATACCGTCGCCAAGACGAACGTGCTTCGCTCGGCTGCCGGGGGAATGAACTGCGTCCACCACCGCTTGAAGGCAGGCCGCGCCATGATGCTGTGCTGGACGCCAAAGAGCGCGATGAGCGAGAGGTCGACCGCCAGTGCCTGCCAGAACGGAACCGCGGGTCCGACGTCCATGCTGCGCGGGACGAAGAAGTTCCCGACGAAGCCAATGAGATAGAGAAACACGCCGAGGAACGCGACATAGACGGTGACTCCGTAGAGCAAAACCGCAGTGCGTTGGAGCGCGCCGTGCTGCTGCGGGCGATAGTCATGGGCGGAATGGGTCTGGACGGACGGCATGGGAACCTCCTCGGCTGGGCGGAGTGAGAATCACGCGAATCGGGCGGCGACGTCAACGCGGGGGCGCGATCCCGGCCGTGATGCTAGCGTTCGCCAGTGATTTTGAGGGATCCCGTGCACGGCCTGATCTCCTTCGAGGGCCGGGATGAAGCCATCGCCCAGTCGCTCCTCGACACCAAGGAGGTTCAGCGGCTTCGGCGGGTGCGCCAGCTCGGCCTGGCCTCGCTCGCGTTTCCGGGCGCTGAGCATTCGCGCTTTTCACACGCGATCGGGGCGGCGCATGTGATGCTTCGGCTGCAGGAGCGGCTCCGGGAGTGCCAGCACGTTCTGCCGCGCGAGGAGCAGCTCGATGACGAGGCTTCGGCGGATGCGCTCGCGGCGGCGCTGCTTCACGACCTCGGGCACGGACCCTTTTCACATCTCTTCGAGGAGGTGCTCCCGCACGCGAAGCACCACGAGACCTGGACTCAACAGATCATCGAGGACCCGGCAACCGAGGTGCACCAGGCACTCGAGGCACTCTCGGACGGCATGGCCGGGCGCGTGAGCCAACTGCTGGCGGGGAACTATCGTCTTCCCTATCTCAGCCGCTCGGTCAGCGGAACGCTCGATGTCGACCGGGCGGACTATCTGCTGCGCGACAGCCACATGACCGGGGTCCGGTACGGCCTTTACGATCTCGACTGGGTGCTGCGCGCGTTTACCTTTGGGTTCGTTGCCGACCGTTGGGTGCTGGCGATCGAGGGACGCAAAGGCCTGCCGCCGATCGAGAGTTTCTTTTTGGGGCGGCACTTCATGTATCAACAGGTCTATCACCACAAAGCGACGCGCGCGGCCGAGGCGCTGATCCGCGCGATCTTCGTGCGGGTCCGCGAGCTGATCGCCGACGGGTCGGCGCCGGAGCCGCTTCCGCGTGCGTTCCGTGCCGCCGTGTTGGGCGAGCCGCTCAGTATTGATGAGTACCTTCGTTTGGACGACGCCACACTCATGACGAGCCTGGCCGGGTGGGAACGCAACGGCGATCCGACGCTTGCAAACCTCTGTCGATGTCTGCGGGATCGGCGATTGCCAAAGACGGTTCCGCTCCCGGCCGGGAAGCCAGCGCTCTGGGAGGAAGCGACGGCCCGCGCGAGCGCCATCGTCGAAGAGCACGGGGGGCGTCCCGACCTCGAAGTCTGGCTCGACATCGCCGAGGACACTCCCTATTCGGAGCCGGTCGATGCCTCACCCCACGGGCTGTGGGTGGTGATCCGGCACCGTCCTGTACAGCGACTCGGCGAAGCTTCATTTCTCCTGGGTGAGCTACGTAACAAACGGATCGAAAGGCCGAGATTGATTTTTCCCGCTCACCTTAGAGAACAAGTGCTGAACGCCATTCAAGGGGTCATCGGTTCAGATTCGGTTGATCAAAACCCTTGAAACCATCTGCAGATCTGTGCGTAAATTGCTGATACCGTTGCTGTGAACCCATTGGGGGGTCTTCGCGGGATTGTTGTGACGGGGGCGGGCATGGCCAAGATCTTAGTCGCAGATGACCAGCAGATTGTGCGCACACCACTGGTGGTGATGCTGCGCGAGGCCGGCCATGATGTCGACCAGGCCGCCAACGGGGAGCAGGCGTGCGCGCTCATCAGCGCCCACGGGTATGACTTGGTGCTCACCGATCTCAAGATGGGTAGGGTCGACGGGTTCGAAGTGCTCCGACACACGCGCGAGCGGTCGCCCGGCACCGACGTGATCGTCATGACCGCATACGGGACGATCGAGACTGCGGTCGAGGCGATGCGCCGTGGCGCCTGCGACTACTTGCCGAAGCCCTTCAACGAAGAGGAGCTGCTGCGAAAGATCCAAGACGCGATGGATCGTCGCGGGCCCGCGGAGCCGGAGCCCGAGGTGTCGACGACGATCGACCTTCTCGAGCGGGACCAGTTCAAACACATCATCGGCAACTCGGTCGCCATTCGGGACATCTTGAGCCGGATCGTGCGCATCGCGCCGACCGAGGCAACCGTCTTGATCACGGGCGAAAGCGGCACAGGCAAGGAGCTCGTCGCTCGGACGGTCCACGCGAGCTCGCGGCGCGCCGACCGACCGTTCGTATCGATCAACTGTGCGGCGATCACCGAGACACTGCTGGAGAGCGAGCTCTTCGGACATACGCGAGGGGCGTTCACAGGGGCCGTTCAGGCTCGAAAGGGGCTTTTTGAAGAAGCGAACGGTGGCACCTTCTTCTTCGACGAAATCGCCGAGACGCCGCCATCGCTTCAGGCAAAGCTCCTGCGCGCGATTCAAGACGGCGAAATCAAGCGCCTCGGCGACAACAAGTCGATTCGGGTCAACGTGCGCATCATCGCGGCGACCAACCAGGACCTCAAAGCGCTCATCGAGCAGAAGCACTTCCGGGAGGACCTGTACTACCGTCTCAACGTCGCGCGTTTCAAGTTGCCGCCGCTCCGCGAACGAAGAGAAGACATCCCCCCGCTGGTCCACCACTTTTTGCGCAAGCACACCAAGCGACTGGGCAGGTACCTCGAGCTCGGGGAGGGTGTGATGGACTACCTCATGCAGTACGACTACCCCGGCAACGTCCGCGAGCTCGAGAACCTGGTCGAGCAGGGCGTCGCGCTGGCGGTGCACGGTTACCTCGAGCTCGAGGACATCGTCACGCCGGAAATGGAGGATGATCGCTCCAGCATGACGCGGTCGCTCCAGGACGTCGTCGACCGTGCCGAGCGCGACGCGATTCTTCGCGTGCTCGAGGAGGTCGACGGCAACAAGGAGCGCGCCGCCGAGCGCCTCGGTCTCAGCGCGACCACGCTCTGGCGCAAAATGAAGCGCCTCGAGCTCGCCTGGCCCAAAAGCGCCTGATCTAGGGGACAGGTTCCCCCCTCAGAACGCTATAGATTCAAGGCGGTTACCGATCGAAAATGCAATTCGTCCGCCCGATTGGAGTTTGCATTTTCGGTCCGCAAGTGCGCGGAATGGCGTCGCTTCTGAGGGGGGAACCTGTCCCCCTGAATCAATCGGAGTCAGGTAGGAAGTCGCTGATGCGGCGCTTGAAGCGGCGGGCTTGGGTTTTGGTGAGCACGCCGTCCTCGACTTGCTGGTCGATCTTCTTGAAGAGATCGTCGACTTCGTCTCTATCGGGGAGCTCGTCGGCCAAGCCGTATTTCTCGAGCTTCCTGACGAGGAACTTCGCGTCGTCGTCCGACGCCGACGCATAGTCGTCGGCCTCGTCCTCATCCGCCCGCGCGCTTTGAATCTGCTCTTTGATCTCCGCTCCGACTCGCCGTCCCGCCTCGCCGATCTCTTCTCGAAGGTCTTGCGCCTCCTCGGTCTGCCAGATGCGGGCCAAGTGCTGATAAGCGGTCGATTCCCCCAGCTTCACGAAGAACCCCAGATAGACGATGAACCCGATGACCGCTGCTGCCCAGAAGAGCCTAAACACCCAAGTGATCATGCTTCCTCTCCTCGTCGAATACCGTACGTGCGCATCTTTTTGTGTAGGTTCGTGCGCTCGACGCCGAGCAGCGTTGCCGCCTTCGAGATATTCCACGACACCTGGTCGAGCGTGGCAAGAATGTAGTCGCGCTCGGCCTGGTTCCGAAACTCGCGAAGCGTAAGCCGGTTACCGGCCGCATCCTTCATTTCGAGCAGCGAGCCCCCAACCCCGACGTCGGCCTCCGGAGAAACCGCAACGCCCAAGCGCCCCTCCTGGGGAACGTCGTCGATCGTAATCGTGTCGCCGCTCAGGATCGCCATGCGCTCTACGACGTTTCGAAGCTCTCGCACATTCCCCGGCCACGGTCTCTGCGCCAGTACCTCGAGCACTTCTGGATCGATGGGCTTTTCCTTGAGGCCGTTGTCTCTACAGAAGTCCCTCAGGAACGCAGTGATCAACAAAGGTATGTCCGAGGCCCGTTCGCGTAGGGTGGGGCTGACGATGGGGACCACATTCAAGCGGAAGTACAGATCTTCGCGAAAGCGCCCCTCCTTCACCTCGAGCTCTAGGTCCTTGTTGGTCGCCGCCAGGACCCGTACGTCGACCGCGATTGCCTTCTCGCTTCCGACGCGACTGATCTCGCCGCTTTGGAGCGCCCGCAGGACCTTGGCCTGAGCGTTTGCGCTCATGTCACCGATCTCGTCGAGGAACAGAGTGCCGTCGTTTGCGAGCTCGAACATACCCTTCTTTCGGCCTTGCGCGCCCGTGAACGCGCCACGCTCGTAACCGAACAGCTCGCTCTCGATCAGCTCGGCCGGGATGGCGGCGCAGTTGACCTTGATGAACGGCTTGTCGCGTCTCGGACTCAACCGGTGGATCGCACGCGCGATGAGCTCCTTGCCCGTCCCACTCTCGCCGGTGATCAAGACGCGGCCGTTGGTCGGCGCGACTTTCTCGAGCTGGGCGAACAGCTCCCGGATCACCGCGCTCTCGCCGATCATCTCGTACCGATGTTCGACGTCGGCGCGAAGCTGCTCGACCTCGCGCTGCAGCTGCCACGTCTTGAGCGCGTTCCGAACGCTGACCAGCACGCGGTCACGCTCGAGTGGCTTCTCGAAGAAATCGGTGGCGCCTAGTTGAACCGCCTGCACCGCTTCAGCAACGGAGGCGTGGCCCGACACCATGAGCACGGGAAGCTTGCGCGTCTCAGGCGTGCTTCGGATCTTCTCGAGCGCCTCGATGCCGCTCATTTGGGGCAACCGGACATCGAGAATCACCAGGTCCACGTCGCCATCCCCGAGTCGCTTGAGGCCATCTTCGGCGGTCTCGGCGTCCGTGGTCCGAAATCCAGCCCCCTCGAGCACCATCTGGAGCGTACGACGAATGTTCTTTTCGTCGTCTACGATGAGGATGTTGGCGCTCATTTCCCACGCCTGTATAGCACGCTGACCCCGCGCGATCCGAATGAGTGACGAGCGGGCAGCAGCTTCCGCGCTTGTTGCTAAGATGCGGACGACGGCACCGATGACGGTTTCCCCGGAACAGCTCGAAAGCGCACTTGAACGATCCGAGCTCACACTCGGCCGGTGCTCGGTGACCGAGATCGTGCCCGAGGTGATGCCCATGATCGAATCGCTCGTGGACTTACCCGCGCTCGCGAGCAACACCGACCTAGGTTCGTTCGAGTTCAGGGAATCTTTTGCCTTGATCACCTTGCTCGGCCGGCGACTTGCACTGCTCGATCTCACACCGACCGCCGCGTTGGGTGTCTGTTCGACCGCAATCGAGCTCGTGCCCACGTCAAAAGCGTTCGCCGACTCGGCCGTGGCCGCTTGCATGGAGGGCTTCGTGCGTGGCCGGGAGGAACGGATAGACGTCCTCCACAACGAACGAGCCGAAGCTGCCGTGCGGCCCGTGCGTGTTTCCGCCGACTGTTTTCTACTGATGCCGTCGGGCATCTACGAGTCGCAGTTGATCAGCGACAAAGTCGACGAGCTCGCGCGCAAGCTCTTCGAGGCGAATGCCAAATTTGCCATCGTCGACTTCTCGCAAATGGGTGAAGCCTCGGCAGAGCGCGCAGCGGCGCTCTTTGGAGCCGACGAAATGGCCAAGATGCTGGGCGCTTGCTGCATCTTCACCGGCCTGAACACCGAATGGAAAGCAGCTGCACGCGAGGTGGGGATCCAGCTCGACCTGATCACGATGGCAACCGATCTCGCAGAAGGTATCGTCCTTGCTCACTCGGGCGGAGACCGAGACAAGAGGGACTCCTGGTTGCGCGAGCTCTGGGAGCGGATCTCCGGCAGCAGCGACCGGTAACCCGCGGCTGCCTCGCGGGGAGCGGTTACTGGCTTGCAGGCTCGGAGGCCGCGGTGTCGGCCGCGGGCTTGGCGGGCTTGGCGCTCCCGATCTCATCGAGCTCACGGTTGGCACGCTTCGCGACGGCCTGGTCCTTGCTCGCCTCGCGAAGCCAATACCGCGCCCGCTCGATTCGACCCAGCCGTCGATAGCACAGACCCGTTTCTAGCTTCGCGTCTGATGTTGCTGGATCCTTTGGGTATTTCTTGATGAAGCGCTCGTAAACCTTGACCGCTCCGAGGCAGTCGTCCTTGGCCGACAACGCCCGGGCTCGGGCGAGCAAATCCGAGCTCGCCTCAGTCGAGACCGCGGATCGATCGTCGGTGGCCGAGGCTTTCCGATCGAACGCGACCACCTCGGCCTCGGCTCGACTGTCCATGCCGCCCCCGCGCAGACCGGAAAGGGCGTCCGGCGAGCTCGCCCCACGTGTGGCAGCCCGGCCGATCCTCTTCGAGCCCACGGGCTCGCTCTTCGCCACCGCGGTCGGCGCCGCCCGCTTCACCCGGCGCTTGCGCTCGGCCTGCTTGGCCACCTTCTTGGGCTGCGCCTTGTTCTGCTCCAAGGTGCGGTCCGCCCGCAACACGGTTTCCTTGGGCGACCCCATCCCTGGTGCCACCACCTCGTCGGTCGAATCCGTCACGGCCCGTTCTTCCTCGAGCGCGTCGGATTCCGCGGGCGCAGCGGGTGCGGCAACCGGCGTTGCCTCGTCCTCCATCACGACCTCACGCACCAAGAACGGGAACCCCGCATAGACGCCCACCCCGATCACCAACATCGCGGCGGCCGCCATGGCCAAGTGGGGCGAGAGCAGCCAACCCTGTCCCGATCCCGCGGCGCGCCGGTCCGCCTCCGCGCGCGCAGCCGTCATGATCGCGTCTTCCACGGCCGGAGCGGGCGCCTCGAGCGGAAGACGATCGACGAACTCCAGCGTGCCCTGCAGCTCCGCGTAGGAACGCGCGCAGTCCTGACACCCCGCGAGATGTTCCCGAACCTGACTCGCCTGGCCGGCGTCCAGCTCTTGATAGAGCAGGGCGACCAACAGCGTCTGGCACTCATCATGGGTCATCTTTTCACGTCCCCGTTCATCCTAGCTCCCGCGCGTAATCCCTGTAGTCGGCCAGCGACTCCTGCAACCGCTCGAGCGCATAGCGCATGCGGCTCTTGACGGTGTTGACGGGGGCGTCCACGACCTCGGCGATCTCCTTGAACGAAAGCCCTTGGACCTGCCGCAAGAGGAACACCTCTCGCTGATCGTCGGGCAACGCTTCGACCGCGTGACCGATCCGCTCCTCGATCAAACGCTCTTCGGTGCGTCGCTCGGTGCCTTTGGGCGACGCGATACGCTCGACGCGCGGCGCCCCGCCTGGCACATCGACCACATCGAGCGAACGATGCCTGCGAAACGACATGCGGCGGGCATGGTCGATGCACCGGTTCCGCGCGATCGCATAGAGCCACGTCGCGAATCGCGACTCCCCACGGAAATCGTCGATCCGCTCGATCACCTTCAGGAACACATCCTGGAACAACTCCTCGGCCTCGGCGCGGTTCCCCGCCATCCTCAGTAGGTAGTTGAAGATCGGCGTTCGATAGCGACCGAGGAGCACCTGAAACGCCGAGGCATCTCCTGCGCGGAACGCCCGCACCAACGCCTCGTCCGACTCCGGACCCGTCGCGCTCACCCCGTACCCCTATTTGCGGAGTACCATGTGCTGATCGGTCTGACACACATGGATCGACGAGCAGCGTAGCCTGAAGATCTGATGGCGGGCCAGCGCGGGTAGATTCCGCCGCGGCCCCACCGGCGCAAGTCGATGACAATTCAGCGGTTGTTGTGCTCGCAAGAGCAATCGGGCACACTTGGCACCGCGTTGACCAAAAATGGGCCGATTGATATAAGCGGCTAGGCCGTCGAGGAGCGATTTTGCTTCAGATGGTAGCTACTTAGAGGGGAAACAAGCATGCGCAGAAAGATTGCGCTGGGGGTGAGTGTCAGTCTGCTCTGTGGCGCGGCCGCCGTTGCCGTGGCGCAATCCGGGGAACCCGAGGGGGAACCTGAATCCGCTCCGCCGGCGGAACAAGCGCCCGAGGCCCCCGCGACTCCGGATGTCACTCCGCCCACATCCCAACCCGAAATGGACGCGGGCACCTATGCGGTTCGTCTGCGTGATCTCGAGCAACGGATCAATGAGCTCAAAGAAAAGATCTTCCGCTCCAAAGCAAGGCTCGCCCTGCTCGCGGAGACAGTGCTCGAGGGCGTGGTCGGCGGAGCTCAAGCGATCCTCGTCCATGAAAACCGTATGTCTCGTTCATACAAGCTCGTGAAGGCGCTCTATGCGCTGGATGGCGCGCCCATCTTCAACAAAGCCGACGAAGAGGGCTCGCTCAGCGACCGAGAGGAGTTCGAGGTCTACAACGGAAGTATCGTCCCAGGGGAGCACACGCTCACGATCAATCTCGAGTACCGCGGGCACGGCCTGGGCGTATTCTCGTACCTCAAGGGATACCGATTCAAGGTCCGATCCACACACACATTCACGGCCCCGGAGGGTCGGCAAGTCACCCTCCGCATCGTCGGGTTCGAAAAGGGCGGTCCGAGCACCGCGCTCGAGGAGCGACCCGCCATCAAGTACGTTGAACGGGTCGATCGACGCACCCGGATAGAAACAGGTGAGGCTGAGGGCGGTCAGTGATGCACAGGCGCGCGGCGTCCATACCGCCGCCCGAATCCGAAAGGCGTTCGAGGGGGATTGACCGATGCGTGCTCGCAGGGATCGCGACGCTGACCGCGATCGCCCTTGCGCCGTCGCCTTCCGCTGCCCAGCTCGAGAGCATCAACCGCGAGCTGACGCGCCTCGAAACGGACGTCGACCTGCTGATTCGGAACCCCGTTCGAAAGAAGCAACTCCGAAGCGAAACCTTCGTCGAAGAACGGCTCACCGATGGCGAGCTCTTCTTTCGACTGAAGGACTACATTCGCGCAAGCATCATCTTCACTGACATCGTCGAGCACTATCCGAATCACCGCGCCTACCCGGACGCTGTGTTTTTGTTGGGCGAATCGCTGTTTCACGCTAGCGATCTCTACGGCGCGCGCACCCGGTTCTCACAGGTGATCGATCGCGCTGCGCGAGCCGATTTCCAGCCCTTCGTGCAACGGGCGCTCGGACGACTGATCGAAATCGCGATCCGCACCCAGAACTTCGAAGGCATCGAAGGCTATTTCCGGCAGCTGAGCGAGCTTCCCGCGAGCGAGCTCGAAACGCCGACGGCTTACTTCAGGGCGAAGTACCTCTACAGCCTTGCCGTCCCCGACGATGACACGACCGAAAGCGATCCCGATCAACTGGCGGTCATCGTGAATCCCGTCCGGCTCGAAGAAGCGCGCCGTGCCTTTCTCGCGGTCCCCGACAAAGGCGGATACGCCATCCAAGCGAAGTACTTCGTCGGTGTGATTCACACCCTTCGCGGGGAGCTGGTCGAAGCGATTCAAGCGTTCCGCGCCGTGCTCGGCGCCAAGCCAGAGGCGCCCGACCTCGAACAGAGCCAGGTCATCGAGCTGACGTACCTCGCGCTCGGTCGGCTCTACTATGAAACCGACGAGCTGGAGCAAGCGATCGACGCGTACCAGGCGGTGCCTCGCACTTCCGAGAACTTCGAACGAGCGTTGTTCGAGATCGCTTGGGTCTACATCCGTCGCGGCGATGCAACGGCTGCCGAGCGAGCGTTGGAGGTGCTCACGGTTGCGGTACCGGACAGCCCACTCGTCCCAGACGCCAAGGTGCTTCGCGGCAAGCTGCTTCAGCGTGGTGGCCGATACAACGACGCACAGAGCGTGTTTGCAGAAGCCCGAAACGAGTTCGGCCCGGTCTACGACGAGCTCACGCGCATCAGCGAGTCCCAAACCGATCTGCAGGGCTACTTTCGGCGGTTGGTTCGAGAAAACATGGAGGACTTCGACGTCAACGACTTCCTGCCCGCAAGCGCTCGTCGATGGATCCGACTCGAGGGCAGCTACGAGCGGTCGCTCCAAGCCCTCTCCGATTTGAGCACCGCCCGCCGATTGGTCCGCGAAACCGATGATCTGATCATCCGGTTGACGGGGGCGCTCCGCGCGCCCAATCGCGCGAGTCTCTTTTCCGACTTGCGCAACCAGCGCGAGCGCGCCACCGCGCTTCGCAATCAGCTGGTCCGCACTCGTCGTGATCTGATTCGCGCTGAGTCCAAGGCCAATCAGTCGGCGTCTGGTGCGGTGCAGCAAGTGCGAAGTCAGCGAGCCGCGCTCGAAGACGGCTTGGTCAGAATGCCCGTCACCGACGAGGACTTCGCCATTCGAGACAACCAGCTGCTCGACCGATTCGATGCGCTGGAGCGCGAGCTCGGCGTGCTGCAGGTTCAAGTGCTCGGCTTGGAGGCCCGCATTTCGGCGGCGAACACGGTGCTCGGGTGGCTCGAGCCCGGCCAACCCGAAGCCCAAAAGATTCGGAGCGAGATCGAGATCCACGAAGAGACGCTCGAGGCGTACCGCTCGACGATCACCGATCTGCGGCGCCAAATCGAGGTCGGAAGGCTCCACGTCGGGGTTGGCGATCCTCGCTACCAAAAAGACGACACGATCCGCGAGCAATACGACGAGCTGGTCGCTCGGGAGCGCCAGCTCGCGGGCTCCGGTGGCGCCGCGTTCGATAGCGCCTACTCGCGCGTCGAGAAACTCGAAGCGCAACTCGACCAGCGCGACGGTGAGATCATCAGAGTCTCCGAGGAACGCGTCGCCGACATCATGCAAGTCGTCGAAGAGGAGAGCGTCAACCTGCAGGGTTATCGACGAGCCCTGGCTGGGCTCGAAGGCGAAACCGAAGACGTCGTGGGTGCGATCACGCATCTGAATTTCAACCGCGTTCGGGAGCGTTTCTTCGATGTCGTACTCCGCGCCGACGTGGGTCAGATCGACGTTGCGTGGGCACGGCGCGAAGAACATCGGATGCGGATCGACATGCTCACCCGCGAGCGAGCGCGTGAGCTCCAGGCTCTGGATGACGAGTTCCGCGACGTGATGGACGAGGACCTCGAGGGGGAGGGCGGCAAGTGAAACGCGCCCTCGTGACGCTCTACACGATCGGCGCGGGTGCCTTGCTGCCGACGATCGCTTGGGCACAAACCCCGGCCGAAGCCGAGACCGAGGCTGAGACCAAGGCTGAGGCCGAAACCGAGACCGGAGCCGAGACCGAGGCACCGCCCGATCCGAACGCGGCCCCATGGTCCGGCGCTACCGACGTAACGCTCCCCACCTTCCTCCAAGACACCGGCAAGCGCGTCGTGGACGAGCGCCCCGGACCGACTCCCCAGCAGATCGAAGCCCTCCGACAGATGCAGGCGGAAGTCGACGGGTTCATGCGCTCGGGCAACATCTACCAAAACACCGTAGGCT
>CAJIBX010000147.1_pt1 | contig 13749 bp, 13 predicted proteins | sample 9199471 | NCBI WGS metagenome assembly CAJIBX01 (sample SAMEA7708317, study PRJEB35096) | sediment metagenome | biome: marine neritic benthic zone biome [ENVO:01000025]; feature: sediment [ENVO:00002007]; material: shallow marine sediment [ENVO:03000034] sea grass bed [ENVO_01000059] ...
CCAAGGAGGCAATGATCGTCATCTGAACGATGATGCGGATGCTGCTCGGAAGAATGTGGCGAATCGCGCTGACGGCCGCGTTGGAGAAGGCGGCCACGACGGTGAGGGCAACGCACATGTAGAGCGAGGGCAGCAGCGACGTGGTCACGGCTAGGGCCGAACAGATGCCGAGCACATGCAAGGTGACGGGATTGTCATCGACGATGGGTTTGAGAAGAGCGCGTTTGGTGTCGCTGCTCATGAGCCTCCTCCTGCCTGTATCTTCGTGAGAAATGGCCCATAGCCGTGGTCGCCGAGCCAGTATTGGATGATGTTTGTGACTCCATTGCCGGTCAGTGTCGCACCCGAGACTCCGTCGACGTGGTAGTCCGCGAGTGGATCGTCGGTGGCGACGCGGCCTTTGACGACGCGAAGCTCGAGCGAGCCCGAATCATCGAATGCCCGCTTTCCACGCCAGAGCCCGCGCCACGATGGCTTGACGATGAAATCTCCAAGGCCGGGGGTCTCCCCGTGCTCGTAGAAGGTAATGTCGGCGACGGTGTTCGCATCGGCCTCGAGCGCGACAAAGCCGTAGAGGGTCGACCAGAGGCCGTAGCCGGAGATTGGAAGGATGATTTTGCTCAGCTCCTCATCACGGCGAACGAGATACACGAGGGCATGCTTTGCGCGGCGCCCCACCTTGGCCACGTCGAGCTCGCTCGGAATCGCGATGCTCTGGGCGGGATCCTTCGATTCTCCGACCGGATCATAGGATTCCGGATTGATGCCGTCGGCGTATCCACCTGTTTCGAGCTCGATTACACGCGGCTCGATGCTCTCGAAAAGCTCATCGACATCGGCATCCGGCGCCCAGAGCCCTGCGACCTGGAGAATGTTTCGGCGTTTTTCCTCGATGGCGTTCTCGACCTGTCGCGGTTTGAGCACGATCGCGGCCGACGCCACGAACGAGGAGCAGACCAGACTGACGAAAAGCGCGACGAGCAGGGTCCGAACGACCGTGTCCGTCCGCGCACCGGACTGCTGGGATGACTCAGGCACTTCGGCGCAACCTCCGGCTGACGTTCGCCCGCATGACGAAGTGATCGATGGTGGGAGCAAAGATATTGGCGAAGAGGATCGCGAGCATGATGCCCTCGGGAAACGCGACGTTGACCACCCGGATGACCACGGTCATCGCTCCGATCAGAAAGCCGAAGGCCCAACGGCCGGGGTTGGTGACGCAGGCGCTCACCGGGTCGGTCGCCATGAATACCATTCCGAAAGCGAAGCCGCCGAGCACGAGATGCCAGTACCAGGGCATCGCGAACATCGGGTTCGAGTCAGAGCCGACCGCGTTGAAGAGGATGGCCGTGGCGATCATGCCCAGCATGACTCCCGAGATGATCCGCCATGACGCCACTCCGGCGTAGACGATCAAGACCCCTCCGAGGAGGCACGCAAGGGCCGAAGTCTCGCCGAGCGAGCCCTGGATGTTTCCCACAAACGCATCCATCCAGGTGATGCCCTGCTCCTTGATGCCGACGACGCCGCTTTCGGCGCCAACCGCCAGCGACGTAGCGCCGGTGACGACGTCGATCGGGGGCGTCCAAACCGACTCGCCCGACATCTCTACGGGATAGGCGAAGTACAGGAACGCTCGTCCGGCCAGCGCAGGGTTCATGAAGTTCTTTCCGGTCCCGCCAAAGACCTCCTTCGCCATGACCACTCCGAACGAAATGCCGATGGCCACTTGCCAAAGGGGAGTCGTCGCGGGCAGGGTCAGGGCGTAGAGAATCGAAGTGACGAAAAACCCTTCGTTGACCTCGTGATTGCGAATGCCCGCGAAGAGGACTTCCCATACGCCGCCCGCCGCCAAGGTGATGGCGTAGATCGGTACGAAATAGAGGAAGCCGTAGAAGGTCGCGGCGCCAACGCTCTGCGGGTCGTGGCCGATTCCGATTGCCGCCATCAACGCGCCCCGCCAATCGCTGGGTGCGGCCAACCCGAGCTGCTCGATCGCGAGGTTGGCCTGGTGGCCGGTGTTCCACATGCCGAACAGCGCACAGGGCAAAACCCCAACCACGACCAGGCCCATGACCCGCTTGAGATCGATCGCGTCGCGCACGTGCGGTGCATGGCGCGAAACGTCTGCGGGCGAGTAAAAGAGCGTATCGAGCATCTCGTAGATCGCCTGATAGCTCTCGAGGCTGCCGCCTTTTTCGAAGAAAGGCTCGGCTTTGTCGAGGAGTTTTCGTAGGGGACGCATCAGCCGTTCTTCTCGATGAGGTCGAGGTTTGCTCGAAGGAACTCGCCATACTCGTACTTGCTGCAGCAGACGAAGGAGCAGAGTGCGAGGTCTTCTTCTTCGAGCTCGAGGCAGCCGAGCGCTTTTGCGGTTTCGGTGTCTTCGACGATGAGCGCCTTGAGCAACGGCGCGGGCAGAATGTCGAGCGGCATCACTCTTTCGAAGTTGCCAATGGGAATCATCGCGCGAGGACTGCCGTTCTGACTGGTGCTGAGCGGAAAGCGGTAGCGCCGAGGACGCAACGAGCCGACGAAGGCGCGAATCGACGAGTAGCGATCCGACCCGGCCGCGATCCAGCGCAGAAAGTGACGAGTGCGGTCCTCGGCGAGCACGCTGAGCTGTAGGTCATACGGGCCGAGGTACCGAGCATGCCCTGCGGCTCGTCGTCCCCCGAGAACCGAGCCGGAGATGACGCGGCAGTCGCCCCCCTCGATCTCTCCGTTCAAGAGATCTTCGGTGCTAGCTCCAATGCGTGTGCGCAGCAGGCGAGGTCTTCTCACCTGTGGGCCTCCCAATGCGATCACGCGCTCGGTGCAGACTCGGCCGGTCGTGAAGAGCGAGCCGATCGCAATCACGTCTTGGTAGCCAATGTACCAGACGCTTTTGTTCTCACTGACAGGGTCGACGAAATGGATGTGGGTTCCAGGCAGACCCGAAGGATGGGGGCCTTCGAACGTCGCCAAGCGTACCGAATCGAGCTTCGGTACATCGAAGCTGTGCCCAGGGGCCTGACAAACGTGGACCTTCCCGTCGGTGAGCCGGCTGAGTACCGCGACACCGTCGTGGAAGTCCTGAGCGCGCTCCGCGATGACCAGCCGTGGATCGGCCGCGAGGGGATTGGTGTCGACCGCGGTGACGAAGATCGAATGCGGTGACGCATGGGCGTTGGGAACCTTTCCGAACGGGCGCGTGCGCAAGGCGGTCCACAGGCCGGAGGACTGCAGGGCCGCTCGCACTGCGTCGCGATCGAGCTGGGTGAGCATCGTCCGCTCGTGCGAGGGAAAGAGCATTTCGTCGTCGCCATCCAAGCGAACGACCACCGACTGAAGTGACCGGCGAGCTCCGCGGTGGATCGCTACGATTTCCCCGCAGCCCGGCGAGGTGAACATCACCTCTGGGTTCTTCTTGTCGACGAGCAAGGGCTGCCCAAGGCGGACGCGGTCACCGACCTCCACCATGAGCCGCGGCTGCAGTCCGGCGAAGTCCATCGCGACCAGCGCCACCCAGCCGACCGCGTTTGCATCCTCGATGCGTTGCTCGGGTTCACCCGAAATCGGGATATTCAGGCCTTTGCGGATGCGAACGTGCATTCGAGTGGCCAGAGTCTAGCCCAAACTCCCGCGGCGTGAAGTGCAAACGGGACGCAAACATGCGCGTGGTCCAGCGCTTGGGGGCTGCAGCGAGGAGCTAGAAACGGGGCTCCCGGCTCAGGCGCCGGCCTCCAAGCGATCCTGAAGCACACGCAGCAGATCGATGTAGCTCACGATTCCGAGCAGGTCGCCGGTGTCGAGATCGACAACCGGAACCGCGCCCACGCGGTGCAAGAGCATCAACTCCAGCACTTCGCGAACGTTGGTCTCGGGATCGACCTTGACCGTGCTTGTGTTCATGAAGTTGCCGACGTTCGCCGACCGCGCGCCCTCTACCGCCTCCATCGCTTCGTCGTCCGTGGTCCCGGAGAAACCCCGAAGGTCACGGTCGCTGATGATGCCGACCAGCTCGCGACCACGAACCACCGGCAGATGCCGGACATCGAGCTCGTAGAGCAGCCCAAGGGCCTCGGCGACCGACATGAGCTCCGTCGCCGTGGCGGGGTTTTCGGTCATGATGTCTTTCACGAGCATGAGCTTCTCCTCTCCGGGTCGTCCGCGACCGGGCTAGAACATGGGGAACGGTAAGGCCGGTTCGACCGCGCTGAAATCCTGAATGATCTTTAGCGTCGTGACCACCGCTATCAGCGAACAAAGATTCGCGGCGACCAGGCTCCAGCCCATGAGGCGGAGCCGGCGAGCCGTCGGCCGAAAGACAGCCACCGCAAGCACGACGAGCGCCACAGGCATCGCCGCGGCGAGAATCGAGAGCCCATCCCGGGACCCGCTGAGCCCCACGATCCCAACGAAAATGGTCACCGAGCTGACGAGTATGAGCACGACGCGCTTGAATGCGACCCGCCCGAGGTCTTTTTCGGTGCTTGCCTTGGTACGCGCGACGGTCAGCCGCACCGCGGCCGTCCCCAACAGGGACGTGGTCAGCCAGAGCAGCGCAACGGAGAGGGTCACGGTGCGCCCCAGGCCCGCGGAAAGGCCGAGAGGGATCGCGACCGAGGAGAGCGTGACGGCTGCCAACCCCTCTCCAAACATGCTGCGTTCCAGCCCCTGGACGGCCAGCATCGCGAGAGTGACACCGAGCAACAGGGGCACGATGGTGGCGTATTTGACCTGTGGCGACGCGAGCGAAAGCCCTGCGATGCCGGCGCCAAGCGCGACGAAGGAGAAAATCAACAGGACACGTTTGGCGCGATCGCTCTCTTCTCGTTGCATGCGGGTGCCCCGTTGCCCAAATAAGACGAGGAGAGGCTCGTTTGCGAGGAACGCGCCGATCGCGGCAATGGCGAGCAGCCAGGTGGAAGTCGTTGGCGCGCCACCCAGTAGAATGCAGACGATCGGAAACAGCAGCTCGGCGTAGGCGCCGTGCTCCCTCGGGACCATCTTGCGTTGTGCGGTGCCCATCGATCAAGGGGATAGCACCCGCTGACCCACGATCCATCGCATTTTCTCGGTGTCAAAACGCACGGCGCGCAATATCTGCGTATTCGGCTATAAGTGACCCCGCGCATGACCGCAGGCAGGATGCAGCGTGACCCCTTTCAAGATCGACCCTAGAGCGACCGTATGTGGACGGCGGTAATTGCCGGGGCCGCCGCAGGCCTAGCGTCGGTTCCGCATTGCACCGCGATGTGCGGGCCTTTGGCTGCGTACGCGTGCAGTGGGAAGCCAGGCGTGTCGGGGCAAACCCGCTACCAACTCGGCCGTTTCATCAGCTATTCGCTGCTTGGTGCCGCCGCCGGCACCATCGGCGGCGCAACGGCGCTTAGTCTTCCTCATGCCTGGGGCAGCGCAGTCCTGAGCTGGTCCTTGGCGCTGGGGCTTGGCCTCGCAGCGCTTCGCCTTTGGCGTCGACCCAACCAGCCTCTGGTCACCCTGCGCAGCAAGCAAGACGAGCCGGCGCCAACTTTGGTTTCACGTACGCTTGGGGGGCTTGGGCGCCACCCGTTTTTCGTCGGTCTGGGCACCGCGCTCCTTCCATGTGGGGCGTTGGCTGCCGCCGTCCTGATCGCCGCATCGACGGGGTCTACTGTGCTTGGCGCCCTGAGCATGCTTGCATTCGCCGTCGTGAGCGGCGTGGGGCTCGTGGGCGCCACCTGGCTCTTCGAGCGATTCGCTCGACGACCGCGACCCATGACCTCGCGCATCCTCGCCGTCGTTCTTGCCCTCGGCTCGATCCTGTTCGTGATTCGTCCGGTCCATGCCTTGCGCACGGGCGATCCCTCTTCCTGTCATGCGCCCGGAGCAGACGAGGCCGGCCACGACGCGCATCATCTGCAATCTCACGCACCGTGACCGCCCCCGAACCAGTCGTTTGCGAGATTCCCCGCGGGCAACCGATGCCTTCGGTACCCCGATGTATTCACTGTGCACAACCGATGGTGAGCGATACGTTCGCTCCGTATTGCTGTCGCGGCTGCCGCGCCGTCCACGGAATTCTGACCAAGGCAGGGCTCACGCGGTACTACGACCTGCGCCGCGGGCCGGGTCTTCCCCCCGCAGACCTCGAATCCCGCCGAATCGACCACAAGTGGCTGGAGCTCATCGAGGAGGCGCGCGCCGCGGAGCCAGGAGTCACGCGCGTGGAGCTCGACATCCAAGGAATGCATTGTGCGGCCTGCGTGTGGCTGATCGAAGAGCTCTTTCGCCGCCACGGGGGCACGAAGACCGGGCTCATGTCGATCAACCCGGCGCTCGGGCGAGTGGAGCTACGCGTCTCGACGGAGTTCCCGCTAGGCGAATGGGTCGATTCGGTCGAGAGCCTCGGATACCTGCTCGGTCCGGCGCGATCGAGCGGTGCTCGGGCTTCAGACGACTTGCTGATGCGCGTCGGCATCTGCGCCGCACTCGCTGCAAACGTCATGCTCTTCGGCGCTGCGATGTATCTGGGCCTCCGCGAAGGCCCGATCTACGAGCTCCTCAACCAGTTGAGCTATGCCGCCGGCGTTCTGGCGGTTCTCGTGGGCGGTTCGGTGTTCATCGGGTCCGCAGTCCGCGCGGTTCGCAGGCGCGTTCTGCACCTCGACGTTCCGATTGCTCTCGGCATCGTCCTTGCGTTTGCAGGTTCGACCTATTCGTTCTTCTTTGCCGCTGGGAATGCCGCGTACATCGACACGCTCACCGTCTTCGTCGCGCTCATGCTGGTGGGCCGTTGGTTGCAACAGCGCATGCTGGAGCGCAATCGCGCCCAGCTACTCGCCGACGACGGAACCCAAAGCTTGCTCACGCGCGAAATCAAAGACGGAATCGTCCGCATCGTGCATTGCATCGGGATTCATCGGGGAGACCGCCTGCTGATCGCTCCGGGCGATTTAGTGCCCGTCGACCTCCGCGTTCTCGACCGCGCAGCGAGCTGCTCGCTCGACTGGATCGACGGGGAAAGCCGGCCGCGACGATTCGACCAGGGACAAACCGTGCCAGCAGGCGCCTTCAACCTGGGTGAGGGTGCTTTTTCCGGCGTTGCTACCACCGACTTTGCCACGTCGTCCTTGGTTGGATTGCTGGGACGGGACCCCGCCGACCAGGGCGACGGACCTTTGGCCACCCGCTGGTGGTCTCGGCTCTCCCGCTTTTACGTCATCGGCGTCATCGGGCTCGCTACCGCAGGCGTCAGCTACTGGTGGTGGCGGACCGGAGAACCGATTTTTGCCATCGAGGTTGGCACGGCGGTCCTGGTCGTCACCTGCCCGTGTGCGTTTGGCATCGCCGCACCGCTCGCCTACGAGCTGGTGCTCACCCAGTTGCGCCGCGCCGGCGTGTTCGTACGCGTCGGTGACTTCCTCGATCGGGTTCGCTCGATGACACGAATCGTGTTCGACAAGACCGGCACGCTCACGACTGGCATGCTCGAAGTCGCCAACCCAGCCGCGCTCGAATCGCTCTCGGAGCGCGACATCAGACTGCTCTACAGCGTCGCGGCCCGAAGCGCCCATCCAAAAAGCGTTGCGGTCCGGCGAGCCTTGGAGGGGCACCCGGCCGCGCGCCTCGTCGAGCTCGACACCAAGGAACAGACGGGCTACGGCACGAGCGCCGAGTACAGGGGCCAAGAGCTGAGACTCGGTGCCCCCGGCTGGGCCGCGGAGGTTTGCGCCTCCGGGGGCGATGTCGTGTTTGCGATCGATGGCGACGTCCGGGCGGCGCTGCACACCGACGAGCAGCTACGCCCGGGCGCGCGGGCTGAGATCGAAGGGCTCGAGGCAGGAGGCCACCGGCTCGTCATTCTCAGCGGCGATTCGCCATCGCGTGTCGTCGACCTTGGTGCGACCTTGGGCATGGAAGCGGAGCGGTGCATCGGAGGTCAAAATCCGGAACAAAAGGCGGCGTACGTGCGGGCGCACGAGCCGGCACGAACTTTGCTCGTAGGCGACGGTTTGAACGACCAGATCGCCATGCGAGCTGCGGCCTGCTCGGGCACACCTGCAGTGAATCGACCGTTCATGGCCTCACGATGTGATTTTTACTTCGTGTCTCCGGGCTTGCACCCCGTGGCGCAGGTTCTGCGCGCGTCGGACAGACTCGCGCATGTCGTGCGCCGCATCCTTGCGTTCGCAATTGCTTACAATCTGGTCGCCGTATCTCTCGCATTGGCCGGTTTGATGCGGCCCTGGGTCGCAGCTGTGCTAATGCCGCTCAGCTCGCTCATCACACTTGCGTATACGGTGATGATGCTGTCGCGAAAGAGGCTCCGATGGAGATCTTGATCTTACTGATTTTCATTTGCGTAGTACTGGTAGGCGTCGCTGTGGCGTTCTTCGCGTGGACCGTGCGGCAAGGAACTTTTGATCAAGCCGATCGCCTTGCCCTTCTGCCGCTTGACGATGAAAAGCCCGTGACCCCAACGACGGAGAGGGAAGAGGACGAGTATGGAAACCCAGCGGATCGTTTATAACGACAAGGTCGTCCGCCAGTTCTTGTGGGCGTCGGTGCTGTTCGGCATCGTCGGCATGCTGGTGGGGATCATCATCGCGCTGCAATTGGCATGGTGGCCGGCCAACCTGCCCCCGTATCTGTCGTTTGGCCGTCTGAGGCCGCTGCACACCAACGCGGTCATCTTTGCATTCGTCGGCAACATGCTCTTCGCGGGCGTCTACTACTCGACGCAGCGATTGGCCAAGGCGCGACTCGCCTCGGACATCCTGTCGTCCGTACACTTCTGGGGCTGGCAGCTGATCATCGTGGCGGCGGCGATCACGCTCCCACTCGGCATCACCGCCGCCAAGGAATACGCCGAGCTCGAATGGCCGATCGACATCGCGATCGCCGTCATCTGGGTCGTCTTCGCGGTGAATTTCTTTTGGACCCTCGCCAAGCGGCGAGAGAAGCATCTGTACGTCGCGATTTGGTTCTATATCGCGACGATCATCACCGTTGCGGTGCTGCACATCGTGAACAGCTTCGCGATCCCGGTGAGCATGTTCAAGAGCTACTCGGTGTTTGCCGGCGTTCAGGATGCGCTCGTGCAGTGGTGGTACGGCCACAACGCGGTGGCCTTCTTCCTGACTACGCCGATTCTCGGCATCATGTACTACTTCCTTCCGAAGGCTGCCGAACGGCCGGTCTTCTCGTACCGACTTTCGATCGTCCATTTTTGGGGCCTCGTCTTCATCTACATCTGGGCCGGTCCGCACCACTTGCTCTACACGGCCTTGCCGGACTGGGCGCAGAGCCTGGGCATGGTCTTTAGCTTGATGCTTTGGGCGCCAAGCTGGGGCGGCATGTTGAACGGCCTGCTCACGCTCCGGGGCGCCTGGGACAAGCTCCGCACCGACCCCGTGCTGAAGTTCCTCGCCGCGGGCGTGACCTTCTACGGCATGAGCACCTTCGAAGGCCCGCTCCTCAGCATCAAGAGCGTCAGCGGCCTCGCCCACTACACCGACTGGATCATCGGTCACGTGCACAGCGGCGCCCTAGGCTGGAATGGCTTGATGGCCGCTGGAATGTTCTACTGGCTCGTTCCTAGGCTCTACGGCACCAAGCTTCGCTCCGTTTCAGCAGCGAACTTCCATTTCTGGATCGCGACGGTCGGCATCCTCATCTACGCCATCTCGATGTGGGTCGCCGGCATTACGCAGGGCCTGATGTGGCGCGCGGTCAGCGAGACCGGCGGGCTTCTCTACCCGAACTTCGTCGAAACCTACCTTGCGATTCGACCGATGTACTGGGCGCGCCTGATCTCCGGCCTCCTGTACTTCGCCGGTATCGTCCTGATGGCCTGGAACCTCATTGCGACTGCCAGGAGCGGCGCCCCGGTGGACGGTGAGCTCGAAGTCGCCGTGGTCACCGAACCGCGGGATCGTGAGATCCCTTGGCCGAGGCTCGTCTTTGGTCAGCCCGTGATGGCGTCGATCATCGTGATGGCATTGCTCTTTGGGATGGCTCTCTTCGACGGCCTGATGAGCACGATCCTCGCCATCGCCGCGGTCATGTGGGCTGTGGCCGCAGTCGCGGTGTCGATGCGCAATCGCAGTGACGAGAAGATCTCCTGGCATCACGCCATCGAGGGACGCGCCGGAATTTTCACGGTCTTGGTCGTCGTTGGCATCTTGGTGGGTGGCGTTGCCGAGATCATCCCGATGGTCATCTCCGTTCCGGAGACGATTCGCACCACGAAGAACGTCCCTTACACGCCGCTCGAGCTCGAAGGCCGCGACGTCTTCATTCGAGAGGGCTGCTACACCTGCCATTCGCAGATGATTCGACCCTTTACCTGGGAGACAGCACGCTACGGTGAGGTATCGACGATGGACGACTCGATCTTCGACCATCCCTTCCAGTGGGGCTCCCGGCGCATCGGTCCGGACCTAGCGCGCGTCGGCGGAAAATACAACGACGTCTGGCACTACAAGCACATGCTCAACCCGCGTGAGATTTCACCCAACTCGAACATGCCGCCCTACCCGCACCTCTCGAAGGAAACGATCGACTTCGCGAGCACGGAGGTGAAGCTGCGAGCCATGCGGAACATCGGTGTCCCGTACCGGGCAGATCAGATTCAAACGGCTGAACAGAGCGCGCAATCTGCAGCATCCGCGATCGCCGCAGGCATTGCCAAGGACACCGGGGTTGCCGTCTGTGACGTCCGGCCGAAGACTGCGAGCTCGTGGTCAACAGCCGATTGGTAGCGCTGATCTCGTATCTGCAGCGACTGGGTCGCGTCCCCGAAGCCAAGGCGCTCGCTGCAGTCGAAGCAAAGGAGGTGGCACGATGAGCCGGTTTGCTTCCGAGTTTTTCGAACAAAGCCCCGTGCTGCTCTTTCCGTTGCTCTCGCTGAGCTTGTTCTTCATCGTGTTTCTTGTCGTGATCGTTCGCGTAACGCGGATGAAAGCATCCGAGGCGGACCGGTACGCACGCATTCCGCTCGAAGAGGAGTCGGAGGTACCCCATGAGTGATCAAAAACGAACCGACGAAATCCAAGGCGAGATCCTCCACGTCTATGACGACATCGAGGAGGCCGACAACAACCTGCCGACCTGGTGGCTGCTCACGTTCTATGGAGCGGTCGCCTTCGGGCTGGTCTACTGGTTTCACTACCACGAGTACGGCATTGGGAAGCTGCAGCCGGAGGTGTACGCGGAGCAGATGGCGGCCGCCGCAGCCGAACGCGGCATCGTGACGGATGAGTCACTCGAGGCCTTGGCGCTCGACGAGCCCGCAGTGGCCGCAGGCAAGGAAATCTTCACGGCCCAGTGCTACGCGTGCCACGAGCAGGGGCAGGGCCGCGTCGGCCTCGGGTCCAACCTCACCGATGAGTACTGGGTCCACGGCGGAGCGCCGACCGACATCCACGCGACCGTCACCAATGGCATTCCCGAAAAGGGCATGACGCCGTGGGGCGCCATCCTCGGGGAAGATGGCGTGAGTCAGGTAACCGCGTACGTGCTGACGCTTCGCAACACGAACCTCGAAGGCGGCAAGCCGGTCGAAGAGAACGCCGTGGTTTGGAAGCCGGACGGCGAGATTGCCGAATAGGCGCCTGGCCCTAAAGGCAGCATAGCATGACCACGAAGCTGCCAGTCATCGAAGAACCTGCGAGCTCGCTTCGCGCCGACGGTAGTCGCAACTACGTGCATCCGGCTGACGTGAAGGGTCGCTTCACGCGCCTCCGCTATGTGATCTTCAGCGTGCTGATCGCGATCTACGTGGTCCTGCCATTCGTAAAGATCGGCGGGCATCCCGCAGTCTTCATGGACATCGTCAATCGGCGTTTCTACTTGTTCGGCGGCGTATTCAACGCGCAGGATTTCTGGCTCGTGTTTTTCCTGCTGAGCGGGGTCGGACTGACCCTCCTCATCGTCACGGCGATCAAAGGTCGCCTGTGGTGCGGCTACGCCTGCCCGCACACCGTCTTTCTCGAAGGGGTGTTTCGGCGTATCGAGCGCTTGATCGAAGGACCGAGAGCGCAACGGCTGCGGCGCAATGCCGCTGGGCTCAACTTCGACAAGGTTTGGCGCAAGTTGCTCAAGCACGGCGTGTACATCGTGCTCGCGCTCCTGCTCTCGCACGTGTTCATCAGCTACTTCGTCTCGCTTCCATCACTCGTCGACATGGTGCAGCGAAGCCCTGCTGAACACCCGACCGCATTCACTTGGGTGGTCGTGATGTCGGCCATCCTCTACTTCAACTTCAGTTGGTTCCGCGAGCAGCTGTGCTTGATCATATGCCCGTACGGCCGTCTGCAGTCGGCCATGACCGATCGGGACACGATGGTCATCGGCTACGACTTCAACCGCGGCGAGCCCAGAGGCAAGGCCAACGATCCAAGCAACGGCGACTGCGTCGACTGCAAACGCTGCGTGGTCGTTTGCCCAACCGGCATCGACATCCGCAACGGACTGCAGATGGAGTGCGTCGGCTGTGCCGCTTGCGTCGACGCTTGCGATGAAATCATGACCAAAGTCGGCCGACCGGAAGGTCTGGTCCGCTACGACTCCCTCAACGGCCTCGAGGGCAAGCCAAAGCACTTTGGGCGGCCTCGCCTCTTCTTCTATGGGGGAATCGCGACGCTTTGGCTGCTCGGCGCCACGCTCGCGTTCTCGCAAAGCTCCGCTTTCGAAGCCAACGTGCTGCGCCTCCAAGGGGCACCGTTCATGGTCGTCGACGCCAAGGTACGGAACTCTCTGCGCGTGCATCTCGTGAACAAGACAGGCGACAAGCAGACCTTCGTCATCGAGCCCGAGGCCGAAAGCGGCATCGAGTACATCATCCCTCAAAAGCGCATCGACTTGGAATCGCTTGGCAGCACGTACGTGCCGATCCTCGCGATCCTGCCGCGGGACCAGATGCGCCCCGGCCTCGAGCTGGAGCTCACCATCTCCATGGAGGGGCGGGACGACCGGAAGAGCAGCCGGGTGGTCGGCGCGCCGTTCGTCGGGCCGAGCCGCTGACCCCCCGTCAGGGCACCGACATCACGATTGCACCGCTCTTGTGAACGAGCTCGTGCGAGACGCTTCCCAGCAGCGTTCGTGCGACGGCGCCCTTGCCGGTCGTACCGCAGAGTATGAGCGGAGCGTCGAGCTCGCGCGCAAAGGCGATGATTGCATCCGCCGGATTGCCGGCCACGGCGTGGCAACGAATTTCCAGATCGTCCGTCTTGATGGTGGCGCAGGTTCGCATCTCCAGGAGCTGAGCGAGATCCTCCAGCTCCTTGCTCAGCGTGGACGCGTCGGAGTCACTCGAGTCGAGCACGGTCACGATGTGGACTTTCGCCTCGAGCTGCCGGCCCATGAAGACGCCGAGCTCGAACGCGCGGCGCGCGGGGTCAGAGAAGTCATAGGCTACGACCAAACGCGGGATCAAAGACACGGCTTATTCTCCATCCTTCGGCTGGTGGTCACATCGGCCGCGCACCACCAAGACCGGGCAGGGTGCGTGACGTACGACTCGCTCCGCAACGCTCCCGAGGAACGCGCGGGACAGGCCGCTACGACCATGCGAGCCGAGAATTACGAGGTCAGCGCCCTCGTCCTCGGCCATCTCGACCAGAGCCCGTCCCGGAGACGGGTGCTGGACCACGCTCAGCTCCACCTCGGCAACGCCTTGGAGCAGCTCTGCGGTCTTGCCGGTGAGCGTTTCGCGAATCGCGTCCTCGATTTCGACCCGGATGCTCCGTTCGAGAAGGTCCGGGCGCGACCAGACGACAG
>CAJIBX010000213.1_pt1 | contig 13466 bp, 11 predicted proteins | sample 9199471 | NCBI WGS metagenome assembly CAJIBX01 (sample SAMEA7708317, study PRJEB35096) | sediment metagenome | biome: marine neritic benthic zone biome [ENVO:01000025]; feature: sediment [ENVO:00002007]; material: shallow marine sediment [ENVO:03000034] sea grass bed [ENVO_01000059] ...
TCCCGATCGACGGTACACTTGCGTCGGCACTGCCCATCAATACACACGCCGGCCAGGTCATCGCGGGTCGTGCAGCTCGTGAAATCGGTCAGTGTGCCAAACACGCATTGGCCGTTGGCTTCGTTGCACTGGCCGATGAGGCAGGTGTTGCTGCTCTGGCAGACCCGGGGCTCGTTGACGCAACCGGTTGCCGGATCGCATGAATCCGTGGTGCACAAACTGCCATCGTCGCAGTTGACCTCCTCGGACGCGCATCCTTCGACGGGGTCACACGTATTGGTCGTGCACATGTCGCCGTCTTCACAGTCGACCGCAGCATAGAGGCACTGGCCGGTGTCTGGATCGCAGGCGTCGGTCGTGCATTGATCGTTGTCGTTGCAGTCGATTTCGTCGCAGTTGATATCCTCGCAGCTCGCATCATCAGCGCACGCACTGGCGTCGCCTTCGATGTTCTCGGCTGAGGGACCGGCGCTGTCATTGGAGCAGCTGGCGAGGGCAAGCACGAGGAGCCAGCTCCACCGTGGGGGCATACGGAAGGGATTCATACGCAAACTCGCTTGTCGGGGGGACGCCGATAAGACCCGAGCTAGAGCCCAGAAGTCAAGCGGCTTGGGGCGAATTTACGACCCACTGGAAGAACCGATTCAACGCTTTATCGAGATCAACAGGGCCACCACCCCGACGATCGCGAGCAAGACCCCGACTCCGAAGACGATCCACGGTGCTTTGGCCCCGCCGAGCGACATCCGGCCCGGCTTGCGGGACTTCTTTGCCGGGGCACGCGGGCGTGGCGCTGGCGCTGGAATCGGCGCGGGAACGGCGGCGCCGGGCTGCGCACTGAGGACAGCCTCGAGGGCTTGCGCGAAGTCAGTCGTGGAGGCGTAGCGCTGGTCCGGGTCTTTTTCGAGAGCCCGCATCACTGCGGCCTCGAGCCCGGGCGGGAACTCGAGATCCGGTCGGCGCTTGGACAGCAAGATCGGCGGCTCCTCGGCGTGGAGTTGGATGAATTCGATCGGTTGCTTGGCATCGAAAGGGAGCTTGCCGGTGAGCATCTCGTAGAGGATCACGCCGAGCGCGTAGATGTCCGCACGCGCATCGATCGGCTTCCCGTTCGCTTGCTCGGGGCTCATGAACTCCGGCGTACCAAACACCATGCCTTGCTGTGTGAGCACCATCGAGCCAGGACGCATCTGCCGTTCGGTGACCTTTGCGAGACCGAAGTCGAGGACCTTTGGGAAATCCTCGATCCCCCCTTGCACGGTGAGGAAGATGTTCTCCGGCTTCAAGTCCCGATGGATGATCCCCGCCTGATGCGCCTCCTCGAGCGCGCCACAGACCTGGATCATGATGCGGGTCGCCCGCCGCGGCTCCATTTGACCCTCGGCCCGGACGAGCTGCGCGAGATTGCGGCCGATCATGTGCTCCATGACGAAATAGCAAGCGCCGTCTTCGAGCTGTCCGTACAGGAAGACCCTGGCCGTGTTCGGGTGCGAGAGCTGACTCATCGCGCGGGCTTCGCGGCGGAAGCGCGAAACCAGGTCCGAGCGCGAGAGGTAACGGGCATGCAGGATCTTGATCGCGACGTGCCGATTCATGTCCGGTTGCTCGGCCTTGTAGACCGAGCCCATGCCTCCGGTTCCGATTTTTTCAATGATTCGGAACTGTCCCGCGACTTCCTTGCCCAGATAGGGATCCGCCACGGGCGGAGACTACCCCGTGGAAGCAACACCTGGAAGTTCCCGCCGATAACCCGTCACAGCCATGCAGAGTCCACCGATCCCACAACCGACGTCCAAGGCGTCTTCCCGCCGAGCACCCAACGAGAATGAACGTACAAAGCGGGACTCCCGCTTCGCGCAGCATTTGCGCACGTCAAAGCGTCGACCGAACAAAGGCGACGTACAGGACAAGCGAGCCGTCGTGGGCGACCCAGGCCAAGAGCGAAGGAAGGGCGCGCCAAGTATCGAGAGTGAGCCCCGCAACAACGAGATCTTCTCACCCGTTCCATCGGTTCTGTTGCAACCGGCAACCGCACCAACGGCGGCCGACGCGACGACGGTCGGCTCCGGCGCCGAGCGCGCACAGGCCGCTGCGCTTGCCGAGCGCTTGGTCGAGTCGATTCGCGTGACCGACCTCGGCAAAGAACGCTTCGAGGTGAAGGTGCGGATCATGGGCATCGCGGGCAGAGGAGGCATCGACGTCGAGCTCCACCAAGATCGCGGCGAGCTCAGCGCCGTCCTCAAGCCGGACGCCAACGCGATCGAGGATGCCGACCGCTTGGTGCAAGCCTTCGAGAGAGAGGCGGCGGCCCGCGGCCTGCAGCTCGAGACGATCGAAATCGAACGCTAAGCGCGGGCTGGCATCGAGGCGACCGACACCCCCAACAACACCAACACGATCCAGGTCAGGTCCGCCAACAACAGGTGCACCAGCTGCATCCATACGGGAGCGAGCAGCCAGACGTTGATGAAACCCGCGGCGACCTGGACGACCGCGAGGACCCCCAGTAGCGCTGCCAACTGCTGAAGGCGTCCCGTGCGCTGATTGAATGTTCGCACCGAAATGCTCACCAAATAGAGCGAGGTGACGAACGCGACCAGTGGGTGCCAGACGCGGCGCCGTTCGAACAAGTGCGCCGTCGGCGAGAGATCCCGCTGCAGTCCCTCGAGCACGGAGCTGACGGGGAACAGTGTATCGCCCAACGCAGCGATCGCGCCTGTGATACCGACCGCCAGGACGGCAAGATGCGCGAGGCCCAGATGAAACGCGGGCCGGCTCCGAAGGTTGAGCGCCGGCGATGTCTCTCTCGAGGAGGCCCAAGCGCCGACGGTGAGTGCCATCAACAGAAGAAAGGTGTTCGTCAGATGGGCTCCCATCCAATACGCGCGAGCCACGGCTGGGTTATCGGCGACCATGCGAAACAACACGAGACCGGCGCCGATGAGCGCTTCGGTCGTCATGAAGAACAGCGCCCATCCCATCGCGCGGCGTGCGAGGTGGCCGGGCGCAAACACGCGGCGCGACCAAAGAAAGAATGCCAAGGCGCCGAACCAACAAAGACCCGAAGTCACGCGATGGGTGAGCTCGATGATCGTCTTCCTCGTCGGCGCAACGGGCAGGACCTCGCCGTTGCACAGGGGCCAATGCGCCCCGCAACCGTCGCCGGACAGCGTCGCCCGAACCAACGCGCCCCATAGGACGACCGCAACGGTGTAACCGAGGAAGAGCCACAGGCCCGTGGTGTATCGGCGTTGCGAAACGCTGCTCATGCCGGAAAGGACACTGGGATCGAGCTCCGCCCTTGGCAAGCGCACGAGGGCTACACCATACTCCCGCGGTGCCCGTGACGACCGCCGTCGACCCACTGCCCTCGCTCGAGACGACTCGGCTCGATCCGTTCCGCTACTGTGCGCGCGCCGAACCGCCCATCACCGCGGAAGGCCTGAGCTCGCTGGCTGAGTCGATGTTGGGCGTGCCGTTGCAGCTCGAAGCGGCGGCGTGGCAGTTCTGCGCGCCGGGCACCCTGTCGAAGTCGCTCGACGAACCGCTCGTCGCCGCGATCTTCCGGTTGTCTACGGGCCCACTCCATACCATCGCAGCGGTCGAGCTCGACCCCGTGCTCGCAAACTGTATCGTCGACCGTGCGCTGGGCGGGGAGGCGGAAGATGTCCCACCGCACACCGTCGAACCGCTCACCGAGACCGCGAAGGGCGTGCTCGGGTACGTGCTCGCGCAGATCCTTGCGGAACACGGCCCGTCGCCTTGGCGGTTGGCCAGCATCGTCACGACCACCGCCGCCATGTCCGCGGTGATGCACGACCGTGGCCAAATGATTTGGCCACTGCAGCTCGAGCTCGGGGACCAAAAAGGATTCGCGCGCGTGTGGATTCCGTTCGATGCGGCCGCCGGCCTACCGAGGAAGGCCGTCCCTACGGACGGCGCCTCGAAGGCCGAGGTCACGTTGTCGGCCGCGTGCGGGCGAGCCTCGCTTTCGGCGAGCGAGTGGAGCTCGGTCGTCGCCGGCGATGCGATCACGCTCGATGAAACTTGGCCATCCCGAATCTTGGTTGCGCCAGTTACGGGCAAGGGACCCCGCATCTGGTGCACGAACGAAGAACGTGGTTTGGTCGTTCACACAATCGAGCCCACTCTCGAAGACGAAATCGCCACCGGAGGATCCATGACAGAGCCGCAAACAGACGAGTTGATCGACAAGGTCGGAGACATCCCGGTCGAGATCACCGTGGAGGTCGCCCGCTTCCGGCTTCCGATCGGGGAGCTCGCAGCGCTGAGCGCCGGAGAAGTGCTGCTCAGCGGGAAACACGGCGGGCAGGAGGTGACCTTGCGCGCAGGCGAGCGGTCGATAGCCAAGGGAGAGCTCGTCGAAGTGGACGGCGAGATCGCCGTGAAGCTCACCGAAGTCGCGACCTAGTCCACAATCGGCACGACGAGCTGGCGCCGCTTTCCGGCACGCACGTAGTCAACGACGATTCCGGTCGCGTCGCGAAGTCGCTCCCAGACCTCGAGTGCTTCTTCGGGAAGCCCAATGGGCAGCCCGTTCACGCTCGTCACGATGTCACCCGGGACGAGTCCAATGCTGGCTACCCCGGGATGACGCACCTCGATCAGTCGAAAGCCGACGAAGCCTGCTTGCCCGTGCACGGGTTTGATCTCGACCCACTGCAGGAAGCGACCGAGACCTTCGTCGATGGTGCGATCGACCGAGGCGCGGGCGACGCTCTGTGTCGCAGGCGCTGCGGGAGCTGCGGGCGGCGACGGCTCGGCTTCGGTACCGGCGAACATCACATCGGCGCTGTGAGGCCCGCTGCTGCGAAGCTTGGGTTGGCTGCCGCAAGATGCGAGAACGAGTGCCAGCCCGCAGGCCCAGAACGCATGTCGCTCAACCGCCACGAAACTTGAGCACTTCCTCGAGGATGTCGCTCGAGACGTGGTCGATATCGCGATTGCCATCGATGTGGACGAGGCGGTCGTCTCGGAAATGCTGGTCGATCTCGGTGTAGAACGACGCCAGTTGTGCTTGGAACTCGCTCGCTTCGTACAGATCGGGGCTACCCGAGCGCATCGCCCGCCGCTTCTCGGCGACCTCGGGGTCGACATCGAGAACGATGGTCAAGTCCGGACGCCGCGCGCGACTGTTGAGCTGCCGAATCCATTCGATGACCTCGTCGCCGCCACCGCTAGCGACCGACTGATAGGCGAACGAGGAGTAGTCGTAGCGATCGGAGACTACGGTGACCCCGTCCATCAGGTTGGGGAACACTTCAGCGTGGAGATGATCGAGGCGATCGGCAGCAAAGAGCGTAGCCATCGTCGCCCAGTCGAGCGGACGCGGCTTGTGGCGCCCTGGCACTACGATGCGGCCAGTGAGCGCCTGACGGATCAACGTTCCGATCGGACCGTCGCTCGGCTCTCGGGTCACGTGAACGGGCAGGCCTCGCTCGTTCAGGCGCTTGGCGAGGCGATCGGACTGGGTGGTGGTGCCGGAGCCGTCTACGCCTTCGAGTACGATGAAATTGCCTTCGATCATTGTGCGCCCACTCGCCCGAACTTGTACGTGAAGCCTCCTCTAGCATAGAACTTGGTGTCGTCCTTGTTGAGACCGAAGACGTCACCGAGGATGCGGCGTTTCTTGCCTGCAACGATGCCCTCGACGACGAAGAACAAATTCCAACGACGACTCAGCACCAAGTCGATCGAGCCACCCAAACGACCACGGACGAGATTCTGCCGATTACCGCTGGCCGGAGAGAGCGTGTCCTTGTCGTTGCCCAAGAAGTCCCACCGGTCGCTCGTGAAGTCCATCGCGAACCAGATCGAGAACGCGCCCGCGCCACTGAAGTGAAGCGAAGCGATCGCGTCGAGCTTGATGTAGAAGTCATTCGTTGGGTGGCGTGAACCCCCGGCGTTGCGGGCTGGGCCGATGCCGCCCCCGACCTGGAGCAGGCCACCGACCGAGAACACATCGATGGGACGCCAGCCCGCTTTGGTGTTGACCTCGAACTCGGTGAGCCGACCAAAAGTCCGGACCGCAACGCCAGCATCGAGAAACTCGACGACCGATGTGGTCAGCGCGAAATCGACCAAGTGCACCCAGCCGACCGATAGATCCAGGGTGGTCACGTTCTTCGGGAGCGTGGCCCCGGAATGCGAAACCGCGGCCCGGGCTTCTTGTTCGAGCTCTTTGTACGTCTTGGCGCGCTCCTTGGGCCCCTCCGGGGCCAAGGTTGCCTGAAGAAGTCGGACTTGGCCGGACTCCTGGAAGTCGACCTCCTCGTCGTACGACTTGTGGCCCTCGGCGCGGACCTCGATGCGGTGGACACCGACGGAGAGATCACCCTCCCATGGGACGTTGCCCTTGATCGTCCCGTCGACGAGCAGCTCGGCATCGGACACGTTGGATTCGACGCGCACCGGCACTCCGATCTTGTTCATCATGACGTCGATCTGACAGCTGTCCGCGTCGGTCACTCGACACGTGCGACGCACTTCTCGGTAACCGGGCGCCTTGATCACGATCGAATGCGCGCCCGAGCCTGGGTCGTCGACGAACACCGGAGGCGTGCCTCTGTCCTCGCCGTCGATCCACACCCGCGCGGTGGGCACATCCGCGCGAACGACGATGCGGCCGCTTTCCACCACGCGAGGCTCGAGTCGCAACGAGACCACGCGCTCGCGGCCGTCGACCACCTCTACTGTCTGGGTCGTGGGCTCGTAGCCGACGGCGCGCGCGGAAACGATGTGCTCGCCAGGAGTGAGATTGCCTTTGGCGGCGGGCGCGGGGCCGACGTCGATGCCATCGATGCTCACGATCGCTCCGGGCGCGTTGGTGATGACCCTCAAGCTCCCCACGCCGGCTGCGACCCTCAGCTTGGCTTCGACCTTGGCCTGCTGGCCCGGCGTGATGCGGACGACGCGACTGAACGCCTGGAAACCCGGCTGCTGGGGTTTGATCTCCACGACGTGGTCGCCTTCGGTCAAACCGTCGATGATCACCGGGGTGCCGCCGCGCTGTTGACCGTCGACGAAGACGGGCGCACCCGTGATGTCGGCGCTGACCAAGAGCGAGCCGGTCTTGGGTCCTTCGGCCTTGAGCATGACGGGAATCGTCACGACCTGACCCGCTTTGACTTCGGTCCACTGCGAGAAAGTGGCGAAGCCGCGCTTGCCCACCTGCACGAGATGTCGGCCGGGCGTCACCGTCAGCCGCGCCGGAACCTGCCCTGACGGCTCACCGTCAATGCGAATGAAGGCCGCCTTGGTCGCGGGATTGCCCGCGTTGATGACGATCACCGCCGGCTCGGGCGCGGCTTGCGCGGAAGCGTACTGGGCGGTGAACACCACAGCCCCCGCGAGCACCAGGCAACCTAGACTTCGCCTCATGGGCCCCATCCCACCAAAATTGCCGAACTTTTGCATAATTTCTGCAGGTTCGCTCGACCGAGGCAGCCAGTCATGTTTTTATCCGCCGTTCGAGAGGTACATGATGGGCGATGCCACAATCACCAGTGTTTCGCGCGAGTCCCGCGTCTTTGAGCCCCCGGTGGCGTTTGCGGAGAAGGCGCATATCGGTTCTAGGGCGCAATACGAGGAGCTCTACCGAAGAAGCATCGACGACCCGGAAGGCTTTTGGGCAGATCAAGCGCGGCAATTTCACTGGTTCGAGCCCCCGACGAGGACGCTGACATGGGAGGTGCCCCACGCCAAATGGTTCGAGGGCGGCAGGACCAACCTCGCCTACAACTGCCTCGACCGGCACCTCGCGGACCGCGGCGACCAAACGGCGATCCTGTGGGAGGGCGAGCCGGGCGATGTGCGCACCTTGACCTATCGAGAGCTGCATCGAGAGACCTCAAAACTAGCAAACGCAATGCGGGCGCTCGGTATTTCCGAGGGCGACCGAGTCGGCATTTACATGGGAATGGTCCCCGAAGCGGCAGTGGCCATGCTGGCGTGCGCGCGCATCGGTGCGATCCACACTGTGATCTTTGGCGGGTTTGCCGCCGACGCGGTGCGGGACCGGTTGAATGACGCGACGGCCAAGCTCGTGCTCACCCAAGATGGCGCATGGCGACGCGGCACGGTGGTGCCACTCAAAGAGCAGGTCGACCATGCCGTCGCCGAGTGCCCGTCGGTAGAGCACCAGATCGTCCTCAAGCGAACCGGCAACGACGTCGACATGGTCGAGGGTCGCGATCATTGGTGGCACGACGTCGTAGAGCGCGCCTCTGACGAATGCGAGGCGGCATCGGTCGAGTCGGAGCACCCGCTTTTCATTCTTTACACGTCCGGCACGACGGGTACGCCAAAGGGTGTCCTTCACACCACGGCCGGGTACATGGTGCACACGACACTGACGGCGAAGTACGTCTTCGACCTGAAGGAAGACGACGTGTATTGGTGCACGGCCGATGTCGGTTGGGTGACGGGGCACAGCTACATCGTCTACGGACCGTTGTGCAATGGCGCGAAGGTCTTCATGTACGAAGGCGCGCCCAATCATCCCGATCAAGGTCGTTTCTGGGACATGATTCAACGTCACGGGATCACGATCTTCTACACGGCGCCGACGGCGATCCGCACGTTCGTGAAGTGGGGCGACGAGTGGCCCGGCAAGTACGACCTGAGCTCGTTGCGACTTCTCGGAACGGTCGGCGAACCGATCAACCCCGAGGCTTGGATGTGGTACCGGCGGGTGATCGGGGGCGACCGATGCCCGATCATCGATACGTGGTGGCAGACCGAAACGGGCGGCATGATGATGACACCGCTTCCGGGCGCGATTGCGACAAAGCCGGGGTCGTGCTGTTTGCCGCTCTTTGGCGTCTCTCCCAAAGTGCTTCGCGAAGACGGGTCCGAGGCGGCGCCGAACGAAGGCGGCCTCTTGGTGATCGACAGGCCGTGGCCGTCGATGCTTCGCACGATCTGGGGTAACGACGTGCGTTTCCGAAAAGGGTACTGGGAGCGCTTTCCGGGCAAGTACTTCACCGGGGACGGCGCGCGCCGCGACCAAGACGGTTACTTCTGGGTGATGGGGCGCGTCGACGACGTGGTCAATGTCGCGGGGCATCGTCTTGGGACGGCCGAAGTGGAAAGCGTGCTCGTTGCGCATCCGACCGTGGCGGAGGCCGCGGTGGTCGGTCGGCCCGACGACATGAAGGGCCAGGCGCTCGTCGCGTTCGTGACGCTCAAGGGTGGACAGGAACCTTCCGCTGAGCTCAATCAGGCGCTGATCGCGCACGTCGGTGACGAGATTGGCAAGTTCGCGCGACCGGACCAGGTGCGTTTCGCCGACGCGCTTCCCAAGACCCGGAGCGGCAAGATCATGCGCCGTCTCCTGAACAAGCTGGCGTCCGGTCACACCGAGATGGGCGACGTGACCACCCTCGAAGACATGAGCGTACTGGCAAAGCTGCAAGAGGAGTGAGCGGTAGCTTGAACGCTCGATCGTGGTAAATTGACCTAGATTGCTTATGCGACCACTTACCTATTCCCCCATCCTGTTTTTCGTTTCGCTTTCGTTGGCTCTCGGTTGCGGAAGCGGCTCCTCCTCCGCTCCCTACCGCGATGCCGGTCCGTGGGCCGCCGGCGTGATCACGCTGTCGCTCGACGATCGTGAGGTCGAGGTCTGGTACCCGGCCGCAAAGCGCGACGTCAAAGGGCTAGAGCCTGCGGAGTATTTCATTCGTGAAGAGCTCACCAGCACGATCAACGCGATTCTTCCGGAGAATATCAACCCACCGTTCGTGACCGACGCGTACCGCGACGTTCCTGCAAGCGAGGACGGCCCGTTCCCACTCGTGCTGTTTGCGCATGGCTTCTCGAGCTATCGAAACCAGTCGACCTTCTTGACGACCCATCTCGCGTCGTGGGGCTTCATCGTGGCCTCGGCCGATTACCTCGAGCGCGGGCTCACCGTGGTGCTCGGCGGGTCGCCTCCGGACGAGCCACTCAACGATGCGGTGGTCGCGCGAATGACCGTCGACCTCCTGAAGGAAGAGAATGAGCGAGCCGGTGGGCCGCTCGAGGGTCGCGTCTCCGCCGACAAGATCGCGATCACCGGCCACTCGGCGGGTGGGGGTACTTCGATCCGATTTGGAGACGAACCGGACGTGCTGACGCATCTACCGCTGTCTGCGGGTGGCGTTACCGAGGAGCTTCCCGACACGCCTTCGCTGTGGCTGACCGGCGTCATCGACGCAACGATCGAAGTCGACCGCATCGAAGCTTCTTACGAAGCCGCGCCACCGCCAAAGCGCCTCGTCTTGATCGACGACATGGGGCATCTGGGCCCCACCGATATCTGTGAGATCGGCGAGAGTGGAGGCGGCGTGATCGGCCTCGCCATCCAGGGCGGGCTCATCGATTTTATCTCGGAAGACCTTCGCCGGCTCGGTACCGATGGCTGCCAAGAAGAGGCGCTTCCGATCCGTGATGGTTGGCCTACGGTTCGTCATTTCGTCACCGCGCAGTTGCGTCTCGCCTTCGGCATCGACGAAGAGCCGGTCGGACTGTCCTCGGAAGCCGCGGACGGCTTACCCGAAGCGACCTTCACCTACCGCGAAGAGCTCGAGTAACCGACGAGTAGCATCAGTAGACGTACGGGATGAACATGTAGGGGACTTCTTCGCAGTAGCGGTCCCAGTCTTTGCCATACTTCTTCTTGCAGCGAGCGACATCGCGCTGAGTTCGGTGCAGGATCATCACGACGAAGAAGCAGACATAGAGATACGGTAGGAAGTGATCGAAGCCGCAGATCAAACCCCATGAGAGCGCCATGAGCACGTCGGCGGTGTAGTGGATCTTCCGGGCGTGACCCCACCAGCCGTCGATGAGCAGCTTCGAGCCGGCTTCCGTGTCGAGGTAGCGCGGGTTCTTCAGCGTGCCCCACGGCAATTGCGGGAACGCTTTGCGTTTCACATAGGTGCCGTTCAGCTGCATGCGGAAGCGGTTTCGCTGGCTCTGCGCGGTGTCCCACACGTAATAGGCGCCGATGAGCAACGCGAAACAAAAGACCGTGTACGGGACCGAGTGCTCGAACGGCGGCCTCGACGCGAGGTACATCGAGTTGAAGCAGTAGACGAACGGAACGCCCGCGAGGTTCCAGAAGACCAGCATCCAGCCCCACTTCTCGTAAAAGATGTCCCAAGTAGTGGGAATGCACTCTTCGCCCTTCATGCACGCGTTGGTGTACAGGCCATGCGCGACGAGCATGAAAATCATGGGCGTGCTCACGGTGCCGTACGTGGCGTATTGGTGGGCGGCGGCGCTGGCGGTCAACAAAAAGAGCGTGATCCACGAGACGCGGATCTCCGCCCACATCTTGAGGTCGAGCGGCCCGATGCGTGGGTTGAGCCAGGCACCCATGAAGAAGTCGTAGAGGAGACTACCGCTCATGCGGTGGGTGTTGCCGGTGAGCTTTGCGCCAAAGTAAACGGCGAGCGAAACCAGATTCCCGGTGATGATCGCGACGACCATGAAAGCGCCGAATTGGTCGTAGAGGGTCTGGAGCGGAAAGACGCCGGTGAGGTGCAACAGCGCGACCGCACCGAGGGTGATGTACCAGGCCGAGATCCCGTTACAGCGATACGCCAGGCGCTGGCCGCCGCGCGACGGAATCGGCAGGCCCAAGATCTCGATGCCGGGGAGCACCACCGCGAGGAGCGCCTCGAAGATCAGGAACGTCCAATAGATCCCGAAGGTGCCAAGGGAGGGAGTCGCGTGCGCGATGACCTGTTCCCACATGCGACCGGTCGGGATGAACAACGCGCCGTCGTAGAAGCGCCAGGCGACCCAGAGGTAGAACATCAGGGCATGCGAAAACGTCATGATGAGGGTCACGCCGACGGCGCCCCCGAACTCGCGCTCGGCGCTCGCGGCTCGTTCCCTGTCGAGGGACATGGCGCCGGCGCGGAGCTTAGATTCGATGACCTCTTGCATCGGTCTCTCCTCCTCGGCCGCTATGTACAGCGAGCCGCCGGATTTGTCATCGGCGATTACACGGCCCGGCCGGCGCATGGTATGCGCACCCCATGAGCGGCGGCAGACTACTGAGAACGGGTCGACCTCCGCAGACGCTCGCACTGTGGCTCCTGTGTACGTGCGTCCCAGTCCTGTTCGGTGCCTGCGGTGGCTCGGGGGATACGCCGCGGGAGCGCTGGACCGCGGAGGAGGCCGACGCGTGGTACCAAGCGCAGCCGTGGTTGGTCGGCGCAAATTTCGCGCCGAGCACCGCGGTCAACCAGCTCGAAATGTGGAACGCGGACACCTTCGATGAAGCGACCATCGCGCGCGAGCTCGGCTGGGCGGCAGACTTGGGCTTCAATACCATGCGCGTCTTCCTTCACGACCTTCTGTGGGAAGACGATTCGAAGGGCTTTCTCGACCGCATCGATCGGTTCTTGACCATCGCGGATGAACACGGGATCGGCGTCATGCTCGTCTTGTTCGACGGCGTGTGGAACCCGTTTCCCGAGCTCGGCCCGCAACCGGCGCCGACCCCGCACGTGCACAACTCGCAATGGGTGCAAAGCCCGGGCGCGGAGATCCTCGGGGATGAAGACCGACTGGACAACTTGGAGCCCTACGTCAAAGGCGTGGTCCGTCGCTTTCGAGAGGACCCGCGAGTGCTGATCTGGGACCTCTTCAATGAACCGGACAACGCAAACCTGATCTCGTACGTGGAACAGGACCTCCCCCCGTCGGTCAAGAAGCCCAACGCCGAAGCGCTGCTGCGCAAAGCGTTCGATTGGGCGCGATCGGTCAATCCCACGCAACCGATCACGGCGGGCGTGTACGAGGGACAATGGGGCAACCCCGAGCAGCTCTCGCCGATCAACGCGTTGATGCTGAGCGAATCGGACATCACGAGCTTTCATAGCTACGCGCCTGCCGAGACGGTCAGCGAGCTCCTCTCGGAGCTTACCCAATATGGACGCCCGGTGATCTGCACCGAATACATGGCGCGCTCGGTCGGGAGCACATTCGAGACCGTCCTCCCGATCTTCGAGGAAGAGCGCATCGGAGCCTACAACTGGGGGCTCGTCAGCGGGAAGACGCAGACGATCTACTCGTGGTTCTCGTGGCTCAACATGGACCCCTCCCAGGCTGACCCCTGGTTCCACGACGTCCTTCGGGACGACGGGTCACCCTACGACCCCGACGAAGCCGAGCTGATTCGCACCCTGACCGGAGCGAACTAGCGCGGCTGGGCGGGGACCGAAAACGAGTCCGAGTCCGAGTCCGAGTCCGAGACTGAGCCCGAGCAACTCCTGTTCCGGGTGGCCGATACGACTGTGGTAACGGCATCAATGGGTACGCCATTGACTTACCCCTTAGAAGAGGTACACTTTGGTTCTCCGGTTCGAATGGGACGCGGCAAAGAACGATGCGAATGAGCAAAAGCATGGCGTCCGGTTCGAGGAGGCCAAGGAACTCTTCGCCGCGGA
>CAJIBX010000243.1_pt1 | contig 13431 bp, 8 predicted proteins | sample 9199471 | NCBI WGS metagenome assembly CAJIBX01 (sample SAMEA7708317, study PRJEB35096) | sediment metagenome | biome: marine neritic benthic zone biome [ENVO:01000025]; feature: sediment [ENVO:00002007]; material: shallow marine sediment [ENVO:03000034] sea grass bed [ENVO_01000059] ...
CCGTACGACTACCACAAAGACTTCAACTTGACGTTTCCGCTGCAGGCCATGTTGGATTTGTCCTACGCGTACGAGCCGCCCAAGTTGTACGCGCCCGCCTCCACGCGCTTTGGGGTGCGCGGGCAGTTCCGTAACCTCAACAGATTCTCGAACCGATACCGCGTCGACCCGACCGCCCCGGATCGCAAGGGCCGCGAATGGGAGATCAAGACCTATGTACAGTTCTCATATTAGGTGGCTATCGCTGGGGCTCGCGGTGCTCGCAGTTGCATGTGGGGACGCCCCCGAGTTTCGTTTCGGCCGGAACATCACGGGTATCGAGTTCGAGTTCTTCGACGAGAGTGAGGGAGTTCACCCCTCCAAAGTAACCCTGGAGAACCCGCGCAATCCATTCCGCGAGTACAGCATCGGTGAAGACGCGAGGTTCGAGATCCTGGCGAACGGTGGCAATGCGGGCGCGTTCTACGCCTGGGCCACCTTGCTGGCGAACATCCCGATCGGAGAAAACCAGTTCTACACGGCTGCAAAGCTTCGCGACATCTACGAATCGGGTGAGCTCGCCGAAGAAGACCGAGAGACGGTCCGACAAATGGCGGTCGATGGGTTTCAGGCCATATTGGACTGCTTTCCCGATTCGTTGTTGTTTGAGACCACCGGAACCTTTGCGTTCAGACTCGCGACCCTGGCATATGAGGAAATCATCGGTCTCGGAGGAGTGGTTGAGGGTGACTGGGTCTTGGTGCAGGATCCCAATGGAGACCTCGAGGCCGTACAGAGCTCGTCTTTCTCCCCTGGACGGCAGGTCGACTGCTTATGAAGCGCGCAGCTCTCATTTGCCTTGGCGCACTCCTTTTGCTGGGGCAGACCTGCCGGTCCGACCCGGGAACGCCGGATTACACCGACCAAGTCGGCCTTCGAGATCCGGTCGACCCGTTTCCGCCTGTACCGCCTGACCCGTTTCAGCCCGGAGAAGAGAGGCTGGCCGTGGGTTATTTCTACGAAGGTGGCCGTTCACAAACCATTCCGATCAACGGCGTGACCACCGAGTATTTTATCTTCCCCACGGACGACATTGAGCCGGTCGCGACGGCGACGTACAGTCAATCAACGTCGCCCGACCGGCTCGAAGGATCGGAGTCCTTGGAGTTCACGCTCAACGACCGACCGTTTTGGGGTGGTGGCATCATCTGGAGGGAGTCGATCGACATTTCGGAGTGGACGACGCTGAACGTCGGTTTCAAGTCGAGCGATGACTCCTTCGAGCGGTTCGATCTCAAGCTTCAGTGGGACACCGGCAGGCCGCCGAACGAGCCACCTCCCGAGCCCCTGGAGCTCGCCCTGGATCCGAGGGATTACGGCTACAGGAACGATGGGAAATGGCATTTCCTGAAGATCCCGCTTCAGGATGCGATCGACCGTGGGTTTGATCCGAGCAATGCTCGTTCGCCCTTCATCATCGGCGGGACGACTCTCCAACCCGGGGATGTGTTGTTGATCGACAACTTGTATTTCACCAAGGACGTCCCTGGTGTTCCGGACGGCGGCGTCGATGGCGGCATGGATGGCGGCATCGACGGTGGCATTGACGGCGGCACCGACGGCGGCACCAGCGATGCGCTGTACGAGCAGGACTTCGAGTCTCTGAACCAGGCAAGTGGCGCCGCCCTGAGTGATGACGGATGGGTGGTGTTCGGTAATGTGTTTGATAGCGGCGGTGGCTTCAAGTTTGGCTACGGCCCGAACCCAGCGCCCAACGGCGCCAATATCTCCGCGGTCGTTTCCGGGCAAGGCGGTGCGGAGCAGGGTGCTCAACAGCTCAGCATCTTTAGCGACTACCAGTGCTGTCAGCCGGGGGAAGGCCACTTCAACGGAACCGACAAGGTCGAAACCAACGTCTTTCAGGAAATCAATCCGATTCCTGAGAGCTTTGTCGGACAGACGATGAAGTTCAGCTTCGATGCCAAGCGCGGCGATATCGCCGGTGCCACGACCGCGCTGGCGTTCATCAAGACTTTGGATCCGAATGCTGGCTTTGCGACGACCAACTTCGAAACGCAGGATACGACCGCACTTCCAACGACGTGGATGCGCTACGAGATCTCGCTGGCGATCGACGCAGGCCTCGCCGGCCAGATCTTGCAGTTTGGCTTCTCGAGTACCGCATCGAACTTCGAGGCTTCAGGCGTGCTCTACGACAACATCGAGGTCGTGCTCGAAGGCGGGGGTACGACGGATGGCGGCACCGACGGCGGGATGGACGGCGGCACCGACGGCGGCATGGATGGTGGCATGGATGGCGGCGTTGCCGAGGAGTACGCACAGGACTTCGAGTCGCTCAACCAGGCGAGCGACACCGCCCTCAGCGACGACGGATGGGTGGTGTTCGCCAACGTCTTTGACGGCGGCGGTGGCTTCAAGTTTGGCTACGGCCCGAACCCGGCGCCCAACGGCGGCGGTAATATCTCGGGTATCGTTTCGGGCGAAGGCGGCGCGGAGCAGGGCGCCCAACAGCTCACTGTCTTTAGCGACTACAGTTGCTGCGACTTAGGAGAGCCGAGCCCCCAAGGTCACGGCAACGGAACCGACCGGGTCGAGGTCAACGTCTTTCAGGAAATCAATCCGATTCCCGCGAGCTTTGAAGGGAAGACTTTGAAGTTCAGCTTCGACGCCAAGCGCGGCAATCTGGCGGGCGCCACGACCGCGCTGGCGTTCATCAAGACGCTGGATCCAAATGCTGGTTTTGCGACCACGAACTTCGTGACGCAGGACACCACCGGAACTCCAACGAGCTGGATGGGCTACGAGATTTCTTTGGCGATCGACTCGGGCCTCGTCGGCCAGATTCTGCAATTCGGCTTCTCGAGCACCGCGTCAAACTTCGAAGCTTCAGGAATGTTTTACGACAATATTGTGGTCGTGCTCGAGTAGCGCTGCGATCGACCGACCAATGACTCGTCACACCCAAAACGATGAGGTCTCCGGCGAGTTCATGACCATGAGCGGGGAGCGCTATTACGTCATCCGCAATGTTGACCAGCTCGCCCCGTTCTTCATCAATGTGGTTTCACCTTGGGACCACTGGTTGTTCGTTTCCTCGACCGGTGGGCTCACCGCGGGCCGGGTGTCACCCGAGACGGCGCTGTTCCCTTACATCACTGTCGACAAGCTCCACGAAAGCAATCCACATACGGGTGGCAAGACGCTCATCAGCACGGTCGCAAACGGCCAGCGGCATGTGTGGGAGCCATTCAATGGAGCGCACGTAGGCCGCTACTCGACCAGCCGGAACCTCTACAAGAACGTGTTGGGCAACAAGCTGTGCTTTGAAGAGATCAACCATGACCTGCAGTTGGCCTTCCGCTACTGCTGGTTGACCAGCGACGTCTACGGGTTCGTGCGTCGATGCGAGTTGGAAAATCTAGGCCAGACAAGTTCTGATGTGGAGCTCGTCGATGGCTTACAGAACATCCTACCGGCCGGAACTCCGCGATTGGCTCAGACCAACACGAGCAACTTGGTCGATGCGTACAAATGGAATGAGTTGGTCCACGACGAGGGGCTGGCTTTGTATACGCTCTATTCCGGAATCACCGACAGGGCCGAGCCTTGTGAGTCCCTCAAGGCGACGACCGTATTTTGCCTTGGGCTCACGGAACACAAGGTGCTCCTCTCCACGACGCAGCTCGCGCGCTTCCGCCACGGTGTGCCCGTAACGCAGGAGGTCCACAAACGTGGTATCCGCGGGGCTTACCTGGTCAACGCGTCGCTGAACCTCGCACCGCAGACGGCTCAAAGATGGCAGCTCGTGGCCGACGTCGAGCAGAGTCAGGCGCGGGTGGTGAGCCTCCTCCGTCAGCTCAGTCACCCCGCCGCTGTGGCGGAGGCGCTCACCCAGTCCATAGACGAGGGCTCGGATGAGCTGGCTCGCATCATGGCTGGCGCGGACGCATTCCAAACGACTGCCGAGGAAAACGTGTCGGCACACCATTATGCGAACGTGCTCTTCAACGTGCTCCGCGGCGGCACCTTCGACGATCAGTATCAGGTGTCGTCGAGGCACTTCCGCAGCACCATCCAGATGTTCAATCGCGACGTGTACGTGCGCCACCGGGCAATGCTCGAAGCGTTACCTGACAAGTTGCGCCACTCGGACCTGCTGTCGACGATCGAGGATCTCGGCGACCCCCAACTGGAGCGCCTGAGCCGGGAGTATCTGCCGATCACCTTTGGTCGCCGGCATGCCGACCCCAGCCGACCTTGGAACGAGTTTGAAATCAAGCTCAAAGACGACCAGGGCGACAAGATCCTCTCTTATCAAGGCAACTGGCGTGACATCTTTCAGAACTGGGAGGCTTTGACTTTCAGCTTTCCGGGGTTCGTCGAAAGCGTGATTGCGAAGTTCCTGAATGCCACGACCGCCGATGGCTACAACCCCTACCGAATCAGCAACGAAGGCATCGATTGGGAAGTCGAAGACCCTGATGACCCGTGGAGCCACATCGGCTATTGGGGCGATCACCAGATCATCTATCTCTTGAAGCTGCTCGAGCTTTCCAACCGGTTCCATCCAGGGCGCCTGGCTTCATTACTGAACCGGCGTGTGTTTGCCTACGCCAACGTGCCTTACAGACTCAAGTCGTTTGAAAGCTTGCTCGAGAATGCAAAGAGCACCGTCGTTTATGACCCGGAAGCAGCGCAGCGGATCGAGCAACGGGTGGCTGACAAGGGCGCCGATGGCAAGTTGGTTTTCGATGACAATGGTGAGGTATGCCAGGTCAACCTGTTCGAAAAACTGTTGGTGCCGCTCCTCGGCAAGCTCGGCAACCTCGTGCTGGACGCGGGCATCTGGCTCAACACCCAACGCCCAGAGTGGAACGACGCCAACAACGCGCTGGTAGGCCATGGGCTTTCCATGGTGACCCTGTACTACATGCGCCGATACGTCGATTTCCTTCAGCGTCTGCTGGCGCAGGAGTCGGGTTCGGTGAGCATGTCGCGGGAGGTGAGTGAGTGGCTCGGTGAAACTGCCGCGGCGTTGAGCGAGGTGCGACCAAAGCTACAAAGCGAGCCGGCGAGCGCCGAGACACGGTACGGGTTGTTACAGAAGCTCGGAAAGGCAGCGTCTGGGTACCGACAGAGAGTGTACGAGCAAGAGGGATTCTCCGGCGCGGTGCAGCAACCGCTGTCACAGGTCGACGAGTTGTTGGACAATGCCCTGGCCGCCATCGACCACAGCATCCGGCACAACCAACGTGAAGATGGCCTGTACCACGCCTACAACCTGCTCGGTTTGAAATCGGACGCCATCGAAGTCGAGCACCTGTATGCCATGCTCGAAGGTCAGGTTGCCGCGCTCAGCTCCGGAGCCATTCCGGCGGCGCAGGCAGTCGCGTTGCTCGAAGCACTCTTCGAGAGCGATATGTATCGGGCCGATGTGCGCACCTTCATGTTGTATCCGGATCGTCCGCTGCCCGGTTTTCTCGAGCGGAACCGTATCCCGGCTGAACAGGTCGAATCGATCCCGCTACTCGCGCAGATGCTGGAGCGGGGTGATGAGGGCATCGTGCTGCGCGATGCGGACGGATGCTATCGCTTCAACGCGGACTTTCGCAATGCAAACGACCTAGCTGCTCGGCTGGATGAGCTGGCAGCGGTGCGCGCCGATGAAGCGTCGCAGGCCCGCCCATCCTTGCTGGCGCTCTATGAGCAGGTCTTCAATCACAAAGCGTTCACCGGGCGGAGCGGCACGATGTTTGGTTTTGAGGGATTGGGATCTGTCTATTGGCACATGGTTTCGAAGTTGTTGCTGGCAGCACAGGAGAACTTCTTTTTCGCCTTGGCACAGGGTGCGGACGAAGAGACCTGTCATCGACTGGGTCGATTGTACTACCGCGTTCGTGACGGTCTCGGATTCAACAAGACCCCCGGTGAGTTCGGTGCCTTCCCGACAGATCCCTATTCCAACACCCCCAAACACGCGGGCGCCCAGCAGCCGGGGATGACCGGTCTGGTCAAGGAAGAGATCTTGACGCGCTTCGGCGAGCTGGGTGTGCACGTCGGGGAGGGCGCGGTGAAGTTCGAGGTCGGCTTGCTCCGCGCTCAGGAGTTCACTGCGAGCTCGCGAAAGTTTCGCTACCTCGACGTAGACGGGCAGTGGCGGGAGCTCACGGTTCCCGAATCAGGGCTGGCCTTCACTTGGTGTCAGGTGCCATTCGTGTATCACCTTGATGAATCCGCCGAACCGACGGTGACGGTAACCCACGATGACGGCAGTCGTCAGGCCCTGGCCGGACTCACGCTGCCAACCGAGCTGAGCGCCGAGCTGTTCGCGCGAAGCGGACGGATTCGTGACGTCGAGCTCGTGGTGAGAAGAAGCCAGCTGTTTCCAGACTAGGCCTAAACCCCTCAGGGCTCGGGACATCCCTCGTTGATATCGCCGCGTTTGGCGTCGAAACTGAAGGTCAGCGTCTTGCCTATGTCCCCGGCTGCGATCGTGCGTTCACGAAATGTGTTCGCCTCGATTCGGAGCCCATTGTTTTGGTCGGCGTTCTCGTAGTCGCTGAAGATCACCAGGACCTGATCGCCCTGGTCCACACCACCTTGATCTAGAGCGATACCGGAAAAGCCCCCTGAGTTGTTCGGTGCGGGGTTGGGGCCATAGCCGTAGACGAATGTCTCACCGTCCGGTTGGAAAGCGTTCCCGAAGACAATCCATCCTGCACCCCAAAGCGGATCGGGATCAGGGTTCAACGCCGTCGAGCTCGTTTGATCGAGTGCCTCGAAGTCTTCTTCGTATTGCGTATCGGGATCGATCACGACGTTGTCGTAGAACACGCCCGAAGGTTCGAAGTTCGAAGCCGTGGCGGAAAAGCCGAACTGAAGGATCTGGCCTTCGAGGAGCGGGTCGGTCAGAGCGAGTTGGATCGAGTAGCGATCCCAGCTTTCGGGAAGATTCGTCGTATCGAGGGGCACGAAGTTGGTCCGGTTGAAACCGGCGCCCGGGTCGAGTGTCTGGATGTACGCCCGGGCTTCGCTGTCACACGCCGGGGTGCCGCCATCCATCCCGCCGTCGGTGCCTGCGTCCATCCCGCCATCCATCCCGCCATCGGGGCCCGTGTCTCCGCCGCAAATGTTCGGCGGCGGGTCTTGTAGCGGGCCAGTCTGGCAGCTCTTTTGGGTGGAGCAGAAGACGACGCGGCATAGCTCGCCTTCGCCGCAGTCCTTCGATTGGTCACACTGGCGAAGGCAGACGTTCACCGGAGGGGGCGGGGCCGCGTTGGGGTTGAGGTCGAAAACCTCCGGCGTGCTGGCGTAGGTGCAGATCATCCCATCCTGACAGTCGTCTGTGAAGCCCGACCTTTCACAAACCGAACCGACGCCCTCACAGCCAGCCCATAGGAGAAGGCTCGCGCAGAGCGCGATGAGAAGCAGGGGGTGCCGCATCACGTCCCGGATTTAACCACAGATCGCCGCCACAGAAAAGCCCCGATGTGCTGCTTTTTCAGGCGCTTAGCGGCGATTTGTGGGGCGCGACGCGGTTTACACCTCCGGGACGATTGGGTAGGGTCGGTGTTCCCGTCGCTGCGATGGGCATGGCGATTCACACCATCGGCTACGGCGCAATCTTTTTCTTGATCGCCTTTGCAACGGGTGAAGGGACGCTGCTGAGCGCGTTCAACGCGTACGGCAGCGCTTTGAGTTTCAATCCTTCGTACTCGCTCGGGACGATCGCCTCGATCAGAGACGGACCACGCGTCTTGAATGCGTCCTCGAGCGCCGCGTTGAAAGCTTCGGCCGTCGTGACCCGTTGCGCGGGGACGCCCATGCCTTGAGCCATCGCTACAAAATCAAGGGCAGGTTCCGACAGATCCAACTGCGCTTTGGCCTTGGGCCCAATCTTGTCGGCCCCGACGCGCTCGAGCTCGATATTGAGAATCGCGTAGGAACGGTTGTTGAAGATGATCGTGGTGACGTTGAGACCCTCGCGCGCGATCGTCCATAGCGCCTGAATCGTGTACATGGCGGCGCCATCGCCAAGCAGGGCGAGTACGGGACGGTCCGGCGAGGCCGTCGCTGCGCCGACCGCGACTGGCAGGCCTTGCCCGATGGCGCCCCCGGTCAAAGTCAGCACGTCATGGCGAGGCGCACCCGCCGTGGAGCTCGGTAGCTTGACGCCGGACGTGGCCGACTCGTCGGAGATGATCGCGTTGTCCGGCAACAAGGCACCAATGGCCTCGCACGCCTTGGAAGAATTGAGTTTGCCTTTGGGCAACTTTGGACGTCCCGCGCTCTCCAACTTGGGCTCGGTATCGGACGCGCCCACCATCTCGACGAGAGCACGCAGCGAAGCCAATGCATCTTCGTGCGTCTCTACCAAGGTGTGCGCCGTGCACTTGTCGGGCACGAGGTAGCTCTTCTTGCCTGGGTAGCCGAAGAAAGACACCGGCGCCTTGGCGTCGACCAGAACCAAATGGTCGTAGCCATTCAGCTGTACGGAAGCCATTTCGGCAAGATACGCAATGCGCTCGACGGCCGGCAGCCCTTCGCCTCGCTCGAGGCGTGTGGGAAAGACCTCGCAAAAGAGCTTGGCGCCCGTCTTTTCTGCAATCTGCGATGCGGCGCGTAGCCCCGGCTCGCGCAGCACCCGATTGCCCAACAAGAAGGCTACCTTCTTGCCGGACTTCTTAACGATGTCGGCGATCGCCTCGACGGTCTCAACCGATGCCGGACACGCTTGCACGGGCTGTTGGGCCGGCACCGGTTTGGCTCCCTCGCTCCACGACACATCGGCCGGGAGGATGAGGGTGGCAATCTGGGCGGGCGGGCCCTTGGCCACCGCGACAGCTTCCGCTGCATCGGTGGCCAATTGATTCATTTCAGGCGTCGTCTTGATCCACGTCGAAACATTCTTGGCGACGGTTTCGATGTCCGACTGCAACTGCGCATCGTATTGGGTGTGATAGGTCGCATGATCTCCAATGATGTTGACCATCGGCACACGCGCCTTGCGCGCGTTGTGCAGGTTCGCCAGGGCATTGCCGAGACCACATCCAAGATGCAACAGCGTCGCGGCCGGCTTATCCGCCATGCGTGCGTATCCATCAGCAGCCCCTGAGGCCACGCCTTCGAACAAGCACAACACACCGCGCATGTCGGCGTAGTCGAGTGCGGCGACGAAGTGCATCTCCGAAGTTCCAGGGTTGGTGAAGCACGTGTCCACACCCGAGTTGATGAGAGTTTGAATAAGAGCTTGTGCGCCATTACCCATAGTCTCGGCACCGTACTCGGAGACGGCCGTTCTGGCTAGGCAGAGGCTACTTGCCGATTGCCGCAGCGAGGCCTTCGGGGTCGGCAACGCTGACCCACAGCAGGGAGTGGTCCCTGAAACCGATGACTCTGGGGATCTTATTCACGAATGCGATCCACAACCCCTTTTTATGGTTCGTGCCAAACGTAAGCCCGTCATCGGTGAAGCTGAGCCGCAACCCAACCGCGGTGTACCAACGGTGTGGACCCGTCACGAGCGTGTGATCGATGTTGGCGAGAGACGTCTTTACGTTGAACCGCCCGTATGTGGCCACGAGCTTGCCATCGTCACAGATGTCGACGCCGTCAGTGTCCCGCACGCCCAGCGCGAAAAACAACGGCGCCCATCGCTTGTCGAACCGGTACGGGAAGTGCTGGGTAGACATGAGGGAACCACATCAGAATACATCGACGACCGTGCGCCACCAGCGTGACCGCTTTGATTGCGCCTACAGCTAATCAATTAGTTCAGCGTTTTCACCTGTAAGGGTGCTTCGGGGGGCGAAGGAGCATGGATGGACTGGAAGTTCTCGGGATCGAAGGGTCGGTTTGCCCCCTTCGCGGCAATCGCATCGATTCTCGTCGGCGTTGGCGCGACCTCGGGGGTGCACGCCCAGAGCTTGAGCGTCGGCGAGGTGGTCACCGTCGCCAATTACCGCGAGCCGGTGACGCACGCGGCTGCCGGGCTCAGGGTCGCGCGGGCGGTGCCCGGCGCCGACGACACGACAGTGGCGGAGATCCAGGAGTACTTCGCGCAGGACGCAGTCGTCATCGACGCGAACACGGCGTTCATCCTGGGTCGCAAGATGGTGCCCGAGGAGGAGTATCGCCTGTGGAAGATCGACTTCTCGGCCGAGCCTCCCGCGGTCGCGATCGCAGCCGACCTCACCCATGTGCGGGCGCTCGCCGTCAGTCAGGACGGGCACCTACTGATGCGCGATACCGCGCAGGATCTGATCTTCGAGTTCGACATCCTGACGTACGGGCAGACGCCCATCGCGTCAGGCGAAGAGATCGCCGACCTATCTTCCGTGATGACGGTCGGCCCCGACGGAGCGATCTATGCCTTCCGGTGTCTGGGACACGTCGACTACGACGCCGAGCTCGTTCGCATCCAGCCAGGCTCTGACCCGGCAGCGCCGCAGGTCGACACCCTGCTGACCGAGGAGGACGGGGTGGCGTGCACCGACATCGCGACCAGCCCCGATGGCAAGCTCGTGTTCTTTGCGGGTGAGACGACACCGACCGACGACCATCCATACTACCTGCTCGTGTATGGCGAGTACACGCTTGCCCCCGAACGGAATCTCGTCGCGTTCGATACGACGACTGAGGCGATGTCGACGGTGATCGATCATTCGGTGCTCGCCGCCACGGTCGGCTGGCCAACACAGAATGGTTCTTCTTGGCAAGTCGAAGTCGATTCCGCCGGGGTCCCTCTATTAAAGTCTTTCTTCGACGTCTTCTTCTTCGATCCACCGACGCAGCCAGGCGTCCAGATTCCCGTGGGGCCGACGCCCCCAGACGACACCTACCGCGACACGGTGACAGGCTTCGACGTGCTGCGTGCCGCCTGTTCGGATGGACGCGACAACGATGGTGACGGGGCCGCGGACCTCGACGATCCGCACTGCGAGGGTCCGTTGGACACGATCGAGATCTGTGCCATCGGCTTCGGCCGCCGCTCCGGTGGTTTGCCGAGTCCTCTGTGGATGGCGGTCTTGGCGCTTCTTTGGTGGCGCCGACTGCGTCGCTAGCCCGACGGCCCCGTCACTCACCGGCGCAGCACAAACAAGTCTTGTGCCGACTTGATGTGAGAGGTGGGCCCGACGAACACCACTTCATCTCCGGCCTCGATGATGGTGTCGCCGCGGGGCACGACGAACTTCTTGCCGCGGATGACCGCCGCCACCACGCACTCGGCCGGCACCTTGATCTCTCGGATCTGCTTTCCCGATACTGCCGCGTCTTCGGGCACCACCACACCCACCAGGCTGGCGACACCCGCTCCGATCTCAAAGAGCTCCGCCACTCCGGGCCGATCTAGGAAATTCTCGACCATCGCTGCAGTCGCCCATGGCGTGCTGATCGCGACGATGCCCTCCTTCTTCAAGAGAGGAAGGTAGTCGGGGTCCTGCACGATCGCCATGACACGCTTCATCCCGAGTTGTTTGCACTGGAGCGCTGCGATCACGTTGCGTCCATCGTCTTCAGACGCCGCGATCGCGACGTCGACATTGTGAAGACCGACCTGCTCGAGCACCTCTTTCTTGGTGCCGTCTCCCTGAAAGATGGGCACGCTATACCGCGCTTCGAGCTCTTTGCACTTTGCCTCGTCGATCTCGATGAATGTGATCTGATGTTCGTGTGACCGAAACACCATGCGATACTCGTCTTTCGCTAGGAGACGATTCGCGATGTTCTGTCCCTTCTGTCCGCCGCCAATGATGAGTACTCGCATGCGTTTCCTCTTTCCTCGTATCCGAAATTGCTTGAACTTGTCGAAGGCACGGAGCTCTCCCAGGAGTTCGGCACGATTGAGCGGGCGGATCAAGTAGACCGCGCAGCCCGCCAAGGTGAGGCCGAGACCAATCAGTAAGGTGCGGGGCTCCAACGCCGGGACGAGCACCCAGCAGGTGGCCACACCGATGAGTGGAATCCAGGGATAGAACCCCGCTTGAAAGGGGCGCCTGAGATTGGGCATTCGCTTGCGAAGCGCGATGACCGAGAAGTTCACGATGCCCAAGGCCATCAAAAAGCCAAAGTCCGCCATCGAGGCGGCGAACTTCACAATACCCGCGGCTGCAAAGGCAAACACGAATAGAGCGCAGACCCCGAGCGCGATGTGCGGAGTGCGAAACCGCTTGTGGAGCTGGGACAGGCGCTGGGGGAAGTGACCATCGCGGCTGAGGGCGTAGAGGACCCGTGAGCTGGCACCGAGCGTAACGCTGAATGCGGACAGACTTGCCATGATCGTGGCGGTGATGGCGGCCCAGCGCCCCCAGCCGCCCCAGATCCTTTCGGCTACGAAGATGAACGGCACATCGGTTTCGGCCAGTTCCGTGTAATGCACGACGCCCATCATCACGAAGACGACCCCCACGTAGATCATGACGCCGATGACCAAGGTGATCAGAATGGCTCGCGGGATGGTCTTACTCGGGGCGACGATCTCTTCGGCGGCTACGGTGATCAGATCGAAACCCACGTAGGAGATGTAGACCAACGCCATGGCGCCGGCGAAGCCGCCGAACCCAAGGGGTGCAAACGGTTGAAGGTTGGGTGGTTCGATCTGAAAGGCGCCGATGATCGCGATCCCGATGAGCACGGCCAACTCGATCAGGTTCATGACGGTGATCACCATCAGCGCTTCGGACGCGCCTTTGAGATTGATCGTGGCGAAAACGACAGTCGCGACCAGCGCGATGAGGGGAATATTTGCTTCCGGCCAGAAGTACGCACGGATGGTGAGCGCAAAGATGACGACATACATGGCGCAGGCCGCGACGTTGCCGATCCACAGGAACCAACCGGTCAGGAAGGCGACAGGCTTGGAAAGGGTACGATCTACGAACGAGTAGCCGCCGCCAGCGATCGGGAGAGCGGCACCGAGCTCGGCGTAGTTGAGCGCGGTGAAGACGACCACCGCGCCCATCGCGAGGTAGACGACGACGCCGAGCGGGCCGACCAACTTGGCGAGCTCCCCTGGAAGCGCGAAGATGCCTGGCCCCATCATCGCGCCAATGCCGATCATCACGGCCATGAAAAGGCCGATATCGCGCTTGAACTCGACTCGCTCCGACATCTGGTCGGGGCACTATAGCGCAAGACCGTCTCAGCAAGAGCCTACGCGACCAGCCAGGCCAGCACCTCGCCCCGAGTACGACCTCCCCGGATCGGACTGCTTAGCCCGCTCAATCGACGCCGCTCAAGCGAAGAATTTTCGCCTAGGATCCCATGTGAATTCGTCGCCCCCGGTCGTAGGCAAGGCGTTGTCTGGGTTGATGGGGGGCACAAAGCACACGGCCATAGAGCCACGCGTTGAACCATCCGAGGGTTCGAGCTTGTTCAAGCTGTCCTCCATCGCAAGCGAAGCTCGTGGCTGCCGTCGGCGATGGGTTCGAC
>CAJIBX010000172.1_pt1 | contig 13420 bp, 11 predicted proteins | sample 9199471 | NCBI WGS metagenome assembly CAJIBX01 (sample SAMEA7708317, study PRJEB35096) | sediment metagenome | biome: marine neritic benthic zone biome [ENVO:01000025]; feature: sediment [ENVO:00002007]; material: shallow marine sediment [ENVO:03000034] sea grass bed [ENVO_01000059] ...
ACCTCGAATGGGTACCAACGCTCTCCGCTTTGATGGAGGTAGGGATACGCGTTCCCGTGATGAATGATGCGATTGATCCCGGCCGAAAAAGCACGACCAATCAAGACCCAACTCTCATCCTCGGTCAGCTCCAAACGTCCGACGGAAGGGAAGGTCTCGATGGTCGCGTAGGGCTTGCCCGCGACGTGGGCCGCCGAAGCTGCAAGACGAAGGAAATCATAGGAGCCTCCGCCGTAGAGGCCCTCGGACTCTGGTACGTCGGCCATGGCGTACGCATCGAGCACATCGGCGTAGCCGCCGTGGGCTTGAAGACGGAGATCTATCTCTCGAGCCTCGCTCCACTGCCGAAGCGGTGTAATGAATTCCTCTGCGAAAAGCGATGCACGGAAGTCCTCGTAGTCTTCGCGCGCTCGCTTCCCACGGTTGTCCGCAGCACGATAGCGAGCGGGACCGAGCCCGCCGAAGAGCTTGGTGTATTCGGACTCTCCACCCTGTCGGAAGAGGAATGGGAGCAAGGAGTGGATCTCGTAACCCAAAGCGTCTCGGAACTTGGTAGCGAACGCCTTGGTCCAGGGTAGATCGGCAACCAATTCGAAACTGTCCACGAATACCGCGCGCGGCGGACAGTCGTTCACGGCCTCGACCCATCGTGTGAAATCCGCGGCGAGAAACGCTTCGACGCCTTTGCGATCGAGATGGTCGATGACTCGCGCGTCCTCGAGCTCACCTGGGTAGGCGCCCCCTGCAGGGAAGTGCCGGGTGAGGTTCTCGTAGACGGCGAACACGCGATGATCGCCGTCGGGCACTTGCCAAACCAACGTGTTGCCGCTCACCGCCGTCGTCAGATCGACTGTCGCACCGAGCACCGGTGGATTGGCGATGTCGTCGATGACCTCGGCACCAATGACGGCGACGAGAACCAGCTCGTCGTCAAAACCGTCGATTGAATAAAGGAGGGCGTTGGTATCCCCGATCCAAGCAGGAGGCTCGACGCTCGGCAGAGGGCCGTCGTAATCGGCAGGCCCCGCTAGCGTGAGCTCGCCAACCACCACCTGCCGCTCGCCATCGTCTCCGATGTTCGGGCCGCCGGTCGACCAACCGCTTCCCAAGGTCAGGTCCCACGCGAGTCCCAGGCGCTGCGCTTCGCATGCCGCTGTATGCAACCGGTCTAGGAATGTCGAATCTCCAACAGTCCGCACACGCGAGTCTTGCTCCAGGTCGGTGCGCGCAACACCCGCCATGAAGGGTTGGATCTCCACCGCTCCGTACCCGAGGTCGGCGAACTGGCGAAGCTGCTCCACGAGCGTTGCGTCCTCGACCGCCCCACCCGGCCACCACCACCGTGTTTGAGGGGCATACGCCCGCGGCGGATCGGCAAACACGGACTCGGAAAACCGGTCGTCATCGATAGCTTGCCGGGATTGGCCACAGCCTGCGGTCAGCGCAAGCGCCAGCTGCAGCCCCCATGTCGCAATCCGCGATGATTCTCTCGTCGGCGCCACTGCTCGTCGCACGGGGGGAGTCTAGCCCGCCTAGGCGCCCGCGCGAGCAAGCCTCGTTGCGCCCTGTCGCAACACTCGAAACGGAGTCGCCGTCACATCGACGACCGTCGAAGGAAGACCCCCGGGTGCGATACCGGCCACCTCTGCATCGACGCGTTCGCGCAGCTCGCTTGCCAACGCTTCGACCGATTCGACAGGCGGTTCGCCGGTCACATTTGCGCTCGTCGCGGTCAATGGTCGGCCGAATGCAACGACGAGCTCGCGCGCCGGACTCGGACCGGGAACTCGCATCCCAACCTTGCCCTCGTGTACCAGCCAGGGGCTCAGTCCCCCTTTCGCCGTCGCGACGATCGTCAGCGGGCCTGGCCAGTGCGTTCGCGCAAGCTCATCGGCGACCTCAGGCAAAGGCGTGGCAACCTGATCGACAGCGCTGACCGCAGGCAGAAGCACGGCGATCGGCGCCTCGGCAGGACGACCCTTCAGCTCGGCGACGCGTTCGACGGCCTCTGGATTGGTCGCGTCTGCCAAGAGTCCGACGAAAGTCTCGGTCGGGCATGCGACAACGCCACCCCGCTCGAGCACTTCGAGCAGTGCCGGAAGGTTCTCCAGCATCAGAGCGTGGGGCCGAGCCCCGGCTTGGTGTGTCGGGTCCTCGCCCGCCAACCGATATCGGTCCGGTACTGTTTGCCTTCGAACTCGATGAGGTCGGCGGCGGCATAGGCCTGCTCGGCTGCTTGCTCGACGTTCTCGCCGATCGCGGTCACCGCGAGAACGCGACCGCCAGCCGTAACCACATCATCGTTATCGGCACGGGTCCCCGCATGAAACACGGTCACGTTGGGAATGCTGGCCGCGGCATCGAGACCAGCGATCGGCTTCCCCTTCTCGTAAGCGCCCGGATAACCCCCCGAGGCAAGCACTACGCAGAGTGCCGCCGGTGCTTCCCACTGGGGCTTGAGGCTTCCGAAGTCGCCCCGCGCCGAACCGGCGAAGAGCGGAAGGACCGGGCCCTTCCAGCGCGTCATCAGTGTCTCAGCTTCCGGATCGCCAAACCGAACGTTGTATTCGAGCACATATGGCTGACCGTTGACCATCATCAGGCCGACGAACAAGGCGCCGCGAAATGGCACTCCATCTTCTCGCATGCCTTTGAGTGTGGGCTCGATGACTTGAGTTAGGATCTTTACCTCGACATCGGGCGTGGTGGAGGGCGGTGGCGAATAAGCGCCCATCCCTCCGGTGTTGGGGCCCTTATCGCCATCAAACGCGCGCTTGTGATCCTGTGCAGGCGCGAGTGGAATATAGCGGTGGCCGTCCGAGACGACGTGATAGCTCACCTCTTCGCCGACGAGGCACTCCTCGATCACGATACGGTCGCCCGCATCGCCGAAGGCGCGCTTGCGCATGATGCTGTCGACCGCTGCAAGCGCGTCGTTCATCGTCGCAGCGACGGTCACGCCCTTTCCGGCGGCAAGCCCGTCAGCTTTGACGACCAACGGCCGATTGGCACCGCGGATGTATCGCTCGGCCTGGTCGGCGCGATCGAACACTCGAAAGCCCGCCGTCGGCACGCGATGCCGCGCCATGAACTCCTTGGCGTAGATCTTGGACCCTTCGAGCTGGGCCGCTGCTTGGTTTGGGCCGAAGGCATCGATGTCGTGAGCCTGCAGGGCATCGACGACACCGGCGACCAGCGGCGCCTCGGGACCCACGATGACCAGGTCGACTTCCTCTTGGCGAGCCAGTGTGACGACGGCGTCGATATCGGTGACCTCCACGGAGAACGTCCCGCCCACGGTGGCCAAGCCCGCGTTGCCAGGCGCACTGATCACTTCGACACCGCGGTCCTGGGCGAGTCTCCACCCCAACGCGTGCTCCCGAGCGCCACTTCCGAGGATCAGGACCTTCACGGGCTGCTCTTAGCTCGGATCGGTTAGGCACCGCAACCGCGATCGCAGACGGTGCGACCGTTTTTCGCAGTTTCCGGTCTTCGTCTCAGTGCCGAAAGTGGCGGACGCCGGTGAACACCATGGCAAGGCCCGCCGCGTCGGCCGCGGCGATGACCGCGTCGTCGCCCTTGGAGCCGCCTGGCTGCACGACCGCGGTGATGCCCGCTTCGGCCGCCGCCTCGATACCGTCCGGGAACGGAAAGAACGCATCCGATGCCATGACCGCTCCTTTGGAGAGGTCGCCTGCCTTCTTTGCGGCGATGCCGACCGCGGTGACGCGCGCCATTTGTCCCGCACCCACGCCGACCGTGCGATCGGGTTTCGCAAAGACGATCGCGTTGGACTTCACGTGCTTGCACACGCGCCATGCGAAATCGAGCGCTTGGAACTCGTCATCGGTCGGCTGCCGCTTGGTGACGACTCTGCCGGCACGAACTTCGCTCGGCCCGGTCGCGTCGCGATCCTGCACGACGAGTCCGCCCCCCACTCGCTTCCAGTGAAGCGCCTCGTGCTCCGGCGGGAGCCACTCGCCCGTAGCGAGGATGCGTAGGTTCTTCTTCTTTTTTAGCAGCTCGAGCGCCGCATCCGAGAAGCTCGGCGCGATCACGCATTCGATGAAGGTCTCTTTGATCGCCGCAGCCGTCGCTTCGTCGACTTCACGGTTGAGAGCGACGATACCGCCGAAGGCGCTCTGCGCATCGGCTTCACGGGCAATGCGGTAGGCTTGCTCGAGCGTGGTCGCACGACCCACACCGCACGGATTGGTGTGCTTCACCACCACCGCCGCCGGCTGCTCGACGAACTCACGGACCGCGTCGACCGTGGCGTCGACATCGACGAGATTGTTGAAAGAGAGCTCTTTGCCGCCGGCCCCCAAAGACTTGGCCAACGCGAGGCTACCCGCGGGCGCATTGCGTTCGATGTAGAACGCACCCTGCTGGTGCGGGTTTTCGCCGTAGCGCACGTCGTATGCCTTGCTGAAGGAGAGGGTGAGAGTGCCTGGAAACCTGGAGTCCGTACCACGGGAGGTGAGGTAGGCGGCGATCGCGCCGTCATAGGCGGCGGTATGGGAGAACGCCTTGGCAGCGAGTCGGGCTCGCAGGTCGGCGCTCGGCCCTGCGGGAGACTTCACCGCACTCAGGACCTCGTCGTAGTCGTCAGGATCGGTGACCACGGTGACCCGCGCCTGATTCTTTGCCGCGCTCCGCACCATGGAGGGACCGCCGATGTCGATGTTTTCGATCGTTTCATCGTGGGACGCACCCCGAGCCACGGTCTGCTCGAACGGATACAGATTGACGCACACCAGATCGATAGGCTTGCCGCCGATGCTGCGGAGGGCATCGCGGTCGGCATCGGTGTCACGCATGAGCACTCCTCCGTGCACTCGCGGATGAAGCGTCTTCACGCGGCCGTCCATGATCTCGGGCGAATCGGTGTATTCGGAGACGTCGATCACGTCGACGCCGCCCTCACGAAGGGCGCGGGCCGTGCCTCCCGTCGAGAGGATCTCTGCACCCGCATCGGCGAGCCCGCGGGCGAAATCGACGACGCCATCCTTGTTGGATACTGAAATCAATGCGCGCTGGATTGTGGTCACATTCACCTCAACGAAGGTGGCCCCATACCGCGGCTCGTTGAGGGGGTCAATGTAGTATTCTGCGCGCCGCTAACCGCCTCCTTCGCCGTAGTCGAGAAACACGATGCACGTCGCACGGTAGCCCTCGAGGCTCGCGACGCCGCCGACCCAGTGGTCCTTTTTGATGTCGCTGGTGCGCTCTTGAATCAGGACGCCCTCGCAGCCGCGTTTGCCAGCCTTTCTTCGGAGCGTCTTGATGATCTGAGGCATTTCGTCATTGCTGAGGCGGCTTCGCTGCTCCACCGCAAGTATGCCGATCTCTGCGTAGGGCTCGGAGGGATGGTCGGACGTCAACACCACGACGTCTTCGGCTGGGACTTCTCGCAACGGTTTGGGTGTGGGGTTGGTTTGAACGTACTTGAACTCCGTTCCGCAGCCGGCGACGAAGGCGATACAGGGGATAAGCCCCAGGATGAGAAGATTCGATTTCATGGGCGTCTCAAGAACGCAACACCCATGCCACGCGGGCCCAGCACGAATTCACACGGCTTCTGTGTGAGCACTTAACCCCCGGGCGCGCTCCCATGTGGACAGCCGGTTACACCCACTGCCAATCGCGGGTTTCACCCGTGTGACTCCGCTCAATCGCCGTTTACTTCATCGCCATCCCGCATGGACCGTGTGACCTCGGACGCCCACGAGTCGTATTCCCCCTTGGAGATCGCTTCACGGGCTCGGCGCATGAGCTCGCCGTAGAAATGCAGATTGTGGAGCGTGACCGCTCGGGGCCCAAGCATCTCGTCGGCCTTGAAGAGGTGTCGCAGGTAGGCGCGCGACCACGTGGCGCACGTGGCGCAATCGCACTGAGCGTCGAGCGGGGCTTCGTCTGTTTTGTGACGCGCTTGCCTCAGGTTCACCCTACCCGACCACGTCAGCGCCTGACCGTTTCTCGCGTTGCGGGTCGGGAGAACGCAATCGAACATGTCCATTCCAGCACCGATCGCCTGTAGAAGGTCGTACGGGGTGCCGACCCCCATCAGATAACGGGGACGATCCGCTGGCATGCGCGGACCGATGTCACCGAGCAGTCGATACATCTGCTCGATCGGCTCACCCACCGAAAAGCCGCCAAGCGCCAGCCCGTCGAAGGGCATGGCCGCAATCGTATCGAGGTGAACGTTCCGCAGGTCCTCGTGAGGCCCACCTTGCACGATCCCAAAACGCGCCTGCCCGTCCGCGGGGGGCGTATCGAGGCACCGAGTCGCCCACGCGCTGGTCTGTCGCATGGCCTCCTCGATTTCGGCACGGTCTGCCCCCCCGGGCGGACAGACGTCGAGCACCATCGCAACATCGGAACCGAGCAACCGTTGAACGTCCATCGCTTCTTCGGGCGTGAGGCGGCACGTGTTGCCGTCGAGGTGCGACTGAAAGGTGATGCCGTCGTCATCGACCGAGCGCCGCTCCGCCAGCGAAAACACTTGATAGCCACCGCTATCGGTCAGGAGCGCGTGGGGCCACTTCATGAAACCGGTCACTCCGCCCTGTGACGCGATCGCGTCCGCGCCCGGGCGAAGCCAAAGGTGATAGGTGTTGGCCAAGATGATCCGCGCCCCCGTCGATGCGACCTCGTCGGGCGTCAGACCCTTGACGCTCGCCTGCGTGCCGACAGGCATGAAGACCGGCGTTTCGATCACGGCACGAGGTGTCGTGAAGCGCCCGCGTCGCGCATGGCCATCGACCGCCACCGTCTCGAACGCGAATCCTTTCGTTGGAAGCGTCATGGCGCGTTCCGAATCAGCATGGCATCGCCATAGCTGAAAAACCGATACTGCTCACGCACCGCCTCAGCGTAGGCATGGCGAATGGCTTCGGGCGAGGCGAAGGCCATCACCAGTGCAAGCAACGTCGACCGAGGCAGATGGAAGTTGGTCAAGAGCGTGTCGACCAACCGGAACTGATACGGCGGATGGATGAAGAGGCTCGTGCCGCCTCTACCGACCGATACGGTGCCATCCTCACACACCGCGGACTCGAGCGTCCGGACGACGGTGGTGCCGACTCCGACGATGGGGCGGCCGTCCGCGCGTGCACGATTGATGTCTCGTGCCGCTTGCCCGCTGATTTCGTAACGCTCGTGGTGCATGGTGTGATCAGTCAGCTTTTCTGTGGTCACGGGCCGAAAGGTGCCCGGCCCGACGTGTAGCGTGATCTCGGCGAGCGTATGACCGGCAGAGCGCAGGGAGCTCAAAGTATCGCGCGTGAAATGAAGTCCCGCCGTAGGCGCGGCCACCGCGCCTACCTCGGAGGCGAACACGGTTTGGTATCGCTCCCGGTCCTCGGGCGTAGGGTCACGACGGATGTACGGAGGAAGCGGGACCCGGCCATGGCGCTCGATGGCGGCGTCGACCGGACCGTCGGCGTGCAAGAGGAGCTCGAGCTCGCCGTTGTCGCGCTTTTCTACGATGGCCGCGGTGAAGCCAGGCGCGAGCTGAATCTCGGTGCCGCGAGGCAGACCCTTCGACGCGCGACCGATCGCGAGCCACCGAGAGCCGTCGTCCGCGATCCGCTCCAGAAGGAGGAGCTCGACCTTCCCTCCCGTTGCTTTTGTTCCGTATAACCGTGCAGGAAAGACGCGGGTGTTGTTGAGCACGAACAGGCTTGGTGGCAGGAGCGAAGCCAGGTCCGAGAACGCACGATGTTGCACTGCCCCGCTCACGCGGTCCAGCACCAGCAGGCGAGATGCGTCGCGGTCGTCGAGCGGCACCTGGGCGATCAGCGCGGAGGGTAGCTCGTAGTCGAGCTCTTGGAGCTTCATCTACTCTTCCATGACAGGCGTGAACTCGAGCGCATACGTCGCCTCGGGCTGGGCGGGAAGCCCGCGGTCCTCCGTCGTGTCGACCGCCACTTCGACGCATAAATCACCGGCCTTCGCCCTAGGAATGATGGAGCTCGTCTCGCCCTTCCCCACCCCGTGTGCATCGATCTTGCGACTGCGTTGCGTCCGTTTCGTCACGACACGAAGAAGAAGGTCCACACCCTCTAGGCGACTGACCCGCACGCGAACTCGCGGAACATCCTCGGCCAGACAAAACGTATCGACGTCGCCCTTCCAGCCAATCCACGCCCGACGAAGCTCACCGGGCGGAAGCGCCTCGGCACGCTCCAAGGAATCGTTCGGCTCGGTCTCCTGATCGGCACTTGGTTCGAGGCTTTTCCAAGACACCTCGTAGTAGTCGGAGACGTTCTCGGTCGGAAGCGCCTCGGCCGTTGGATGCTCGCGAATGCGCAACAGGTGCTTTCCCGCCTCCAACGAGTAGTTCGGGATCGACTCGCCCACGCCCGTCGCTTTCACGTCGGCGGTGACCACCGGCGTCGCTTGGCCTTCAGGGATGAGCTCGAGCACGATATCCATGTTGGGAATCGCTGTGACGCTTGCCTGGATCCGCGTCGGCTGCGCCAGTCTGATCCGAAAGAGGTCGACGTCGCCCGAAGTTTCGTCGATGCGCCGACCAAGACGTCCGGCCATGGCTTCGCCCTCGAGCAACCTGTTGGCGCGCGCTACGTCGTGGTTGGGCTCCACCTCTCTAATCGGCGGATTGAGCACTCGCCATGCAACCCCAAACGCCGCCACCGCAACGAGTGCGGCCACCATCCACGGCCAGCGTCGCCGTTTACGCCCAAGCCCCGCGAGCTCCGGAATGGCCCGCTCACCACTCGTCTTCGGATCGATTCCCGACCTCTCGAGCTCGACTCCCTTGACGTAGGCGCGAAGGTCATCGCGAAGCGCGCCCGCGTCCGGATGCCGCTTGGCCGGCTCCTTTTGCATCGCCTTCACGATGATGCGGTCGACTTCGAACGGAAGCGGCACCTCCAATCGGTCGGAAGGGGGCACGAGCCGCTCGGTGAGATGCTTGGTGAGAATTCCAACGGGGTTCTCGGCATCGAACGGTGGCACTCCAGTGACTGCGTTGTACATCACCGCGCCAAGCGAGTACACATCGGCGCGGCCATCGAGATCGAGCCCGCGAATCTGCTCTGGTGACATGTAGTACGGCGTCCCGATGATTGATCCCGCCTGGGTCAAGTTGGTGAAGCTGCCGCTCTCGCGGATCTTCGCGAGGCCAAAGTCGAGCACCTTGGCCATTTCGCCGTCCGGGCTCTCGGTGAGCATGATGTTCTCCGGCTTGAGATCTCGGTGAATGATCCCGACGTTGTGTGCGTTGGCAACCGAGCCGGCGACCTGAGCACAAATGCGTGCAACTCGTTCGAACGGAAGCCGCCCTTCCTCCTCGATGAGCTTCCCGAAATCATACCCCTCGACGTATTCCATGACCAAGTACATCCAGCCCGCTTCGCTTCGCCCAAAGTCGAATACCTGGACAGTGCTCGGGTGGCTCAGCTTTGAAGCAGCCTCGGCCTCGCGATGAAATCGCCTGAGCACGTCTGGCTCTTGCGCGAGCTCGGCGCGCAGGACCTTCATTGCCATCGGCTTTCCGATCTGCACGTGCTCGACTTTGTATACCGTTCCCATGCCTCCCTCGCCCAGCTGAGCCAGGACGCGGTAGCGATCGGCTACGACCTGACCTTCCTCGAGAAGGTTCTGGCCGCCATAGGCGCGACCGCATTTCCCGCAGAACCGGGCAGCCGGGGGATTGCCGGTGCCACACGCTGGGCACTTGGTGGTGCGATCGGAAACGGTTTCCGCCATGAAGGCTGGGTAGGATAACCGCCCTCCGCGTCTGGCGCTAAGCGCTACCGCGCGATGCCGAGGACGTCGGTCATGTCGTATAGCCCAGCGGTTTGGTGGGCCACCCAATGAGCTGCGCGGACCGCGCCTCGGGCGAAGATCGCTCGATCGGTTGCGCGATGCGTGAGCTCGAGGCGCTCGCCCTCGCCGACCAGATAGAGCGTGTGCTCCCCGACCGCATCGCCGCCGCGGAGCGCCATGACCCCGATCTCTTGCGAGGTGCGTTCACCGACTTGGCCGCTTCGCCCGTGCGTGGCGACCCGCTCGAGCGAGACGTCTTTGGCCTGGGCGACGAGCTCGGAAAGGCGCACCGCAGTGCCGCTTGGCGCGTCGACCTTGTGCTTGTGATGAATCTCGACGATCTCGGCATCGAAGCCGGGCCCGAGCAACCGAGCGGCTTGGCTCGCCAAGTAGAACAGCGCGGTGATCCCCTGGCTGTAGTTGGGTGCATAGACGATGGGGACGATCTCCGCAGACCGCTCGAGCGCAGCGCGGTCTTGGCCCCCCAACCCGGTCGTCCCAATCACCAGCGGCACGCCCTGACCGGCGCACAACTGCAAGAGGCGCACAGTTGCCTCGGGGGCACTGAAGTCGATGACGACTTCCACGTTCCGCAACAGGGCTTCGACATCGGCCGTGACTTCCACGCCGAGCGCGTCATCGCCCACGAGCCGACCGACATCGACGCCGACCGCGCCGCTTTCCGGACGGTCCATGGCGGCGACGAGCTCCGCTTTGGGATCGTCACGCAGGACACCGACCAGGCTCTGGCCCATCCGGCCGGCGACACCGTGTATCGCGATGCGCGTCATGAAGCGGAGATCGCAGATGAACGCCGCTTCGTCAATGCGCGTGCCGGTCGACGACGACCGCGGCGATCGAATCGGACCAGACATTGACGGTGGTACGACACATATCGAGCACGCGGTCGACCGCCAGTATGAGCCCGACGGCCGTCGTGGGAAGCCCGACCGCACTCAGCACCACAACCATCATCACGGTGCCCGCATGAGGAATGCCCGCCGCACCCACACTGGCCAACAGCGCGGTAAGCGCAACCACGACCTGCCCGGCGAGGTCAAGATCGACGCCGTAGACCTGCGCGATGAAGAGCACTGCGACCGCCTCGTACAGCGCAGTGCCGTCCATGTTGATCGTCGCCCCGAGGGGCAAGACAAACGCGCTCACTTGAGGTTTGACCCCTGCCTCCTGCTCTACGCATTGGATCGTGAGCGGCAAAGTGCCGTTGCTGGAAGCCGTACCAAAAGCGGTGAGCAAAGCGGTCTTCATCGCACGCATATGCGCGACCGGCGACCGATCGCCGAATACCCGGAGGATGACCGGAAGCGTGACGCCGGCGTGAAAGACGAGCCCCAAGAACACCGTGAGTGCGTACAGGCCGAGGAGCCCGAACACCGACAGGCCCTTCCCGGCCGCGGCATAAAGCATGAAGCCGAGCACGCCGACCGGCGCGAACCAGATCACGAACAGCGTCATCCGCATCATCACATCGAACAGGCCGGTGAAGAACTCGCGGAGGAGCTTTGCATGGGGGCTTTTGCCCGAATGCTCGGCGACACTGATGAAGATACCGAGCAGCAGCGAAAAGAAGATCAACGGCAACATGTCGCCCTCGACCGCCGCCGCGAGTGGGTTCCTCGGGACGATCTTCTTGGCTTGCGTCCACAGGACGGTGCCGAGGTCTTCGCCGGCCTGGTCCTGAAGCTGCACGTGCTCGGATACCTCCGCGCCGAGCAGCTCGAGGTCGGTGCCCTCTCCAGGGTTTATGATATTGACCAGCGCGATCCCCGTGATGATCGCGAGCAGGCTCGTGCCGAGATAGAAGCCGATGGTTCGCGCGCCGAGGGTTCCAAGCTCTCTGAGATTGCCCATTCCCGTGATACCGGCGATCAGCGAGGACACGACGAGTGGGACCACCAGCATCTGCAGCATCTTCAGGAACAAGTCGCCCACCTCTTTGCCGACGCGGGCGACCTTCGTCACCACCTCGGCGTCGATCAAGCCCTGCTCGCCTGCCCAGTTCAGGGGCAGGCCGACGAGAGCGCCGACGGCCATGCCGATCAGTATCCAATGGTGAAGCCCGAGGCGTCTCACGGCGGCCGATTATGCGGGCGGGCAAAAGCATTGTAAAACACCGTCATGGCGGACGCCTCGAAAGAACGATCTCTCGCTGAGCTCAGAGCGATGCTCGATGCGATCGACCACGACGTGCTGCAGCTCCTAGCGCGCCGAATGGGCATCATCGCGGAAGTCGCGGAGCACAAGCGTGAGCACCGAGTGCCGATTCGTGACCTCGGGCGGGAGCGTACCGTCCTCGACGACCGCGTCGAGCTCGCAGAAGAGCTGGGCCTTCCGCCCGGAAACATCGAGTCGATCTGGCGATTGATCATGCTGATGAGTCGCGACAAGCAGGCCGCGCTCCGAGCCGAGGTGCCGCTCGACGTCGAGCCGAAGACCGTCGCGATCATCGGCGGTAAGGGCGGCATGGGTCACTCGATGGAAAAGCTCTTTTCCGATCTCGGCCACGTGGTCCTCGTCGTCGACTTGGACACCGAGCTCACCGCTGAGGAGGCGGCCAAGACGGCGGATGTCGTCCTGCTCAGCGTTCCCATTCGGGACACGGTGGCGGTGGCCAAGGAGGTCGGCCCGATGGTCCGCGAGGATGCGCTTTTGATGGACGTGACCTCGGTCAAGGTGGAGCCGATGCTCGCAATGCTCAAATCGACCAAGGCGAGCGTGGTCGGCACCCACCCGATGTTTGGGCCGGGCGTACACACGTACCAGGAACAGCGTGTGGTCATTTGTCCGGGCCGTGGCGATCCTTGGCTCAACTGGGTGCGGCAGATGTTCAGCGCCCGCGGCCTGGTGATCACCGAGGCAACGCCCGAAGAGCACGACCGCGCAATGGCGGTCGTTCAGGTGCTGCATCACTTCAAGACACAGGTGCTGGGTTTGGCGTTGAGTCGAATGGGCGTTCCGATCGAGGACTCGCTGCGTTTTACCTCGCCTGCGTACCTGCTGGAGGTGTACGTCGCCGCTCGCCACTTTGCACAGTCGCCCGAGCTCTACGGGCCGATCGAGATGCTCAACCCGAGCCTGCGCGAGGTGACGACCAAGTTTCAGGATGCGGCGAATGACCTGACCAAGATCCTCATCTTGGGCGACCAGGAACGCTTCGACGAGGTGTTCGAGCGCGTGCACAAGTTCTTCGGTGACTTCAGCGAAGAAGCCCTGGAGCAGAGCAAGTTCCTGATCGACCGGTTGATCGAGCTCGGCGCGGGACGCGCCCGCTAGCATTGACCGCCTAGCTGTGCTGGCCGAGTCCGGGTCTCGTCGTGAAGTTCGAGCGGGGCGGCCGGGACGAGTCGGCCTTGAAGCCCACCGCTTCCCGAACACTGACGAGTCCCGTGTCTTTGGCCCTGCGCGCGAGCCCGCGATTGATGCGGGAAGGCAAGAGCGGCCCCTCGTACACGAACGCGGTGTACAACTGCACCAGCGTCGCTCCGGCATAGATGCGCTCCCAAGCCTGCTCGGCGGTTTCGATGCCGCCCACCGAGATGAGCACCATGCGAGTGCCCACCCTCGCGCGAAGATGTTCGAGCACCTCGAGCGCGCGTCGATG
>CAJIBX010000166.1_pt1 | contig 13341 bp, 12 predicted proteins | sample 9199471 | NCBI WGS metagenome assembly CAJIBX01 (sample SAMEA7708317, study PRJEB35096) | sediment metagenome | biome: marine neritic benthic zone biome [ENVO:01000025]; feature: sediment [ENVO:00002007]; material: shallow marine sediment [ENVO:03000034] sea grass bed [ENVO_01000059] ...
TGGCGACGGTGGTCTTCGCCGCCGCCGCCGTCGGGCAGTTTCGTGAGGGTAGGGTCCCTTGGTTCCTCGCGGGACTGGGGCTCTTTTGTTTCATCTTCGCGATGGAGGAGATCTCGTGGGGCCAGCGGGTCCTTGGCTTCCGGCCTCCGGAATATTTCCTCACGAAGAACTACCAGCAGGAGTTGAATCTCCACAACCTCCCCGGGCGTACGCTCCGCAAGGCAGTGTTCCGTGCGATCATGATCGTCTATGGCGTCGTGCTGCCGGCGATGACCCTCGCCCAACCCACCCGGCGGTTTGTCGAACGTGCGGGGATCGTATCGCCGCCGCCTGCCCTGATTCCGTCGTTCGTCGCGATGACCGTGCTTCACTTCGTCTATCCGTGGGCTTTCACAGGCGAGCTCATCGAGGCGACGCTCGGGGTCGCGTTCATGCTCGCGGCATTCGCCAACTACCGGACCGTTGCGGCGCACGTGAAGCGCCCCTTGGTCGCAACGCTGGCGACGGCCGTGGTGTGTATCGGTTTCCTCGGAGCGGGGAGTGCGTTTTGGTCACAGCGCATGCAGGCGTCCGACCCGAGCCTCGAACAGCAGGCGCGAGCGGAGACGGAAGCGCTCAGACGGGATTTGCTCGAAGTCGCAAGACGGATTCGTAAGGTGCCGACGAAATGCGGCATGCACAAGCGACTCTACACCTTCGTCGAGGGGCGCGGCTACGCGGAAACGCTTCGCGAAAGGTCGTTCTACGCGCTCGCGGAGGATCGTGGCGAGTACCTCATCGATCCGTGGAACTCGCCGTACTGGGTCCGGGACACGTGCGACGAAGCAACCCGTCGGCGATCGATTTTCGTGTACTCGTTTGGTCCCAACCGGCGCCGCGACTCGACCGAGTGGGAGATCCTGGGCGACGACATTGGGGAGTATCTCCGCCGCTGAGATTCACAGCCGGACGCGGGGGAACGGTACGACATCTCGTATGTCTGTCGTTTGGGTGAGCCACATCAGCAGGCGATCGATGCCTAGCGCATTGCCCGCACTGGGCGGCATCCCTTTTTGGAGCGCGTCGAGGAATCTTTCATCGATCGGATAAACCGGTTTGCCGAGCGCTTTGCGTTGTGCCTGATCGCGTTCGAATCGTTGACGTTGCTCGGCCGGGTCGGTCAATTCACCAAAGCCGTTACAGAGCTCGACGCCATCGACGAACGCCTCGAAGCGGTCGGCTGTCGCGGGTGTCTTGAGCTTGGCGAGGGAGGCCATGCTCGCGGGCCAGTCGGTCAGGAACACCGGCTTCTCGCGCCCGAGCTCGGGCTGCACGACCTCGACCATGGTTCGAAAGAAGCGTTCCTCATCGGGCAAGATATCGTCCACCGCGATTTCTGCGTAACGCCGAAAGGCCTCGTCGACGGTGAGTCGCTCCCATGGGGTGGAAAGCACCGTCCCCGTTGGTTTGGAGAAATACGCGGCGATCGCGGCAACGAGCTCCTCGGTATCGCGCATCACGTCGTCTGACGTCGCGTCGGTGCGGTACCATTCGAGGATCGTGAACTCACGCTCATGGAGCTCACCTTCTTCCTCGGCGCGATAGCTCTTGCCGAGGTAATAGATGCGCCGGAGCCCCGCGCTCAGCAGGCGTTTCATTTGGTATTCAGGGCTGGTTGCAAGGTAGCCCTCGGGTGTGCCCGAGGGGCCGCGCACCTCGAACGCCGACAGATGCACATCGAGGCCTGGGGAAGGCACGACGGTCGGCGTGTCAACCTCGATGAAGCCCTGTGCATCGAAGTGCGCGCGGACCTTCCGAAGAAGAGCAGCGCGAAGCCCCAGCAATCGCAGACGGCGGCCATCGTCGGCCTCGAACCACTCGCGATCGCTCGCCGCCACCCCTAGCTCTTTACGCGCTCCACGTACGATGCCGTGCGCGTGTCGATCTTGAGCTTATCGCCGGCATTGACGAAGAGCGGCACATTGACCTGTAGCCCCGTCTCTAGCGTGGCGGGCTTGGTCGTGTTGCTGCTGGTGTCGCCCTTGAAGCCAGGCTCGGTCTCGGTGACCACGAGCTCGACAAACGTGGGCGGTGTAACTCCGACGGGGCGCCCTTCGAAGAACATGATGTCGCACTCGGTTCCGTCGAGGAGATAGTTGATATTGTCGCCCAGCTGCTCGTTGCTGAGGGTAATCTGCTCGTAGTTCTTCGTGTCCATGAACACGCGGCCGTCGCCCTCCGGGTAGAGGTACTGCATGGTTCTTTCTTCAGTATCGGCTTTCTCGAGCTTTTCACCACTCTTGAAGGTACGGTCGATCACCGATCCCGTGAGCATGTTCTTGAGCTTGGTGCGGATGAACGCTTGCCCCTTGCCTGGCTTGACGAACTGATGGTCGACGACGGCGTAGGGCTGCCGGTCGATCAACATCTTGAATCCCTTCCGGATATCGCTCGTGTCAGCCATCTTCAGTCCTCCCGAATCTGTTGCTTGGCGACCACGATGACGCCCGGCTCGGTGGCGTCCGGGGTCGCCTCGGCGGTGACGCTCAGGTCGAAACTACGCTGATCGGCCGTCGCTGTCGCCTTTCCGCGCCGCTGCTTCGGGTCGTATTTCAACGCGCCCTTTTGCACCGGGTCGGCATCTTCGGGCTGAAACCACAAGACGTAGCTGGTGTACTCATCCCCGAGGTGCGAGGGCGGTGACAGCTCATCCAGGATGACGGTGACGAGCAGCTTTCCTTCGTCGGCCTTTTCGACCTGGATTGCACCGTGGGCGCCAGGGACCCGAGCGCTCCCCGACAGGGCGTACTGCGGCCCACCGCAGCCGAACACGGAGAGCGATAAGAGCATCAGGGCGATTTGCATCTTGGCAGGCATGATCAATGGCAACGTGTAGCGTGCCGTCCGGTGTCGTCAAGCGGCTGGGGTTGCTCTCGGGGCTCGGGGGGGGTAGTTCCGCTCTTGCTGATGCGTGAAGCCGACGAGGAAATCCGCGAGATCAAGAAAGAGATCATCGAGTCGCGTGGGCTGACGATCAAGACGAACAACCTCATCAGTGCGCTCGGCGCGGACATCAAATCGATCGCAAAGCGCCAAGCGGGGTATGAGCGTCGCTTCACCTGGAACAGTTGGGTGGTGTACGCGATCATCGCAGCGCTCTCGTTTGCGGGCCTCAAGCTCGCTTCGGACGCACGCATTGGAGAGATCGGCTCCGAAGTATCAGGCCTCGAGGAACGGGTGAAGGAGCTCGAGACCGACCTCAGCGAGGAGACGCGCCGCGCCTCGGAGCGAGCGAGCGCGGCCAAGAAAGCCGAGCGCTTCTACGAATTGGTTCGACAGCAAAAGCGCGCCGAGGCAGTGGCGCAGTACCCGGAGATCGCGCGCGACCAGCTCTCGCCCGCCGAAGCCGCTTTCTTCCAAGACGCGTACCGGCAGTTCCGCCTCGAGCTCTCGCTCGCGGCCTACCAAGATGGCCTGGAGCTCGCTCGGTCAGGTCGACACAAGGACGCGCTCAAGAAGTTCGAGCGGTCACTCGAGCTCAAAGACGATGCACCACACACGCCGGCGGTGCGCTTCGAGATCGCACGAGCGCTTCGGCGGCTCGGCCGGCCGAGTGAAGCAATGGTCTACGCGCGACAGGTGGTCGAGCAACAGGTCGATACCAGCCTGTATCCCGACGCGTGGTGGTTGATCGCAAAATGCGCACAGGCCGAACGCGATCTCGATACGGCGCGCGACGCGCTCAAGACGCTCATCCGCAAATGGCCACGGTCGTCGCTCTCGAAAGATGCGCGCCCACTATTGCGTGAGCTCACGAGGCAAGCAATTTTGGGTCGAAAGGCCGCGCCTGCGGCCGCCCCCGCGGCGGCACCCGCTACCGCTCCGGCAGCGCCCGCAGCACAATAGCTTCCCGCGTCCATCACAGTTCGGTGTCGACGGCGTGGCATTGCTGTGGCAGCCTGGGGCCATGAGCAAGCCGCGGGTCGCATTCATCGGTTCTGGCGGCGCGGTCAAGGGGATCGCTCACATCGGTGCGCTTCGCGCGATGGACGAGCTCGGGATTCCCGTCGACGTCGCGGTGGGGGCTTCGTCGGGCGCGATCGCAGGCGCGTTCTACGTGCAAGGCTTCACGCCGGCTCAGATGATCGACTGGTTCCGCCCATTTTGGCGGCGAGGGCTCGAGGCGCCGCCGCTCAAGGCGCGGTACTTCCTCGGTTTGCCTACGCGCGAACAGTGGCGACAGCTCGGATACTTGTCGAGTGGGTTGCTCTCGATCGATCGCTTCGAGCGGTTCGTTCGCGACAGGCTCCCCACCAACGACTTCCGCTCCCTCGAGCGGCAGTTGTTGATCACCGCCGCCGACATCGACGGTCGAGGCCGCGTCGTGTTTGGGCGCGGGTACCGGGAAGACGTGCCGATCAGCCAAGCGGTCGCAGCCTCGTCGTGCGTACCGATGTTGTTCAGGCCCTACCGCATCGACGACCGCTACTATGTAGATGGCGAGTTCGTTCGCACGCTCAGTATCGATTTGGCGGTTGAGGCCGGGGCCGACGTCGTGGTCATTTCGAACGTGTACCGTCCGCACATCGTCAAGCTCGGAGACCAATCGCTGGTCCACCGAGGCGCGGCGGCCGTGGGGCGGCAGATGCTCAATGTCGTGCTGAGCGAAAAGGAAAAGCGCGGCATCGATCTCATCAATCGGCTTTACCCGCACATCCACGTGATCAACGTCTCGCCCGATATCGGACGCGTGCCGTTTTTTCAGCGCCGCTACGCGCGCACCATCCTCACGCGTAGCTATCGCGAAGCGCTGAAGGTCCTCGCCAAGGCGAAGCGCCGCGGCATCTTCGATGTCGCGTCCAACGTGCGCACCATCGGCAAGGCTTAGCGAGGGCGCCTATGGCGGAGCAGGCCATCGTCGTCCTGTGCACGGTGCCTAGCACCGAAGTCGCAGAGCGGTTGGCGCACGGAGCGGTCGAGGGCAAGCTCGCCGCATGCGTGAACATCGTGCCGGGGGTGCGTTCAATCTACGAGTGGGAGGGCAAGCTCGAGGATGACCAAGAGCTCTTGCTCGTGGTGAAGACCACAAAGGCGCGGTATCTGGCACTGGAAGCTTGGCTCACGGAGCAGCACCCGTACGATGTGCCTGAAGTGGTCGCACTCGACGTGACGGCGGGGAGCCGCTCGTACCTGGACTGGGTCCTGGCGAGCACGCAAACGCCGTGACCGGGGGGTCATGGACTGTGCGAGCGGCAAACGTACTTTGAATGGATGCCCTCGAATGCGTCTAGAATCCTTCAGCTTGTCCCTTTTCTGCTCATGTCTTCGGTTCCAGCGGTTGCCTGGGGACAGCAGTTCGGCGTCTGGGATGACGTCGTACTGGAGCCCGGCCCGGGTCAAGGGTTCGACCGTGAGGTGATGGTGATCGATGGGGAAACGCTCGTGGTCGGCGGCGTAGGCGCTGCGTACGTATTCGTTTCTCCGTCGGGTGCATGGCAACTGCAGGCGACGCTGCAGGTCGACGGGATCGACTCGGTTGCAATTCACGAAGACACGGTCGTCATCGGGGATACCTCAGCGCGCGAGGCGCATGTGTTCGTACGGGACGGGGTCGACTGGTCGCTCGAACAGACGCTTGCGCCGGCAAACCCGAACTACTGGGGCGATGCCTATGGTTATGGATCGGGAGTGGCGATTCACGGCGATACCTCGGCTGTGACGTCCTTTGGGGATCAAGGTGCTGCCCGCGTCTATGTCCGAAGTGGTGGCGTCTGGACCGAGCAGGCTCTCTTGAAGACCGACGACAGGGAGGGTTACGACGAATACGGCAGCGCGATTGCTCTTGAGGCAGATACCCTCGTGGTGGGTGCTTCATCCGAAATCGTTCCCCAGGGGGGTGGTGTGAACCGCAGCTCTGGGGCAGCGTATGTCTACGTTCGCGACGGCGATCCCCCGGCTTGGAGCGAGCAGTCCGTGTTGTCGGTGGTCGGAATCGGCAGCTACGCGTATTTCGGCGAATCGCTGTCCATCTCCCAAGACACCGTCTTGGTCGGCTCAAAAGGGGCGCCAACTTCCTTGGAGTACTACTATCCCGACGACCCGGCTAACGGGTGGCCCTGCTACGGGGCCGCGTACGTGTTCACTCGAAGCGGTGATGCCTGGACCGAGGAAGCCGCACTCGTTCCCGATGGACCGTACGACCCAACGCGTAGTCCGTTTGGATCCGTCGCCCGATTTGCACGACGCGTGGCACTGCACGGCGACGTGGCTCTGATCACGGGCTACTGGACCGCGCCGAGCATCGTGTTCAAGCGGGAGGGCACCACCTGGAGTCAGAAGAAGCTATATCCCGTCGAGGACTCTCCCTACAGCGGCTTCGGTGAGTCCGCTTCGATCACGGAGGCTCGTTTCGTGATCGGTCAATCGGGCAAGGCACACCTGCATCGGTTTGGGGAAGGCACATTCGTGACCCCTCCGTTCAGTTGCTCCAACTCGATCGCCGAGCCGAGTGACTTCGGTCCGACTTTGAGCTTGATGCTGATGGTGGTCGCGGCATTGCGGCGGACCGGCATACGAGATCGAAGGCGATTTATAGCGCGTGGACGGTGACGTTGAGGTTGCGGTCGATCACCGCGAATCCTCGCTCAGGAAGCTCGGTGTAGCCGGGCGGGTGCTCGCCGCCGCCGCTCACTACCAATACGTAGCGAAGCTGCGTGCTGCCCGTTGGTGGCGGGGCGTAGTCCTCGGGAGGGTCGTGCAGACCCTGTCGCTCCACGTAGGCCATCGGCGCGCCGTCGCGAAACGCGACCATGCTCCGACCGTTGGTGAGCAAGAAGCCGAGCTGGCCGGTCTTGGTACCAACTTCGGCACAAAAACGATCGACCAAGGTGATGGCCGCCGACACGGCTGGCAGCAGCTGGCCGTGACTCACGTCGGGATTGTCGAGCTGACCCGCGTCGTGGAGAAACGATAGGATTGCATGGAATAGGAACTCGCTGTCGGTCTGACCGCGGATATTGCGCCGCAAGAAGTCGGGGATTGTTTCGGCAAAGCGTTTACGCATGGAGTCGAACCGCTCGATGGTACCGCGATGCGCGAACGTCCAACTGCGCATGCGAAACGGATGAGCGTTCTCCGGTCGGAAGTCACCGACGGTCGGTTGACGCAAATGCAAGATGGCACAATCCGAACGAACGCCGCCGGCGATTTGTTCCCAGTCGAGCAGGTCACCTTCTTGTACTGGGCGCTTCTTATGGAGCACCTCGTCACCGTGATAGAAACCGAGGCCCCATCCACTCGCACCGGCGGGCACGGCGCCGGGTGTTAGGATCCTTCGCTCTTGGTAAAGCGCATCGCGCATGCGGTCGGCGCGGTTCGCCATGTAGCCGATCAATCTGCCCATGATGTTCCTCTCGGAGCTAGGACAGTTGTCGGTTCGGATTTATTCGAATGCATGGGCGAACAATTCAAAGTTATCACGCTGCGTGATCACCATCAACGAAAGCACCTGAGGAGCGCCCGTGCCCCTGTACGCAAAGTAGGTGTTCACCCGATGTTCATGGTACCCATAGGTATGTCCCGGCAGCTCGATCGCGCCGTAGACGACTATCTCGATCATCTTCGCGTAGAACGCGGCCTGGCGAAGCGCACGGTCGAAGCTTATGCGCGCGATCTCGCGGTGTTCGCGATCTTTGTCCAGGACGAGGGTCTGACGCTGCAGCGCGTCGACGAGGGCGCCGTTGCCGGGTTTCTAGTGACACTGTCGCAGCAAGGACTGAGCGCCCGGACGCAGGCGCGAATGCTGAGCGCGACGCGTGGCTTTTTTCGATTCCTCGTCCAGGAGGGCGCGGTTCAGCGCGATCCAACGGAGTTGATCGACTCGCCCAAGTTGTTGCGAAAGCTCCCCCACGTGCTGTCCGAGAAGGAGGTCCTTCGGCTCCTAGCCGCGCCCGTGGGCGAAAAGCCCAACCGAGTGCGCGATCGGGCGATGCTCCATACGATGTACGCAGCAGGTCTTCGAGTGAGCGAGCTGATCGAGTTGGACCTCGGGGATGTGAATCTCGAGAGCGGCTTCATCAGCGTCGTCGGCAAAGGCAACAAGCGACGCGTCGTCCCGATCGGAGATTCTGCTCAGGGCGCGACCGCAGAGTACCTTCGTAAGGTCCGACCCCGTTGGGCCAAGACGGCAACACGGGCCTGTTTTGTGACAGCACGCGGCGTCGCGATGACGAGGCAGTCGTTCTGGAAGTTGGTCCGGCAGTACGCGCGCGCCGCCGGCATCACCAAACCGATATCGCCTCACAAGCTTCGCCATTCGTTTGCGACACACCTCCTGATCGGCGGGGCAGACCTTCGATCGGTGCAAACGATGCTTGGCCACGCGGACATCTCGACGACTCAGATCTATACCCACCTCAGCGGCGAGCACCTGCAGGAGATGCACGAGCGCTACCACCCTCGAGGTTAGGTGCTATAAGCCGCGCGCTCAGCAACCCAACCAGGGAGGATCTCGTTCATGGCCGACTTTCCGCAGCCCACTTCGGGCACCCCGCTCAGCATGGGGTCCAATGGCAATCTCAACGTGCCCGACGATCCGATCATCCCCTTCATCGAAGGCGACGGCACCGGACGAGACATTTGGCGCGCCTCTCAGCGGGTGCTCGATGCGGCGGTCGACAAGGCCTACGGCGGGAAGAAGAAGATCGCCTGGTGGGAAGTGTTCGCAGGGCAAAAGGCGTTCGACAGGTTCGACACGTGGCTACCAGACGAGACGGTCGATGGCTTCCGAAAGTACCTCGTCGGCATCAAGGGGCCACTCACGACGCCGATCGGCGGGGGCATTCGTTCACTCAATGTCGCGCTTCGGCAACTACTCGACCTCTATGTCTGTCTTCGTCCCGTTCGCTGGTTCACGGGCGTGCCGTCGCCAGTAAGGAATCCTGAGCTGGTCGACATGGTGATCTTTCGTGAGAACACCGAAGACATCTATGCCGGCATCGAGTGGGAAGAGGGCACTGACGAAGCCAAACGCTTCCTCGAGTTCATGAAATCAGAGTTCCCCGATCGGTATAAGAAGATTCGCTTTCCCAACACGGTCGGCCTCGGCCTCAAGCCGGTGTCGATCGAGGGGACGGAACGACTCGTGAAGGCTGCGATCGAGTATGCGCTCAAGCACAAGCGGCCCAACGTAACGCTGGTGCACAAGGGCAACATCATGAAGTACACCGAGGGCGCCTTCCGGAACTGGGGCTTTGCCATGGCCGAGCGTGAGTTCGGCGACAAAGTCTACACCTGGGGCCAGTGGGACCGCACTAAAGCCGAAAAGGGCGAGGACGCGGCCAACGCCGAGCAGGCCGACGCGGAAAAGCGAGGCGCCGTCGTCATAAAAGACGCAATCGCTGACATCGCGCTTCAGCAGGTGCTCACCCGGCCCAAGAGCTTCAGCGTCCTCGCAACCCTCAACCTGAACGGTGACTACATCTCCGATGCGCTTGCTGCGCAGGTGGGCGGCATCGGTATCGCGCCGGGCGGCAACGCCAATTACATCACGGGCCACGCGATTTTCGAGGCGACCCACGGCACCGCGCCCAAGTACGCAGACAAAGACCAAGTGAACCCGTCATCGGTCATTTTGAGCGGCGAGATGATGTTTAGGCATCTCGGATGGGATGAAGCCGCCGATTTGGTCATCAAGGGCGTCGAGGGCGCGATCGCATCAAAGCGCGTCACTTACGACTTCGCGCGCCTGATGGATGGTGCAACCAAGATCAAGTGCTCTGAATTTGGCGACAACATCATCGAGCACATGGAGTAGGCGAGTGAACATCCACGAGTACCAGGCGAAAGAGCTGTACCGGAAGTACGGAATCCCGGTGCCGAAGGGCTATGCATGCATGACCGTCGAAGAGGCGCGCGATGCAGCTCAGAAGCTGATCGACGAGACCGGAAGCGATGTGGTCGTTGTCAAAGCCCAGATCCACGCTGGTGGACGAGGCAAAGCGGGCGGCGTCAAGGTGACTCGAGGCGTCGAGGCAGCGGTGCACGCGGCGCAGGACATCTATGGCAAGACGCTCGTGACTCATCAGACGGGCCCCGAAGGCAAGCTCGTTCAGCGCCTGCTCGTCGAACAGGGGTTGAAGATCAAGAAGGAGCTCTACCTTGCACTGGTCGTCGACCGTGAGGCGCAGCGCATCGCGGTGATGGCATCGACCGAGGGCGGTATGGACATCGAAGAGGTCGCCGACAAGAGCCCCGAGAAGATCCACACCATCCACATCGATCCAGGCGTGGGGCTTCAGCCCTATCAGATTCGCCAGCTCGCCTTTGGGCTCGGCCTCAGCAAGAAGGAGCAGAAGAACTTTGCAAAGCTGATCTCCGGCCTTGCGACACTGTTTGAAAAGGAAGACTGCTCGATCGCCGAGGTCAACCCTCTCATCCTGACCGAAGACGAGAACGTCCTCGCGCTGGACGCCAAGGTGAACTTCGACTCGAACGCGGAGTTCCGGCATAGCGACTACTGGGCCTCGGTTCGTGACCTCTCCGAGGAAGAGCCCACGGAGACCGAGGCCAAGGCGGTCGGCCTTTCGTTCATTCAGCTCGACGGCAACATCGGCTGTCTGGTCAATGGCGCCGGCCTCGCGATGGCCACGATGGACACCATCAAATACTACGGCGGCGAACCGGCGAACTTCTTGGATGTTGGCGGCGGCGCCAACCAGGAAGCCGTGACCAAGGCGTTCAAGATCATCCTCACTTCCGAGGCGGTGAAGGGCATCTTCGTCAACATCTTCGGCGGCATCATGAAGTGCGACATCATCGCCAATGGCGTGGTCGCGGCGACCAAAGAGCTTGGGCTCGAGGTGCCGCTCGTCGTGCGCCTCGAAGGCACCAACGTGGAGCAGGGCCGGGAGATCCTCAATAACTCCCGCCTGGCGATCACTTCCGCCGCCACGATGGCGGAGGGCGCCCAGAAAATCGTCGAGCTCTGCAAAGGATAAAGAACGATGTCGATCATGGTTGATAAGAACACCAGAGTCCTCGTGCAGGGCATGACGGGGAACACCGGTCAGTTCCATACCGAGCAGATGCTCACATACGGTACCAAGGTCGTTGCGGGCGTCACGCCTGGGCGTGGCGGCGAGTCTTTCATGGATGTGCCGGTGTTCAACACCGTGCGCGACGCGGTGAAACAAACAGGAGCCGATGCATCTTGTGTGTTTGTGCCGCCCCCTTTTGCTGCCGACGCCATTCTCGAGGCAATCGACGCCGAGGTACCGCTCGTTTGCGTGATCACCGAGGGCATTCCCGTGATGGACATGCTCAACGTTCGACACGTCGTGAACTCTCAAGACAAGACGCGAGTGCTCGGTCCAAACTGCCCCGGAGTGATCACGCCCGACCAATGCAAGATCGGCATCATGCCGGGCCACGTGCACCGCGCGGGCCGCGTCGGTGTGGTGTCGCGAAGCGGCACCCTCACCTATGAAGCGGTAGGGCAGCTCACGGCGCTTGGGTTGGGACAGAGCACGGCCGTCGGAATTGGTGGCGATCCGATCAACGGGACCGATTTCATCGACGTGCTCCGCATGTTCCAGGACGATCCCGAGACCGAGGGCATCGTCATGATCGGCGAGATCGGCGGCAACGCCGAGGAGCAAGCCGCCGCCTGGATTGCAGAGCGTTGCGACAAGCCCGTCGCAGGCTTCATCGCCGGCCGCACCGCGCCTCCCGGCAAACGCATGGGACATGCGGGCGCGATCATCAGCGGCGGCAAGGGTACTGCCGATGCAAAGATCGCGGCTCTCGAAGCCGCGGGCGTAAAGATTGCGCCGACCCCTTCTGACATGGGCACGACGATACAGTCATTGCTTTAGCAGGACGTGCGCTTCGCAAGGGCGGCGGGGTGACATGCGAAGCATGTCGGGGGCCTCGCCGGGGCTGGGCTGGGCAGGATTGACATGGGCACGACGATACAGTCATTGCTTTAGCAGGACGTGAGCGGGACCACGATGCAGTCGCTGCTATAACGACAAGTGGTGACTGCACCGGATTTCCCGATCGCGATCATTGGCGCTGGCTTCTCTGGCATCGGCGCCGCGGTCCAGCTGAAGAAGGCCGGCATTCACTCGTTCACGATGTTCGAGCGCGCCGATGAGATCGGTGGCACCTGGCGCGACAACACCTATCCCGGCGCGGCCTGCGATGTGATGTCTCACGTGTACGCGCTCTCCTTCGAACCCAATCCAAACTGGAGCCGCCGGTTTGCCGAGTGGCACGAGATCCAGGCCTATCTTCTAGGCATCGTCGACAAATGGAAGCTTCGCGAGCACCTGCGACTCAACACCACAATCGTCGCCGCCCACTTCGATGAAGCGGCCGGAGCCTGGGCTTTGACGACCGATCGCGGTGACGCGTTCAGCGCTCGCGTAGTGCTTTCGGGCGTGGGTGGTCTGGTCGATCCGGCCTATCCCGACATCGAGGGCATGGACACCTTTTCCGGCGCGATGTTTCACACTGCTCGCTGGAATCACGACTTCGACCTCCACGGCAAGCGGGTCGGGGTGATCGGCACCGGAGCGAGCGCCGTCCAAGTAGTCCCCTCTGTCGCTCCAGACGTCGCCAAGCTCAGCGTCTTTCAGCGCACCGCGGCGTGGTGCGTGCCAAAGTTCGACCGAATATATTCGGTATGGGTGCGACGGCGATTGGCGCGATTCCCGTTCCTTCTTCGGCTGAGTCGCTTGTTCAAATACTGGCTGAGTGAAATCCTCGGCCCGATCGTCTTTCTCGACTCCAAGGTGCTGTCGTGGATCGGTACGCGCATCTCGATGTGGAACCTCCGACGACAGGTGCAGGACCCCGAGCTCCGTGAGAAGCTCACGCCGAACTTCCAGTTTGGATGTAAGCGCGTCTTGGTGTCCGATGACTACTGGGCCGCGTTCGAGCGCGACAATGTCGAGCTCGTCACCGACCCCATCGAGAGGGTCACCCCCGATGGCGTGAAAACCAAGGATGGGACTGTCCACGCCGTCGACGCGATCGTGCTCGCGACGGGTTTCAAGCTCGGCCTCGCGAACGCGCCGTTTCCGGTGATCGGTCGCGACGGGCGCACACTCCACGACGCATGGCGCAACGGTGCGGTGGCATACAAGGGCATGACGGTCTCAGGCTTCCCCAATTGGTTCATGATGATGGGGCCGAACACGGGGCCGGGTCATACCTCGGTCCTGGTGTACACCGAGGCTCAGATCGCGCACGCGCTTCAAGCGATTCAAAAGATGATGGCCGACGACCTCAAGTACGTCGATATTCGGCAAGCCGTGCAGGACCACTACAACCAGGGGATTCAAAAGCGCATGAAGCACA
>CAJIBX010000013.1_pt1 | contig 13339 bp, 6 predicted proteins | sample 9199471 | NCBI WGS metagenome assembly CAJIBX01 (sample SAMEA7708317, study PRJEB35096) | sediment metagenome | biome: marine neritic benthic zone biome [ENVO:01000025]; feature: sediment [ENVO:00002007]; material: shallow marine sediment [ENVO:03000034] sea grass bed [ENVO_01000059] ...
AGCCGAGGCCGACATCGACCCACGAGCCGAGCTGATTCGGCGCCTGCTCGAATACCAGAAGTACAAGCGAGTCGCGGAGGACCTGGGCGGTCGAAGCATTGCGGGAAGGGATGTGTTCACCCGTGGGACCGCTGCGCCACAGGCAACCGGCTCGGCGTCGCTCGCGCAGGTGAGCGTCTTCAAATTGATCGAGGCCCTGCAGAAGGTCGCCGAACGAGCGAGAGCCGACCTGTCCCTCGAAGTCGACGCCGAGAGAATCACGATTCAAGACCGCATGAACCAAGTGATCGACATGCTGCGCAACAAGCAGACCTGTCGCTTCGAGGAGCTGTTCGAGGGCATCACCTCCACGTACGACCTGGTCGTAACCTTCCTTGCACTGCTCGAGATGGCCCGAATCCGCATCGCGCGCATTTACCAGACCGACCTCGAGGCGCCGATCCATGTCGAGTACAGACTCCTCGACGAACATGGACAGCCGCTGGTTCCCGCGGATCTGCAGCAACCGACTGCCATGCCAAAGCCAGACGAGGTCGAGGCACCGCGGGAGTCCGTGGTCGTGCCCAAGACCAAGAAAGACCAATACCCATGACGACCGCCACCCCGGCAGACCAGCCTACCGAGGGCACACCGCAAAACGGCCACCCTCGGCCCAAGCCAGATGAGGGTGAGCTCAAGAGCGTGCTCGAGAGCCTGATCTTCGTCGCAAACAAGCCCGTCACGGAGCGAAAGCTCGCCCGCGCGGCCCGGTCCACGCTGGCGGACGTCAGGCCCGTTCTCGCAAAGCTCGTCGACGAGTATGCCGACCGCGGCATTCGACTACAGCACGTCGCGGGCGGCTATCAATTCCGCTCCGCGGACGACAACGCCGAATTCGTCAAGACCTTCGTCGCCCCCAAACCGATTCGACTCACGCGGGCACAGCTGGAGACGCTCGCGATCATCGCTTACCGGCAGCCGATCACCCGACCCGAGGTCGACGACGTTCGCGGGGTCGACTCGGGCTCTGCCCTCGGAACGCTTGCAGAGCGCGGCTTGATCAAGATTCTCGGGCGCAAGGACGAACCCGGCAGGCCTCTCCTCTATGGGACCACGCCGAGGTTCCTAGAGTTCTTTGGCCTGGGCCGCCTAGCCGATCTGCCAACGCTTCAGGAGTTCAGCGAGCTCACCGAGGAACACCGCGCCCTGTACGAGCGTCGGATGGGCGAGCCGATCGACATCGCGAGTGCGGTTCACGAGGCCGAGCTCGCCGAGGCCCAAGCCCAGCAGCAATTGCTCGAGGAGGAGCACGCAGCCCAATACGACGATGACGAAGAATGGGAAGACGACGAAGACGACGAGGACGATGACGAATGAGCGGGGTGGCGGGCATCCAATGAAGGACATCGTTTCGCTCTGCAAACGACGAGGTTTTCTTTTTCAGTCGAGCGAGATCTACGGAGGGATCAACGGCTTCTGGGACTACGGCCCGCTTGGTGTAGAGCTCAAGCGCAACATCAAGGAAGCGTGGTGGCGAGACATGGTGACGGGCCACGACGACCTCGACGCTCCGCCAGGAGCGCCAGAAGCGTACGAGATGGTCGGGCTCGACTCCACGATCATCATGCATCCGCAGGTCTGGAAATCGTCCGGCCACTACGACTTGTTTCACGATCACATGGTCGACTGTCGACAGTCCAAGAAACGCTATCGGCACGACCACGTGCGCGGGCGTTGGGTGAACGCGAAGGGCAAGGCCGCCTTCGTCACCACCGTCGCCGAGGAAGACGAAGAGCAAGCGCTCGAACGCAAGGCGCTCTCGTTCTTTGGCCTCCGAAGCAAGCACGCCGATCAGCTCAAGTGGGAGGGAGGAATTCAACCTCTCACCGCAGTCGACGAGTTCAGCAAGGTCCTCGGGCCCGACGCCAACGAGCTCGGCTCGCTCACCGAACCGCGTGAGTTCAACTTGATGTTCAAGACCTATGTCGGCGCCCTGGGTGGCGAGGAATCGACGGCGTTCTTGAGACCAGAGACGGCCCAAGGGATCTTCGTCAACTTCAAGAACGTCGTCGACAGCTCTCGCGTCAAGGTGCCGTTTGGCATCGCCCAAGTCGGCAAGAGCTTTCGAAACGAGATCACACCTCGGTACTTCACGTTTCGCTCACGTGAATTCGAGCAGATGGAGATCGAGTTCTTCTGCCATCCCACCTCTTCGCAGGATTGGTACAAGTATTGGAGGGACACCCGCTTCAACTGGTACATCGACCTCGGGCTCGCTTCGGAGCGCCTTCGGCTACGCGACCACCACAAAGACGAGCTCAGTCACTATTCGACGGGCACGGCCGACATCGAATACGCGTTTCCGTTTTTGCCCGAAGGCGAGTTTGGCGAGCTCGAAGGCGTCGCACACCGCGGCGACTTCGACTTGCGAAGCCACATGGAAGGCAAGCTCGACCCAAGCACCAACCCACTGCAGTTGGAAACCGACGCCGATGGCAAACCCCGGCACAAGGGAAGCGGAAAAGACCTCAGCTACCGTGACGCCATCACCAACGAGAAGTTCGTCCCGCACGTGATCGAGCCCTCGGCGGGCAGCGATCGGGCCGCGCTGGCATTTCTGTGCGAGGCCTACACCGAAGACGAGGCGCCCGACGACTCCGGAAAGATGCAGAAGCGAACCGTCATGAAGCTTCACCCACGGCTCGCACCGATCAAAGCCGCTGTGTTCCCGCTCGTGAAGAAAGACGGAATGCCCGACATCGCCAAAGACATCTATCGAGCGCTCAAGCCGCAATTCAACGTGTTCTACGACGAAAAGGGTGCCGTTGGCCGACGGTATCGCCGTCAGGACGAGGCCGGTACACCGTTTTGCATCACGGTGGACGGCGACACCCTGAAAGACCGTACCGTCACGATCCGAGAACGAGACTCCTTGCAGCAGCGCCGTATCAAGATCGACGACTGCGTCGACGAAGTCCGCCGAGCGATCGCGGGGGAGTGACCTTGAGCCAGACCCCTATGCTGTTCGCGTTCGACGCGACGATCGAACCAAGCGAGCGATTGGCGCTGTTGGGAGGGAAGGGGGCCGGGCTCAACGAGATGACGAGTCTCGGCATTCCAGTGCCGCCTGGCTTCACGATCACCCCGGCGGTTGGCGCCCATTTTCGCGAGCACGGTTCGTGGCCCGACGGCCTAGAGGACCAGATCAAAGACGCGATACGAAAGATCGAACTCGCGGTCGGACGGCGCTTTGGCGACGCCGACGCGCCGTTGCTCGTCTCGGTGAGGTCAGGAGCCGCGGCGTCGATGCCCGGCATGATGGACACCATCCTGAACCTCGGCCTGAACGACGAGGCCGTGAAGGGACTCGCCACAAACCACGGCGATGGACGATTCGCTCTCGACGCCTACCGCAGGCTCATCCAAATGTACGGCGACGTCGTGCTCGGTGTTCCCCACGAGTATTTCGAAGACGCGCTCAGCGCGGTTAAGACCGGTCTTCGTCGCCCCAAAATGTACGACTCTGAGCTCGACGAAGAGGCGCTCGAGACGCTGATCGACGCGTTCAAGGGCCTGCTAAGAGAGCATGCACCGTCACCGTTTCCGCAAGATGTGCATCGGCAGCTGTGGGGAGCGATCAGCGCGGTCTATGCCTCTTGGAACAATCCCCGCGCGTATCGCTACCGGCAGATGCAGCACATCGACGACGCTCTTGGTACGGCGTGCACGATCCAAGCGATGGTGTTTGGCAACACCGGCCCACGAAGCGGCTCGGGGGTCGCATTCACGAGGAACCCCTCCAACGGAGAGCGGGTGCTCTACGGCGAGTACCTTTGTAACGCGCAGGGAGAGGACGTCGTCGCTGGGATCCGAACGCCCGTCGCCTTGACCGCGAGCGCCTCGATTCCCGGCCGCGAGGACCAATCGCTCGAGCGGACGATGCCCGACGTGTTCGAGGAGATAGCACAACTGTGCAAGCAGCTCGAAAGTCATTTTGGCGACATGCAGGATGTCGAGTTCACGATCGAAGAGGGCAAGCCCTACATCCTTCAGACGCGCTCGGCCAAGCGAACCGCCCAGGCCGCAGTGCGCATTGCCGTCGAAATGGTCGAAGAAGGCGCCCTCACGAGAGAGGCAGCGCTCCTGCGCATCGACGCGGGCTCGCTCGATCAGCTCTTACACGCGCGCCTCCCCCCGCCCGAACAACTCGAAGAAAATGGCGTCCTGCCGCTTGCGAGTGGCCTCCCAGCGAGCCCAGGCGCGGCGACGGGTCGCGTGGTGTTTCACGCGGACGACGCCGTGACCTGGTCCGCCGAAGGACAAGAAGTGATCCTCGTGCGCCGGGAAACCAGCCCCGAAGACATCCACGGCATGCGAGCTGCACAAGGGATCGTCACTGCCGCCGGAGGCATGACATCCCACGCGGCCGTCGTGGCGCGGGGTCTCGGCAAATGCTGCGTCGCAGGTGTCGGCGCGCTCGCGGTCAACTACGACGACAAGACCATTACGGTCCAGACCCCCGGAGGGGACGCACGCGAGCTCGGCGAGGGGGATGTGATCACGCTCGACGGCACCTTCGGCAAGGTTTACGAGGGCTCGCTCGATGTCGTCGCGGCCCCCAAGCTCCCGGAGTTCAGCGTCCTGATGGAGTGGGCGGACGCCGCCCGAGAGCTTCGAGTGCGAGCCAATGCCGACACTCCGAGAGCGGCCCGCGCCGCGATCAGCTACGGCGCCGAGGGCATAGGACTCTGCCGCACGGAGCACATGTTCTTCGCGTCCGACCGGCTCGAAACGGTGCGGTGCATCGTGCTGACCGACGACGAGGCTCGCCGGGAAGAGTGGCTCTCGCAGCTCGGCGCGTTTCAACGCAACGACTTCATTGCGATCTTTGAGGCGATGGATGGCCGCGCGGTGACGGTCCGACTTCTGGATTGGCCCCTGCACGAGTTCTTGCCGAGAAGGACCGACGAGTTCGCCGCTCTCGCACCCGCGCTCGGCATGAGCGAAGAAGACGTGAGGCGCTCGGTGGATGCGCATCGCGAGATCAATCCCATGCTTGGGCACCGAGGCGTTCGGGTCGGAATGACGATGCCCAGCCTCTATGCAACGCAGCTCCGGGCCCTTTTTGGCGCGGCGGCGCAGTGCCTCGACAGAGGCATCACCGTCCGACCGGAGATCATGGTTCCCTTCGTGAGCATCAGTGCCGAAATCGGTGCGCTAGCGAAACAGGTCGAACGGGTGCGAGACCAGATCGCAACGGAAACCGGCCATCACGTGAGCTACCGCTTCGGCACCATGATCGAGCTCCCCCGTGCATGCCTCGTCGCGGACGAGATCGCGGAGCACGCGGAGTTTTTTTCTTTCGGCACCAACGACCTGACCCAAACCACCTATGGTATCAGTCGAGACGACGCGGGCCGGTTCCTCCCCGCCTATCTCGACAAACGGAGTCTCGAGCGAGACCCGTTCGCCACGCTCGACAAAACCGGCGTGGCCCGGTTGATGCGGCTCGCGATCGAGCGCGGACGCCAAACCCGCGCAGGCCTCGAAATCGGCGTCTGTGGTGAACACGGAGGAGATCCCGAGTCGATTCTGCTGTGCTCCGAGCTCGGGGTCGCGTATGTATCATGTTCGCCACCGCGGCTTCCCGTCGCTCGGATGGCAGCCGCTCAGGCCGCCCTACGCAAATCACAGGGCGTTTGACGGCGTCCCCCGCCGACTTGGAACCTGCCAACATCCTTATGGTTAAGCCCCGTTTCGGGGCAGCATGGCTCCTTAACCCTTTGAATCGTTCACGATTTCGCTTGCTGATGCCTTCCTGCTACTGGAATACTGTTCGTGCAGTTTTCTGAGGACACTGGATGAGGGATAGCGCCAAGCCCCTGACCGCCGATCCCCCAGCTCTACACGAGCCGCGGGAAGAGGTCACCGTCGCATCGGATCCTCTGCTCGGGCAGACGATCGACGGTCGCTATCACATCGACGCATTGCTCGGCGAAGGTGGGATGGGCCTCGTGTATCGCGCCACGCACACCGCCTTGCGCAAGCAACTCGCGATCAAAGTGCTGAGACCGGATGTGTCCCGCGACGAGGAGGTCCTCCAGCGGTTCCGCCAAGAGGCGCAGAGCGCCTCCGCCATCGGAAACGAACACATCGTCGACATCAGCGACTTCGGAATGCTCGCGGACGGGTCGACCTACTTCGTGATGGAGTACCTCGAGGGCATCGACTTGATCCACTTGATCGAAGACGAGAACCGCCTCGATCCGGAGCGGGCCATGCACATCGCTCGACAACTCAGCCGGGCACTCGGCGCCGCACATGCCGAAGGGATCGTTCACCGCGACCTCAAACCCGAAAACGTGTACCTGATTCGACGCGGTCGCGATCAGAACTTCGTCAAAGTCCTCGATTTCGGAATCGCCAAGGTGGGCGATAGCAACAGCAAGCTCACCCGTGCAGGCGAGGTATTCGGCACTCCGCACTATATGTCACCCGAACAATGTGCCGGTACCCGGGTCGACCACCGCACGGACATCTACTCGCTGGGCGTCATGCTCTACGAGATGGTTACAGGAGACGTGCCGCACGACGCCGACAACATGATGGGCATCTTGACCAAGCATATCTACGAGGAGCCCAAGCACCCGTCGGAGCTGGTCGATGACATGCTGCCGTCTCTCGAGCACATCATCCTGCGTTGCCTGCACAAAGACGTCGCGCTTCGCTACCAGACCATGGCCGAGGTCGAGCACGACCTCATACGGATCGAAAATGGCGAAGAGGTAGAGGCGCCCCCATCTTGGAAGGCGCCCAGGAAACCACGGCGCGTTCCTTGGTACTTCGCGCTCACGGGCATCGCTTCGCTTGCAATCCTAGCCACGCTCGTGAGCATCGCGGTGAACCGACAGGACGGGACACCGCCACTGGTGAGCGAAGCGATCACGCCGATCGCCGTCGCCACCTCGGGAGCCGCGGCTGACAACGGGCCGACAGGACCCCGGATGGCGGCCAGGTCCAATACGATCTCAGTGGTTTCCGCTCCGGAAGCGGCCGAGGTCTGGGCTGGAGACGAGCTCCTTGGAAAGACGCCGATCGAGCTCGAGCGATCCACGATCGCCGTGAAGACCCTGACCCTAAAGCACAAGGGCTACAAGGACACCCCAGCGATCGTAACCGCCGACACCGACCTCTACGAGGTATACCTCGACGAACGAAAGGCTCCCCGCCGTCGTCCGCGGGTGAAACGCAGCAAGTCCAAGCCTGCGCCGTCCGCCGCGTACAGCGAGCTCGAAGACCCCTGGAAAGACTGAGGTTGCTCGACCGGGGGCTGCCCGCTAGGTTCGCGCCATGGGTTTGCTTGGCGCCCTGCGGCGGCCGCAGCGCAGTACGATGGTTGGGGTTCTGGTCGTCGGACTGTGGTGCGCAGCGGGCTGCGTTCGCGACGAGGGCGTGAACCCCCCCGTCGGGGTCATGCACTTCCCGATCGCGGCCTTGGGCTATCCGGCCGTGGACCCGGAGATTCTCTACGTCGCGAGCTCCAACTTCGACCTGCTCTACAACTCGGGGACCGTGCAGTCCTTCGATCTCGATGTGCTCAACGCCGCCCTCGAAGGGGTCTGTGGCGACATCCTCCAGAGAACGCAGTGCTCGGTGGTCCCCGCCCAGGTGTTGCTGAATCGGCTCAAGCCGTCTGAAGCGCAAATCGTCGAGCCCATTCCTGGTCTGATGCTGAGCGAAGTGCGCATCGGGTCATTCTCGGACGGCATGGCGATCACCACCGACGGATCCCGGCTCTACCTTCCGGTTCGAAGCGACGCCGATCTCACCTACATCGACGTCGAGCCCGCGACGGGTCTGATGAAATGCAGCGAGCGAGAGTTCGGCGAGCTACAGCGCTGTACCGCACGGTACCGCACCGGTCCCGTCACACCGGTCCGAGACATCACGCTGCCGACCGATCCGGTCGCGGTGTACACGGGTTCGCTGGTCAGCGACTTCGGGCTCACAGCCGGCGATTACGTCTTGATGGCGCATCGTGACCGGAACTTCAGCCTGTTCGTCGACCGCATTTCCGCTAACGAACAAGCTCCCATCCTCGTCGACACGATCGACGGTTTGGCGCTCGAGTTGGTCACGGTCACATTCGACCCGCTCACGCAGACAGCGTGGATACCAAGCGCGCAAAGCGACCAACTGTCCCGCGTTCAAGTCTCGATCAGCCCGAGCGAAAACGCAGCCCAGACGGTCACCAACGCCCTCACAGGCACCCTTTACGATGTGGGTCCGCTGCTCACCGACGGGATAGACTTGGGACTCGATTCCCGCGAGGTAAAGTTCGACCCGCGCAACAACGGCAAGATTTACCTCGCGTCGCGCTCCCCGAGGGCGCTGGTGATCGCCGAACAGTTCAGCTCCGACGGCGACCTCGCGATCAACGAGGTCATCCCGGTCGGGCAGGGCCCATCGCGACTCCAGCTCGCCGAGCTCGAGACCGACGGAAGTAGCGGCCCTCGGCTGTTCGCGTTCGTGTCCTGCTTCGACAGTCGCGAAGTGCACATCGTCGACGTCGACCTCGGCCAATCGACGACGATGAGCACCGGAGATAGCGGCGCCTTCGAGCTCGTGGTGGACACCTCACGCAATCGCGTCTACATCGTCGACTTCCGGACGTCCGTCGTCCGCACGCACGACCTCGAACCCTTGCTCGATTGCCTCGACGGCCTCCCGCCCGATCCGTTGAACGGGTGCGCTCCTCCTCTTCTGGGCCTGCTCGGCGTGCCGCAAGCGGTGGACGAGCTCCAATGATCGCGCGCGTCACGTGCCTGGCCCTGTGTTTCGCAGTGCTCGTGTCGACCGGGTGCGCCCGGCGGTCCACCTCGATCGACATCGTCAATCTGCAATCTCCCGCCGACCTGGCGTTCGCCTGCGTGAGAACGACGCGCAGCACGCGGAACGACATCATCCTCGCAGACGAGCTCGTACCGCTCGAGCGGTGCGACCTTCACGACAGGGACGAGGACGATGAGGACTTTCCGGATGACGATCCCTGCTTTGCGCCCGACTCGGAACCCGAGGTAGCGGGCCAAGAAGTCGACTGCGAGCTGCAAGCACTGCTGACGGAGCTCTTTGAGGGCACCGTCGGCGGCCTCAACGTCACCGCGTTTCAAAACCAAGCAGGCGACCTCAGCATTCGAATCCCTGCGGTCACGTTCCTCAGGGTCGGGGAGCGACCGAGCGGGATCGCGATCTGGGATCAAGACTCGAGGTACGCGTGGGTCTCGAACTTCGGCACCCGAGACATCCAGGTCATTTCGACCAAGACGGTTCTCAACCTACAAGACTCACCGGGGGTCGAAGCGTTCCCCCCTGCGAACACGATCCTGCCGGTGAGCCAAGGCCCGACCGACATCGTGATCTCGCCGACGGGCCACTATCTTTATTCCTCGTTGCAGGAGGCGGGGACCATCGTTGAAATCGCGATCGATCCCCTAGCCGAAGAGACACAGGGAAGCGACAAGTTCCTCGATACCGGCACCGAGCTCGCACTCACGGGCACCGCGACCCAGGTTGCCGCACCGCCCATCGGACCTACCGAAGACAACGACTACTTCCGCTACTGTCAGCCGGAACGCGAGCCGCTCACGCTCTTCGTCGACCCCCGTGACCCAGTTGGGGAAACGGCAGATCCGCAACCGATCGAGCTGACGATCGACCCTGTCGAGAACGTGCTCCTCGTCGCGGACAAGGCCAAGCCGCTCATCCATCGCTTCCAGCTTGGCACGGACAGTGAAACCCCCACACCCGCCGTCGCGCTCGACCCGATCAATGTCGGCGTGCCGACGCTCGATGTGGTGGTTACCCCGGCGGTTCCCGAAACTTTTCTCGCAGGCACCACGCCCAACACGGATGCGACGCAACGCTACCTTTACGCGATCGACGCGACCGACGGCAGCGTGTTGGTCGTCGATTACACGGAGGGCTCCCCGACCTTCGGCGCGGTGCTCCCCGTCTACTCGGGCGGAACACCGACAGACCGACTCGACTTGGGCGACGGTCTCGCCACCACGCTTTCGGTGTTGACGCCTGACTATCCCGAGGACGCCACCACCCTCGATTCCAACCTCTTTTGCGACCTCGGCGAGCCCGACGACACCGAAGAGGCTACTCCTCGGTTCTTGAGCGGCGTCTTCTTATCCGTCGGCTCGAGCGATGGCACCGTCCGCATCGTCGACGTCTTCGACCTGAACGCTACCTGCCGTGGCGGACAGTACACCCCGGCGCTGCTGGACTGTACCGACCCGTTCGACCCGAGTGACGTCGTCGTCAGCATTCGACGAAACCGACCGCGCATCGGTGTGTTCGTCACTCAAGACCTGAGCGTCAGCGGCACCCCGGGGATTCGGTTCAATCAGTCCTCGGGCGGGTTCAACGAATCGACCGGTCGACTGGACACTCAAATCGCTCCGGGTCTGAATCCGGTGACCTGTCCCGACAACTGGATCAACCTCTTCGGCGATCCCGATCCGCTGATCTGTGGCAACGACGAACCCTGGGCCGCGCCATCCGAACGGTGGGATGCCGAATGGGAAGAAGCGATTCCGTTCGCCATCGGCGTGGGTTCGCTCGAGACGGAGTCGCTGAGCGGTGAGCTCGGGGAGTGGCTCGTGGCTGAGGACGCGTCGCTGTGCCTGTTTGGGGTCCTCGGCACTTTGAACGCGGTCGGTCTCGACCCGAGCGATCCCGAAAGCGGCTACCTCGGCGACCAGCTCGTGATCACCGGTGAGCTCCCACCGGTGACCCAGCAGTTGGAGGAGCTCATGCCAGGCGACTGCGCCCGCTTCGTCGATAACGAAGACGATCTCGACGACAATCCGGTCTCGTTCGCGATCGTCGAGGCGCGCCAGGGCGAGCTCAGACTCGGCAATGCGCTCGGCACGGGGTACACGTTCCAAGAAGTGCTGGACTGCTACGACGGCGTCGTCAGCTTCGAAGTGCGGACCCGGGGCGCCTACACGGTCATCGGAACGACTGCGGGCTTTCTGAATCGGGTTACCGCGGCCGATGTCGGCGATCCGCAAAGCGCCTGCACTATCGACCCCGCGCGACCGATCGATGTCGACGACCCCAGCACCTACCTGAACGGCCGAGCCTTCCAAGAGCGCCCATATCTCAATCCGTTCGTCACCTTCGAAATCTCGGATTTCCCGGAGCCGACTCCCGACCCACCACCGATCGACACCCGGTCGCTGATCACCTTCACGACCGACAATCGTGCCTCGGAGCTGCAGTTCCGCACCGGCCTTCTGCCCAGCGGCCAGACCGTGAGCTCGCTACCGGAGAGCCTGGTCTACCTGAAGCTCGACGATCGCCTCTATCTCGCCGACGTCGCGGCAGGCTTTGCGATAATTACCTTGCAACCGTTGCAGTTCGCGTTGAGCATCAACTAGCGATGGGACGACAAAGGCGCGGCAAAGCCCACACGCCTGTCATGCAGCAATTTCTCCGGGCGAAGGAGCAGTATCCCGACGCGATCGTCTTCTTCCGACTTGGCGACTTCTACGAGATGTTCTTCGAGGATGCGGTTCGGGCCTCGGAGCTGCTCGATATCGCCCTCACGGCGCGGGGCACCGATCCCGAGGGCAACAAGATCCCCATGGCGGGCGTGCCTCACCACAGCGCCGCCGGCTACCTGGCCACCCTGCTGAAGGAAGGCGAGCGGGTCGCGATCTGCGAACAGATGGCGGAGCCTTCCTCTGTAAAAGGGGTCGTGCCGCGGGAAGTGGTCCGGGTCGTGACCCCGGGCCTGTGCCTCGAACCTGACGCGCTCGAAGCACGCCGACACAACCACCTCGTGGCAGTCAGTCGGGACCTCGGCCTTGCCGCCTTCGAGCTTTCCACGAGCTCACTGAGAACGTGCGCGCTCGACGACCGTACCGGACTGCTCGCCGAGGCCCTCCGGCTCGAGCCTGCGGAAATGCTCGTCGAGGAAGGGCTCGAGTGGGCACTTGCAGCGCTTCAGGACTCCCTGCCTCACACGGCGTTGCGCACGGTCGACTTCCCAACGATCGAGGGCGCAAGGGATCGACTCCAAGAGCTTCTGACGGACGGGCAAGCGGCCGGGCTACTGGACTCCACCAACGGCCCCGCACTGCGCGCGGCCGCGTGCACTCTCGAGTACGCTCAGCGCAATCAACCGCGCGCAGACCTGAGCGTTCACCGAGTGCAGACTTACGACCCAGGATCCCAGCTCGTTCTGGACGAGCCGGCGGTCCGAAATCTCGAGCTGATCCGCACGCTCGATGGCGACAAGAAGGGCTCCCTCCTGCACCTGATCGACCTCACCAAGACGCCGATGGGCGCACGCATGCTGCGTCATCGGCTACTCGCCCCGCTCACGCAAGTCGCCCCGATCCGCCGCCGGCACGACGCAGTGGACGCCTTCTTGCCCGACCCGGTGTGGAGAGATGAGCTGCGGGCCATCCTGGCCGAAATCGGCGATCTAGAACGCCTCGCAACGCGTATTGCACTCGACGTGGCCACCCCGCGGGATCTTGCCGCGGTTCGCGACGGGCTGAATGCCGCCGCAACGCTTCACGAGGCCATCACGAGTCGCCCCGCGCAAGCGCTCGACGACGCCCTGCGACCGTTCATCGATTCCGACCTCTGCGACGACATCGTTCAGCGCCTCGCGCACGCGCTCTCGGATGCGCCACCAACGGTCGATCGCCAAGGCGGTATATTCGCCGACGGCTTCGATTCCGAGCTCGACCGACTCCGCGAGCTTTCGACATCGAGCAAGGATGTCCTGCTCGAGCTCGAGCAGAGAGAGCGGGAGCGCACCGGCATAGGCTCACTCAAGGTGAAGTTCACCCGGGTGTTCGGCTACTACATCGAGGTCACTCGATCGAGGCTCGACTCCGTACCCGACGACTACATTCGAAAGCAGACCGTCGCCAACGCGGAGCGATACATCACGGAGGAACTGAGCGAGCTCCAGGACCGCATCTTGACGGCCGACGAGCGGGGCCGTGCGCTCGAGCTCGAGCTCTTTCAGTCGTTGCGCGCCGATCTCGGCGCCCATGCCGCGAGGGTGAGCCGGCTCGCCCATGCGATCGCCACGATCGACGTCGCTGCATGTTGGGCCGAAGTCGCCCACCGATACGACTACGTCCGGCCCGATATGGACGACTCCTCGCGCCTGTCGCTCCGTGAGGCGCGACATCCGATCGTGGAGCGACTCGCCGCCGAAGAGGGGTTCGTGCCCAACGACGTTGCGCTGGACACCGAGGGCGATCGCCTGGTCGTCCTGACGGGGCCCAACATGTCAGGCAAGTCCACCGCCATGAGGCAGGTCGCC
>CAJIBX010000180.1_pt1 | contig 13243 bp, 13 predicted proteins | sample 9199471 | NCBI WGS metagenome assembly CAJIBX01 (sample SAMEA7708317, study PRJEB35096) | sediment metagenome | biome: marine neritic benthic zone biome [ENVO:01000025]; feature: sediment [ENVO:00002007]; material: shallow marine sediment [ENVO:03000034] sea grass bed [ENVO_01000059] ...
ATGCCAAAGGCGCGCGTACCGAAACTCGTCGGGGGCACCGCGAGTTGCGTCATCGTGATCCCAGTCGCGATCGTTCCGTCCCAACGCTGCGCAAACCCGGCCTGCAGCGGAACGTTGAGTTGGTAGCCGACAATCGTGTTGCCATCGCCCGAGATCGCCTCGGTGTAGCTATACCCCGTCGTCGTTCCGAGATTGACCATCGTTCCCGATTCCCACCGCGCCGCACGATCGGTGACGCCATCCACACTGTGCGCAGCAATGGCGGTACCGTCGTCGGACACTCCGTAACCGACCGACCACGTCGACCCACCAGGAAGGTCACCGAGGAAGGTGACCGTCGTGCCCTGCCAGACGAACCCGCCCTGCCAGTCAGGAACGGGGCTTCCATATCGATAGACGTTACCCGTCACGACCGACCCATCATAGTTGGCGCCTCGGCCAATACTTCGCTGATGGTTCGGGTCGGGGGGGACCTGGATATTGTCCATCCCGACCATCACGCCGTTCTCCGAGCGGAAGGCTTGCTCGTACACGACCACGCAACAGTCGGGAATGTCCCGTATCAAGCTCCCGCTTCCGACGACGACCGTTCCATCGCCCGAGATCCCTTCGGCGCGACTGGTGAAGCCGTCATCGTAGGGCGGCGCGGGCGGCAGCTCACCGAGCCCGGACAGGCCGGGATCGGCGGCGACCCATTGGGCGAAGCTCAGCATACCGGCTGCCAGAGCCACAGCGGTGGACTTGGTTCGCATGGAGCACCTCCTAGAGCGCAGCCACCATACACCCGAGCGACCGTTTTCGGCTAGCGTTCAGGATGGACCGAAAAAAAGCGGGCGAAGCGGCGCGCGGCGGTGGGAAGCTTGCCCCCTCCCTGAAGATGCTTGAGCAGCATCGGAGCCACCCTGTCGGCGACCTTGCGGGGGTCGGCGTTGGCCGCAACCGCCTTCAGGTGAACCAGAGGCTCGACCTCGATGCGGCGGATCTGGTTTTGCACCCATCCGATGCGAAGACGCTCGACGAAGCCCCCGAACAGACCTTGGATCAACGTGGCCTCCCCGGTCTCGTCGTCGCCGTCGAGCGAGGCCCCGAGATCGAGGCGTCCCGCCTCGAGCCCGCCTTTACTCAGCTCGGTTGCGAGCACGGAGGCGAGCGCGGCGTTGTCCTCGATCGACAGGAGCGTGGCCAGGACCTGCTGGGGGTTCTCGAGATCCTCGATCGTGGCCTGGATCAGCTGGCGTCGAGCGTGGGTGGGCTGTTCGGCATACGCGAGCGCGAATGCTGCACAAGCCTCCCCGTCGTGTTCGGCCTGCCGCAACAGTGCCGCAAAGGACCCCTGGCGGGGACGGTCGGCACGGGCGGGACCCGGGATTGTTTTGTCACCCGACATGGGCCGCCTCTTACACCAGCAAGCGGACGCCGGCCAGAAACAATTGACTCGATCCCCAGACGGCGGGCATACCTGCGCCGAGGTCCGCGATTGTCCGCCGATAATCAATTCATCGAGGAGCATCAGGCGTTCGTTCAAGGGATCGCGCGGAAGGTCTTGCGGCAGTTCGATCTCAACGTCGACCTCGACGATCTAGTGGGTTTCGGCTTTGCGGGTCTGCTCGAGGCCAAAGAGCGCTTTGATCCGTCCCGTGGCGTTCGCTTTCAGACATTCGCCTACTATCGCGTCCGGGGGGCGATCGTCGATGGCGTTCGCAAGATGGCGTTTCTGCCGCGACGTGTACACGAACGGCTGAAGAGCGCGGCCGCCGCCGACGAGATCACCGAATCGGCTGGGGAAGCGCGCGCAGCGATACCCAACGACAAACGCGACGCTGCAAGCACTGCGGGAGCGATCGACGACACCTTGGGGCGCTTGGCCGCGAGCTTTGTCGTCTCTGCGTTGGGTCAAGAAGAAGCCGATCCGGATCGCGATGAGTCACCGGAGGAGGCATTGCTCCAACGCGAAGCGGCGACTCGCCTCAGGGCGGTGCTCCCCAGCCTGCCCGAACGGGAGCTCGCCTTGGTCAAAGGGTACTATTTCGAAGGCCGGCAGTTTTCGGACGTCGCCAAAGAGCTCGGGATCTCCAAGGCCTGGGCGAGCCGTCTGCACACCAAGGCCCTCGATCGCCTTCGTGAGGCCCTCGAAGCCGCTTGATCGAAAAGAGCCGACTGCCCGAGCAACCCCTGGGCCCTTCGACCGATAAGCGGCTCAGAGGACACATATGACTCGTCCAATCGCTCAAAAACCAGCCTCGCGCCCCACGCTCGCCGACCGCGTCGCCACCTCGGGCCAAACCAAGCGCAGTCGACCGAGGGGCCGCGCCGCCGCCACCAAGAACGACGCGCCATCCTTCCGCGACATCCTCGAGCGAAGCGCCGCTCGCATGGCCGCGGGGGAGCACATGATCGAGCGCGCCATGCGATCAGCGCGCAGCGGAAACCTCAGCAATGAGCGGCTCCTCGCGCTTCAGGCGGGCGTGTATCGCTACACTCGCGAGGTCGAGCTGGCCGGCAAGCTCGTCGAGCGCTCGACCAGCGCCCTCAAGCAAACGCTGCAATCCCAGCAGTAGCTGCCGGCGAGTGTGGCAAAAACCTGTGGCTTTTCCACCTCAGTGCGAAACGTTCTACGCACCTAACTACCCAAACGCGCAGGGCAATTCGCGATTTTGTTTCTCGACGTTAACTTGGAAGAAACCGCCTGACCGTAATAAACACGCGCAAACGGGGGGTTGGTGGTGCCTAAGGCCGCCGCGGCCCCAAAACTGGCACGCGTACTGCATCGGATGGGATGAACATGGAACAGGCGAGCTCAACACAGAACGGTCGACTCTCACCGGTCGACGCCCGGGGGATCCGTATTCTAGCCAAGTCCGTCTACCGCGAGTTGAAGAACAGCGGCCACTCTCGTTCGGACATCGTCGCGTTCACGAACGCGGTCCTGGAGCTAGTGACAACGGAGATCACCCAGGCCGACGGCTGATCGATTCAGCCATTCATCTTCGAGTTTCGCCGCCCAGTGTAGCGCGAAAACTGCAAAGATTTCGCGGATGCGTTGCTTGACCGCCCCGAGGGTCGCGGCTAGAGTCGCGACCTTCCCATGACGACCAAAATCGGTATCAACGGGTTCGGCCGCATCGGGCGCTGCGTCGCTCGCATCCTGTACGGCCAGCCTCAAAGTGACTTCGAAATCGTCGGCATCAACGACCTCACGGACGCATCGATGCTTGCGCACCTGCTCCAGTTCGACTCGGTGCACCGCGAGTTCTCGCGTACGGTGACGGCAAAGGACGGCATGTTGGTCCTCGGCGACGCACGCATTCCCGTTCGCGCCGAGCGCGACCCGGCGAACATCCCATGGAAGGAATGGGGTGCGGAGATCGTGCTCGAATGCACCGGCGTGTTCCGCAACAAAGACACTGCTGCACCGCACCTAGAGGCGGGCGCCGAGCGTGTGATCATCAGCGCGCCCGCCAAGGGCGACATCGACGCGACCTTTTGCGTTGGCATCAACGCCGATCAATACGACCCCGCCAAGCATCAGATCATCAGCAATGCGTCGTGCACGACCAATTGCCTCGCGCCGGTCGCCAAAGTGCTGAACGACGCTTTCGGTCTCATCAAGGGACACATGATCACGATCCACGCCTACACCAACGATCAGCGGATCCTCGACCTCCCCCACTCCGACATGCGACGGGCGCGGGCTGCCGCGTTATCGATGATTCCGACGTCGACCGGGGCGGCCAAGGCTATCGGCCTCGTTCTTCCGGAGCTCAAAGGCAAGCTCGACGGCACCGCGATTCGGGTTCCCACATCCGATGGCTCGCTCACCTGCCTCACCGCCCACGTGGGGAAGAACACGACCCGCGAAGAGGTCAACGCGGCGCTCAAGAAAGCCGCCAGTGGCCCGCTCAAGGGCATCCTCGACGTCGAGGAACGCCCGCTGGTGTCGATCGACTTCGTCGGTAACCCCAACTCGTCGATCGTCGACGCCGCGCAGACGCAGGTCGTCGGTGGCGATCTGGTCGAGGTACAGAGCTGGTACGACAACGAGTGGGGGTTCTCCGAGCGCATGGTCGACCTCGCCCGCATTGTCGCCAAGGCCTAGCCGTGTCCATCACCCCGATTCGCTCGATCGAGGAACTATCGCTCGAGGGCGAGACGGTCTTCATCCGTGTCGACTTCAACGTTCCGCTCGAAGACGGCGTTGTGACGGACGACACGCGCATCATCGCCGCGCTACCCACCATCAACTACGCGCTCAACGCGGGAGCGAAGGTGGTGCTTGCATCCCATCTGGGGCGACCGAAGGGACAGGTTAGACCCGAGCTGTCCCTGGAGCCGGTTGCGGTGCGGTTGGCCGAGTTGCTCGAGGCGGGCGAGGTGGTGCTCACCGACGACTGCATCGGGGACGGAGCGAAGAAGGTGATCCAAGACCTTCGCGAGGGTCAGGTCGCGGTGCTCGAGAATCTCCGCTTCCACCCCGAAGAAAAGGCCAACGACGAGCATTTCGCCCAAGCGCTCGGCGCGCACTGCACCGCGTACGTCGATGATGCGTTCGGTGCGGCCCACCGGGCCCACGCGTCGGTCTCGGCGCTGCCCGGCTTGTTCGAGACACCCGCGGCGGGTTTGTTGATGCTCAGGGAGCTCCAAGTGCTCGATCGTCTCCGTGGCGATCCCCCGCGGCCGTACCTAGCCGTTCTCGGCGGGGCGAAGGTCAGTGACAAGATCGGCGTGATCGACATGCTCCTGACCAAAGTCGATGCGCTTCTGATCGGCGGTGCCATGGCGAACACGTTCCTCGCGGCGCAAGGTCACGATATGGCGGCGAGCAAGGTCGAGTCGGACAAGCTCGCCATCGCGAGGAGCTTGCTCACCTCGGCCGACGAGCGCGGCGTACCGTTGTTGCTTCCAGAGGATGTGCGTATCGCCGATTCGCTCGAAGCGACGAGCGCCGAAACCGTCGCGGTGACGTCGATACCTCAGGGCGCCATTGCGCTCGATATCGGCGAGGCGACTGCGCGCAGATTCCGAGAACGGCTGCGTCGCGCCAGTGCGATCTTCTGGAACGGGCCGATGGGCTTGTTTGAGAATCCGACGTTCGCGGAAGGCACACTCACGGTCGCTCGCGCCGTTGGCGATTGCCCGGGCTTCAGTGTCGTCGGTGGTGGTGATAGCGTCGCAGCGGTCCAACAAGCGGGTCTGACCGATCGCTTCGATCACGTATCGACCGGCGGTGGCGCTTCGTTGCAGTATCTCGAAGGCGCGACCTTACCCGGTGTGGAGGCACTACGATCATGACGACGACGAGGACCCCGATCATTGCGGGCAACTGGAAGCTCCACAAGACGATTGCCGAAGCGCGCGAGCTCGCGGGGGTGATTCGGAAGTACGCCGACGATCACGGAGGGTGCGAGGTTGTGCTCGCGCCAGTGGCTACGTCGCTCTCGGCGGTCGCGGAGGTGCTCAGGGGTAGCGACGTTGGCCTGGCGGCGCAGAACGTGTATTGGGAGGACCAAGGCGCATTCACCGGTGAGATCGGGCCGAGCCTACTCAAAGACGCCGGTTGCACGCACTGCATCGTGGGTCACTCCGAGCGCCGGCAGCTGTTTGGCGAAAAGAACATCTCGGTTCGGGACAAGGTTGCGGCCCTTCTTCAGCATGGGCTCGCGCCGATCATGTGCGTGGGCGAAACACTCGACCAACGCGAGGCCGGCCAAACGCTCGACGTCGTCTTGGGGCAAGTCGAGGCCGGGATTGCGGGACTCGATGCCGTCGGCCTGGCGCCGTTGGTGCTCGCGTACGAGCCAGTCTGGGCGATCGGCACTGGCCGCACGGCACAGCCCGAGGACGCTCAGGAGGTGCATGCGGCGATCCGAGCGTCGCTGGCGGAGCTCAAGGGCGAGCCCTGGGCCCATGGCGTCCGGATTCTTTACGGCGGAAGCGTGAAGCCCAACAATGCGGCCGAGTTGTTGTCCCAGCTCGACATCGACGGAGCCTTGGTCGGAGGCGCTTCCCTGGCTCCGGACACCTTCACGCCGATTATCGACGCGGGCATCGCCCGTGCTAAGAGTTAGCCGATGCTGTTTAAGATCCTCACGGTCGTGTACATACTCGTGTGCTTCTTGCTGATCTTGATCGTGCTCTTGCAGTCCGGCAAAGGCGGCGGGCTCGGGTCGGCTTTCGGCGGTGGCGGAGGCGCTGGCCAACAGATATTCGGCGGCGCGGGCGCGGGCAATGTGCTCACGCGTGTCACGGCAGTGTTGGCCGCGCTCTTCATGATGCTATCGGCGGGACTATCGTTTCTTTCATCGGGTGGCGAGCAAGCGCTCGACAAAGCCGTGAAGGCAGCCGAGGAGACCGCGCTTCCTCCGGACTCCGCGCCGGAAGAGCCGCCTGCCGAGATCGCGCCCGAGCCCGAAGCGCCGGCGGTGAGCGACGAGCCCGCCCCGGAAGACACGGCCGAACCGGAAGCCGCCGAGTAGAGCCGCGGCCGAAAGCGGATAGGGTCAGTGCTTTTCCGACCGGATACGCAGGTAACGGCTGAGGTAGTGCACTCCGAAATAGAACGGGATCGTGTCGAATAGCGCCACGGCTATCTTGAAGGTGTAACCGGCGGCGATGAAGACCATCAGTTGGGGCCACAACGGCTCGCTCTTCTCGATTGGGAGACCGGCAGCATAGAAGTGCGTGATCAAGATGACCGCTGTGGTGTCGACGAGCTGGCTGACCAGCGTCGACCCGTTATTGCGAAGCCATAGATAACGCCCCTTTGTCAGTCTCTTCCAGAAATGGAAAAGCCGAACATCGATGAACTGTGCCACCAAATAGGCGATCATCGAGGCCGTCACTGCCGTGAAGGCGAGTTTTCGCACGTCGAAGAACACACCCTGCTCCGGCGCGTCGGGCGGTTCGAAGCCCGGCAGCGTGCCGCCGATCCACAAGATGAACATCACCCATAGGTTGAGGAAGAAACCCATCCACACGACTTGGCTGGCGCGTCGCTCACCGTAGAGCTCGGAGATGAAATCCGTGCACAAGAACGTGATGGGGTACGGCAGGGCGCCGATCGCCAGTGGCATCGGGACGCGGACGTCGGTGCCGGGCAACGTGAAGCTCAAGTCGATGAAACGCGTGACACCCAGGATGTTGAGCATCGCGAGAGTGCCCAGGAACAGTCCCGACAAGAACAGGAACGTCACCTGTCGCCGTTCATGAAGCGTGGCCTCGTCGAGCGTGGGTAGGCCTTCGAACTGATCCTGTCTCGGCGAATCCACGCTGCTCGGCCGACTCTCGGCGCTCAACGTCCGACTCGCTTCGCTGCTCTGCGCTCGATCCCGCCCCACGCTTGATGCGCTTGGCCGGCTTGCTTGGAGTCGCCAAGAGCTTCGTAGAGACCCGGCAGCGCGAAGACCAGGCCGTGCCGTTTCTGTGCGCCCTCCCACGAGTCGCGTACGTCCGCGAGCGCGGTCGCCTCGGGCGCGATGAGCTTGCCATACACGAGTTGGTCGGGTGGCTGATGATCGTGCACCTCCGTGCCCTCGGCGCAATGGGGACAGGAGAGCTCGATGTGCTCGTGCTGTGTGAAGAGCTTGATGGGGGCCGGGATCGCGTCGCGCAGAAGTCTGACCTCTTCGCCAGTCATTCGAAGTCCGACGAAGGGCCAGCGCCGTTCCTGTCCGCGCCGCAGGATTTCGAGCAGCGCAAAGACGGGCTGCTCGTCCGAGCGCGTTGCTACGGGCGCACCATCCCAAAGCACGACATCGCCGTAGTCGATGGGTGCGTCGCCGAATGTCGGGGTCTGCACGACGCCATGACAGGGGCTGAGCGGCCCAACCGAAACCACCTCGAACCCTGTCGTTTGATGTGGCAGTGCCGAACCCGCGTGTCCCACGCCGCGCGAGAGTACGCGCAGCAGGAGGTGCGGCAGGCCATCGACGAACGGCATCCCGCTCTTGGAATCGGTCGACGCATTCATTCCGAGCTCTGCCCAAATGCCGGCAGCGACGTTGCCGTCCCCGACCGCGGTCGCGCAGATCGCCAAGTTCCAAAGCACCCGCCGCTCGTCCCCGAGCCGGGCCCTCGCCTTGAGATTGCAGTCGTAGCCCTGAGCGAACCGGCCACGCCACTTGTGCAGCAGTGCGAGGTCATACCACCACCAGCCGTTGTCCGAGTCGAGGGCGAGTGCATGCTCGAAGGCTTGCTGCGATTGTTCATCGTAGCCCGGTCCGCATAGGCGCAGCGCGTTTGCTCGATTGATCCACAGGTATCCCGCGACGCTCGGGTCGCGCGCGTCATCAGCGGACAGCGACTGCAAGCATCGGAGCGCGGCAGATGCGGCGCGGTGCGCCGGGCCGTCTTCCCTGAGCGGGGGTTCGTCCATCGCGCGGCGTTCGGCAAGTGCGATCAATTCGGCATTCGTGATGATGACCTGGCGCCAGTCCATGGGCGGTGGAGCTTAGCAGTGCTTTTTCGCAGGGGAGGCCACCCTTGATGTTTGTCCGTATTGTTGGCTACCCTACTCTCGGAGATCACAGGGAATTCCATGGTGGGGGATGCAGTCTTGCATGTGCATGGGGTCGGCCTGACCCACGTTGGTCAGAAGCGGCGGCTGAACGAGGACGCTTTCCTGGTCGACGACGCGCTCAGACTCTATGCGGTGGCGGACGGCATGGGAGGGCATGCCGCCGGTGAGATCGCGAGCCAGGAGGCCGTGGAGACGCTGCATGGCATGGTGCTCCGCGGGCGAGAGGAGCTGGCCCAGGTTTCGACGGGCGACGTGTCGGAGGGCGCAGTGCGTCGCGCGACGCGGTTGATCGAGAGCGCGGTGCAGGCAGCGACGTATATGGTCTTTGGTCTGGCTCAGGCCCAGCCCGACCAGAAGGGGATGGGGACGACGCTTTCAGTGCTGGCGATCTGCGGGACGAGCGCGATCACCGGACAGGTCGGGGACAGCCGCGTGTACCTGATTCGCGACGGTGAGGCGGCCCCGGTTACCGAGGACCACACCTTGATCGCGTGGCAGATCAAGCAGGGGGTGATCAGCGAATCGGAAGCGATCCTGTCCCCGCATCGGAATGTGATCACCCGCGCGGTGGGAAGTCGCGACTACGTCCAGGTGGACACCGGGTTTCTCGAGGTCCGGTCAGGCGACGCTTTCCTCGTATGTTCGGATGGTTTGCATGGATATCTCGAAAATGACGAGATACCGAGCATCATCGAGGACGGGCCGGAGCTGGCAACCCAGCGGTTCATCGATCTCGCAAACGAGCGGGGCGGCAAGGACAACATCACGGCCGTCGTGGTCACCGTCGGCTAGCCCCTGGTGGCAGGACCCCCCGCCTAGGTGGGCTGTGGCGGGGCCTGTGCGCTCGGGCGCTTCGACCGCTTGGGCGTGGGCACGCCAAGCGCGACCTCTCGGAAGTGCAAGAAGAGGCTTTGCACGATGCTCAGGACTGGCACGGCGAGAATCGCGCCGACGATGCCGAACAGGTGCTCTCCCGCCAGCAGTGCGAATACGATCAACACGGGATGAACTTGAGCGGCGTCACCGAGGATCTTCGGGTTGAGGAGATTGGCCTCGATCTGGTGGATGATGATGATGCCGATGAGTGCCGCAAACGCCGTGGGCACGCTCTGCTGGAGTGCGATGATCACCACGGGAATCGTGCTGATGATGCTCCCAAAGATCGGAATCAGGCTGAAGACGGTCGCGATCAGCGCGAGGATCGGCCAGTAGCGAAGGTCGAGCGCCCAAAACAAGATGCCACTCGCCACGCCGTTGACCAGGCAGATCAACAATTGCCCTCGGACGACGCCGGAGAGACCGCGGTCGATGCGCCGCACCAGGTCGTCGAACCCGCCTTGCCGGTCCGGCCGCACCAACGATCGAAAAAACGCCAAGATGCGGTCGCTCGTCGCGAGGAAGTAGGCGGACAACATCATCATGATCACAAAGATGAACACGCCCTTCACGACGAGCCGGATGACTCCCTGGGCGGCGTTCAGGAAGGTGACCGCATGCTCCTGGGTGTTCTCGGTGATGTTGTCGAAGGCCTCGGTCATCGAGTCGAGTACCCCCCGCCGCGGCTTGCGTTGAGCGGCCCCCTTGGGGCGAATCACGTAACCCTCGCCTTCTGGCTCGACCACGATGCCGTCGTCGGGGAGGCGGAGCTCGTAGGCGTCGAGCCCGATCGGCCGAATCTCGATCGCCGGTCGCTCGGGCGCGGTCTCGGCTAAGGCCTCGGTCTCGGCCCCAGTCTCGGTCTCGGCTTCGGTCTCGGCCTCAGTCTCGGCCACCGCCTCGGCTTCGGCCTCGGGCGCGGCCTCCGGCTCGGTCGGCTCCGGCAACGGCGGGACGTCCTCGATGCCGATGGTCGAGCGAAGCCACGAGTCGACTTTGGGCAGCCACTCGTTGCGGATCGTTGCGACCAATTGGGGCATTTCGCGCGTGAGTCCCTCGATTTCGCGGACGAGGCGGGGTGCACCCAGCGCGGTGAAAATGCCGAGTGATGCCAGTAGGACCAGATACATCCCCAACACTGCGACCCAGCGCGGGAGCTGCCACTTCGCGATGCGGATCTTCTGGAGTTGGGCGGCGACCGGCGCGAGGACATAGGCGATGACGATCGCCAGCGCGAACGGCATCAACACCGCGCGGAACACGATCACGGTCGCGAGCAGCACGAGTCCCCAGACGACGAAGAACGCCATCCGTCGCCGACGACGCATTCGTTCCCGCGGGGTCGGTGGCTCCGTTGCCCACGTGGCCATGGCCCTGTGTAAACGAAAACGACGATTGTGGGAAATCCGCCGCAAACGGCGGCAAACGGCCGCTAGTCCTCTTTGGAGGGCTCTTCGGTGGGCTCGTCGTTGCTTGCGGGCTCTTCACCCGCGTCGGTCTCGTCGTCGCTCGCCGACGCCTCGGCGCCCGGCACTGCAATGCCCTTGAGCGCCTCGCTGAGCGCATCGCCAAGCGTTGCGCTCGCCCCTGCGCCGCCGATCTTCGTCGCCCTGCGTACTTTCTGTGGCTCTTCGCCGGGGGTGTACTTCATCGCCTCGGCGACTTCCTGGCCCTCGGCGCTCCGGAGCGAAAGCGTGATCTGTCGGTCGTCATCCTCGACGCGGATGATCTGCGCCTTGAGGATATCCCCCACGCTGACGACCGAGCTGGGATCGGTGCTGAGGTCGCTGCTGATCTCGCCGCGCGGGATGACGCCCTCGACGCCGCGCTCGAGCTCGACGTGAGCGCCGTAATCGTCCGTGCTGACCACCCGCACCTCGCACACCGTGCCTTGCGGATAGCGTTCGCCGATGAAATTCCAGGGGTCTTCGTAGAGCTGCTTGATGCCGAGGCTGACCTTCCGCTCGTCATGGTTGATCGACAAGATGATCGCCTCGACCTCATCGCCTTTGCGATACACATCGGCCGGGTTCGCGATACGCTGGGTCCAGCTCAGGTCCGACTTGTGCACCATGCCATCGACGCCCTCTTCGATGCCGACGAAGACACCGTAATCCGTGATGGAACGAACGCGGCCACGGATGATGTCGCCCGGGTTGTACTTGCCGGTGAACACGGTCCAAGGATCGGGCTCGAGCTGTTTGAGACCCAAGCTGATCCGCTTGTTCTCGACGTCGATGTCGAGCACCGCGCACTCCACCTCTTGGCCTACCTCGAGTACCTTGGACGGATGCTTGGGCTTTGCCCAGCTCATTTCGCTCACGTGGATGAGGCCCTCGACGCCCTGTTCGAGAGCCACGAAGGCGCCGTAGTCGGCGAGTGAAACCACTTTGCCTTTGACGCGGTTGCCCGGCGTGTAGAGGTCCGAGGCGGCGTTCCACGGGTCTTCGATCATCTGCTTGAGACCGAGGGAGACGCGTTCCGTGTCGGCGTTGTATTTGAGCACTTTGACCGTGACTTCGTCACCGACTTCGAACTTCTCCGAGGGATGATTGACGCGCCCCCAGCTCATATCGGTGATGTGCAGTAGGCCGTCGATGCCGCCCAGATCGACGAATGCGCCATACTCGGTGATGTTCTTGATGGTGCCGGTGACCGTCTGCCCCTCCTCGAGGTGCTCGAGGGTGGTCTCCTTGAGGCGGTCGCGCTCCTTTTCGAGAAGGACGCGTCGCGACAGAACGATGTTGCCGCGCTTCTTGTTGAACTTGATGACCTTGAAGTGGAAGGTCTGGCCGAGGAGCCGGTCGAGATTGCGCACGGGGCGAAGGTCTACCTGCGAGCCCGGAAGAAATGCTTTGACGCCGCCTTTGATGGTGACGGAGAGGCCGCCTTTGACGCGCTGCGCGACAGTGCCTTCGATTAGCTCGTCGCGCCCGCAGGCGGCGCTGATCTCGTCCCACACCTTGAGCTTGTCGGCCTTTTCTTTGGAAAGCATGACGAGGCCGTCTTCGGTCTCTTTGGACTCGATCAACACGTCGACGCGGTCGCCCGGCTGCGCAGCGACCTGGCCTTCTGCGTCGATGAACTCGTCGAGCGGAATGACGCCCTCTGACTTGTAGCCAATGTCGACGACAACGGCGTCGCGTCCCACCTTGATGATGGTGCCAGGGACGATGTCCCCTTCATTGAGCTTGTCTGATTGAGTGGCCGTGGCTTCGAAAAGTGCGGCAAAGCTCCCGGCTGGAGGTGGTGAGGTTTCGATGGTCTCCGTCATGTAGTTTGATGCCTCCGGTGCCCTTAAGTGCCCGGTCCGGACGAGTTCTTAGAGCAGGGCGCCCCCCTTTCCCTGGGGCAGCGTTGGGTAGCAGGCCCGTTTTTCCCTGTCAAACATAGGCGTTCGCTGGGGGGCGGCAGGGTGTATCGGCCTAGGGGCGTGATGCATTCCAGCGCTCCACCAGCTCCATCACCCGGCGGACCACAGCCTCGAAGTCGAGTTGGGTCGTATCGAGCACGATCGCGTCGTCGGCCGGCCGGAGCGGAGCCACCTCACGGCTCGAATCGGCTTGGTCTCGCGCTTGGATTTGGGCCAAGACCGTGTCGTTTTCGGCGTCGAGGCCGCGGGCCTGAAGATCCCCGACCCGACGCTTGGCGCGCTCCTCGGGCGATGCCGTGAGGAAGACCTTCACCTCGGCATCGGGGAACACCACGGTCCCGATGTCCCGTCCTTCGAGAATGACCCCGCCGTCCTTGCCGAGGCGGCGCTGAATCCCGAGCAGCGCCCGCCGCACCCCGGGATACGCGCTGACTCGGCTTGCGCCCTCCGAGATCCGCGGCGTGCGGATCTCTTCGGTG
>CAJIBX010000188.1_pt1 | contig 13087 bp, 11 predicted proteins | sample 9199471 | NCBI WGS metagenome assembly CAJIBX01 (sample SAMEA7708317, study PRJEB35096) | sediment metagenome | biome: marine neritic benthic zone biome [ENVO:01000025]; feature: sediment [ENVO:00002007]; material: shallow marine sediment [ENVO:03000034] sea grass bed [ENVO_01000059] ...
AGTCGTTCGCAGCGTGGGCCAGTAGCTCGTCGTCGTCGCTGGTCTGGCCGAACGGACAGACGGGAATGCGCGTCAGGTCAGCGAGGATCGCGACGTTGCTTCGCTGGCTCTCGTCTTGCGCGTCGGTGGTTTCGCAGACGGCGATCGCCCGAACTTCGATGCCACGCGCCTGCATGGCCTCGACGGCGGTGAGGACGAACGAGATGACCCCGAGCGCGTTCCGGGTGACGAGTAGCGCGGGTGCGTTGAGCGCGACGATGAGCTCGGCGATCGTGTTGTCCGCGTCGATCGGTACGAGAACGCCACCGGCACCTTCGACGAGCACGATGCCTTCGCCTGCGGTGCGCTCGAGCACGACCTGCGCGAGTTCGTCTACCGAGGGAGGCGATGGGGCGCCGAGAAGGGTTGCGGCGTAGGGGGCGAGCGGCGCCGTGGCGCGGTAGAGTCCCGGGGCGTGGGCCAGCTTGGGCTGCCCGCACGCTCGCCCGAGCGCCATGGCGTCGGCCGGTTCCGGGGCGCACCCGGTTTCGATGGGCTTGATCGCTGCGACGCGATGCCCCTGGTTGGCGAGCGCGCGAGCGAGGCCGCGGGTGACCCACGTCTTTCCAACCCCGGTCCCGGTGCCGGTGACGAAGAGCATCTGACCGGTCGGCGCTACCGCCACGGGAGCTCCGACAAAGCGCGAAGAGCATGGCTGATGTGCGCGTCGCTGTGGGTCGCGATGGGGACGAGGCGAAGTCGGCTCGTGTGGTCGGGGACCGAAGGCGGCCGAATCCCCTGAACGAACACGCCACGCTCGAGCAAGAACGCCGAGGCCTCCATTGTGCGAGCGGCGTCTCCAAGGATGATCGGAATGATCGGGGAGTCATCCTCCCGGACCTGGAAGCCCTCCGCGCGGAGGCCGTCACGTATCGTGTGCGCGTGTTCGAGGAGTTTGGCGCGACGGTCGTCGGCCTCGAGCACGAGGCCGGTGGCGCGAATGGCTGCAGCCACGATGGCAGGTGCGGGAGCAGTCGAGAAGACATAGCTGCGCGCGCGGTTTTGCAGATACGCGATCGCCGCGGAGGAGCCCGCGACAAAGGCGCCGGCGCAGCCGAAGGCCTTGCCGAGTGTCCCGACCAACAGGTCCGGCACGACGTCGTGCTTCGCGCAGAGTCCACGGCCATGCGGACCGAGTACGCCGAGGGAATGCGCTTCGTCGACCAGCAAAGCGGCATCGTGCGTGTCGGCGAGCTCGCGGAGTGCGGGAAGCGGCGCGGAATCTCCGTCCATCGAGAACAGCGCGTCGGTGACGATCAGCGCGCGGCGGTAACGCCCGCGATGCTCGGCGAGAAGCGCGGCCAAGTGCTGCGCGTCGGTGTGGCGGAAGATGTGCACGTCGGCGCCCGAGAGCCGGCACCCGTCGATGAGACTCGCGTGACAGAGTCTGTCGCTGAAGACGACATCTTGCTTGGAAAAGAGCGCCTGGATCGCCCCGAGGTTGGCGGCGTATCCGGTGGAGAAGAGCGCGGCCGCCGGCAGTTGAACGAAGCTCGCAAAAGCCCGTTCGGCATCGAGATGGGCATCGATGGAGCCGGAGACCAAACGGGAAGCGGAGGCACCGACGCCACGAGAAGCGAGGGCTGCAGTAGCAGCCGCGCGGAGGTCGGGGTGGTCGGCTAGACCGAGGTAGTTGTTCGAGCAGAAGCAGAGGAGCGATCGACCGTCGATGACGAGCTCCGGACCCTGAGCGCTCGAGATGGTGCGCGGCGCCCGCAGAAGCCCAGCTTCGGCGAGGGCCTCAAGCTCGGCGAGAATCGCAGTCTCGAGGGGCACTTAGACGATCTAACCGCACCGGCGAGCAGGGGTCAAACGCGACGTGTCACGTGAAACATCGCAGGGTCGCGGGAACCCCGCGATGCCTGATGTTCCACGTGAAACATCAGAGTCGGACCTCGGCCCTGGGGCTCTGGGCGAACGCCTTCTCTACCGTCTCGAGGGCGGCCTTCACCTCGTCGGACTCATCCACGGGGAGCGCGACTTCCAGATGGACGATCAGGTCCCCCGCTTTGCCCTTCCGCTCCACGCCCTTGCCCCGAAGCCTCAGCTTTCGCCCAGTCTGAGAGCCCGCTGGAATCGTGAGCTGCACCTCACCGTGAGGCGTCGGTACCGCGACCTTGGCACCCTCATAGGCTTCCAATGGCGTGACTGGGAGGCGGAGGTGAAGCACGCCCCGCTCTCGCCAGAAATGCGAATGTTTTCGGATGTTTACCTTGAGCACGAGGTCTCCTGCTGGACCTCCAGAGGCCCCCGGCAGCCCCTGTCCGGGAAGCCGGATCTTCCCTCCGTCGCGCACGCCCGATGGAATTCGCACCTTGAGCTTGCGCGCCAGGCCGCCCTCCGGGCTCGCCAGAGAGAGCTCTTTTTCACAGCCGAGCACGGCCTCTCGGAACTCGATGGTCACCTCGGATTGAAGGTCGTGTCCGCGTCGGGGCCGATCCCGACCGGCGGCGCGCGGGTCGAAGAAATCCTGGAAGTTGAAGTCGACGAAGCCGCCACCGCCGAAGAGGTCGCTCAGATCCGGCCCGCCCATACCGCCGCCCGCAGCCGCGCTTGCATACGCTCGGTAGGCCTCCGGATCGAAACCTTCCTTCAGACCGATCTCCCCGAACTCATCGTACAGACCGCGCTTCTCTTTGTCCGACAGAACCGTGTACGCCTCCGACACATCCTTGAAGCGCTCCTCCGCTTTCTTGTCGCCTGGGTTTCGATCGGGATGAAGCTTCTTCGCAAGCTCGCGGTACGCGCTCTTAATCTCCGCGTCGTCCGCCCCGCGCGCCACCCCAAGCGTTTGATAGAAGTCGCGATCGTTCATGGCGCACACAACTTAAGCACAGCGCGAAGTAATTCAAACCAGCGCCCGCTAGGCATTTCTGACACTTTTCTGCGCTTTACATGCCAATCTTGTCCTTTTGCACAAACGTTCATGCCTAATTAGCCAATCTCATTCGATGTGGTCGAGTGCTTCGAGGCCTTCCCGCATCTCTTCGGGAACCTGTTGAGGCGGGGTTTGTTTTCTCGCACCCGTGGCTTTGTACCACTGCTCGAGTTGTGCATGGAGACGGTCGCCCGTTTCAACTCGCGTCGTCGCGGTGTCGATCGTTTCGCCTGGATCGGTGGTGAGCTGAAACAACTCACGATGCCAACCCCCGCGCTCGAGCGGGTACTCGACCAGTTTCTCCTTGGGCGATCGAATCGACCGAAGCAGTCGTTTGGTGGAAAGCGTCTCCTCGATGTGCGGCACACGGCGCGGGTCCGATCGTGCCAGACTGTAGACGGCTCGTGGCTCTTCCCACCGACCGTCGCTCTCGACGAGCGGCATCAATGATCGCCCCTGCAACAAAGGCGCATCATCGATGCCGAAGAACTCGACCAGCGTCGGCATCAAGTCGACGTGATGGACCTGCGCCGTGACGCGCTTTCCCCCATGAATTCCCTTTGGAAAATGGATCACGAGGGGCACACGAATCTGCTCGTCGTAGACCCGCGCACCATGGTCCGCTACCCACTGCCTCTCGAAGAGCGTCTCCCCGTGGTCGCTCACGAAGATGATCATCGTCCGATTGGTTACGCCGAGTTGGTCGAGCTCGGTTAGCAACCGCCCCAGCTGTGCGTCTGCAAACGCGATCTCCGCATCGTATCGTGCAGTGAACTCGGGCGCGTACTGCTCGCGTTCTTTGGCAGTCCCGTGGAAGCCGAGCACTCCATCGCGATGGGGGTCAGTCAGCGGAAATCCGCTTGGCAGATATCGATAGATGAAGCTCCGCGGCGGGTCGTATTTCCAGTGCGGATCGTACATGTGCAGGAACCCGAAGAACGGCTTTTTCGCGACTCGACGCAGCCATGCCTGCATCTTTTCGAAGGTCCGATCACCCCTTCTTTCATGCTCCTCGAAGCGATCTTCGTACACGTGGAATCCGCGGTCGAGTCGGGTCTGTCGCTTCATGGTGACCGCGCTGACGAACGCCCCCGTTTCATATCCCGCTCTCTGAAACAGCTCGGGCAATGTCGTCACGTTCTCATCGAGGCGCCAGCCATCTCGCCGAAGTCCATGGCTCCACGGATAGAGCCCCGTCAGCATGCTCGCATGCGAGGGCGTGGTGTTCGTGGTCGCGGCATACGCCTGTTCGAACACGATCGACGACTTCGCTAGCGCCGAGAGATTTGGACTGGTGTCGCGGTCGTAGCCGTAGATCGGCAAATGGTCCGCCCGAAGCGTATCGACGCTGACGAGAATCAGATTGACCGGCTTCGATTTCGTATCGGCCCGCTTCTGTGGACCGCTCTTCGGTTTGCCGCAGCCGAGCGAGACCATCAGGAGCACGAGCCCCGCAAAAGCCAACCTGCGAGCCATGGCCATCCGACGTAAGCGGCTCCCCGCGCGGGCGCAACCCAGAGGCCTGAGCGGGGGGCCGTCCTTGATGGGGATGCGGCCCCATGATAGGCGGCACGCTGTGTCTTTTGTCGATGTCAGCTGCCTACCCAGCCACGTGGCTATCATCATGGATGGCAACGGCCGTTGGGCCCAGACGCGGGGCTGGCCTCGGACAGAAGGTCACCGCCGCGGTGCCGATGCGGTCCGCGCGACCATGCGGGCCGCGCGCACGCTGGGCATCCCGTCGTTGACCCTATACGCGCTCAGCGAACAGAACTGGGACCGCCCCGAGTCGGAGATCGACGCCTTGGTCGACCTGCTCTGCGAGTGCCTCGTCTCTGAGCGTCGCGAGCTGGTCGACACCGAGATCCGTCTCACCGCGATCGGCCGGCTGGACAAGCTCCCGCCCCGCGCTCGTCAGCGGCTCGATGCACTGATGGAGGACACCGCCGACCTCACCGGGATGACCCTTTGCCTGGCCCTCTCCTACGGCGGGCGTGAGGAGCTTGCGGACGCGGCGCGCGAGCTCGCAACCCAGGTCGAGCACGGCGAGCTCGATCCGAGCGCGATCGACGAGGCGTGTGTCTCCGACGCCCTTCCCTCGATGGCTCTCGGTGCGGTCGATCTGTTGATCCGCACGGGCGGCGAGCAACGCATCAGCAACTTCCTGATTTGGGGCGGCGCCTATGCAGAGTTCTACTTCACGGAAGAGCTTTGGCCGGACTTCGACGCGTCCTCGCTCTACCGCGCGATCGCGGATTTCCAACAGCGCGAGCGGCGATTCGGCCGCGTTTCCGAGGAGGAACAGCCTCTAATACAAGCCGATCGAGCGATCCAATGAACTCGATCGAGCCCGAACTCCAGAAGCCCCGGCGGTCTGGGACCGCGCTGCGCATCGCGTCTGCGGTTCCTCCAGGGTTGCTGATCCTCTGGATCATGTTCCGAGGTCCCGAGTGGGCCATGCAGATGGTGGTCTTCGGCGCGATCGCGGTCGGTGGGTTCGAGCTCATGCTGATGAAAGCGCCTCAGTCGCGGTTCCTTCAGATGTGGGGAATGCTCATGACTCTGGCGCTTGCCGGAGTGGTCGTGTTCGGGTCGGGACGCGACCCGTTGTTCGCGATGCTGCTCGTGCTCGTCCTCGGCGCGCTCGTCGGCGGCATGTTTCGACCCGAGCCGTTGGAGGAAGCGAGCACGCGGACGGCTTGGCTGATCGCTGGGCCGATCTATGTCGGGGGGACGTTGTCTACCGTCGCGTTGGTGCACCGGTTCGACCACGGCGGTGCGTGGGTCCTACTCACGATGGCGCTTGCGTGGGGCAGCGACACCACGGCCTATTTCACGGGGCGCAAGTTCGGAAAGACCAAGCTCTACGAGAGCATCTCTCCCAAGAAGACGGTCGAGGGGGCGGTCGGCGGGCTGTTCGGCAGCGTGGTCGCCGCGGTCGTGATCCAACACTGGCTGATCACGGACATGCCTCTTTGGCATGCGGTGGTCCTCGCTTTGGTCGCCGGCGTGTTCGGCCAAGCCGGCGATCTGCTCGAATCACTGATCAAGCGAAGTGCCGGAGTAAAGGACAGCGGCATGATTCTGCCCGGGCACGGGGGTCTCCTCGACCGTGTGGATGCACTAATGTTCACTGCTCCTACGGCATGGGCCTACGCAACGTGGTTTTTCCCAGGCTGAGGTGCCAGTCGCGCCAACAGTGCGCTAGCATGGAGGCCGATGTCGGGAGCTGGGGAACGCTACCACTTCTTCGATGCCGTCCAGGGCTACTTGAACCGGGCTGCCGAGCTGGTGAGTCTCCCAGACCATGTGCGCTCGATCCTGGCCGAACCGCGGAACGAGCTCATCGTGCACTTCCCGGTGCGGATGGACGACGGCCAGACGAAGATGTTCAAAGGCTATCGCATTCAGCACAATAACCTCCGGGGCCCATTCAAGGGTGGGCTGCGTTATCACCAGGGGGTATCGCTCGACGATCTCAAGGCGCTGGCGTCGATGATGACCTGGAAATCCGCGCTGATGGGCATCCCGTTTGGCGGCGCCAAGGGCGGCATCAAGTTCGACCCGCACGAGCACTCTGTCGACGAGATCCGCCGCATCACTCGACGCTTCACACATGCGCTCGGCGACAACATCGGTCCCGCCTATGACATCCCAGCACCCGACGTCGGGACCAACGCGCAGATCATGGTCTGGGTCATGGATACGTACATGAACACTTCCGCCGCTCACGAAAAGAACGACCAACGGGCCGTGGTGACCGGCAAGACCATCACCTCCGGGGGTTCGGAGGGGCGAGACAAAGCCACCTCGATGGGCGCGATCCAGTGCATCCGGGAGTGGGCCAAGGAAACCCGCTTCGATCTCGAGGGGGCAACCGCGATCATCCAAGGCTTTGGCAATGTCGGCTCGAATGCGGCGTTGCTCCTTTCGCGGCTAGGCGTCTCGACGGTCGCCGTCGGCGACTACAGTGGCTACCTGCGCAACGACGAGGGTTTCAACGCTCACAAGATGCAGGACTACGTCGAGCGAAACGGCTCGATCGAAGGCTATGGTGGCGAAGCGATCAGCCGCGACCAGTTCTTCGAGACTCCCGCCGACATCTTCATTCCCGCTGCGCTCGAGAATCAGGTGGGTGAAAAAGAGGCTCAGCAGCTTCAGGTGAAGCTCGTCGTCGAGGGCGCCAACGGTCCGGTCAACCCGGATGGCGAGAAGGTCCTCCAGGATCGCGGCATCCCGATCATTCCGGACATCCTCGCCAACGCGGGTGGAGTCACCGTGAGCTACTACGAGTGGGTTCAGAACCGCAACAGCCAGCACTGGGATGAGGACGAGATCAACCGGCGGCTCTTGCACGTCATGAAGCGCGGTCATCAGCGGACCATGTCCTTTGCGAATGAGCGCAACGTCGACCCTCGCATCGCGGCCTACGCGCTGGCGCTCGACAACATCGGGACGGCCTACGCCGAGCGCGGAATCTTTCCCTAACTCCGAGCGTCGCATTTCGATCCTTGACAAGCGCGGCAAGGAAGCGCAGTTCAGAGGATCATGCCTTCCCAGGCACTCCTCGCAGGGTCGATCCCCGAAGACGGCATGGCGAGCGTTCTCGTGGATCTCGAGCAGCTCGGCACGACCGGTGTGTTGCTCTTTGCGGGCAGTGGGACGTCGGGGGAAGTCGTGCTTCGCCGAGGCCTCATCGCTGACGATCAATCCCCGCGTGATGATGGCCGCGACACGGTGGAGCTGCTGCTTTCGCTCGGCGTGGGTGAGTTCGTGGTCTACCCGAAGCTGCCGCCGCTACCTGTGTCGCGGGGCACAGACTCGAGTCGTCGGGGCTCGCTCGCGGTGCATCCCGGGCCCGAGTTGATGCGGTACTGCGAGGAAGCGGCGCTGACCGGCCGACTTCTGCTCGAACGCAATGGCCGCATCGCGATCGCCAACTACGCCCGCGGCGAGCTCGTCGATGTCTCGATCGACCATGCGCCGCCAGACGCGTTCCACGAAGCGCTCGAGTGGGAGGAGGGCACATTCCGGGTCGACACGGTGATCCCGCGCTTGTCCACTCCGCCTCCACTTCCGCCAACTCAGGGGCTCGTTTGGACCCCCGATCGCGACGACGAGCGCACCGTGCGGATCGTTCATCCTAGCCCTTTGCCCGTGGAATCTGCTACAACCGCACCCGTGGAAGGCGAAGAGCAAAAGCCCCGCGCGTCGATCAAGGCCGCGCTCTTCTGGGTCGGGGTGATCTTCGTGATGATCGCGGGCTGCCTGACGATTCTCGCCCTGCTGCCACCTCTAGAGTAGGCTGGCCCCGTGGCTTTTAGGCCTAGTTGGACCGCACTCGTGGCGGCGCTCGGCGTTTGGTGTGCGGCGCAAGTGGCTCCCGCCCAGCAGGACACCGTGCCCGTAGTCCCGGCGCCCCCTGTCGACCCCGCCCAGGATGCCGAGCCCGAGCCGTACCGACCTGGCGATCCGGTCGTCGACGCGGCCGACGAGGCGGTCCAAGACGAATACGGCGATCCCCGCGCACGCGGAGAGCCGCGCTCGCCAACCGAGGTGCGTTACCTTCTCGAAGCGATTCAGGTCGAGGGGAATAAGCGCACCAAGGGCCGTGTCATCCGCCAGTTCGTTCCGCTGAAGAAGGGGGAGTTGCTCGACCCGGGCTCGCCTGAGATCGAGGCGATCAAGTGGCGCCTGATGGGAACCGGCTGGTTCGATCGCGTCGAGACCAGGCTCGACAAGGGCAGCCAACGCGGCTGGGTAGTCCTCGTGATCGAGGTCAAGGAGCGAAGCTCGGTCACGATCGGCGAAGTCGCGATCGGCATTGCCGAGGGCCTTTCCAACAACTTCGACCAGACCGGTGACTTGAGACCATTCTTCGGCGCGTCGGTGTCCGAGACCAATCTCGCCGGGCAAGGCATTCGTCTCACGGGGACGGTGGTGTTCGCGCAGCGTACGCAAGGTGTCCGTCTGGCGCTTACCGACCCGCGCCGAATCGCGCGGAAGTATGCGATTCGTACGGCAGGGCTCTTCATCAACGCGGTCGAATACTACGGCCGCCGCCCGCTCGTGAGCTATCCGTGCACTCCGAGCAGCTGTCCGACCCCCTCGGAGCCAGCCAGCGCGGTTCTCCCCTACCGGCGTGGGGGCCTCATGCTCGGCACGGGCAGGGACATCGGCACCAGCACGTCGTACACGATCGATTGGCAGGGCGACTTCGTCAACGCGTTGAATCTGCCGGACGCCGCGAGCGAGCCGCGAGGCAACGACATCCGACCGATCGATTTCTACATTCTTCCGGGGCGCAGCTTCGTGTCTACGCTGCGCTTTGGCCTGACCTACGATAGGCGTGACGACCCCGGCATCACTTCACAAGGGCTGCTGCTTCGTGCCTTTCTGACCGGCGGAACTCGGCTGCTGGGCAGCGACTACGACTTCCTCAAGGTGGAGGGAATGCTGCGCAAATGGTGGCGGCTTCCGTGGCGTCACTCGGTTCGTCTCGGGGCGTTCGCCGGCGTAGCGATCGGTGAGACTCCGTTCTTCTATCTGTATCACATCTCCGACTTCTCGGACCTGCTCCCATCGCGCGTCATGGAAGTCATGGTCGATCGACGCCCCCCACCGAACCTGCTCAACACTTCGATCGCCGTCATGCGACAGGAAGAGCTCGCGCTGCGCCTCGACGTTGCGTACGAGTTACCGGTCTATCGCCGCCGCAACAACAAGGGGTTGAGGGCATTGAATGCGTACTTCTTGATCGGCGTCTACTCCCTGTCCGATCTGCAAGACCCGAGGACCGGATTCTCGGGTTACGAGGGCGCATCGAGAATTCCTGTCGATCTCACTTTTGATTTTGGTTTTCGCTTCGATACGCGTGCGGGCGTGATCCAAGTCGGCTTCTCGAACTTCGTGGGGTTCATACGGCTGTGAGACGATTGGTCACCATCGCTGCGTTGTGCATCGTTGCCGTGTGCGCGACCGCGTATGCCCAGGCCAAGCTCGCGCAACGCATCTTTCAAGTCCAATGGTCCGACGGGAGACCGACCGTATCGTTTTCCGCGATCGATCTCGCCGATGACAAGGTCCGAAGCAAGCTCTCTGGAGGGCTGAAGAAGAACATCGTCGTCCGGGTGCAAGCGTACGTTCATGGTAACAACGCGCTGATCCGGTCGCGTGAGTTCAATTGCGCGGTGACCTACGACCTGTGGGACGACGGCTACATCGTGAAACTCGGTCGGCGCACCGAGAAGCTTCGTTCCGAGGACGCGGTGATCAAACGGTGTCTTCAGGTGGAGGACCTCATCGTCGGGGACGCCAAGGCGTTCAAGCGACACAAAGGTAGAGAGATCTACTTTGCGGTTCGTGCGGAGTTCAATCCGATCTCGACGAAGCGCTGTCGCGAGCTTCTTCGATCGGGTCCGGGCGACGATCCGGTTGGACCGATCGTAGTCAATATCGTTCGCCGGCGGGTGTGCGGAGCCGAGAGCACGCTCGAGTTCCGGTCCCAAACATTGGTGGTTCCCGAATGACTCGGTTCGAGCGAAAGATCTTGTTCGCGATTCTGCTCGTGGCGATCGGACCGCTCATCGGAAGTCTGTGGCTTTGGCGAACTGCCGTGCAGGAGTCTTGGGAGGCCAGTATCAACCCGGAGTTCGAACAGGCTCTCCAGCGTGGTGTCGAGGCCCGAAAAGCCCAGCTTTTTGCCCTGAGAACGAGCTCCGAGCGAGCTGCGGACGCGATCGCTGCCGAGGTGGAACGTGTATGGGCTGCGGAGGGAAAGGCCGGTCTGGAGCCGGCGCTCGAGGCGCTTCTCGATCGGTACCCCGATGTAAGCGCGATCGTGGTGAGCGCGGATGACGGTCCTCTTGGCTCCGCAAGGCGCGATGCGTTGATCACCGCGGAGCTCCGGACTTCAGTGCGAGAGCGAGAGGTTTCCGTGGGACCGAAAACAGGACGGGTCGGTGTCACGGTGACCGCGCCAGAAGAGACCTTTCAACAGCTCGAGCAAGCGGGCGAAGTAGCCGACGTCTATTCTCGACTCACACAGCTCCAGGAACAGAGCTCGTGGATTTCGCGAATCTACGTCGGAGTGTACGCCTCACTCGTATCCGTCGTGATCGTCATCGCATTGGTGATCGGCGTGATCTTGTCGAGGCGGGTCACTCAACGCGTAGCTGCTCTTGCCCGGGCGACGAAGCGAGTCGGCGCGGGTGACCTGTCAGTGACGGTTCCAACGGGCGCTGCCGACGAGGTCACCGAGCTCACGCAAGCCTTCAACGAGATGGTCCGCGATCTTCGCGAATCACGGGCGCGCATCGAGTATCTACAGCGCATCGGAGCGTGGCAGGATTTCGCACGACGACTCGCACACGAGATCAAGAACCCGCTCACGCCGATTCAGCTCGCTGCGCAGGAAATGGACCACAGTTACGAGGGCGACGACGCGGCATACCGAAAGAAGCTCGAGCACGCCCGAGCGATCATCGAGGAAGAGGTTGCCACCCTTCGGCGCTTGGTGGGGGAGTTCAGCTCCTTTGCAAAGCTGCCCGAGGCGGACCTGGTGGCGGCGGACCTCCGCGAATTCGTCATGTCGATGGAGGGTTCTGTCCCGGCGATCCTGGGCGATGTAGGCGGCAAAGATCCGGCGTCGGTCCAAGTGCTCATCAAATGCGCAACGGATCCGATGCCCGTGCGTATAGATCCCATGATGCTCAAGCGCTGTCTGGACAATCTCGTACGTAACGGCGTTCAGGCGTTGCATCGCTCGCCTTCCAGTGAGCAAGGGAAGGTGGTCGTCGAGGCGTATCCCGAGGACGACTTCGCCGTCATCGAAATTCGTGACAACGGTCCGGGCGTCCCGCGTGACGATTGGGACCGGATCTTCGACCCCTATTACACCACCAAATCCGAGGGCACGGGTCTCGGGCTCGCGATCGTCAAGAAGGTCGTGCTCGAGCACGGTGGCGAGGTCCGACTCACGGATTCCCCGGAGGGCGGCGCGCAGTTTCGCATCGAGCTCCCACTACGACGGAGGCGCGCGTGAGCGCAGGACCGCAGCCGTGGCTGCGCTGGGGTCTGATCGTGACGATCGTGATCGGCGCATATGCCCTTGCGCATCGTCTTTCGCAGTCCCCGCTCACCGGCCAGGTTGCGCCGGACTTCGGGCTGGAGGTCGTTGCGGGCGAGCCCCCCGGAGACCGCCCGTGGTTCAAGCTCTCGGATTTCGTGGGTCGTGTCGTCGTGCTCGATTTCTGGGCGGGTTGGTGCGGCGCCTGTCGGGAGTCCACGCCGATGCTCAACGAGTTGGCCGACCGGTTCGAGGGCGACGGGGTCGCCTTTGTCGGCGTGAACGTCGAGCGTGTGGGCGTGGGCAAGGTGCGCGCATCGCACGCCGCCTTTGGCGCGGCGTTCCCGACCGTGGTCGATCTGCAAGGCTCCGTGCAGCGGGCCTATGCGGTCCGCTCCCTCCCCACGATCATCGTCGTCGACCGTGGCGGGGTGGTGTCGTATGCGAGCATCGGCGCGCCTCGAGAGGGCAAACTTTCCTCAGCTATTTCAATGGCTTTGGAGTAGCTCCAAGCCGGATCAAGGTTGACGCGTTGCGTCGGCGCTGATACTGTCCGCGCCCCCAGCGAAGCGAGGTTCTCATGGGGTCACGGAGGAATTCCAGCGTGGTTCAGGCGCTACAAGGCTCCAGTCTCGAGGAGCGGGTCGCAATACTTCAGGATCTGCTCAAGGCGACTCGGGTGACGACACTCAAGGAGTATCAAGAGCGATTCGACATCTCGTGGATCTACCACGACAGCGCGCTCGAGGGCGTCGTCTACACGATGGATGAGCTCAAGGCTGCGATCTACGACGAAGTGGTGAGCGATACCTCCCTCATCCCCGTCTACGACGAGATCCGCAATCACATGGGCGCCATCGAGATGATCCGGGAGATGGCCGAAAAGAAGCGGTTCACGCTGACCCTCGACGTGATCAAGAAGTTGTTCGCGCAGCTCGCCCCGGAGGAGCTGGAGGGCAAGGGTCCGCCGAAATACCGAAGAGACATGCCGCTTCACCGTCTTTACTTCCACGAGATCTCGCCTCCGGACAAGATCAGTTACCGCATGCGCCAGCTGGTGCAGTGGGCGAACGACCCGCAAACCAAGAAGTCGATGCACGCCG
>CAJIBX010000178.1_pt1 | contig 12924 bp, 11 predicted proteins | sample 9199471 | NCBI WGS metagenome assembly CAJIBX01 (sample SAMEA7708317, study PRJEB35096) | sediment metagenome | biome: marine neritic benthic zone biome [ENVO:01000025]; feature: sediment [ENVO:00002007]; material: shallow marine sediment [ENVO:03000034] sea grass bed [ENVO_01000059] ...
AGGCTCTGGAGGGCCTCGCGATCGGCACCAGGACGAGCCTCGAGCCGCTCGATGCTCCGCGTCAAGAAGTCGATGTTGGCCCTCCGTCGTTTTGCATCGGGCCTTCGGCCCGCGTCGTCTTGCAACATGCCGACGGCTCGGAGCAAGGAAGCTGCCGTCTCCGCGAGACCAGCCGCCCGAAACCCTTTCCGAGCCGACTCGACGGCTTCGGCCAATCGCACCGCCGAGGCCTGGGACCGCGCCGAGAGCGGCTCGATACTCCGTGCGTTCTTGAGCGCGCGCATGAGGCTCATCCGGTGCGCCGCACCGTACTCGACGAGGTGGCGCAGAGACTGCGCCCCAAGACCCCGAGCGGGTGTGTTGATGATCCGGCGAAGTGAGAGCTCGTCGCGAGGATTCAAGGCCAGACGCATGTACGCGATGGCGTCTTTGATCTCTTTCCGATCGAAGAATTTGGTTCCGCCGAAAACGCGGTACGCAATGCCCGCGACGCGGAGCTCCTCTTCGAGCAGCTTGGCCTGGGTGTTGGATCGGTAGAGGACCGCAATGTCGCGTGGGTCGGTGCCCTCCCTCTGGAGCTTTCGAATCTCGGAGGCCACGAACCTCGCTTCCTCTTGCGGCTCGGAGAGCGCGCAGATGCGCACCGGCGGTCCTGCTTCCCTCACTGGTCTCAGGACCTTTGCATAGGGCCGCTTGCTCGACTTCTCGATGGCAGCGTTGGCGACGTTCAAGATCGAGGCCCGTGACCGATAGTTCTGCTCGAGCTTGGCGACGACGGCACCCGGGAAGTGCTGCTCGAAATCGAGAATGTTGTCGACCCGGGCGCCGCGCCAGCCGTAGATCGACTGATCATCGTCTCCGACGACACACACGTTTCCCCGCTCGTTGCTAAGCAGGCGAACGAGGTCGAGCTGCGCGGCGTTGGTGTCCTGAAACTCGTCGACGAGGATGTGCGCGAAGCGTCCACGCCACTTGCTTCGAATCCCGGGTCGTTTGCGGAGGAGCGCCACGGGCTTGACGACGAGGTCGTCGAAATCGACCGCATGCATGTTCTCGAGAGCCGACTCGTACGCGGCGTAGATGCTGGCGGCCGCCTGGTCGTACTCGTCATTCCTGGGCCTCAACTTCTCGGGCTCGAGCATTGCGTTCTTCCAAAGCGATATTCGGGAGAGGATTGCTTGCGCGTCGAGCCGTCGATCGGCTTTGGCATCGGTGCGAAGAAGCTCGCGAACCACGCCGAGGCTGTCACCTTGATCGAAAATCGAGAAGCGCGCGCCGAGGCCGAGCGCCTTGGCCTCTTGGCGCACGAAGCGCACCCCGAAGCTGTGAAACGTCGATAGCCAGATCTGGCTCGCTGTCTCGCGCCCGATCATGTCGCCGAGGCGCTCGCGCATCTCGTTGGCTGCCTTGTTGGTGAAGGTCACGGCCAAGATCGCGTCCGCCGGAGCTCCGTTGTCGAGCAGCCTTGCAATTCGAGCGGTGATCACACGGGTCTTCCCCGAGCCTGCGCCGGCCAAAACCAGCAACGGCCCTTCGCCGTGCTCCACCGCGGCGCGTTGCTGTGCATTGAGTCGCAAGGTTGCGCGACGTAGCTCCGCTCGTGGGTTCATTCAAGGCAAGAACACGAAACATTCGGATTTGTCACGATGTCCTCGGAGGATGCTAGAACTAGCTCGATGCCCGAGGAAATCGAACGAAAGTTTCTGGTCGTTGGCGACCGCTGGCGCGAGAAGGCAGTGGGCACAGCGTACCGTCAGGGTTTCCTTTCGACCGAGCCCGCGCGCACGGTTCGCGTGCGCTTGGCCGGGTCACGAGGCTCGATCACCATCAAGGGCAAGAACATCGGCGCACGTCGCGATGAGTTCGAGTATGAAATCCCTGCCCAGCACGCTCAGCAGATCCTCGATACCTTGTGCATGCGCCCCTTGATCGAAAAAGTCCGCTACACCCTCCCTGTTGGGAGGCACATCTGGGAAATCGATGTCTTCGAGGGCGACAACGCCGGGCTCGTCGTCGCCGAGATCGAGCTCGGGAGCGAAGACGAAGCCTTCGAGAAGCCAGACTGGGCCGGCGAGGAAGTGACCGACGATCCCCGCTACTTCAACTCGAATCTGGTCGCGGCGCCGTACAAGACCTGGTAGCGAGATCGGGGCGGGAACGGACAAGGCGTATCTTGAGTGCTACGCTGTTTGACTGGCCCAGTCGCGTTGCGCCGAAAGTCGCCTGGGTATCTCGACTCGCTCCGCCGATCGAAAAGACTGACAAGACGAGGTCCTCAGGTTTCAACCATGCAGCTCCCTCCATGTGGCTTATATCGAACGACCGGACCGATCGGCGCGGTCGAGCAGGGACGTCTCGTGTATTTCCACAACCATGGAAATCCGGGGCCGGGCCTTTACCGTCCAAAGGAGTGGCGCTTCAACCGGGCGCAGTTCGAGGCGAACGGTCAGATGCTGGACGACCCGAGTCTGGCTCGCTTGCTCGAACCACTTCCGCCGGAGGGTTTCTATCGCGTGGCCGAATCGTTTCATTGCTGTGAAAAGCAGTGCCGCCTCTTCGAACAGGACGCCCTGCTGCAACTCGGATACAACGCGGACGCCGAGCCCATCCTTTTCGTTCCTGAGCTGGTCGATTCGATGTTTGCGATACCGGCAAAGGGTTGGAAAACGACGACGGCAGTGTTTAGCAAGATGCAGGGCCTACGGGTGCCGGTGACCAAACGGGACACGCTCCCGCCGCAATAGCATCTGAAATCGAACTAGGGGCTGTCGCGCGACGGCCTTCCTGGGCTAGAGTCCGGCCATGAGCACCATCGGCATTCTAACTGGCGGCGGCGACGTACCTGGGCTCAACCCGGCCATTCGCGCCGTAACGCTTCGCGCCATTCGGGAAGGTCATCGCGTCATCGGGATTCGCAGGGGCTGGGGTGGCCTGGTGGACATCGTCCCCGACAAAGACGCCGACAACAGCAAGGCTGTCCAGCTTCTGACCGAAGACCTGGTGGACAAGGCAGGTCGCACCGGCGGCACGTTCTTGCACAGCTCACGAACACGACCGAGCACGCTGCCCAAAGAATTCGTGCCCTCGCATCTGAAGGACAAGTACCAAAACGACGTCAACGATATCACCGACGAAGTACTGAAGAATCTCGACTTCCTCGGCATCGACTGCCTGATTCCGATCGGCGGAGACGACACGCTGAGTTACGGAGCGCATCTGCACCAGCGCGGCGTTCCGGTCGTGGCAATCCCGAAGACGATGGACAACGATGTCCCAGGCACCGACTACTGCATCGGGTTTAGCACTTGCGTCACACGCACGATCGAGATGACCAATCGTCTTCGGACTTCGGCCGGTTCGCACGAGCGCTTCCTCGTCATTGAGGTCTTCGGCAGGTACGCTGGGTACACGGCGCTCTTGCCGAGCATGGCTGGCGCCGCGAGTCGTTGCCTCATCCCCGAGCACCCCTTCGACATCGAGCGACTCACCGAGCTGATGGTCTACGACCGCAACCGAAATCCCAGCAACTACTCCGTAGTCCTCGTATCCGAGGGCGCGCAATTCGCCGGCGATACCGACATGTCGTTCGAAGGCGACGAAGCCGACATGTTCGGGCACCGTAAGCTCGGAGGCATCGGCGACCGCGTTGCAAATGCGCTCAAGGAGCTCTCTCCCAAGTACAACGAGGGCCGCCGAGTCAACGTCGTGAGCCAGCGCCTCGGCTATCTGGTGCGGTCCGGCAATCCCGATGCCATCGACTCGATCGCGCCGATGGCCTTTGGCAACCTCGCGTTGGATTTGGTGACCTCGGGAACTTCAGGCCGGCTGATCTCGGTGCACAACGGTCGGTACGGCAGCGTGCCGATGGAGAAAATTATCGGGACCAAGAAGGTCGTCGACGTCGAGAAGTATTATGACGTCGGACGCATGCGTCCAACGTACACCGGATTCAACGGTCTCCCGCTCTTCATCATGGCGAGCGAGTAGACGATCCGCCGGATGGCTTCCCGCTATCGCCGTCTTCGCGCCCGTGCCCTCAAAGCCATGTTCAAGGCCCACGCCGAGGTCTACGAGCGGAGCGGCGGTCGAATCGGAGCATGGTTCGGGCTGCCCACTTTACTGCTGTCGGTCACTGGCCGGAAGTCAGGCCAGACCTTTTCGACGCCGCTCGTATACTTCGAGGACGGGGGCTCCTACGTGGTGGTGGGCTCCGATGGCGCGGCGAAGCGCGACCCACAGTGGTGGAAGAATCTCCAGGTCAATCCGAGCTGTGAGGTTCGCGTAGGCCGAAAGAAGCTCTCGGCACAAGCCTCCCTTGCACGTGGCGCCGATCGTGAGCGCCTCTGGGACATCGGAAAGACGATAAACCCGATGTGGTCGAAATACCAAACGCGTACCGAGCGCGAGCTTCCCGTGGTGGTGCTGACGCCGCAGTCGGGGTGAACGTCGGACAGGAGCCTTGTCGGAGCGTTTAGCGTTGGTAGGTGGCGGTTCCGTACCCGGGTATGCGGATCATCGCTGGAGGATTCGCCAACTCTGGCACGTAGACGATGCCGCCGGGCAGATGTGAAACCCTCACCAGCGTTGCGCTCAGCTCCGCGCGCTCACCCGACTCTCCGACCCATTCGACCATCAGGACCTCGCCGAGCGGCGCGTCGTCGATCCAGATCGCTTCGCCAATGCTGAGCGTACCGTCGACGTCGATGATGACCGGCCGAAGCGCGACGGGAGTCGCTGCACGCTTGAGCGAGGTGGCCGAGGAAGCGGTGACCGCAACGAGTCGGTCGTAGAGCAAGGTGTAGTTGTAGTCGCTGATCCAAATGGGTCCGCAGTACCCCATGACGTCGCGGTGCTGAGTATCGAAGAGGCGTCGCTCTGCGATGTCGAAACCGAGGACGCCAATCCCGCCACTGACGTACGGGAAGTCAGGGTCTGCACCCGATACTCCGCCGCACGGCGCATGCGAAAGCCCTAGCGTGTGACCGATCTCGTGCACGAACGTGTCCACGCCATTTTCGTAGAGCAGCCCGATGGCGGCGCGATTGAAAGTGTCCGCGGCACTCGGGACAGGACCGAGCCCGGCAACGCAGCCTCTCGCGCAAAAATCGACCGGATCATCGCTCGGGCGGACTGCACAGTAGTAATACGTGTTCGAGCCCGCACCGTCGTTGGCGCGAAGCGAAAGGCACTCATTGAGGAGGTCGGACCATCCTTGTCCGTCTGCCCCGATGACGTTCTCGAAGTCGAGCGGAGCCTGGCGGATCGAGACATCGAGATCGGTGAGCGGAAACATGCGATACATTCGGTCCGTGAAGCGCGCGACCGTTTCGCCATCTGCGGTCGGCGTGCGGTTGGAGCCATCCGCAAGATAGCGAACGGGAACGATGACGATTCGAAATTGACCCGGAGCCGCTTCGACATCGAGCGACTCGACATTGGATGCCGGGTATCGGGCGTTGTCGACGTCGCCGGCGTAGCTTCCGCAAGGATCGAGCTCCAGAAGCTCTACGGAAAAGTCGGTGTTTTCGTCGAGCTCGCCAGAGGAAAGTGCGAAATTGAGGGTGCTGTCGAGGACGGTCGCGATCGACGCATCGGCAACCCGCGCTTGAACATCCGTGACCGTCCCGCTCAGAGTGAGCCGCGCGGTGACGTCGCGAGCCTGCCAACCGAGCTGCGGTTCGACGAACACGCGGAAAATGCCCTCTCGATCCGCGACAATAGGAGCCTGCCGCGCATTCACGGGCGCCGAACTCTCGACGAGCGGAACCGACACGGCTTGATTGACGCTGATATCGGTGATGCGAAGTGCCCGCGCGGACAAGGGAGGGGCCGTCGCGGAATCGCAGTTCGGGGGCGGAACGCTTGCATCCGGCATCGTACCTGCGTCGGGCATCAGCGTTTGACCGGGGTCCGGATTGGGCTCGGCCCCCACACCAGCATCGCGATCTGCGCGAGGCGGTGCGGTGCCGGACATCTCCGTAGGGTCCAAGCCGCCGCCTTCGCCAATCACCCCAGTGCAGCCGAAAAGCAGCAGGGCGCAGTGCGCCAGCTTGAAACGGCTTCCGAAACGCATCCATCCAAGCTAGTGCCCCCGTGCCGGGCTGCCTGTACTTTCTTGTGCTGCTTCGTAAAAACGAGATGGTTTGTGGCGTTGCAAACAGAGATGTGATGAAAGATTGGGCATTCTTTCAAGACTCAAATGGATTCCATGTGCGCCCGTTCGCACATCTTCGCCCGCCGGAGAGAGGAGCACGTCATGACTCAGCCTGCTGTAACCGTTCCTCTAGCCGTCGCGGTTTTACCTTTGCTCGCGCTCGTCGCCGGATGTGACCAACTCGCCGACTTGGCGGACCGCCTCGCCGATGCCGTACTTCCAGTGGAACCTCGCGCGGCTCCTCCAAGTGAGCCGGAGGTTGAAGTAGCGAAACCGGACCTTCCCGCGAGGCCAGAAACATCGACAGCACGCTCTGAGACCGAGGTAATCAGCTTTCGGAGCATCTTGGAGAACGAGCAAATGACGCGGCGTGAACGCATCCGGGCGTTCGAGAATCTCGATCCGGCTGCGCTGCAAAAGCCGCTTGCGAGGAGCAATGTAAGCGCGGGTCCGCAGGGACAGGGCACCGAACGAACGAACGGGAACCGCGAGCCTGCCGACTGGGAGATCGCAACGGCACGCCGACGGGTTCCGGTGGTGATGTACTCGACGGCCTGGTGCGGCGTCTGCAAGCGTGCGCGGGCGTATCTCGTAGAGAAGCGCATCGAGTTCGAGGAGCACGACGTCGATCAGAACGCTGCCGCACGCGAGGAGTACTTGAGGCTCAATCCGCGACGCAGCGTGCCGACCATCAAGATCGGCGACGAAGTGGTCGTTGGGTTCAGTCCCGCGGCAGTCGAGCGAGCATTGGACGCCGCCGCCCGTGCACGGCTGAACTAGCTCGGTGCGCTGGGCGCGGTCGAGTGTGACCAGGCTTACCGTTCGGACGGATCCGAAAACGGTTTGTGGTGGAGCAGGGAAAGGCGTATTTTCGTCTCCTTGTGACTTGGAGTACTCGAACATACCCGTTGATCTTGTGCTTTGCTCTGCTGCTCGCGTCTGCATGCAGCGACTCGGGAGACGAAAACGCGGTCGCAGTCACTGTGTTCATCCCGTCCGGCGGAGCGGTTGCACCCGATGGGAGCCCCCTGCGGCTGGTCTGGTCGGTAGAATACAAAGTCAACTGCGGTGCGAGCGTGGACGACTCCCTCGCACTCGAAGGGACGCTCGAGCAAGTCGATGGCGTCTTCTTGGAGCGCGACGGGCTGACGGCGGTCTACAAAGGCATGGTCGAATTCGAACCGGGCCCATGTGCGATCCAGCTGCTCGCGCGCGATACCGACGGCGAGGTCGTCTGTTCTTACACAGGGCCTATGACGTTCGACTCCGAGCTTCCGTCCGAGGCCTACTTCGACATGATCTGCTTCGAACCGTGCCCGACGATTTCGTTCCCGGGCATGGACACCGTGGCCAAGACATCTTGCGCGGCGGTGGGAGGGCTCATCTCATCGGCTGAAACCCTCGTCGGAGGAGTGCAGCACGTGCGCTACGCGATTACACAAACGAGCTTCCTCGACAACAACAGCGAATTCCTGGACGTCTACGAGGGAGAGCTCGCTCTTGGCTTCCCCGGAACGGTCGATTTAGGCGATGGGCCGGTACCAACCCAAACTTGGGAGGCAACGGTGGGGGTTCTTGCTCCCGACGTACGCTATGGCGTCGAGCTGACAGCGCTCGATATCGACGGCACACCCCGCTGTTCTGCGGAGACGAGCTTCGAGGTGCTCTTTGGCGGCATCGCCCAGGTCCACGTCGTCTTGCCCTGCAGCGGCCTTGATATCTAAAGGAAGGGGAATTGCTGGCCGTCGAGTGGGACTTGGAGCCCGCTCGGCACCGAGAGTGGGCGCGATGACGCCCTGCTCTCATCGCGGAGCCCTTTGCTGATGAAACGCTCGATCAACCGAACTTCGTCATCGGTAAATGGCATGCCGCTTCGTTCGAGCTCGTGCTCCACGGCGTCGCTGAGGCTTTCGACCGCGCCATTGTGGAAGTAGGGCTCGGTCACGATGGCATTGCGAAGCGAGGGGGTGCGGAACTTCCCGATGTCCTCCGGCAGTCCGGTAGCTTCGGCAAGGCCCTCGTCCTCGACGCCATCGACGTCAGGGACGTTTCGATCTGCGAAAACCTCGGATTCGAATAGCGGCGGGGCGTGGCAATCGCTGCAGCCCATCTGCGCGAACAGGAACATCCCTTCGACGAGCTCATCATCAAATGCGCCTAAGTGACCCCTCACGTAGGCATCATAGATCGAGCGGTCCGACACGAAGGTTCGTTCGAACGCGGCAATCGCCGCGGCGAGGTTGTCGACCGTAACCCGAGGATCCTCAGGAAATGCCGCTGCGAACAGGTCGACATACTCGGGGATCGCGGTGAGCCGTTCGATCGCGGTGTCGGGGTCGAGGTTCAGCTCGACCTCGGAGAGGAGCGGCAGGATCGCTTGGTCCTCGAGGGAGCCCGACCGTCCGTCCCAAAGCAGCGTTTCGCGGAACGCGAGATTGAAGAGCGCAAGCGAGTTGCGGCGAGAGACGTTGGGCCCGTTGCGACCGGGACCCGCCGCCGGCCCCGCGCCGTGGCCCACCCCGACGGGGATCCCGTCGCTCATGCCCCAGAACTCGCTGTGACAGGTGCCGCAGGCCGTCTCGCCGTCAATCGAGAGCACCGGGTCGAAGAACAAGAGATTGCCGAGTGCGACACGTGAGGCCGGCACCTCGGTCGCGATGTCAGGAAGCCCGGGAAACTCGGTGAGTGCCCAGGGCAGCGACGGAGAGGCGATGGGCTCGCCACCGAAACCGTCGACACCTCCGCCCGCACCCGATGCCCCGCCCATGCTCCCGGACACACCTTCGGAGACGCCGCCGCACGACGCAAGCGCCGCGAGCGTGAGAAGCAGAACGCCTCCAACCTGCGCCGTGTAGCGGAGGGTGCAACGAGAGTCTTTCGGGCAAACAGGGCCCACGGGCAACCTCCTTGCGTGAAGTAATCTCACTTTGGAAGAATGCGCAAGGGCCCATGAGGTCGCGCGGGGCAAGTGACCGAGAAGGATAACGAGGTTTTCGATCACTCCTGATAGGAGAGCTATTCAGCGCCCCCGCTTCGACTGGGCGACGCTCTTCACGCCAAGCACCACCGCATCCTTGAGATCGAGCGGAAGCGCCCTTCGGATGTTCCTGAGCGTGTCCGCGCGGAGTCGCTTCTTGGACACCGCATGTGCCGCCGCATCGAGCTTCAAGAGCGCCGCAGCCTTGTCACGAGCTGCGTCGAGCAATTGGTCTGCGGGCACCAACGCATCGATGAAACCAACCTGCAGTGCCTGCTCCGGCGAGAACTCCTCGGACAAGGTCACTGCACGCTCTCGTGCCGCCGGGGCCAAACGCAGGCGAAGCACTTCGCAGGCAACACGCGGCATCGGAAGGCCAATGGCGACTTCATTGGCGACGTAGGTGTACGGACCCGGCACGCCGTAACGGTAGTCGCCGGACAAGAGCATGAATGCGCCCATCGCATAAGCGTGTCCGGGCGACGCGATGACGACGGGCTTCGGAAACGACAGGAGGCGCGCGGTCAGCGCGTAACCCGCGCGCAGCATCTTGACCGCCGGCACGCCCCCGGCCTTCATCACCTTGAGGTCAAACCCTGCCGACAGTACTCCCTCGCGCCCGGTGATCACGACGGCCGCGTCCTCCCGCTCCGCACGCTCGAGCGCGGCGTAGATCTCGTCGAACATGGCGGGCGAGAGCGCATTGCGCTTGCCGTCATCCATCGTCAGCGTCGCAACCGGGCCATCGATGTCGAGTGTTACCAAGGGTGTGGTCATGCTCTGCTGGATAGCACTCGGCTGAGAATCGCCAATGCGACGCTCGTCGTGCTGCGATTCGTATGGGTACGAGTCGTGATTCAACGAAAGGAGCTCGGCAGGATCGAGGGCGGGCCGACGTTTGGTGAGAAAAAAGCCTGAGACACCGACTTGAAACCAGCGGTGGAAAAGAATGCGACCAGGGTATATCGTCACGGTGTTGCTCACGTGATTCGGAGGTAGCCCATGAGCACTCCAGTACCCGACGACGAGTTGAAGCGCCGAACCGCGCAGATCATCGCCGAGATCAATCAACTCCGAGACATGGAAGGCCTGCCACCCGTCTACCGCCAGGCTTTGGACGACGCGCGCTACCAACTCACTCGCGCGCTGCGTAGCTCGGCGAGCATCTACGTCGACCCGAACGAGGGCAAGGGGTGAGCAGACCGGGCGGTGGCCTACCCTCCCACAGGGCTGCCCATGCAGTACCATCGACTCGGATAGGCTTCGCTACCGTTGTTTCAGGTGTCCGAGGTCAGGGCTTGACGCGGCAGCGGATTCCATAGGAGAAACTCCGTCTGACGGAGGTTCGTATGCGATTGACTCAGCTTCTCGTGCTCTGTTTGTCGATTCCGATGGCCCTGAGCTTCGGCTGCTCCGGCGATGAAACGTCGGCCGGCACTACCGGCGGTACCGGTGGCAGCGGCAATGCGGGTGGTGGTGGCGCGGGTGGCGACGGCGGGGCAGGTGGCACCGAGAGGTTCCGCCCGGATCCCTATGCTGCCAATATCTGCATAGGCGGGAAGCAGGTCGCGGCAGGCGAGTTCTGTGAGGCGGTCTCGGCGGCATGGGCGGCGTTTGCGCTCGACCTCGACGCTGCGGCACGCAGCACCGCGATCGAAGCTGCTCGCGATGACCTCGAGGCTGCCTGGAACGAAGCGGAAAACGGAGCGCAAGCGGCGAACGCCGACTGCGAGAGCTTTGCGCTCAGCGCAACCGATGCCGGTGACGGTATCGACCAGGGCATCAACGATGTCTACACCAAGGTCGTCCAGGGCATCACGATCGACGATCCGAGCCAAGCGCAATGTGTTGCCGACCTGATGAACGCGACCGGTGAAGCGTGCACCGCGGTCCTGGACGCCGAGGGTGTCTACATCTCCGACCTACATGAGGATCCGGACGGCTCGGTGCTCGAATCCGCGATCCAAGCCGCAGACGGTGCGTTCTCGTCGGCGTGGGCTTCGGCGACTTCGGGTACTTGCCCGACCGATGCCACCGAGGAAGACATTGCCGACGATCTCGACCAGCTCACCGGCAATCTCGTGCTCGAGACGATCGTCGCTCCGGGCGTCGACAGCGGCGCCTTCATATCGATCGTGCCTACCGAGACCGTATACAAAGGGAGGACTTTCACGCCCACCTGCATCGAGCCAGGCTCCGAGTATCGGTATTTCGCCAGACGCGGAACGGTGAACAAACTACTGATGTACTACCAGGGAGGCGGTGCATGCTGGGATACACTCACCTGCTTGGTTCCTACTTGTGCGGACACAGCCACGGAAAGTGACAACCCCAACGGAAACACCTCAGGCTTTGCCGATCTCACGAACGAAGACAATCCCTTTAAGGACTGGCACGTGGTCTTCGTCAGTTACTGCACCTGCGACATTCACTTCGGTGACGCCACGCAGGAGTACGCCGACGGCCTGACGATCGAACACCGTGGCTACCACAATTCGCAGATCGCCGAGAAGTGGGCGCGTGAGCACTTCTACAACCCCGAAGAGGTGTTCATCACCGGTTCGAGCGCCGGAGCGTATGGCGCGTGGTTCAACGCCCCGCTGTTACACGAGGTTTGGCCGGCCTCACAGACACACGTGCTCGCAGATGCCGGCAACGGCGTAATCACTCAGGAGTTCCTCACGAACGAATTCGGTAACTGGAACTTCGTTGGCAACCTGCCTCCGTACATCCCCGGCGTGGAGGAGGCACTGGACCCCCAGGGAGCTGGGATGCCGGACTACACCGAGGCGGTCGCCAAGTACTTCCCCGACAGCAACTGGGCGCACTATTCGACGGTCTATGATGGAAGTCCGGGCGGCCAAACCGGCTTCTACAACCTCATGCTGGAAATGAGCCCCCTCGGCGCCGCGAGTTGGTGGGAAGCGAGCTGTGATTTCGGTGACGTGGCAAGGCAGCAGTCTGCGACGACATTCGCTGCCGTCCCCGACAACTATCGATCTTATTTCGGCACCGGCTCGAGGCATACGATGTGGGGTAGCAACAAGGTCTACAGCGATATCACCGGTGGCGTCCCCACCATCGTCGAGTGGCTCAACGCGATGCTGGCCAGTGGCCCGGATGGGCGCGACCCTGCCTGGGTGAATATCGAAGCCGACAACCCGGGATTGCTCCTCGACGGTGACCCCAGGCCCGAACCGCTGCAGGCCCCGTTCCAAATGGACAACGAGGACACCATCATCGTCTGCGAGTAACGTACGCACCAAAGAAAGAAGCCCCGCTTCTTTCGAAACGGGGCTTCATAATTCCGGCGGCGTCCTACTCTCCCACAGGGCTGCCCCTGCAGTACCATCGGCTCTGATAGGCTTAACTTCCGAGTTCGGGATGGGATCGGGTGTGACCCTACCGACATTGCCACCGAATCCGTAGAAAGTTTCTCTGTGCCGCTTCTGTGAAGCGAGTCAGAAGCGAGTTCGAGAGTCCGTGTTGATGGATGATCTCGAGCTCTTCCTTCCAACCCTGATCTCAAGTCACGCACGAAACGTGTCTTAGAAATAGGTCAAGCCTCACGGCCGATTAGTACTGGTCAGCTACATGCGTTGCCGCACTTCCACACCCAGCCTATCAAACTCGTAGTCTACGAGTGGCCTTTAGGGACCGAAGTCCAGGGATACCTCATCTTAGGGCTCGCTTCCCGCTTAGATGCTTTCAGCGGTTATCGATTCCGTATATAGCTACCCGGCTATGCTTCTGGCGAAACAACCGGAACACTAGGGATACGTTCAACCAGGTC
>CAJIBX010000062.1_pt1 | contig 12853 bp, 11 predicted proteins | sample 9199471 | NCBI WGS metagenome assembly CAJIBX01 (sample SAMEA7708317, study PRJEB35096) | sediment metagenome | biome: marine neritic benthic zone biome [ENVO:01000025]; feature: sediment [ENVO:00002007]; material: shallow marine sediment [ENVO:03000034] sea grass bed [ENVO_01000059] ...
ACAAGGGGCTCGACTACGACTTCGTCGATGGCCTCGCCCGCGACAACCGCGATCGGCTCGCCTCGGTCAACAAGCGCCTAGAGGTGCCCACCATCGACCACGACGGGTTGATCGTCGTGAACTCGGCCGACATTGCCACCTACCTCGACCGTGCATTTCCGGACCGTCCCGTGCATCCGGAAGACAACCGACAGTGGGTGAAAGCACGCGCATGGGAGCGGTGCGCCGACACTGTCATCGACCCCATCCTCGTCGACATCAGCTACTGGAACTGGGCGATCCGCCCAGACAGCATGCCCGATGGTCTGCTCGACGCCGCGCGCAAGGACCTGGCCCCGATCTACGATGCCCTCGAACGCGACCTCGATGGCCGCGATTGGATCTGCGACGATCTCTCCATCGCGGATATCGCACTCTTTCCTCACCTGAGCGGCACGCGACTCCTGCAAGTCCCGTTCGATCGAGAACGCCACCCCAACCTCTTCTCCTGGTACAAGCGCTGCCGCGATATGAAGCTCTTCGCGGACGACCTGGCTCGTGTCCGGGCGTACATGACCGACGCGGCCGCCCTGGCGGCCGGCGAGCGCAACAAGATCTTCTGGCGCGGCGACCGCATCGAATGGATCCTCGCGCGCGGCTACCACGACTGGTTTGTGAAGGAGATCAACGACGGGCGTGTGCTTTGGCCCGAGGTCGGGGTGCCAGGGCCCAACTAGGCGCGACGCGTGACCATCGAATCCCTCATCCGCCCACTGACCGTGATCACGATCGCCGGATTGGTCGTGTCGGTCGGGCTGAAGGTCAACTTCAGCGAGATCCTTGCGGCGGCTCGTCAGCCGGGTCTCATCGCGCGTTCCCTGATCGCAAACTTCGTGCTCGCGCCAGTCGCGATTCTCGGTATTGCGCTCGTCTTTGACCTGCCAACCGACCTTTCGGTGGGCATGATGGTGATGGCGGCGGCTCCGTTTGCGCCGATGGCTCCGGCGTTCGTGGGTGTCGGGAAAGGCAACGTGCAGGTCGCCGCGGGACACATGGTGATCTATTGCGTGTTGGCGGTCGTCGTTACTCCACCGCTTTGCCAACTTCTGTTCAGGGCGCTGCCGGACGCCGGCGGTGTCGAGTTCGATGTTGGCGCGATCATGCTGTCGCTGCTGATCACCGTGTTCTTGCCGTTGGCGGTCGGCCTCGGGATCCATCAGGTGGCCCCTAAGGTGGCGACGCGCCTGCTACGCCCCGTCAACCTGGGCTCCCTCGTGATCCTACTGGTGTTGGTGGGCTTGATCTTCTTCGATCAGCACGAGGAGCTGACGGCGCTGGGCGCGGTGGTCTTTACGGCGATGATTCTGAGCACCGAGATCCCATTGGTCATTGGCTACGCACTCGGCGGCCCAGGAACCGACACTCGGCGCGCGATCGGGATGGGCACCTCGGTCCGGAACATGGGCGTCGCCATACTGATCGCCACCGACAGCTTTGCCGGCAGTCCGGTGGTGCTGTCGGTCATCGCCTACTCGCTCGTGGTCATTCTGCTTGGCTTGGCCCATGCGTTCTATTGGGGCCGCCGTTCATCTGCATAATCGACCGTTCTCGTCACGCGGGTTGGTGATATACTCGGGCCGCCATGCTGGGGAACAATCCCGAGTTCACAATTGGCCAGGTAGTGCACCACCGCCTGTTTGGGTACCGCGGTGTCGTCGTCGATATCGACCTCACTTTTGGGCTCAGCGATCAGTGGTACCAACAGGTGGCGCGCACTCGCCCGCCGAAAGACCAACCCTGGTATCGCGTCCTGGTGAGCGGCGCCCCCCGCGAAACCTATGTCGCCGAACGAAATCTCCAGGCGGACTCGTCTGGCAAGCCGATCGACCACCCGCTGGTGGCGCGCTTCTTCGATACGTTCGAGGATGGTCACTACGCCCGAACCAGCGTCTTGAACTGACGAGCTAGTCGTGGTGGCTGAAGTGGCCGTGGCCCGCGTCTTCCATCAAGCGCTCGAATTGATCGTGCGTCACATGGACGAGACTCTCGTGGTCGCCCCCCTCGAAATAGACGTCGGGAAGTGAATCGAGACTCGTGTCGACGATCACCTCGATGCCGTAGGCGGAGCCCACAGGGGGAATGGCGCCATAGTCGCAGTCGCGAAAGATGGCTCCCGTATCTTCCTCACGAGCTAAGCCCACGATTCGATCGAGGCACCTACCGAGCTCTTCCAACCGGACGTGATGGGTCGCCGGCACGACGGCGAGGACGAAATTCTCCTCGTCCCGAACGACGACCCCCTTCGCAATGGAATCCCCGGACACATGAGACACTTGAGCGGTCCTCGCGGACGTCGTGGTGGGAATGTGCGTGATCACATCGTATTCGATGTGATGATCATCCAGGTAACGCCGCAGGGTGTTCGCAATGGCCATGGCTCACCTCCTTGATATCCCCCAGGGCCTACGAGGTTACGCCTCGTGACGAACCGACGTCAATCCTCCCTGTGAATGGACCAGAGTTGATGCTAGGTAGCGGCACTATGCGTCAAACTCGGATTGCTTGGATTGGGCGCGTTGCGCTTGGCGTTGCTTTGGCGGGCTGCGGCGGTGGCAACGGAGACGCGCGCGATTTCTTTTCTCCCGGTGACTTTACGGTCGGGGTCACCAGCGGCTCACTCACCGACACGACTCGCGACGACCGTACGCTCGCAGTCGAGGTCTGGTATCCCGCGGAGTCAAAAGGCGCAGCGTCCGCGGTGCTCGACTTCGAAACGGATTCCGAGCGACGTACCACACTCTCGATGCTGTTGGACGACGCGCCCACGGAGTGTGTCGCCAAGACGACTCAGTCGACGCGTGATGCCTCGGCCTGGGCCGGCGAGTATCCGCTCGTTCTCTACTCGCACTGCTTTTCTTGTACGCGGTGGTCGGCACATGCCGTGATGGAACGACTCGCCTCGCACGGTTATGTCGTCGTCGCGCCCGACCACACCGGAGATACCCTTTTTGACGGGCTCCAAGGAATGGGACTTCCTCTCGATCCCAGTCTCGTCCCGCTTCGAACCGCGGACATTCGCTTCGTGCTCGATCGCGTGCTGGCCGACGATGTGCTTCCAAACGGATTGAAGATCGATCCCGCCCGGGTGGGGATGCTCGGGCACAGTATCGGTTCGGTGACCGCGGGGTCAGTGGCGGACGAAGATGCCCGCATCGGCGCGGTGCTCGGCGTGGCCGCCCCCATGGAGAATCCCCTCTTCCCGGGCGGAATGCTGGCGTCGATCGACGTCCCCATCGGCATGCTGCTCGCGACGGAAGACAACAGCATCCTCGAGGTCGGCAACGAGGTCATTCGGTTGAACTTCGCGGAGGCGAACGAACCGGCGTACCGCCTCGATATCGTCGATGCTGGCCATTGGTCCGTGACCAACATCGCCGGGCTCACGGAGGGCTTTGCGCCGGGCTGCGGCGAAGGGGTGCGGCAAACGAATGGTCAACCGTTCACGTACCTCGATGTGGACACTGCCAACGACATCACTGCGACATTCGTCACCGCCTTCTTCGCAGCCCACCTCGAAGGCGATGCCGACGCAATCGCACTACTCGAAAGTAGTCCTTGGCCAGAGCAGGCACCGCTCCTGGTGCGCGATTGAACCATCCCCGGGTGGTTGTCATCGTGTAAACAAAGCGCGCGACATTAACCGAATGTAAAGTTTACGGTTCGTGTAGTTCGCCGTGTTTGCAAAGAATCCGTTTGCGCGCCCGATGATGCATTCGCTATGAGAAGCGCCATGCAACAAGAAGTAGTAACGAAATTCTACTCGGACAGACGCACACGTGGTCGCGTCGGCGGCGCCATCCGGGACTATCTTGGTTTCTTCGACGAAGAGAACGGCGGCGATGTGGCTACGCGCAAGAGCGACTACGCCACGATGATCAACCACTACTACGATCTCGTCACCGACTTCTACGAGCACGGCTGGGGCCAGTCCTTTCATTTTGCGCCACGAATGAAGGGTGAATCGTTCGAGGCCTCGCTTGCCAGGTCCGAGCATTCCTTCGCTCTCAAGCTCGGCCTCAAGCCAGGCATGCGCGTTCTCGACGTGGGCTGCGGCGTCGGCGGACCGATGCGAACAATCGCTCGTTTCTCGGGTGCGTCGATCGATGGCGTCAATAACAACGACTATCAGATCACCAAGGTCGCCCAGTACAACGACGCCGCGGGATTGGCCGAGCAGTGTTCCGCGTTCAAAGGCGACTTCATGAACCTCGATGTGCCCGACGACACGTACGACGCGGCTTATGCGTTCGAAGCGACTTGCCACGCCCCGGACAAGGTGGGCGTCTTCAAAGAGGTTCACCGCGTGCTCAAGCCCGGCGCATCCTTTGCCGCGTACGAATGGTGCATGACCAAACGCTTCGATCCCAACAACGGCCGCCACCAAGAGATAAAACACGGCATCGAGACGGGTGACAGCCTACCTGACATCGCGACGATTCCGGAAACCATCGAGTCACTCAGGTCCGCAGGCTTCGAGGTGCTCGAAAGCTATGACACCGCCGAGCTCTGCGATCGGGAAACGCCATGGTACCTGCCGCTCAAGGGCGAGCTATCGAATTTCGGCGCGCTTCGCCGCGGTAGAGTTGGACGCTTCTTGGCACGACGAACCATTCGCACGCTGGAAAGACTCGGGATTGCACCGAAGGGCTCCGCTGAGGTCAGTCAGATGCTCGGTAACGCGGCTGAATCGCTGATCGCCGGTGGGGAGGAGAGGATCTTCACGCCGAACTTCTTCTTGTTGGCCCGTCGTACCGCCTGACCCATGCTTCAGGGTCTCCCATCTTGGTTCAGCGAGAAGCTGACGCTTCGAAAGCATGCTTTCATAGTCGATCCCGCAGTCGAAGCGATGCGCGAGGCGACGTATCCCCCGCCATATCCGGCAGGCTGGTACGTGGTCGCGCGATCCGAAGACGTCGCGGACCGGCCGCTGTTCGTGCGGTACGCCGATCAGAATCTGGTCGTTTTTCGGGATACCCACGGACAGGTGGGCGCAATCGACGCCTACTGTCCACACCTCGGGGCTAATCTCGCCGATGGCCAAGTGCACGGTGACTCTATCGAGTGCCCGTTTCATGGCTGGCGAATCGACACCAAGGGCCGCGTCGCCGAGAACAGGAACGGAAACGGCTACCGCCGATGTGAACAGCAGACCCCATCGTGGGCGGTCGATGAGCTCCACGGCTGGGTATGCGTGTACCATCGACACGAAGTGACGGAGCGGGGACCGGCATCGGAGCCCCCGTATCGCCTCCAGCGCGTCGCGGAGATCGACCAAGGCGACCTTCTCTTTCGAGGCGAATACGACGCCGGCCAGGTTCACATGCATTTGGTCGAGTTCGCCGAGAACAGCGTCGACTTCCAGCACTTCGCGGCGATTCACGGAAAGCTGCGACTCCCTTGGACCAGCATCCCGGTGCCGGGCATGACGATCGAGCACGAGGCGCGCTGGCGGCGGGATGAAACCGAGCCGCATGTCTGTTGGTTCGAGAACGAGGCGCACCTCGCCTTTCGCGGCACTCCGATTCCCAAGTCCGGCGCGTTCGCAAAGGTGCGTCTCGATGGACCCGGTGGAATCATTCGCTTTGATTTCAAGCTCAACAGGCGGCCGGGCCGAGTCGTGATGTTTCAGAGCCATACGCCGCTGGCCCCGCTCACACAGCATGTGCGATTCCGATGGTTCAGCGAGCCTCGCGTACCCAAGCGCCTCGCATCGTTCATCGTAGGCAACTGGGTATCTCAGTGGCAACGGGATATCGGTATCTGGGAGCGGAAGATCTATCGACAGCGTCCCCCATTGTCGCGCGGCGACGGTCCGGTGCACCAGCTGCGGCGGTGGTATTCGCAGTTCTATTCCGAGCCAGCCTGATCTCGTCCGCTCATCGCATGGCGGGCAGCCGCTCGCTTCCTCTATAGTGCGCTTGTGGGGAAGCGATGCTTGATAGGGGCGCTCGCATCGGTCGTGGCGGTCGCGCTCGTTTCGAGCGTCGCGCTGGCACAAGAGCCCACAGCTTCTGAGGCGGACGGTTCAGCGACCGCGGAGTCCGCCCAAGACAACTCCGAGCCACGGTCGCCGTACTACCTGATCGAAGAAAAGCGGCGGAAGCCGAAGCCGCACATCTGGCACCGGATCGGTCTTGGCGCCAGCGGAGTGGCCGCAGCGTTCTTCCTCCATGAGATGGGGCATGTGCTCATGAACCTAGCCTATCGCAACTATCCCACGCTCCAGCCGGTCACCTACGGAGGATTCATCCCGTTCTTCACGATCGACCCGGGAATCACTTGCGGGAACAACGGCTGTGTCGATGCGAACGGCGACCGCTTCAAGGGTGGCCGGACCGGTAAGTACTTCATCACGAGCGCAGGGTTTCTCGTCCAGAGCTTGATCACGGAAGCGATCATGTCGAAAGACCCGATGATTCGATATCACTACAAGCCCTTTCAGAAGGGCATGCTGCTATTCAATACGACGCTGTCTTTTGGGTACGCACTGTCCGCCTGGCTTGGTCTGGAACCGCGGTCGGGGGACATCCGCGGAATGGCGGACGCATCCGGCATCAATCACAACCTGATGGCTCTGCTCGTGGCGCTTCCTGCGGGGATCGATCTCTACCGGTATCTCAAGCCCGACGCGAAATGGGCCCCGTGGTTCAGCAGGGCATCCAAGGCAACTCTGATCGGCGTCGCGTTCATCCACTGAGGGGAGCAGGCTCTCCTCGCCGTATCGTGACGAGGACGTCCTTCGAGGCTGGGGTGAAGCTTCCTTCGGCGAACTTCTCGAGGGGAACGAGGACGTTGGCCTCGGGGAAGTAAGTCGCAACGCAGCGCGGGGGTAAGGAATACGGGACGACGGTGAAGCTTCGTGCCACTCTCTGAATGCCGCCAAAGTCGTTGTGCAGATCCACGAGCTGCCCCTGACGCAGGCCAGCCGACCGCATGTCGTCTTCGTTCATCAGCACGACGCGGCGTCCACCACGAATGCCGCGATAGCGGTCGTCTTCGCCGTAGATCGTGGTGTTGTACTGATCGTGACTGCGGACCGTCATCATTCGATGGGTACCCTCGGGCAGCGAGAGATCCGGCGCGGGATTGACCGTGAACTTCGCTCTTCCTGTTGCGGTGTTGAACTTCCGCTCCCGCGCGCCGTTGTACAAATGAAACCCCCCGGGCTCTCGGACGCGTTCGTTGAAGCGTTCGAAGCCGGCGATGGTCTTCTCGATGAGATCTCGGATGCCATCGTAGTCGTCGAGAAGCGATCGCCAACCTACGGGTGCAGTCTCACCCAAGACCCGAGATGCGATCTCTGCGATGATCGCGCACTCGCTCTTGAGCTCAGGGTGAGCGGGCGGGCGCTCCCCGCGCGACGAGTGCACGACACCCATCGAGTTTTCGACCGTGACGAACTGCGGGCCTTCGGTCTGTTCGTCGATCTCGGACCGCGCAAGGCACGGCAGGATGATGGACTGCGTTCCGTGGACGAGATGACTGCGGTTGAGCTTGGTGCTCACGTGCACGGTCAATTCACAGTCGCGCAGGCCCCGGGCTGTACGCTCGGTGTCGGGCGTAGCCTGCAGGAAGTTACCGCCCATCGCGAAGAACACCTTTACCCTCCCATCACGCATGGCTTGAATCGACTCGATCGTATTGAACCCATGCTCGCGCGGCGGCGCGAAGCCAAAAACCGATTCGATGCGATCGAGCAATGCCGGCGAGGGGCGATCGTGAATGCCCATGGTGCGGTCGCCTTGAACGTTGCTGTGCCCTCGGACCGGACACGTCCCCGCCCCGGGCTTTCCGATGCTCCCGCGCAACAGCAAGAGGTTCACGATCTCGCGTACATTGCCAACGCCGTTTTTGTGCTGTGTCAGACCCATCGCCCAGCACACGATGAGCTTGTCGCTTCGCAGAATCAGTCGCACAGCTTCGTCGAGTTGCGCGCGCGAAACGCCGCACGACTCACAAAGTCGATCGATGTTCTGTGAGAGTAGGTGCTCGCGAAGCACCTCGAAGCCTTCCGTATGCTCCGCGATGAACGCGTGGTCGAGCACCTCGCCCGGTGCCTGCGCTTCGGCCTCGAGCAACAGGCACATCAGCGCTTTGAGCAACGCTACGTCGCCGTTGATTTGTACCTGGAGAAAGAGGTCGGCAAGGCGCGTACCCCCGGTGAGCAGCTGAAGCGGCTTCTTGGGATGCGCAAAACGCATCAACCCCGCCTCGGGCAAAGGGTTTACGGCGATGATTCGCGCCCCAGCCTTCTTCGCCTTTTGCAGCGCGGTGAGCATCCGAGGATGATTGGTGCCCGGGTTCTGCCCGATGACGACGATTGTGTCGGCGTTGTGGATGTCATCGAGAGTGACCGACCCTTTGCCGATGCCGACCGTCTCGCCGAGTCCGACCCCGCTCGACTCGTGACACATGTTGGAGCAATCCGGCAGGTTGTTGGTTCCGAACGCCCGAACAAAGAGCTGATACAGGAACGCCGCCTCGTTGCTGGTCCGGCCCGACGTGTAGAAGATCGCCTCGTTGGGCGAATCGAGCCCCGCGAGTTTGTGGGCGATGAGATCGAAGGCATCGCTCCATGAGATCGGCTCGTAGTGACCCGAACCCGGGCGAGCGATGAGCGGCTCGGTGAGCCGGCCTTGTTCACCGAGCCACTGGTCGGACTTCCGCTCCAGCGCCGCAATGCTGTGCTCGATGAAGAACTCCGCCATAAGGCGTCGCGAGGTGGTCTCCCACGCCGCCGCCTTCGCCCCGTTTTCGCAGTACTCGGCGAGCGCTGCGCGGTCGTCCGGATCGGGCCAGGCGCACCCTGGGCAATCGAAACCATCCGTCTGGTTCATCCGCTTGAGAATCCGAACTGCCTGGAGCGGAGAGTGCCCATGTTGACGCATGTGCGAGAACGCGGACAGCACGGACTTCAGCCCAGCTGCGGTCTTTGGGGGCTCGCTGATGCGAGGCACATCCTCTTCGAGCGGGGGCTGCGCGCCAGTGGGTTCGTCCGACATCAGCCCTCCGCTGAGATGAAGACGGGTTGAACGCCCTGATGATCGATCGCGATTCGCTCACTTCGCGAGTAGATGTTGAAACGATGCTCCTTGGCGAAACCGACGAGGGTGAGGCCGAGCTCGCGGGCCGTGTCCACTGCGAGACTCGAAGCCGCCCCGAGCGCGACCAGAACGGGGAAGCCTGCGCACACGGTCTTTTGGACGAGCTCGAAGCTTGCCCTACTGCTGACGACCACGAAAAGCTCTTCACCTACGCTTCCGGGCGACTCGAGCCAAGCGCCGACGAGCTTGTCGAGCGCATTGTGTCGCCCGACATCTTCCCGCGACAGGACCAGCTCACCCTCAGCGTCGAACAGCGCGGCGCCATGCGTCCCCCCTGTGTGACGGAAACCAGGCTGCGAAGCGTCGAGCTTGCCCAAGGCACGACCCATCGATAAGGCGCTCAACACCTTGCGCGACGCCGGCAGCGACCTCAATCCCCGCGCGGCCAAGCCGTCGATCGTGCGCTCGCCACATACGCCGCAGGCGCTCGTCGTGGACAAGCGGCGCTCCACGAGATGGTTTGGAAGCGCAATGCCACGTTGTAAGACCGCTCGTACGACGTTGTGCGGTGTCTCGGCACGCAAGCAATGCCGGAGCTGAACGATGTCCCGGACGCCACCGATCACTCCCTCGGCGTAGAGAAAGCCACGAACCAAGTCCAGATCGTGCCCCGGCGTGCGCATCGTGATCGCAAGTGGCGTCTCCTGTCTCGCATGGGGCTCACCATGCTCGACGATGATCTGCAGCGGCTCTTCCACGGCGAGGAGGTCCCGCTCGGCCGCAATTCGTCGCCCGTCGAAGCGCTCGACCGATTTGGATACGAACGGAGGCTTGGTCACGGCGCGATACTACCTCGTCTCAGGACGACTGTCGCGCGGGTGCAAGCGCTCGACGCTAGTACAGCACGACACTGCGAATCGACTCCCCAGCATGCATCAGATGAAACGCCTCGTTGATCTCATCGAGGGGCATGGTGTGTGTGATCAAGTCGTCGATGTTGATCTTGCCTTCCATGTACCAGTCGACGATCTTCGGCACATCGGACCGCCCGCGCGCGCCACCAAATGCGGTCCCCCTCCATACACGCCCAGTGACGAGCTGAAACGGTCGCGTCGCGATCTCCTCTCCGGCACCGGCAACGCCAATGATCACGCTCTGTCCCCACCCCTTGTGGCAGCACTCGAGAGCCTGGCGCATCACTTCTACATTGCCGATACACTCGAAGCTGTAATCGGCGCCACCCTTGGTGAGGTCGACGAGATGGGCCACGAGGTCGCCGCTGACCTCTTTCGGATCGACGAAGTGGGTCATGCCGAACTTCTCCGCCAACTCACGGCGCTTGGGGTTGATATCGACGCCGATGATCATGTCGGCTCCGACCATCTTGCAGCCCTGGACGACGTTGAGACCGATGCCCCCAAGGCCAAACACGACTACATTCGATCCGGGCTCGACGCGGGCCGTGTTGATCACGGCGCCGATACCCGTGGTGACACCGCAACCGATATAGCAAACCTTATCGAAGGGAGCGTCCTTGCGAATCTTCGCCAGTGCGATCTCGGGAACCACGGTGTGCTGCGCAAACGTCGACGTCCCCATGTAGTGAAAGAGCGTTTCGCCGCCGAGAGAGAATCGGCTCGTCGCGTCGGGCATCAGGCCGCGACCTTGCGTAGCGCGGACCGCCTGGCACAGATTCGTCTTTCCGGAAAGACAATACTCGCAGGCTCGGCACTCCGGAATGTAGAGCGGGATCACGTGATCGCCGTGTTCGAGTGACTTCACGTCCTTGCCCACTTCGACGACGACGCCTGCACCCTCGTGACCCAAGATCGATGGGAAGATGCCTTCCGGGTCCGCGCCCGAAAGCGTGTACGCGTCGGTATGGCACACCCCCGTTGCCTTGACCTCGACCAATACTTCGTCGGCCTTCGGCCCGTCGAGTTGAACGGTTTCAATGCTGAGAGGCTGGCCCGCTTGATGGGCGACGGCGGCGCGAACTTCCATGGTGACGCTCCTGTGGGGGCCCGCATGATCTTCAGCGTGCGGGTCGATTGCAACCTCGATCTTCGCGTTCGGGCCGGGCATCGACGGCTTCCCCAAGCAACAGCCTGTCCTAGACAGTAAGCTTGCCGCGCAGGGGGTCTGCGCCTACGCCTGACCTTGGCCGTACAAAGATGGGCCGCGCGTTGACCGTGACCCGCGGGATTACACCCGAGGGTTGAGCCCGCTCAAGCGAAAGGAAAGCAGCGCGGGAGACACTCGGCCGTTGGCGTCGATGACCCGACGCGCGTCCATATCGAAGCGTTCGAGCAGAAACGGGGAGGCGTCGCGACCGTTCGCGCCAGCCTCCGTGGTCACGGCGCGCTGGTATCCGGCAGACCGAGTCGCATTTGCGACGTGAGCGTCGTGGTCTCCATTGGGGTAGCAAAATGAGTCCACCGTTGCGCCGGTGTTGGCCTCGATGGTTTCCCTGGAGCGAGTGAGCTCGGCGTCGAGTTGCTTTCGGTCAGTGCACCGAGTCAGAAGGGCATGACTCACGCTGTGCGACCCGAGCTCGTGTCCGAGCTCGCACAGACGCGCAGCTTGAGCCCAGTTCATCATGCCACTCCAACGAGGGACTGCGGGACCACCGCCGAGGGCCTCGAGCGCCTCGACGAAGTCATCGCGCTCCTCGTTGGAAAGGGCCTTGGTGGCCTCCGCGACCATCCCTGGATCACATGCGTCCGCAACCTCGACGCCATGCGTGCTCAAGAGCGCGTCGAGGTGGCGGGCGCCGTGATCCATCTCGAGCGCCTGCTGCAACGCAAACCCAAGCCGGTCGTGCCAAAGTGGAGTCTGCGAGTCGATGCTCGCGGTGGGCAAAAAGAACGTCGCGCGTACCCCCGCGCGTTTGAGCACTGGAAGCGCATACTCGTAGTTGTCGAGCTGACCATCATCGAACGTCAACGCGAGCGGGGGCCGATGTGTACTCTCGCCTCCAAAGAAGCGGTCCGACATCTCGCGAAGCGATCCGCATTCGTAATGCGTTGAGAAGTACGCGAGCATGTCGGCAAGCTCCTCGGTAGTCACCGCCAGGCCCGGATACGGGTATTGCGCTCGTCGTTCTCGGTCGAGCACTCGGTGAAAGGTGACGATCACGAGTTTGTGTCGGTGTCGGAGCCTCGGCCGCGTAAACGGCGTATGGTGCAAGATCCCGGCGATGAGCTCGCGAACCGTCATGTCTGTTGTTCGCGCAAGCGCTCGAATCTGCGGTGCAGCGGTTCGACGGCCCGGCCGATCTCGAATTCTTCTTCCACTCGCCGCCGCCCGTTATCGGCAAGACGCCGCCTCAACTCCGGGTCATTCGCAAGCCGAATCAGTTGAGCAGCGAGATCGTCCCAGTCCGCGGGCCTGTAGAGCAGCCCCGTCACATCGTGAACGACCAGCTCTGGAATCCCCGCAACGTGGGGCGCGACGACCGGCACATCGAGCGCCAGCGCTTCCATCAAGACCACAGGCAGCCCTTCCATCAGGCTCGACATCACGAAGATGTCCGCGTGAGCATACTCCGCGGGCACGTCTTCCTCGGATAGGCGGCCAGCGAAAGTACAACGGTCGGCGATTCCAAGCGCGCTTGCCCGTGCTTGGACATGATCGCTGTCAGGTCCGTCCCCCACCAAACGCAACTCCGCGTCGACGCCATGCTCGACGAGCTTCGCAACCGCCTGAAGCAATCCATCAAGTCCCTTTTCCCTGGCCAGCCGCGCGACCGACAGCACGCGAAGTCTAGG
>CAJIBX010000123.1_pt1 | contig 12843 bp, 12 predicted proteins | sample 9199471 | NCBI WGS metagenome assembly CAJIBX01 (sample SAMEA7708317, study PRJEB35096) | sediment metagenome | biome: marine neritic benthic zone biome [ENVO:01000025]; feature: sediment [ENVO:00002007]; material: shallow marine sediment [ENVO:03000034] sea grass bed [ENVO_01000059] ...
GCGGGGTTCAATCGGGCTTGTAGCAGAGCCGGCCATTGTGATCGCTGTCGCAATCGCAACGGAATGAACCGGGCTTGTTGATGCATTTGTCGGTGCCGTAAGGATTGCACGGCCCAAAGCCACTCGCGCACTCGTCGATGTCGTCTTCGCAAGTGGGTCCGGTCCATCCGCTCCACCGGCAGTTGCACTCAAAGACGCCAGGCTCGGGACTGCTGCATCGACCTTCGTGCTTACAGGGATCGTCGTCGCACGGGTCTTCCTTCACGCATACCGGTGGCTCGCCGCTCCAGGTTCCATCGACCTGGCAGGTGCGTTCGTCATCGCCCAGCAGCAGGTAGTCGGAGTCGCACTCGTATTCCGCCACCGCTCCGAGCTCGGTTCCGTCATCCGTGTCGACGTCGCCGTCTTCCGGGTCTTCGAGCTTGCCGCAGTCGACCGCTTCGCATTCGAGGTCCACTTCTTCCCAGCTTCCGTCGGGCTGGCATTCGATCTCGTCGAAATCATCCCCGTAGCCCTCATCACACTCGTAGAGCGCCGTGTCGCCCGGTGTTTGGCCGGTGACGTCGACCAGGCTTGCGTCATCCGGGGCATCGGGCGGGCTACCGCACGGACCCAGGGGAACGCACCGGTCGCCTGCGTCGCACCCGGTGCGAGGCCCGTCGTCGGGGCCCCTCAGGCCAGTGCGATCCACTACGCAGCCATGCAGGAGGCAAACTGCGCCAATTAGGCGAAGAATCGTTGCTGTTCTGAACATGGAACCCCCAGAGGTAACACTTAGAGATTATTTTAGCGCTCCGAGAGGGGGTCCCAATGGCCTCACGAGTGGAATTACAAGGAGTTACGGGTTTCCAGTGGGGCTGCGTCTAAACAGGCCCTTTAGGGCTATTTATTGAGGATCCGCTCTGCGAAAAAGCCCGCGATGCCCATGATGGTGTGCTGCGGATTGACGCCGATGTTGGTGGGCATGACCGACGCGTCGACGATGTAGAGGCCGTCGTAGCCATGCACCTGGCCGTTCGCATCGCATACCGACTTGGCTGGATCTCGCCCCATGTACGCCCCGCCGAAGAGATGCGAAATGATCGAGATGTAGCGGCGCGGATCGAGCGGCGCGTCATCGAGCAGGGATACTTGGTCGACGCCGATCTTGTACGGGAGCCCGTAGATGCCGGTGACGAGCTCCTTTGCTCCGGCGGCAACGTGCATCTGTGCGACCTGTTTCAATGCCTCGCGAAAGCGCACCATGTCGTCCCGAGTGAGGGAATAACGCACGACGGGCCCAAACGGTCCCGGCGAAACGGTGCCGAGTGCATCGGCTTGCAGCGCCCCGACCCACATCGCGAAATGCCGGTACTCGGCGATGCGCTTCATGAGCTGCGTGCCCCCACCCGAAAGACGACTCGCCACCAATTCGATGGGCAACGAGAGCGTCTCCAGCTTGATGCCAGGCCCGCGGTTTCGGAACTTGACCGAAGCCCAACCCTGCGTGGCTCCCTTGATCATATCGACCGGCTCGTCGTAGATCCCAAACACGCCCACCCCAGGGTGACCTTGAAAGCGCTTGCCGACCGCCTTGTGGCGCACGCCCGAGGCGCGAAGCAATAGCGGTGTGTGGGTGACCGACGCGGCGAGGAGCACGCCCTTTCGCGCGCGGACCATGAATTGCGCGCCTTTCTTCTTGGTGAGCGGATGCACGAAGCGGCCGCGCACGCCGACCGACCGCCGGCCTTCGAACACGACTTTGCGCACCGGAGCACATGAGAGCACTGAGCCGCCCCTCCGCATCACCTCGGGGATGTAGTTGAGGTTCGTGCTTTGCTTCTTGCGACCGCGGCAGCCTTGAAGGCATTGACCCGTGCCGGCGCATGCTTTCACGTAGCGCTGCATCACATATCCCTCGAGGCCGAGTGCTTTGTCGGCCTTGAGCGCGAGGAGGTTCGAGTTCCCGAGCGAAGCGCGGGGTACTTCCTCGACGTGCAGCTCTTGTTCGACCAGGTCTTGATAGCGCCAAGCGGCTTGGGCCATCTCGTCGCCGCCTACGCCGAATTCGCGCTCCCACCTCGAAAAGACATCGCCAGGCGTTCGCACGGTGATCGCCGAGTTGATCACGGTGCTGCCGCCGACCGCGCTCCCCTGCACGATCGGCCAGATCGCGCGTCCGAGCGTGGTCGTCGAGCTCCAACTGTCCATCAGATCGCGCATCGCGCCGTACGCGGAATACGGGTAATCCTCGGGATCGCGCCACGCACCGGCCTCGACGATCGCTACCTCCGCGCCACCGCGCGCGAGCACCACCCCCGCCATCGAACCGCCACACCCCGAGCCGACGACTGCGTAGTCGACCGTGAGGTCGACGTCTTCGTCCTTGCGGTAGGAAAGGTGCGTCATTGTGTCCGCCATGTGGAAGGATCATCCGGCCATGGCTCGAGGCTCATTTTTGCGCGCACGTCCGGGTGAGCGCCCCAGCACAATCCAGCTGCCGTCTTGATCGTCATCATCGCCATGCGCAGCAGGTAGAAGGGCGTCGCGGTGATGCGCTGTGCGTGGAGCTCTCTGAGCGTCCGCGGCAACCAAAACGACGGAAGCGGAATGCCCACCGTGAACAGCGGCGTGAGGACGTAGAGCACGCTGCTCAGGGCCACTCCAAACCACAGCCTCGTCGGCGCCTCCTTTCGAAAGCGCCGAAGGAAGTCCTTGAGGCCCGTATCGGCCGCCCCCGGAAGCTCGTCGGTCGGCGGATACAGATCGCTGATGACGTTGTGTACGAGCCAAATCACTGCGCGCTCACTCGACTCGTTCGATGTAGGGTGCCAGGCCGGCTGGAGCAAGGTGTGATTGCCTGTTATGTCGTGAGCCCGGAGGTTCCATGAGCGAACGAGTCCAGACCACCATCGATAACGGCATCGCCCACGTGAAACTGAACCGACCCGAGAAGCGCAACGGGCTCGACATGGCGATGTTCGAAGGCATCATCGCCGCGGGAGAGGCGATCACCGCAAACCATGAGGTGCGCGCCGTCGTGCTGCACGGCGAAGGCAAGGCGTTTTGTGCGGGGCTCGATTTCCAGTGGTTCATGTCCAATCAGGAGGAAGCCAAGCGTTTGCTCGCGCGGTCCGAGTCGAGCCCGGCCAACATCGCCCAGCGTGCTTGCTGGGTGTGGCAAGAAGTGCCGGTCCCGGTAGTCGCCGCCCTGCATGGATCGGTGTTCGGTGGAGGTTTTCAGCTCGCACTTGGCGCCGACATTCGTTACGCCAAGCCGGATGCGCAGCTCTCGGTGATGGAAATCAAATGGGGCCTCATCCCCGACATGTCGATCACGCAAACGCTTCCTCGCCTGGTGCGGCTCGACGTCGCGAAGGAGCTCACGTTCACCGGGCGAATTTTAAGCGGGAGTGAGGCGGCGGAGTTGGGCCTGGTGACACGGGTGACCGACGATCCGCTCGCTACGGCTACGGAAACGGCACGCATCATCGCGAGCAAATCGCCGCACGCGATCCGCGCGGGCAAGCGGCTCCTGCGGGACGCGCCCGGCCTGCCGATTCGTGACGCGATGGTGCTCGAGACCGACCTGCAGCTCACGCTGTTGGGAAGTCCCAATCAAATCGAGGCAGTGCAGGCCAACATGATGAAGCGGGACGCGGCGTTTCAAGACCCGCAGTAGGCTATTCCGGTACGGGAGTCGGTATCGACGAGGGTCGCGTCGGCGTGTACTTACAGCAATCGGGGGCGCATACGTCGGGCGCCGCGCCGAGCTTGCCAAGTGCTTGGCGATCTTCACGACGGCCAATGCGTTCTTCGATCAGCTCGCGGATCATCGAAACGAAGAGCGGATGCGTACCCACGGCACCGGCTCGGACGAAGTCGAGTCCAAGCCCGGCGGCGTGTTCCTTGGCCTCGTGGTCCAAGTCCCAGATGACCTCCATGTGGTCCGAGACGAAACCAATCGGGGCAACGATGACCTCGCGAGCGCCAATCTGACTGATCGCGTCGAGGTGATCCAGAATGTCCGGTTCGAGCCACGGCACCTTGGGCGGGCCGCTTCGGCTTTGATAGACGACCTGCCAGGCGTCGTGGCGAAGCTCATACGCGACGAGACGAGCGGCTTCCTCGAGTTGGGCGGTGTAGTCGCAGCCTTCGGACATAGCCACGGGGAGGCTGTGCGCGGTAAAGGCGATGCGCGCGGACTTGCGGCGACTTTCCTCGATCGATTCGAGCGCGGTGTTGACGCGGTCGGCCATGGCCTGGATGAAGTTCGGATGATTGTAGAAGACCCGGATCTTGTCGATTTCGGGTGCGCCGTCACCGACCTGGGCGCGAGCGGTCTCGATGTTCTCACGGTATTGGCGGCAGCCGCTGTAACTGCTGAAGGCCGACGTGACGAAGGCGAGCGCGCGCTTGACGCCGTCGTCTTTCATTTGTTGGATGGTGTCGGCAAGCATGGGATGCCAATTGCGGTTGCCCCAGTAAATGGGAAGCTCGATCTCGTGCTCGGCGAGCTCTTCTTGGAGGGCTTGGATGAGTTGACGACACTGATCGTTGATCGGGGATTTCCCCTCGAAGTGGTAGTAGTGTTCGGCCACTTCCATCAGCCGCTCTTCGGGGACGTTCTTGCCGCGCGTGACGTTGCGCAAAAAGGGCATGACGTCTTCACGCTTTTCTGGGCCGCCAAACGAGACGACCAAGATCGCGTCGTAAGCGGGGGCTTCTTCGGTCACGGGCGGACTCTTGCGCCAATACGGCGCCCCGGCAAGTCTTGATTGCGAATGTGAGCTTAAGTAATTGCGTTTTTGATCGGGGTGTGGTCCAAGTTTGGCGTGCGGATCACCGTGTTGGGGAGCGGTAGCGAGGGGAACGCCACACTCGTAGAGGCGGGCGGAACCACTCTGCTCGTCGACGCGGGCTTGGCGTTTCGGCGAACGCGTGAACGCATCGAGGCGGCGCATGGGCACGCGCCCAATGTGATCGACGCGCTCCTGGTGACGCACGAGCATCACGATCACGCGGGTTGCGTCGACGTATGCGCGCGGCGTTTTGGGGCACGCGTCCACGCGAGCCACCACACGATGGACCGGCTTCGCATGAAGGACAGCGTTAGGCGGTCTCGCTTCAGCGTAGGAGCTGCGGTGCGCATCGGCGCGCTGCGCATCGAAACGCTGGCGTTGCCACACGATGCTCCGCAGATTGCGCTCCGATTCCAGTACAAAGGTGCGGTGGTGGGGTTGGTGACCGACCTCGGCCATGTGCCGGACGAGCTCGCGGCGTTTCTCGCGCCCTGCCGCACGGTGTTGTTGGAGAGCAACCACGACCTCGACATGCTCCGGGGCGGCGCGTATCCCGAAACGCTCAAGCGTCGCATTGCGGGGCCACTCGGGCACTTGTCGAACGCGCAGACCGCCGCGTTGATCAAGAATCTCGGCCGTGGCGTCGAGCGCATTGTGTTGATGCACCTCTCGAAGAACAACAATCGTCCCAAGCTCGCGGTTGAGGCCGCGCGCAGAGCCCTCGCATCCCGCCCCGGCGTGGAGCTGCTCGTGGCGTCACAGGAGGGGCCACTCGTCATCGATACAGCCGCCCCGGCGGCGCAGCTTCGACTGCAGTTGTAGCGGTGCTAGACAAACCCGCGATGAGCGACTGGGTGTACGAGACGTTCGACGACCACACGCGGCTCGGGCTGCGCGTCAAGGAAACACTGTTTACTGGGCAGAGCGAGTTCCAAAAGGTCGAGGTGGTCGACACGGTGAGCTGGGGGCGCGTGCTGATCATCGACGACGTGTTCATGACCAGTGAGTACGACGAGTTCCTGTATCACGAGATGCTGGTCCACCCGGCTCTGTGCTCGGCGCCTAACATCAAACGCGTGCTGGTTATCGGGGGAGGTGATGGCGGGACGGTTCGGGAGGTGCTGCGACACCCGGATGTCGCGACGTGCGTCATGATCGAGATCGACGAGCTCGTGGTGAAGGCAAGCAAAGAGCATCTACCGACGATCGGTACGGCGTGGGACGACTCGCGACTCGACCTGCGCTTCATCGACGGTATCGAGTATGTGAAGGAAAGCAGCGATGAGCCGTATGACGTGATTCTGCTAGACGGCACCGACCCCATCGGCCCCGGCGCTGTGATGTTCGACGTCGCGTTCTATCAGGGCTGCAAGCGCATGCTGAAGCCTGGAGGCGTCATGGCGCTGCAAAGCGAGTCGCCGCTCCTGATGATGGATGTCTTCACACAAACCCAAGAGAAGCTCCGCAGCCTCTTCGAGGAGGTGCATCCCTATCTCGGGCCCGTCCCGCTCTACGGCACCGGCACCTGGAGTTGGACTTGGTGCTCCGACGCCGGCGACCCGCGCGATGCCAATGCGGACCGCCAGGCGGCCATCACCAAAGGTTGCGGGAGCTACAATCCCGAACTCCATCAAGCCGTGTTCTCTCTGCCGAACTACGTTCTAAAGGGGACAGGTTCACCCTCCAGAACTTGAGTCTTCTCGGACACTTGTGGATTGAAAATGCAATTTGCACTTGCCGGTGGGAATTGCATTTTCGATCCGTAACTATTGGAAGTCACGCAGGTTCTGGAGGGTGAACCTGTCCCCTACATGCAGCCGATGCGTTCGGTGGCGACGACGACTTGGTCCCAGGACATGGAGCTCGGTCCGGAGTCGACGTAGAAATCGAGCCACACCCAGTTGAGGCCGAGGTCGGCGGTATTCCGCCAGTTGAATCCGGGAAACGGCTCGCCGCCAGGGTCGAGCGTCCACCAGCCGGTGCCGCTGCGCTCGAAGCTCGGTGAGCCAGGACGAGTGTGCTGAATCAGCGCGTCGTTGATCCACACGGCGAACTCCCCATCGCTTTGACCCGGGGTGTTGAGCTTGAGCATCAGCTCGATGCAGTTCCACTCATCGGAGCTCACACTCGGCCGGCCTCCACGCATCATGTGATTCCCGTAGCAACTGGGCGTCGGCATCCAGCAGTCCATGCCTGGCCACTGCGCGTACTGCTCGAGCTCCAGCCCACCATTGGTGGTCTCCAGGGCGTTGTGGAAGAAATCCGACCCATTGGGTGTGATGCCGGCCGTGCCTTGCGGCCATTGCGTCGGCGGATTGAATCCGCCCATCCACATCCCTGTGTGATGATAGTCGCTTCGGTCATTGTACTTCGCGTAGTACCGCACGTGGACGCTCCCTTGCTGATTGGGAAGGCTCTTGTACAGAGTTACGCCGGTGATCCCGGAACCGGGCGGGACCGCCATTTCTAGGCCCTGGGAGCCAGGCGCCGCAGCAGCCGGAACATCGGAGGTCAACGACAACGTGTCCGCGCGAGAAACCGTGTCCCAGCCCTGACCGAGCACGTCCACATTGGGGTCTTCGAAGTCCTCGAAAAAGATCACCGACGGGTGAGCATCGATACCGACATCGCCCTGATAGCCCGCCGCGATGCCTTCGCCGTTGACGCTACCGTCGGGACCGCCAGTACTACCGTCGTTCACGCCGCCGTCGTCTCCCCGGTTTGCAGGGTCGCTCGCCCCGCCACACCCGGCGACCATGGCCAAGAGCGTCAGCCCGAGCGAGAAGCTCGCTGTATTGCGGCACACAACCATCCAGCTGACAGTGTGGCAGCCCGACCGCGCCGTCGGCACCGCACACGAATAGGAAATACAATTCATGACAACCGAACGGCCTTCGGCTGGGCACTCATTGCGATAGGAGCGTCGAGACGGCCTCGTAGTGGTTCGACGCGAGAGCGCCGGTTCGCACACAGCGCAGACGCCCGTCGAACGCGAAGACGTGAATGGGAATGGCCGTGTCCTCCTCGAGGCCAAGCCCCAACAGCCACGACGGCATCCGGTCCGCGTCTGCTACGCGCATAGTCGGAGGCGTTCCGGGGTGCGCCTCGCGGAACGTCTCGATTGCTTCATCGGTCGTATCGACGGACAAGAACACCAATTCCACGGGCTTGCCCTCCCCGCCAAATCGCTGACGCCAGCGTCGCAGCGTCGGGATCTCCTCGACGCACGGTTTACACCACGTCGCCCAAAGATTGTACCAGCGCCAACCCGTCGTCGCCTCGCCATCGCTGCCCGCGGCGAGCTTCGGCAGCTCCAACGCCGGCGCCGTCTCTTGACGATGGAACACGTCGCAGAACGCCTCGGCGGTGGTCTTCTTCGTGGGCGACGCGGTGACCGCATCGACCCGAGCCGTCGGAACGCTGGCGCGTCGCTCGGCATTCTCACAGGCACAGAGCGCCAGGAAAGCGATGGCGATCAGAGCTGGCAGTCGATCCATGCGAGAAACGCACCCCGATTGATTTGCGTCGTGGTGCATGTGGAGTCGCTATCGCTGCGATTCCAGTCACAGAACTCGCGCTCCAGTTGCGCGAACTCCTCGCCCAGCCAGAGCAATCCCACTTCTCGCTCGAGATCGGGATCATTGAACGTGTTCTGCAAATGCTCCATTACCGCGCTGGCGCGACGTTCCGACAGCCCTCGGTTGTAGCCGATCTCGCCGTCTGGCGACGCGCGGGCAACCACGAGAAAATAGGCGGCGCCCCGTTGGTCGGAGAACACGTCGTTGATCAGCTCTTGATCTTGCGGATCGAGCAGGGCGCTATCCCCGTCGAACTGCACGATCCCGCCGCGATCCTTCATGGGCGTGAACAGCGCATTGAAGTCGCTGCCGCTCATGCTGGCGACGTTTCGCGCCTCGAGTGGTTGACAGCCGCGTCCTCCGCCGCTCCCGAGCAAGCCACAGCTTTGCAAAACGCGTCGCAGGATCTTCTTCAGCTCGGGGCTGCAGTAGTTTGCGTCGGAGGCCGCCGCGACTGCGACCACGGGTGTGTCGGGCTGCGCTGCGATCTCATCGAGGCGTGCGGCAGCGGCCGAGACCCAAAGCCAGGCACACAGTGTTGGGATGATCAGGCAGGCAACTGCGATGAAGCTCGATCGCGCGTTCATGATTTCGGCTCCTCGGGTTCACCCGCCGACTCTGGCTGCTCCGCCGGAACCTCCTCGATCAATTGCGGGGCTGCGGCCGGCTCGACCGGTTCTGGCGCGACAGCCGGTTCGACCGGTTCTGGAGCTGCGTCCTCGTCCGCAGGTTGCGGCGCCACCTCTGGCTCGATCGGCTCCGCTACGGCTTTCTTTTCGACGAGCTCCGCCGGGACGACCGGCTCTGCCGGCACTTCCGGCTCATCTGGGTCGACGACGGCGGCGGGTGCGTCCATGACGGCCGTCGTCTTTTCTGCGGAGTCGAGCTCGGCCGTAGGTGCTTCGGCAAATCGGGGCCGCGCGTCGAGACTCGGGGGCGTGATCTTGGGAAGCGTGCCGGCGTCGTGCCGGTCGAGGAGTGCGCTGAGCGCATAGTCGAGCCCGAGATCGAGATCCTCATCACACAGCTTGTTCCCTTCCAGATAGAGCTGCGGCGTCATGACGGGCAGCCGATTCCGGACCGCCCAACGCAGAGACTTGTTGAGCTTCGAACGCGCTGACGCCGATCCGACGCAAGCCCTCAGCTCGGGGAATCGAGCCGTTACCATCCGTCGTGCTGCGCGCGGGTCGGCAGCGGCGGCCTCTCGAATCGCCTCTTGTTGGTCGAATGCCCAAGCGATGACGTCGGAGGCGTCTTCGCCCGCGCACAACACGGCTTCGCTCACCGTACAGGCACCCGGGTGAATCGGTTCGTCCACCATCCAGTTACATGCACTGTCCAACGGAAACAAGATCGCTTTGCGATCGAGGCGCGCGTCGAACCCTGCAGCGCTCAAGCGGTCTTCAAACGCACGACACGCTGGACACAGGGGGTCCAATACCTCGATGGCATGCGGAGCTCCGTGAACGGCATCGAGTGTGACCATGACGCCGTAGTGGTCTCGGTCGTCGTCGAGCTGTCCACACTCGCCTATCATCGCATCGACATCGGGGGCTGACCCAACCCAAGCCGCGGCTGGCAACGCGACGAACAGCGTGCCCAACGCGAACATGGCGTACAGATTGGGACCCGCTGCATGCGCTTCGTCGCGCGAAGGAGCGCTTCGCCACGCCATCACCGCCGCAACGGACGCACCGATGCTCGCTGCGTAGATTCCCACGCACAGCTTACAAAATGTCCCCAGCGTAGTGATTGCAATGCCTGCCATGCCGATCGACGCGCCGAGCGGTACCGCCGTGGCGAGCGCCAAGAAACCGAGCGACGCTCGGCCGGGAGAACGCACTAGCAAAAGGTGGATGGTGAAGAAGATCAGAAAGGCGAATACCGACATCGCCGGGAGCGAAATCGGAAGACCGCCCCAGATGCTCTGACGAAGCACCGAGGAATAGGGACTCATCATCGCGACCTGACAACCCGAGGATCCGCTCGCGTCGAGGGCGGACAAGCCGGGAATGAATGAACAGTGGATACTGTGCATTTCCCGATCGAGGTGCTTGGCGAAGTCGTAGGTCGAAAACGAAGCGAAGACGAGGCCTGCGACCGCCGCGATGAGGACGACTTTTAGATAGATTGAATTGCGCACGGGACTTGATGCTTTGACACAACTATCTAAGTCGGCTTTGGGTTCGTCGCCCGTAACCGGACGTCACAACCCGTCAACAATTGTCAACGACGCGCAAACCGCTTTGCCGGCGCTGTGGTCGCGTTTGCCCGAAATTGCGGTCCTTCAAAAACACCGCGAGATTGTGCATTGAGCACCACCCCAACGGCCTAACCTGCACACCCACTCGTCAGGGAGTCACTTGCAGCGCGCCATCGGCGTATTGTTTCCGCAGCACCTTCTTGTCGAACTTGCCGACACTCGTCTTGGGGATCTCGTCGATGAACGCCCAGCGCTCTGGGAGCCACCACTTCGCGACCTTGTCTTCGAGGTAGGCGCGGAGCTCATCCGGCCCGATCGCACTCCCCGCCTTGCGCACGACGCAGGCAAGGGGCCGCTCGTCCCACTTCTCATCTGGCACCCCAACCACCGCGGCCTCGAGCACTTCACCATGTCCCATCAGCGTGTTTTCGAGCTCCACCGATGAGATCCACTCGCCCCCGGATTTGATCACGTCTTTGGCGCGGTCGGTGAGCTGCATGAAACCTTTGTCGTCGATGGTGCCGACATCGCCAGTGCGAAGCCAGCCGTCGTCGAATTTGTCGGGGTCGTCGACGCGATAATAGCGGCTCGTCACCCACGGACCGCGCACTTCGATCTCGCCGACGGCGGTGCCGTCCCAGGGAAGCACCTCGCCCGCATCGTCGACGACGCGGGCTTCGATCCCCGGCGTGATACGGCCCGTACGAATGCGGTACGCCCACGACTGCTCCCCCCCGTTCCCGCGTGGCGGATGCGCCACTGCCCCGAGCGGGCTGATCTCGGTCATGCCCCAGGCCTGAACGATGTGCACCCCATGTTGTTCCTCGAAGGCACGCATCAACGACTCGGGCACCGCCGAGCCGCCGCAGAACACCAACCGGAACGACGAGAGATCGACCGACTTGCCCTCGCAGTGATGAAGGAGCGCTGTCCAGATCGACGGCACTGCGCCCGCGAAGGTCGGTTTGTGCGTCTCGATCATCCGCACCAGCGGCTCTGGCTGCAAGAAGCGTCCGGGCATCACGAAGTCCGTTCCGACCCACCAGCCGGCATACGGAAGACCCCAAGCGTTCGCGTGAAACATCGGGACGATCGGCAAAACCGAGTCGGCTTCGCTGAGTCCCGCGACCGCGCCGGAATTCAAACCGAACGAGTGGAGCACGGTCGACCGGTGGCTGTAGACCACGCCCTTGGGGTTCCCGGTCGTACCGCTGGTGTACGCCATCGAAGCGGGCGTATTCTCGTCGAGCTCCGGCCAATCGTACTCAGGCGATGCAGCCGCCAACAACTCATCGTAACGGTGAATGGTGGCGCCTGGCACCGCTTCGAGCGGCGTGGCGTCACCTGCTCCGATCACGACCAGGTGCTTCACCGTCTCGAGCTCCGCTGCGACCTTTGCCAGTAGCGGAACCAGCGAATCGTCGACCAGAATCACCTGGTCCTCAGCGTGATTGATCACGTACGCGAGCTGATCCGGAAACAAGCGGATATTGAGCGTGTGCATTACCGCTCCCATCGACGAGATCGCGAAATACGCTTCTAGATGCTCCTGCGTATTCCAGCAGAACGTTCCGACGCGATCGAGCGAGCCTACCCCGAGGCCCGCAAGCGCGTTGGCTAGGCGACCCGTGCGGTCTGCAACCTCTGCGTACGATGCGTCGCGGTCGCCATCGGCTTCGACCGTGATCACTCGGCTTTGCGAGTGCACTCGCCGGCCGTGCTCGAAGATGTCTCGAATCAAGAGCGGCCGTGTCATCATGGTGGAAAAGCTCACGTGAACCTCCGTAGCAAGCGGCTAAGATGCCCCAACTCGCCTGCAAAAACCAGCGCGATTAAGACGCGTCGGCACCGTAAATCTGCCGGATGTCGTCGAGCAACGTCGCTCCCGGTTGAAGCCCCCCACCGACGAAGGGCGATTGTCGTTCGACCATTCGGTGAACCACAGGGCGGACGAGTGTTAATGCCCAACGCGTCCATCGGTTGGCACGACGGGCCTCGCCGACAAACTGCTCCCGACTAACCGTTTGAAAACCGAGAACATCCTGCGCTTCTAGCGTGTCCATCCAGCACTCGATGAACCACCCGGCAGGATCTTCGGCGTTCGGCGGAACGCGACAGGCCCGTTCGCTCGGCACACTCAAGCCCAACGCACCAAGAATCTCTTCGCGAAACCTTCTTGCGGAAGTCTTCCACGACTCGTCGCCCGCTATCAACAAGACGCGTCCGTCCGGTTGCACTTCGGCAGCCGAGGCGATCGCCCTCGCGACGTCGCGGACGTCGA
>CAJIBX010000225.1_pt1 | contig 12313 bp, 9 predicted proteins | sample 9199471 | NCBI WGS metagenome assembly CAJIBX01 (sample SAMEA7708317, study PRJEB35096) | sediment metagenome | biome: marine neritic benthic zone biome [ENVO:01000025]; feature: sediment [ENVO:00002007]; material: shallow marine sediment [ENVO:03000034] sea grass bed [ENVO_01000059] ...
AATTGTAAGCGTGTCGAGGAATGCTCGCGAGTGAAAGGGGTGCACCAAGAAGCCATCGGCGACTTCACCCGCGGTCTCGGTCATTTTCGGCCCCACTCCGCCGAGCAGGATCGGCGGAATCCCGTGTTCGAATGGTCCGGGGTTGAAAAGCGGTGGCATCAACGTGTGCGTGTAGAACTCGCCGCGAAAGTCGAGCTTGGCTTCATCGTTCCAACACGCAAAGATCGCTCTCAGCGCGCGGACGAATTCCTTCATTCGGCTGGCGGGCTTGGACCAGGGCATGCTGTAGCGTGCCTCGATGTGCGGTCGGATCTGCGAGCCCAAGCCAAGAATGAAACGCCCCTTCGAGAAATGCTGGAGGTCGTGGGCGAGATTGGCGACCGTCATCGGTGTGCGCGCGAAAGCGATCGCGAGGCCGGTGGCGACTTCGATCGTCCTGGAGTGCTCTGCCGCAAGCAATAGCGGCATGAACGGCTCGTGCGGCCCTTCAAAGGAAAAGCAGCCATCGAACCCTGCCTCCTCGAGCTCACGAACTCGGTCGGGCACGAGCGCGAGATCCGGGGTGAGTAAAGCGCCGTCGATCTTCATCGGGTGGTGGACTTATACCAGCCTTTGTGACTCAATCCTCGCTCGACGAGGAGCCCCATGACCGATCGCACCGCCCTCCTGGCTTTCTGGAAGAACTACGACCGCGAGCTCTACCTGAAGGCGGCCGTCCTGGCCGACGAGCTTGGCTATGACTCGTTTTGGATTCCCGAGGCCTGGGGCTACGAGATTTTCGCACTCCTCAGCGAAATGGCGGTTCATACCAAGCGAATCAAGCTCGGCACCGGCATCATCAACGCGTTCAGCCGCTCTCCCGGTTTGATCGCGATGAGTGCCGCCACGGTCGACGAGATCAGCGAGGGGCGGTTGATTCTAGGTTTGGGCACGAGCGGCAAGCGCGTGATCGAAGGCTTTCACGCGCGCGCCTATCGAAAGCCGCTCACGCAAGTTCGGGATGTGATCCGCGTGACGCGGACGCTCCTCTCCGGCAAGCGGCTGACCGAAGCCGACGCCAAGCTAAACGAGTACCGGCCCTTCAACCTGGCGATGAAGCCTCTTCGCCAGGACGTGCCTATCTACGTCGCCGCATTGAAGCAGAAATCGATCACCTCGATCGGCGAAATGGCGGACGGGTGGATCCCGACTTTCTGGCCCTATAAGGAGCTCGCGAAAGGGCACGCGTGGATCGCTGAGGGCGCGGAGAAATCCGGACGCGATCCAAAGGACATCGTCACCGCGCCGTTCACAACGGTCATTCCGACGGGGGACGCGGGTATCAAGCAGGCGCGGGACATCATCTCGTTCTACATCGGTGGGATGGGCGACTACTATAAGGAGCTACTCACGGGGTTCGGCTTTGGCGAGGAGTGTCAGCGGGTCGAGGACCTGTACAGGAACAAAGAGACTCGTTCCCAGGCGCCCAACGCCGTCACCGACGAGATGATCGAGGCGCTCACCATCGCAGGCGACCCCAATCACTGCATCGAGGAGCTCCACCGGAGGCGCGATTTCGGGATCGACCTCCCGATCCTGAACCTCCCTACGAACCTCCCCTGGGAAATGGTCGAGCTCTTCATTCGCACCATGGCTCCCCGCTAGGCTCCCGCGATTTCTCGGGAATTGTGAGCCTGGATACGATGTAGGACATAAATTCAGAGTGTAATTTTTTGCTCTGGCTCTCTTTTTGGCTATCTTGAGGCCAGAAGGATGAAAAAACTTGGACTGCTGAGCTTGTTCCTCGCCTGCGCTGTCCTGAGCTGCGACACCTTTGATGAAAGCGTGCTCAGAGACGGAACGGCGCGGGTTCCTCCGAAAATCCCTGGCACGAGTTCGCCCAACGACTCGGTCGAAGTGCTCTTCGCGCTGCGGAATATCTTTCTCAAACAAAACGGTGAGCAGGGCCGGAATATCGGCCTCGACCTCGATGGTCGGAACTCCCAATCGGTCGACAACGTCGAGTGCAGGGCGCCCGACGACACCGCGAGTCCTGTCCTAGACGGCACGCGGGGCATCGACAACGCGCTTGGCCTGGAGGTTCTCGGAACGCTGCCCGCCGCGGTCCCGTGCATCGAGGACGACCTGATGTACCACCACGGTCGTGGTGAAGGCACGATCATGATCTTGCTCCGCAAGTGGAACGGCCTCGAGAATGACGACAACGTGGAGGTGACGATCACCCGGTCGTGGGAGGCCACATCCGAAGATCCCGAAGACCTCACCTTCGGTGGGGATACCGGAACCGAGCTGGTCAAGATCGACTGCACACCGGTGCCGCCTGCCACATATTGCCCGGCGGCGAATCCTGTCTGGGACGCCGATCCCGGGACGGACTATTGGTACATCGATCGGAACGACTTCGACGGTGCCGACATCACTGATCCGATTCGGCCACAAGACGGATCCTACGTAACCCGAAATCGTCTTGTCGTTCCCCTGATCGAACGATTCGAGATTCCGCTCGCTGTTGGCGTCGAGGTCGATCCAGAAACCGAAGAACGTGTGTCGAAAGGCAAGCTCGACATCTTGCTCAGCGATGGCTTCCTGTTCGCCGATATGGTCAAGAAGCAATCCGCGGGCACCGACGGCGGGACAAGCGAGGAGTATCACGAGATCACCTTTGGCGCGATCGCAGGGCGTTTCGCGATCGAGGATCTCAAGCTCGCGACGCCGGCCCTTGGGATCTGCAACCCATTCTTTGCAGCTGGTCAAAACGACGCCTTCGATGCTGCCGCCGACGTGATGACCGTTCCCGGAACGGGTGGTCCGGAGGCGGAGTGCAACGCGGTGAGCATTGGCATCTCTTTCACCGGGCTCGAGGGTAGGCTCGCTGGCTTTGCGGAAGTTGGATCCGGATCCGACGCGCTCCCGCTCGACTGCGGTGTAGCGGGCACCGAGGACGATCCAGTCGTCAACACGTGCTGCCCTGGTAGCTTGAATCAGCCCGAGGGATGCGACGACAGCGTATACAGGGACGCACCGAACTTCCCCGTCAAGCCGCCTGACTTCGCCACGATCGAAGCCCCGGAGCCGGACGGCGGGACCGACGGCGGAACAGTAGAGTAACCGCTAGCCGCGCCGTTTGCGGATCGCCTTGGCGAAGCTCTCGAACAACGGCACGGTTTCATCCCAGCTCAGGCAAGCATCGGTGATGCTCTGCCCGTAGTTGAGGTCGCCTCCGTTGTTGTCTTGGCGGCCCTCGGCGAGAAAGCTCTCGACCATCACACCAAAGACCTTGGTGCTGCCGCTCTTGATCTGCTGACAGACTGCTTTGGCAACCGCGGGCTGGCGCTTGGGGTCCTTGCCGCTGTTGCCATGACTGCAGTCGACCATGAGCCTCGGATCGAGCCCGGCCTTCTCCAGTAGACCTGTCGCGTCGACGACCGACTCCTCGTTGTAGTTTGGCTCGCGACCGCCGCGCAAAATGATGTGGCAGTCCCAGTTGCCCTTGGTGGACACGATGGCCGAGAGGCCCTGTTTGGTGACGGACAAGAAGTGGTGCGGGTTCCGCGCCGCGCCGACGGCATCGACCGCGATTTGAATCGTGCCTCGGGTTCCGTTCTTGAAACCGACCGGCATCGAGAGCCCGCTCGCGAGCTCGCGGTGCACCTGGCTCTCGGTGGTGCGGGCGCCGATCGCCGCCCACGACACCAAATCGGCTACGAACTGCGGAGAAATCGGGTCGAGGAACTCCGAGCCCGTCGGAAGGCCCAGCTCGGCCACATCGCGGAGGAGCCCCCTCGCGATGCGAAGGCCATGGTTGATGTCGAAGCTACCGTCGAGATTGGGATCGTTGATCAAGCCCTTCCAACCCACCGTCGTACGTGGCTTCTCGAAATAGGTGCGCATCACCACCAATAGATCGTCGATGTATTGGTCGGCCGCCTTCTTGAGGCGCGCGGCGTAATCCAGGGCGGCGTTGGGATCGTGAATGGAGCAGGGACCAACCACCATGAGCAGCCGATCGTCGCGACCATGCAATACGTCGCCAATCTCCCGGCGCACACGCGCGATCGCATCGATGGTCGCGTCACTGGCGACGATTTCCTCCATGAGGATCGCCGGTGGAATCAGCGGCCGGAGCTCATCGATGCGGACGTCATCGGTGGCGGGTTTGAACATGACTGAGGGCGAGATCTAGCACGGAAGGGGTCGGCCGTCCGGTTTGCGCAGGTCCGCCCGTCGTTGTGCCGGTATCGCTCCGTGCTAGAGGCCGTCCGGCGGCCATGAGCACATTCGTTCGGCTCTTTCCTCTGTGGGTGACCGCCGGCGGCGTGATCGCCTTGGTGTGGCCGCCGGCCTTCACGTGGTTTCTCGATTGGAACCTCGTGACGCCTGGACTCCAGATCATCATGCTCGGGATGGGGCTAACCCTGGAGCTCGAGGACTTCACCCGCGTGCTCAAAGCACCCGCACCGATCCTGTGGGGCGTCGTCCTGCAGTACACCATGATGCCGCTCCTTGGCTGGACGATGGGTGTGGTCTTCGATCTCCCTACGCCGTTTGCGGTCGGGCTGATCCTCGTCTGTTGCTGCCCCGGTGGCACGGCATCGAACGTCATCACCTATCTCGCCAAGGCGGACGTCGCGCTTTCGGTATCGATGACGGCGGTGTCGACGCTGTTGGCTGCGCTGTGCACGCCGCTGCTGACGGCATGGATCGTCGGCAATCGCGTCGATGTCGACGCCTGGGGATTGTTCGTGAGTACGGTAAAGGTCGTGCTGTTACCGATCGCGCTCGGTCTCGCCATGCATCGCTTCACGCCCAAGCTCACGGAGCGTGTGTTGCCTTTCGCCCCTGGCGCCGCGGTCGTGATGATCGTTCTGATCGTTGCGGCGATTCTCGGGGCGCGTCGTGAGGCGGTGCTCGGTTCCGGTCTCTCCCTGGTAGCCGCAGTGTTCTCGGCGCACTTCGTCGGTTTCTTGCTCGGTTTCTTGCTTGGTGGAATGGCCGGCGGCTTTGGCAAGGTCGCGCGAACGACATCGATCGAGGTGGGCATGCAGAACTCGGGCCTTGGTGCGGTGCTTGCCGAGGGGAACTTCGCAAACCCGCTCACCGCGATTCCAAGTGCGATCTCGGCGATCTTTCACTGCATCCTCGGCAGCATTCTCGCTGCCTACTGGTCGCGCCGCCCGACGTTCGCGACACCGAAGAGTAGTTAGTCTGCGGAGCTGACCCGTCTTCGGGCCTTTTTCTTTTCGCTTTGGCGACGCTTCTCGTCGAGGCGGCGTCTCTTGGAGGCAGCGGTCGGTTTGGTGGGACGACGCTTCTTTGGAGGCACGAGTGATTTGGCAATCAGCTCCCGCAGCCTTTCTCGTGCGAGACGGAGATTCTGACGTTGTGTTCTTTCGCGCTGAGAGGTGATCACCACTCGACCCTCTGAATCGAGTCGGTTCTTTGCAAGGCGCCTCAACCGGGTTTTTTGCGTGCGCGTCAGTGCCTCGGTCCCCCGAAGGTCGAAACGAAGCGTGACCTTGGTGGCGACTTTGTTTACGTTTTGGCCCCCCGGGCCGGAAGCTCGACTCGCCGACCACTCGAGGTCAGACGCTGGGATAGTGACTCCCCGTGCGACGCGAAGACCCATCAGACCGGACTATACGTCGAACGACTCGCCGCAGCCGCAGTCTTTCTTGGCGTTGGGATTCTTCCACTGAAAGCCGTAGCTCATCAGCTCCTGGCGCCAGTCCAACGTGGCGCCCTTGAGGAACTCGATGCTGCGATCGTCGACGACGACCTTGAGCCCGTCGAACTCGAACACCAAATCCCGATTGGGGCGGATCTTCTTCGCGAAGTCATAGACGTAGTAGTAGCCCGAGCAACCCCCGCCCTTGACCCCGACACGGAGTCCCTCCACGGGCTCTTCCGACGCAGCGACCTTGCTTTTGGCCGCTTCGACGGCTTTGGGAGTCAGGGTGATCGAGAGCTCTTGTGACATGCTTCTTTCATGTATAAGGCCGCGAGCCGCTGACCGCTAGCTGATGAAGCCTACCGCTCCGTTTGGCGGAGGGTTACGCGGTTGCCGGTGACAGGATCTGTAAGCGGTGCTTCGGTGCGGTCGCGTGTGACCAGCACGGCGGTAAGGATGACCGCCGCGACGGTGACCGCCGCAGCGCTTGCCATCCAGCGGGTTCGTTTCTTTCTACGTTGCTCCGCCGCGCGATCGGCCATCGGCACGACCACCAGATGTGCATCTACCGAGCCGCCTCGCTCGACGTCGATGGTTTGGCGACTGCTGCTCCCGTCACCCAGTGCGATCACGACGTGCTCGCCCCCATCTACCGAGCCGGTGAACACCTCGTTCTCGCCTACTTCGCCCACTCGGCGCCCGTCGATCTCGAGTGTGGCACTCGGAACGCCGGTGACTCGAATGTGCACCGTTGCCAGGTCAGCGCGCGCCTTTGCGACTTGCTCTTCCACGCGCGAACGTTGGTCGGATTCGAGGTCCTCGCGAAGCAATCCTTGAAAGGTCGCGATCGCCTCGGTGCTCTTACCGGTGAGTCTCAGCGCGACTCCCAAGTTGTAGCGCGTCGCGACGGTCGGGTAGAGTACCAATGACTGCCGCAGCAGGTCCAAGCCGACGGCAGCGCGGCCCTCCCTCAAGTGGACCATTCCCTCATCGAAGAGTGCGCGCGCTTCGATGACCGCGGGATCTTCTGTGGCGTCTTGCGCGATCGATAGACCAGGCACCAAGAACGGGACCCACGCGATTACCAGGGCGATCGCCAATGTTCTTGCGAGCCGCATCTATTCTCCCCACCCCATGTACTCGTCGGTCGATCTACGTGGAGGTTCGGTTGGTCCTGTCGAGGTGCGTTTGTCGCGGCGTGGCCTGCGGGACTTGGGCTTCGCGGTCGGTCCTGGCTCCGCATCCGCCGTTGTGGCCGCCGGCCCGGCAGGTTCGGGGGGCTTCGCGCTTGCGGCGGGTACCTGCTCCGTGCTCGACGGATTCAGCACCAGCATCGGCGTGGGCTCGACCTCCTGGGGGGTAGCGTTGGGCACCGTCGCCTCGATGTTTTGGCGCGTAAGCCACACCAACCACGCGGCAGCCAGCGCCATCGCAACGAGCGCGATCGACATGACGGGCCGCGCCCGCCGTGCCGGAGGTGCGCTGGACAACCTTCCCAAGACGAACGATTCGGTGAGCTCGTCGATCTCGGCCTGTTGCTGGGCGCGCCTTCCTTCGAAGCGCGAGACGACGTACGGACCGAGTGCGATCGGCTCCTCGGACAAGACCAAATCCGCCAAGATCGCGTCGAGCCGGTGGACCACTTCCGCAGCCGTCGCGGGCCGTTCGTTGGGGTCTTTCACCAGCAGGTCGTACAGGAGCTCGACCAAGGAGGGATGCACGTCACTCCGAATCTCATCGATGTCCGGAGGAGAATCGTCGAGGATGCGCTTTGCGACCTCACGTTGGTCCTCGCCCTCATAAAGGCGCCTCGCTGACAGTGTTTCGTACAGCATCACCCCGAGCGAGAAGAGGTCGGATCGTCGCGACGGCTTCTCGAACTGCAATTGCTCCGGAGCCATGTAGCCGAACTTGCCTTTGAGGATGCCGGTTGCGGTTTCGCTGACTCCGCCTGCGGCTTTGGCAATTCCGAAGTCGGTAAGCCGCGCCACGCCGTCATAGCCGATGAGGACGTTCTGCGGTGAAACATCGCGATGCACGAGATGGAGAGGATTTCCATCGTGGTCACAAAGCTCGTGGGCCGCATGCAGGCCCTCGGCCGCCTGTTTGATGAGGCGGACGCACAGCTGCACGGGTATCAGTTCGTTCTGATCGCGCGAATAGCCGATCAGCTCGGCCAGCGAGACTCCTTGGACGTAGTCCATCACGAGGTACGGGCCGTCTTCGTCTTCGCCTACATCGACCACGCTCACCACGTTGGGGTGGTGGAGTAGACCCGCGATGCGCGCCTCCTCGAGAAACATCGAACGGACTCGTGCGTCATCCCGGTACGCCGACCGCAATCGCTTGATCGCATACACTCGGCGAAACGCGCCCTCTTGACGCACCGCAAGCGCGACGCTGCCCATGCCGCCGCTGGCGATGTGTCGGATGGACTCGTACTTGCGTCCGCCGTTTTGCACTATTCCGATGCCTCCACGGTAGCAGCCATCCCCACGGTGAACGTATCGTCGCTGCGGGGAGTGACGAACGGCACGAGCGAGTCACGATCGGATTCGCCATCCCGTGTGTTGATGCGGACCCGCCCGGCGCCGCCTCCTCCGCCGCCTCCAACGGGGGCCGACTGACCCGAGAAGCCTCGGCCGTCGTGGCCGCTTCCGTCGCCGCCCGCGCCTTCGAGGCCCGCAAATGGGGCTCCCGGCGCGGGAACCAGTCGTGGGTCTCCGAAGCTACCGTCTCCGGTACCGCCTCCGCCGCCGCCGCCCGGAGCGCCGACGCGGGCATTCAAATCGGCTTGTCCGTCGAAGCGCACCTCGCCGGCCTCGAGCAGGACCGCACCTCCGGCGCCGGCGCCCGATGCTTGGCCACTGAAGTTGCTCGACGTCCCGTGACCGCCTCCCGCGGTGATCAGTCCGTCCACGCCAATCGTAATGTGGCCATTGGTGCTGATTTGAATCGCCCCGCCGCCATGTCCGCCCGCTCCGCCAAATCCAGGCCACCCCTCACCGCCGCCGGAGCCACCGACGAGCACAGTCAGTCTCCGTCTCCCGTAGGTCGTGCCGAAGTTACCGCCGGGTAGTGACGCACATACAGGCGCGTTTGCGCCGTCGCCCCCGAAGCCACCAAACGCGCCGTAGGAGCCTCCGGCGCCGCCGCTAAACAAAGTCGTAACGAACGTGCCGCCCGGACAGGGAGCCCGTGCACCTGGCCCCCCACCGCCCAACCCGCAACCCTCGGCTTTGTCGTCGCTGCATCCGAACTCCGACCCGCCCCCAACGAAACCTCCAGGGCCCGGCCTTTCGGTCGTGGCTGCGACGGATACCTCCCCGAAGACGGAGACCCTGCGATCGACGAGCAAAGCAAAGGCGGCCGAGATCTCGCCAAGAGACGAGGAGCCCTGCGCTCGCAGCGCGCCTAAAGGCCCGATGGTCAATGAGTCGATCGTGAAGAAACCGGTCGCGATGTCGATCGTGACGATCGGTCCGAGCCCGACTCCGACTCCTTCTTCGACAGTCTTCTGAAAACCGATGCCGGCAAGCTCGGCGTAGACGAGCGGATCTGCGTTCGCTGGCCGTATCTCAGCGACCTCCTCCTGGCTCTCCCTGGACACCACGAAGACGCGCCCTGTGTCCGGATCAAACACCGTCTCGGTCGTTGCGTCATCGATGTCGATCGCGGCGAGCCCACTATCCCATTCGAATCCCGGTGGCGCGTTTGTCGGCTTCAACTTGACGCAGGCAGGTAGAGGCGCCTCTGCGTCACATCCAAATCCACAGTCCCGATCGATCGCGTAGTATCCGGCGCTCTCGCAACCGAGCACCGTGCTTCCAACGCATGCATCCTCCCCGCATGCGCTTCCGCATGGGGCCGGAGCGGTGGGTCGCAGCTCGTCCTCCAGTGAACCCTGCGGTTCGCCGGGGTCCACGCAATACTCCACGCACTCGCCTTCGTAGCAACGAAATCCGTCGGGGCACCGTGCAAGGGTGCACGCCGAGTCAAACTCGATGTGGGTCTCACGAAGCTCGTTTTGCACGTACCCGCTCGATACGGTTTGGGCGCCGAGCGATTCGGACGTCTCGCATTCTCCCGCGAATAATTGCGCTTCGAGTCGATAGGTTCGGCTGGCATCATTTCCCTCGGGAGACAGTGGAAGTCGGACGGGCAGCTCACCATCGACGCCGAGCTCGACTCTCACCGGTGCGAGCTCCTCGTTTCGTCCTTCCGTCGTATCGAAGACTTGGATCAACAGGCAGCTGGCTTGTGCGGCGAGCGCATCGTCTGCGCCGTAGACCACCACCACCTGCGACAGCGGGTCCTTCCCGCACGACAGCAGCCACACGCCAGCTATCAAAGCCAGCGTGGGGGGACCCAAGCGACGCTTCCTCGTATTCCGCACCAACCTTCATTAAGGTTAACAGGAAATGTCGTCGGGCTCGAACTTGGGGGAGGCTGCCTGGGATGCATACAAGGCCGGAATTCGAGGTGAATTCACGAAGGCCGACGCGTGGTTCTCCCACCTCGGCGAGAACGAAACCGCCGAAGGTCAGGCCTGGGCGACGGCCCTGCGTGCGCAGCGTTGGCATGCCGAGCCTGAGGCTGGTGAGCTTCCCGCCGAAGAGGTGCTCGGACGGTTCGTCGCCCATGGCGCCGATGTTCGACTTGCGGCCGCCATCGCTTGCTTGGAGGCGTCACGCGCCTCCGTTCTGCAACGGGATCTGGTCGCGCTTCGCGGGTGGAAGGCCCTCATCGACGACCTCGACATCGCGGACGAGCCGCGCATTGCGGTCGGGCGACAAATCGTATCCGCCTGGCTGTCTCTCGCGGAGGGAGAGCCGGAGGCGGGCTCCGAGGCCGCTGCATCAGCAGCAAGTCACGCGTCGCAAGAACAGCTCGCGTCCTACGTGATCGAGGCCACGGCCATCGGTGCCCTGTGCGCTGCCGAGCAGGGCGACTTGGAAACGGCGACCGCCTTCGCGCGAAGGGGCTCGCGCATGGCACGAACCGAGGACCTGCCTCAGTGGCAGTACCTCGCCAATCTCGCCCTCGCACGTGTGCGGCGTTTGAGCGGCACCCCGCATCTCTCCGCACGCATCGTCGGCGCCCTGGCGCGGGTGGTACCTTCTAGCTGGTACCGGTGGGTGGCTTGGGAAGCGTTGCTTGCAGGCGCGTTGCCGGTAGCGGCCGCCTTGGAGTTGGATGACCAGTGCGATCCGCGGGGCGAGGCCCGAACGCTCGGCGAGCTACTGCAAGCGGCGGCGACGGGTCAACCGGAGCGATTTGCTAGCGCCATGACGATGCTCGAACAGCTCGATATACGGTGGAGCAGTCAGCGTGCGGAGGTTCGGGATGCACTGTGTGCGCTCGACGCGCGGGCCGATTTCGAACAGGCAAGCGATGCCGTTCGCGGGTGGTGTGCGGGCCTGACAGCCGAACCTCCGGGTTCGATCAAGGGCCTGTGCACCGACACAGACGAGCAAAGGGATGCCCCGTCCCACGCGGCGTACGTGCTCGCCGAGCCGCTCGATGGGGTTGACGGCTGCCGCGGACGGCGCATCGCAGGACTCGGAGCCCCCGTGGTGCGCGCGGACGTCACCGTCTCGAAGACCGAGGGAAGATCGGAACGCACGCCTGCGACACTGTCGGTGTTTGCGCTTTCAGGTACGGACGGCGTGTCGCGCGACGAGCTCTTTCGTGCGGTGTACGGATTCGGGTACCGTCACGTGGCACATCGCGGTTTGCTCAAGACGCTGCTTCATCGAGTGAGGCGCGCCATCGGCGATGCAGGTACGGTCCTGGACTCCGATGACGATCGGTTTCGGTTGCTACTGACACGGTCGCTCTTGGTGCCCGATCCGAGATCCGGCCGCTCGCTCGAAGACCGCGTGCTCCGACTCCTCTCGCGGGGCGGGGGTGAGAGCGCAAAGGAGGCGGCGCAGCAACTCGGGGTGTCCCTGCGGACGGCCCAGCTCGCGCTCAAGGCGCTCGTCGAAGATGGCGCGCTCTCCACGCGCAGGGTGGGGCGGAGCACCGAGTACCAGGTCGAGGACACGACGTTTTCCGAGCCAACGCGCTGGTAGTCGCCAGCACGCAAATGCGGTAACCACACAGACCGGCCTTTAGTGTCACCTTGAGTGTGCGGGTTCCACTCCCTACCGCCTCTGGAATGACCCAGGTTCGATTCTCAGCACCTAATCAGCACCTTTGGGCCTTTCACCACTTCGAACCTGGGCCATTCGAGCGGCGGTAGCGGGAATTCAGCGGGCCCGCGGGCCACCGGAGGGGGTTTCGACCTGCCGATTGGCGTTTAACCCTTGAATTGACTACCTCTCTGGGTAATCCAATCAAGCTAGGTTGGTCCCCTACCGCTATGAGTGAGAACCCGATCCCCGGAGAGCGCGGACTGTCCGCCGCCGTCGATAAGCTCCCTACTGTAAATTGCCACAACGAGTGGGATCCGCTCGAGGAGATCATCGTGGGCACCCTCGATGGCGCGGTCAACCTGCCATGGGAAATCGCGCTTCACGCGGTCACCCCAGCCGAGGACGTCGACCGTGCTCGCTCCTTCGCCCTTCAGCACGGCGGTCAGCCGATCACGCCGTTCACGAGCGCGCCGGCTCAGAAAGAGCTCGATGAGTTCGTGAACAT
>CAJIBX010000081.1_pt1 | contig 12217 bp, 8 predicted proteins | sample 9199471 | NCBI WGS metagenome assembly CAJIBX01 (sample SAMEA7708317, study PRJEB35096) | sediment metagenome | biome: marine neritic benthic zone biome [ENVO:01000025]; feature: sediment [ENVO:00002007]; material: shallow marine sediment [ENVO:03000034] sea grass bed [ENVO_01000059] ...
CATCTCGGTCAGCAGTCCCAGGTCATGCTCGGCTTCGCGCCACAGCGGTGTGACGAGCCGCCGCGCATCGAAGACATTGCGCTTCCCACGCCCGCGATCGACCCACCGAGCCCATTGTCGCGGTTTTGCACGACCGACCCCGAGGCCCGCATTCGCCACACGTACGGCAAGAGCTACCGGGACGTGATCCGCGGTTTCCGCGGTGACTTCTCGGCCGCGCCGGACTTCGTAGCGCGGCCCACGACCGAAGACGAGATTCACGCGGTGCTCGATTGGGCCAGCGACGTCAATGTGGCAGTGATCCCGTTTGGGGGTGGGACCAGCGTTGTGGGCGGCGTGGAGGCTCAAAAGGAGAGCATCCATCGGGCGACCGTCAGTCTCGATCTCGGAGCTCTGAACCGTGTGCTCGAGATCGAGCCCACTTCGCTCTCGGCACGGATCCAAGCGGGCGCAACGGGTCCCCAGCTCGAAGCGCAGCTGGCGGAGCGAGGCCTCACGCTGCGCCACTTCCCGCAGTCGTTCGAGTTCTCGACGCTCGGCGGCTGGATCGCCACTCGGGCCGGGGGCCACTTCGCCACCCTCTACACGCACATCGACGACCTCGTGCAATCCGCCCGAATGATCACGCCGCGTGGTGTGTGGGAGTCGCAACGCCTTCCGGGGTCGGGCGCGGGACCCAGCCCCGATCGCATGGTGATCGGATCCGAGGGCATCCTCGGCGTCATCACCGAAGCATGGATGCGCGTGCGACCGCGGCCGACCTTCCGCGCCACGGCCACCACGCACTTCGGGGACTTCGAGAGCGCGGTCCAGGCGGTTCGAGCGCTCTCGCAGTCCGGTCTATACCCAACCAATTGCCGCCTCCTCGACAAGCGAGAGGCTGCCTTGAACTTCGTGACCACCGACGGTAGCCACGTCTTGATCGTTGCGTTCGAGTCGGCCGACCACCCGCTCGAACCCTGGATGACCCGCGCCCTCGAGCTCGTCGCCGACCACGGAGGCGTCTGTCCGAGCGGACCTGTCTACAAGGAAGGAACCTCGCGGAGCGGGGATGCGGGCGGGTCGGGCCTGTGGAAGAACGCCTTCGTCGAGGCACCCTACATGCTCAACATCATGGCCAGCCTCGGCATGGTCGTCGATACGTTCGAGACCGCGTGCACCTGGGACCGGTTCGAGGCGTTGCATGGCGCGGTGATCCGAAATGTCCGCGCGGCGATGAAAGAGCTGTGCGGCGCAGGGTTCATCTCCTGTCGCTTCACACACGTCTACCCAGACGGACCGGCGCCCTATTTCACTTTCATCGCTCCCGGTCGCCAGGGCGCCGAGGTCGACCAATGGCTTGCCATCAAGAAGGTCGCTTCCGACACGTTGATCGAGCACGGCGCTACGATCACGCATCATCACGCCGTCGGAAAGCTCCACCGCCCCTGGTACGAGCGCCAGCGTCCGCCTCTTTTCGCTGACGCGCTTCGCGCCGCCAAGGAAACGCTCGACCCCGATGGTATTCTCAATCCAGGCGTATTGATCTCGTCGTCATTTGCGACGAGCGGTGTGCGTCATTTGCCCTAGGGCCCGGGAGTGAGCATCCTGACGCGGGCCCGGGCGCGTCTCCGCGCGGGAATCCTCGAGAGCGCCCAGTAGCGACGTCCTCGCAACCACCGCGTCACCCGACGAAGTGCGATAGACAGTCGGAATCGCCATCGAGCACGCCGCACTGCGAGCGGTATCACCTTACCGTTTCGCCAACTTACATCTGTACCGGTGAGTGACGGCTCTGCCTCGAAGTCGGCCTCATGAGCGAGCGCCGGCGGGTTCGTCAGGAGCTGACTCGGAAGCGCGCTTGCATGGAGGAGATCCCGTGGAAGATCGGTGACCTCGATTAGATCGTCGAGATCTAGGTCCATGGTCGATTCCTCGAAGAACGATGGATCGGGTTTGATCATGGGCACAACCAGAGCGCGGGCGTGCGGGGACACACCTCTCTCATTGACTTACCGTACCGATGAGCGCCCTGGTGTAATCAAATGTAAACCGGCCGTAATCATGGAGGAAATCCCAACCTGGCCCCGGCGGACAAGCAAATCAGCGGGCGACGGACAAATGCCGCGTACCGGGCTGAATCCGTGTGAGCCGCATGCGCCAGTCCACCCCGATGAGCTCTCCGTTTTCCATTGGAGTCCAGATGTTCTCACCCTCCATCTGCTCGCTCGTGAAGAGCAGGTGATTCACGAAGCCTGTCTGGGTCGGCGCTTCGCATTCCGGGGAGAGACTCGGGCAGGTGTCGCGGTCCGCACAGCGAGTCTTGTACGTAGACCACAAGAGCTCGCGTCCGCCTTGCGTGGCGACCATCGTCGTCCCGTCGGTCACGATGATCGTCAGAATCGCTTTCTTTTCGGATTCCGGATCATCGCAAATCGAACGGACATCTCGAACCGTTTGGCCAAGGGCCTGTGCGGTGTCCTCGACCCCGAGTGGGTTCGATAGGGGGCCGTAGTGCGAGAGGTGGGTGAGAAAAAGGTGGAAGATCACCTCGCTATCGGTGTCACCAAGGACATAGCGACGAAGGCGCGGAGCGATGCGCTGAAGCAGCGCCTCCCGGTGGTCCTCGAAGTTTTGGACCTCGCCGTTGTGCGCCATCGTCCATTTGCCGTACTGAAACGGATGGCAATTGAGCACCGACAGGCCGCCCACCGTTGCCTTTCGTACGTGAGCGAGCACCGTTTCCGATGCGACGACGCCGCTCACACGCTGAAATATGTGGCAGTCGATCGCCGTGGTCGGGCTTCGAGCGATGTGCGGTGCACCATCGACGTAGTACGCGACGCCCCAGCCGTCCGGGTGCGCGTTGCTCTGCGTACCGAGCGCGTTGTCCGCCGCCACCAGCGATCGATGGACCTGGCTTTGGATGACGCTGCGAAAGCCGAATAGTCGACACATGGTAGCTTCATTGTGCCACGAACGAGGCTAGGGCGCCGCCTGGACGTGTTGGGCTATACTCCGGCGCCCGTGAGCTCCAAGCCAACATTTCGAAGGCTTTTTGTGGCGAATCGCGGCGAGGTCGCCGCCCGCATTGGCCGCACCTGCGTGAAGATGGGCATCGAGCCCGTGTTTGGCGTGTCGGAGGCAGATGTCGATGCGCCGTATACCCGCGATCACGACGCGGTCGTGCTCGGCCCATCTCGGTCCGGCGAGAGTTACCTGAATCGCGAGCGCGTGGTGCAAGCGGCGGTGCAGTCGAGGTGTAGCGCGCTTCATCCGGGTTGGGGCTTCCTCGCCGAGGATGCATTGTTCGCTTCTCTGTGTGAGGCACACGGGGTTACGTTCATCGGTCCACCGGCGCACGTCATGGAGATCCTCGGCAAGAAGACGCCTGCCAAGCGCACGATGGCCGACGCCGGGCTCAAGCTCGTGCCGGGCAGCGACGGCCTGGTCGAAAGCGTCCTCGAAGCCGAAGCGATCGCGAAGCGGGTGGGCTATCCCGTGCTGCTCAAAGCGGAGAGTGGCGGGGGAGGGCGTGGCATGCGGATCGCCAGGTCGAAGAAGGAAATCAAGGGGGCCTTCGAGGAAGCATCTGCGGAGGCACGCGTCGCGTTCGGCAGCGGCGCCCTCTACTTGGAAAAGCTGATCCAAGGCGGGCGTCACATCGAAATTCAGCTTCTTGGCGACCGTTATGGCCAAGTTGTCCATCTCGGCGAGCGCGATTGCTCGATCCAGCGCAATCATCAGAAGTTGATCGAGGAGTCCCCGGCACCCACCCTCGACCCGGCGGAACGAGACGCGTCTGCTCACGCAGCGGTTCGCGCAGCGCAGGCGATCGGCTATGTGGGGGCGGGCACGATGGAGTTCCTCATGGACGAGGGAGGCGATCTTCGTTTCCTCGAGATGAATACGCGTCTCCAGGTAGAGCACCCTGTCACCGAGCTGCGCACAGGCATCGACTTGGTCGAAGCTCAGATCCGAATCGCGGCGGGCGAGCCGCTATGGTTCTCGCAGCGGGATGTGAAGCTCGAAGGGCATGCGATCGAGTGCCGCATCAACGCCGAGGATCCGAGTCGCGATTTCGCGCCGAGCCCAGGGAGGATCGAGCGCTGGCATGTCGATGGCGACGGAGTCGGCATCCGGGTCGATACGCACGTCGAGACGGGCTACGAAGTGCCTCCATTCTACGATAGCCTCCTGTGCAAAGTGATTGCTCATGGCGATACTCGGAAAGCGGCATGCGATCGATTGGTGTCTGCACTCGACACGCTACGCTGCGATGGTGTAACGACGACCGTCCCGATGCACTTGTCGGTGTTGAAGTCCAAGGCATTTCGTAGGAACGACTACGATGTGAGCGTCATTCCTGGGTGGAGCCCCTGATGGCGCACGTTCCTTTGGTTTCGGTCGGAAGCAGCCGGCGCGATAGCTTGGACGATGCGACCTTCGAACATCAACGCGCCGCCCACGCTCCTCTCGAGGCGCGGCTCGCCGAACGTCGTGACGAAGTGCATGCCGGCTGGGGCAAGAAGTACATCGATCGCGTTCACGAAAAGGGCAAGCTCACGACGCGCGAGCGCATCGAGCTCCTAAAGGACCCGGGCAGCGAGCTGTTCGAGGTAGGGACGTTCGTCAACTTCGGTGTCGAGTTCGGAAAGCTCCGCTCGCCGGCCGCCGGCGTCGTGACGGCCTTCGTTCGCATTCACGATCGCTGGTGTGTCGTCATTGCAAATGACAATACGGTCGCTTCAGGAGCGTGGTGGCCGAAGACACCCGAGAAGATCGAACGCGCTCAGGAGATGGCACGGCGCCTTCGCATTCCGGCGCTCTATCTCGTCGACTGCAGCGGCCTCTACCTTCCCGAGCAGACCAAGAGCTTTGCGGGCGCAACCGGTGCTGGTCACATCTTCAAGATGAACAGCCTGCTGTCAGCGCAGGGCGTGCCGCAGGTCGCTGGCGTGTTTGGCGATTGCATCGCGGGTGGCGGCTACATGCCAATCATCAGTGACCGCGTATACATGACCGAGCAGGCCTACATGGTGATCGCGGGCGCGGGCATCATCAAAGGCGCAAAGAGCCAGAAGATGACGTCCCTCGACATCGGCGGCCCTGAGGTGCACGTGCATCAGTCGGGCTGCGCAGATGTCCGTGTCCCGGACGATGAAACACTCATCAGGTGTATGCGCGAGGAAGTGGAACGCTTGCCGTCGTCTGGGGCGGACTTCTATCGGGGCGGAGCTTCCGACATGGAGCCTGCCCATCCCTGTGCCGACCTTTCGGGTCTGATTCCCGTCGACCATCGTCAGACGTACGACGCGATGGAGGTGGTCGCGCGTCTGTGCGATCAGAGTCTGTTCTGGGAGGTATTGCCGGACGTAGGCCGGGAGATGATCTGCGGCGTCGGTCGCATCGGAGGACTGCACGCAGGCTTGGTGATCAACCGGCAGGGCCTCATCGACGACACCGAGCATCCCGGCGAGCAACACCTGGGCGGCATCCTCTATCGCCAGGGCATTGCGAAGATCGCCATGTTCAGTCGCGCCTGCAACAGCGACGGTATTCCGTTGATCTGGCTTCAAGATATCGGGGGCTTCGACATCGGTGCCGAGGCTGAACGCCACGGCCTGCTCGCCTACGGGTCGAGCCTCATCTACACCAACAGCACGAACGAGACCCCCATGTTCACGGTGCTGCTGCGAAAGTCGTCGGGGGCCGGCTACTACGCGATGGCAGGGATGCCGTACGACCCGATCGTCCAGCTCTCGACGCCCATCGCACGTCTCAGCGTGATGGAGGGCAAGACGGCCGCTCTCGCAGCGTTCAACAGCCGACTCGACGACAACTTCGAGATTGCAACGGACGATCCCAAGGAGCGGAAGGAGATCGAGCGTGGCATCAAAGAAGTCGAGGCCCGCATCGAGGCAGAGATGGATCCATACGTCTCCGCGCACCAGATGGATACCGACGAGATCGTGCGGCTCGACGAGCTCCGACCTTGGCTCCGCACACTCGTAGAGATGAGCTACCAATCCTCGGGCGTCCGCCGGATCAAGAACTCGCGCATCTGGAGCTTGCACGATCTCGAGGTCGTGACCGGGGGCGGCCGCCCGTGAAGGTGTTGCCGGCGCGGGTCGCGCGGCTCGAAGGTGATGAGGTCGCGCTGTGCGCACCCGGCGTGGGCTACTTCGTTTCGGGTCTGGCCGTGGGCGACGAGGTGATGGCGGGTCAGCGGATGGGCGTTCTCGTGGTGCTCGGCGTACGGCATCCGGTCGAGGTGCCCGAAGGCGTCGAAGGCGTAGTGGGTGAACGCGTGACGCAGTCCGCTGTCGACTACGCTACGCGGCTTGCCGTAGTTTCGGCGCGCAACGCACAGGCCGCCGCAGGCCCAGCGCGCGTCCGGTCCGATGCGGCGAGGGGTACGCTCGCGTTTGTGGCACCGATGAGTGGCCGCTTCTACCGGCGGCCGGCCCCTGACCAACCGTGCTTCGTCGACGAAGGTGATGAGATCCAAACGGGCACCGTGATTGGGCTTCTCGAGGTGATGAAGACGTTCAACCGACTCGAGTACGGCGGCGCAGGGCTACCTGACCCAGCCCGGATCCTTCGCGTCGTACCCGAAGACGGCGCCGACTTGAATGGAGGCGATCCGATTCTCGAACTCGAGTCGATTGGCTGAGCTATGCTCCAACCGATGCCTCCGCGTCTTGGCGATCGCTCGCTCTTTCCCGACCTTCAGGCGAAGGCGTACCTGGCGCACGCCTCGATCTCGCCGCTGAGCCGGCCGGTCATCGATGCGATGCGTGAGGCCGAGGACGACTATGCAGCGCATGGCGTGGGGGCCTTCGGTCGTTGCGCACGACGCTTGACCGCGCTGCGAGAAGGGATCGCGCGACTGATCGGGGCCGATGCTTCGGAGGTCGGGCTCGTTCCGAATACGACCTCGGGCGTGATCGACATCGCCTTTGGCCTCCCATGGAAGAAAAGCGATCGCGTCATCCTTTTCGAGGAGGAGTTCCCCGCCAACGTGCTCCCCTGGCAGCACGCAGCCCGTGCATTTGGCCTGGAGCAGGCTTGGGTGCCGCTCGAGCCGTTCCTTCGTTCGAGCGATGAAGGTCTCGCGGTGCTCGAGGCCGAGCTTGCACGCGGCGCACGGCTCGTTGCGGTGAGCGCGGTGCAGTTCAAGAGCGGTCATCGAATGCCTGTCGAGCGCATGGCCGAGTTGGCGCACACACATGGAGCCGAGCTCTTCGTCGATGCGATCCAAGCGGTGGGCGAGACGCCGATCGATGTGTCGACCGGCATCGATTATTTGAGCTGTGGAAGTCACAAGGGGCTCATGGGACCTGAAGGGGGAGGCTTCATTTACATCGATCACGCTCGTGCCGCCGCTCTCGACCCACGTCTTGCGGGTTGGACCAGCGTCGAGCATCCCGAGGACTTTCTCATCGGGGACGAACCGTGCATGCGATATGACAAGCCCATCCGAGAGGGCGCGAGGGCGTTCGAGGTGGGCACCCAGAACATGGTGGGCTTTTGTGGTCTCGGCGCATCGGTCGAGCTGTTGAACCAGCTTCCGGTCGCGGCGATCCATGAACACGTCAATGCCTATCTCGACGTGCTCGAAGCCGGTTTGGTCGAACGCGGCTTTGAGAGCCATCGCTCGGCCGAAGCCGACGGGCGTTCGACCCTGCTCAGCGTTCAGCCGCCACCTAGCATTCGGCTATCGAAGTTGGCCGGGGCGCTGAGAGACGCCGGGGTCATTTGCAACACCCCTGACGGCCTGCTGCGTTTTTCGCCTCACTGGCCAAACCACGTCGACGAAGTGCCACCGGTGCTGGAGGCGATCGATGCAGCTCTCCGATAGGCGCTTCGCGGTGTTCAACACCGTGATCTCCACCGCGGCTATCGCCTTTCTGGGCTGGCTGCTCGTGCTTCGGCAGGGCGGAGGCGTTCATGCCGATCTGAGCTTCATGCCGGCGGTGAATGCCTGCCTCAATGCCACTGCCGCTACGCTTCTCGTTGCTGGCTTCGTCGCGATCAAGCGACGCAATCGCGATCTGCACAAGCTCTTGATGGTATCGGCCTTCGTGGCATCGGCCGTTTTTCTGGTCGGCTACGTGATCTACCACTACGCACACGGCGACACGCCGTACCAAGGACAGGGCCCGATACGCACCGTCTACTTCACGATTCTCATCTCGCATATCATCTTGTCGATGGCGGTGTTGCCGCTCGCGCTCACGGCGTTCTACCTCGCATGGCGCGAGCGGTTCGAGGCGCACAAGAAGGTGACGCGATGGGCATTGCCGATTTGGCTCTACGTCTCGGTCACCGGCGTCGTGATCTTCTTCATGTTGCGGTGAGCGTCGCCTTGGCGCGGCGGAAGGCGAGGACGCCTTCGGTGATCATCCACAACAGGAGGGCGAGCATGAGGATGGCGAGGGCGGCGAGGGGCGCGTTTCCTTGGGCGAGGAACTCCTGAAGCTTCACCAGAAGCGCGAGGCCAGCGACGCTCATCACGAGGAACATCGGAATCACCAAAGGCAGCACTGGGCGCTTTCGCTGCCAAAAGTAGAGGGACAGCATCATGAGCGTCAGCGCGGCGAGCAGCTGGTTGCTCGCGCCGAAGATCGGCCACAGCACCCAGCCAACCGCTTTGGCCTCGCCGGTCGCGGGATCTGGCGTCTCCGCAAGGGCGAGGAACATCGCAGGAATCACCGCGATCGCGGTAGCGACGTACGGGTTCTGAAGGGTCTTGATCCGAAGCGCTGTGCCGAGCTCAGCAAAAATGAAGCGTTCGATGCGGGTCGCGGTGTCGAGGGTCGTCGCAGCGAAAGCGATCACCAAGACCGCCATCAGCGTGCGAGCGAGCTCCGGTGAGAGACCGACGGCTTCGAGAAATGCGCCGCCCCCGAGCACGAACGCGGACGCCTTGTTCGCGCCGGCGTGGGCCCAGGTGTCGTAGTACACAGCCCAGCTCAAGTCGGCGACGGGGCCTTGGCCGGGAAGGGCGCACGCGCCGACCAAGCCGATCCCCGCTACGGCGGCCATGGTCGCCGCGAGCGCGAGTGAGCCCTCCCCGAGCATCCCCCCGTACCCGATCAGCCGCGCATCGCTCAGCCGGTCGATCTGCTTCGACGTGGTGCCCGACGAGACGAGTCCGTGAAAACCACTGATCGCCCCGCATGCGATGGTGACGAACAGAATGGGAAAGATCGGCGGTGCACCGGCGGCTTCGGCGCGAAACGCTGGAGCATCGAACTCGGGGCGAGCGATGAATACGCCAAGGAAGAGCAGTCCCAGCCCGACGAACAACTGGTGACTGTTGATGTAGTCGCGTGGCTGGAGGAGCAGCCAAACGGGCAGGAGCGATGCGATCGCCGAGTACACCAACAAAAAGAAGATCCAACCCGTCGTCACACGATGCTCGTCGTACCCCATCGCGACGAAGTCGATGGGGGCCTTGGTGCCGACCCATACGAAGAAATAGAGAATCGCAAGCGCGATCAACGACGGCACCAGAGCGCCCACACCCCGCTTGTAGATCAACCAACCGATCGCGATGGCTACGACGATCTGAATGTTGATCGGGATCACGCTCGTGGGCTGGGAGACGAAGAGACCAGCGATCGCCATCGCAAACACAGCAAGCACCAACCAACCGAGCACGGCGACAAAGCATAGGAACAGGATGCGAGCTCGGTCGCTGATGGTCGTTGCCGCAATGTCCGCCACCGAGCGCCCCTTTTCCCGGATGCTGGCGACGAGCGCACCGAAGTCATGCACCGCGCCCATGAAGATGGTGCCGAGCACCACCCAGCACAGCGCGGGGATCCAGCCCCAATAGGCTGCGACGCACGGGCCGATGATCGGCGCGGCACCGGCGATCGAAGTGAAGTGATGGCCGAAGAGGATCGGGCGCTTGGTCGGCACGTAGTCGATGCCGTCCTCGAGCTCGTGGGCTGGGGTGACGAACTCCTCGCGATCATTGTAGATGCGGTCACCGAGGTAGCGGGCGTAGATGCGATACGCGAAGAAGAAGGCAACGAGGACCGCGATGACGGCGGCAGCAGCCATGGGCGGCGGGCGTACTTCGTTCTCGGCGTGGGTCAAGTGGCGGCTCGCCGTTCATCGTGAATGGGGCTAGAGTCGGCGACCGATGAGTGCTCCATTCAGACCGCACGGCGCATGGACTGCTTTGGCGACGCCCTTCACCACGAGCGGCGCGGTGGATAGCGGTGCGCTCCGCCGGCTGGTCGATTTCCAGGTCGAGGAGGGTATCGATGGCGTGTTGCCATGCGGCACCACGGGCGAGTCGCCAACGCTCTCATGGCAGGAGCACGATGCCGTCATCGACGAGGTCGTTCGAGTCGTCGATGGCCGTGTCGGCCTGCTTGCCGGCACGGGGAGCAACAACACGCAAGAGGCGATCCGCGGAACGCAACACGCCAAGGACGTCGGGGCCGACGCCGCAATGTTGGTCGACTGCTACTACAACGGCCCCTCGAGCTTGGAGCTCCGCACCGAGTATTATGAACGCATCCTCGGCGAGGTCGCGGACATTCCCTTGGTTCCCTACATCATCCCGGGGCGGACTGGATGCGCGCTCAGCCCGGCCGACTTGGCGATTCTGCACCTCAACGAACCAAAGCGGGTGCCGGCAGTAAAGGAAGCCACTGGCGACTTAGAGCGCATGCGGCTCGAGCGGCAGCTCGCGGGGTCTGGGTTGAGCATCCTGTCCGGTGACGATGACATGACGCTCGCGATGATGACCGACCCCGAGGTGGGTTGCGCTGGCGTGGTCAGCGTCATCGCGAATCTCATCCCGGGCGCAATTCGCTCGATGGTTCGGGCCCAGCAAAATGGCGACGGCGACGAGGCGGGACGCGTCGCCGAGGTCGTTGGGCCACTGCTTCAGCTGGTCGGGTGCAAGGTCACCTCCACTCGGACGCTGCCCGATGGACAGACCGCCGAGGTCGAGGACAAGTTCCGGAACCCAACCCCGGTCAAGACCATGATGGCGGGTCTCGGCATGATCGGGCCCAAGTCTCGTCGGCCGCTCGGCAAGATGAGCCGCGAGGGCGTCGCCCAGTGCCGGCAGGCGCTGCAGTACGTGCACAGGGCCGACGAGGGCGTCCTGAGTCCCATCGAGCAAGCGTTCGACGTGCGCATCGATCAACGGCTGGGCGACGACGCGATCTGGGCCGGCCTCGCCCGCTGACCGACACCAGGTAGGGTGCTAGGCTCTCCGCCGTCGTGCTGTACCGGTACGTAGTCCGCCCCTTACTCTACCTTCTGCCTGCAGAGGCGGCGCACCGGTTCGCGTTTGGGTGCTTGCGTTGGCTTGCGGCGATTCCGGGCGTACGGCTCCTCATGCGGACGGTGTTCGTGCGCAGGCGCGCGGCGCTCAAGGTCGAGGCCCTCGGCCTAACATTTCCCAGTCCGGTGGGTCTCGCGGCTGGTTTTGACAAAGATGCGGTCGGCTTCGAAGCACTCGGAGCGCTTGGGTTCGGCTTCGTCGAAGTCGGCACACTCACCGCGCTGCCTCAGCCGGGCAACCGAAAGCCGCGCTTGTTTCGGTTGCCCGAAGACCGTGCTCTGGTCAATCGCATGGGCTTCAACAACCGCGGCTCTGAAGACGCCGTTGCTCGCCTGTCCAAGCCCCGGCGCACCATCGTCGGCGTCAACATCGGAAAGAGCCGGGTGACCCCCGAGGATCGAGCGACCGAGGACTACGTCAGCAGTGCGAAGCGAGTAGGTCGCCACGCGGATTACGTGGCGGTCAATGTGAGCTCGCCAAACACGCCCGGCCTGCGGGACCTCCAGGCTGCCAACAAGCTCCGCCCGTTGCTCGCGGCCGTGCGCGCCGCGCTCGATGAAGCCTCGCCGGAACGAAAGGTGCCGCTACTCGTCAAGATCGCGCCCGACATCAGCGACGAGGCGGTGCAGGCAGTCGCGGACCTGGCACTCGAGCTTCAACTAGACGGCATTATCGCAGTCAACACTACGACCTCTCGAGAGGGTTTGAGCTCCTCGCTTTCCGAGGTCGATGCCTGTGGCGCTGGAGGTCTCAGCGGAGCACCCCTACATCGACGCGCGCTCGAGGTGCTCGAACATCTTCGCGCGAGGGTGGGCACTCGCATGGTGCTCATCTCGGTGGGCGGCATCGAAACCGCCGAGCAGGCTTGGGAGCGCATCTATGCCGGAGCGACGCTGGTGCAGTTGTACACCGCGTTCG
>CAJIBX010000297.1_pt1 | contig 12128 bp, 7 predicted proteins | sample 9199471 | NCBI WGS metagenome assembly CAJIBX01 (sample SAMEA7708317, study PRJEB35096) | sediment metagenome | biome: marine neritic benthic zone biome [ENVO:01000025]; feature: sediment [ENVO:00002007]; material: shallow marine sediment [ENVO:03000034] sea grass bed [ENVO_01000059] ...
CCCGGTTGTGGCTGTCCCACTCAAATCGCTGCTCCGTGACGAGCTCGACTCGCTCAAGGCGTACACGGTGCCGCCCGAGCCGCCGCCGACCAAGCTCGATGCGAACGAGAGCCCGTGGCTACTTCCCGAGGAAGCACGACGGCGCATCGCCGAGCTCGTGCGCACCACATCCTTCAATCGCTATCCCGACGGTCGAGCAACCGAATGTCGACGAGCCCTCGCTGGTCGTTTCGGGGGCACCCCGGACGCATACATCCTGGGCAGCGGTTCGGACGAGTTGATCGCGTTGCTGGCCACCGCGCTATCGACCCCGCGCCAAGGCCGACAGAAGCCAGTCGCGCTCTATCCCGAGCCGACCTTCGTCATGTACGGCGTCACATCGAAGGGGCATGGTTGGGAGACACTCGGCGTTCCGCTCGATGAAAACTGGCAGCTCGATGATGACGCGATGAACGAAGCCGCCGCCGGAACGCTCCCCAACATCATCTACTACGCAAGCCCGAACAACCCTACGGGAAACACCTTCTCGGAGCGGTCACTCGAGCGGCTCATCGAGGCGTTCCCCGAGACCCTTCACGTGATCGATGAAGCCTACGTCGCGTTCGCGGAGCAGTCGCTCGCGGATTGGCCCGATCGCTTCGAAAACGTCGCCGTGATGGGCACCTTGTCCAAGATGGGGCTCGCGGCGATTCGGTTTGGGTGGATGCGCATGCACCCCGCGCTCGCCGCCGAGATCGACAAAGTGCGCCAACCGTTCAACGTGAACACGCTCACTCAGAGCATCGCGACCCTCGTGCTCACCGACCTCGCGCCGCTCTTCGATCAGCAGGTCGAAGCGATTGTCCAGCAACGGTCGGCGCTCGTGAACGCGCTCGGCGCGTTCGAGGCGCTCCACGTCTACCCGTCCTCGGCCAACTTCCTGCTCATCGGCGTCGCCGGGAATACGCCCGCTCTGTGCGACAAACTGCTCGCGAGCGGCATTGCGGTCCGACAGTTCACAGGACCAGGCGCTCGGCTATCCGGTCATATTCGGGTCACAGTCGGTACCCCCGAGGAAAACGAGCGCCTCCTCTCGGCCCTTCGGCATAACTTGCGCGTCGACTGAGCGCCCCCTATGGTGCATCGCTTGCGAGGGAATGGTTCGTGTCTGTCGAGGCCCAAATTCAAGCGACTCCTGAACCCGCCCGGGCCGCCGTGCGGTGGGCGTCCGAGGTCGCTCGCGATCCAACGCTTCTGAAGTCGCCGCCATGCCGACCGACCGCGGCAGAATGGCGAGCGCTACCGCTGTCCGAGCTTCGCGCCCACGTCGATTCGCTCCTGCTGTCGAAGTTCCCCGAGCCGGGACTCGACGCGCTGCACGAGAGCGGCTTCCTCGATCCCTGGCTCCCGGAGATCGCAGCCATGGTGGGCTTTGGCGACGGGGAGTGGCGGCACAAGGACGTCTGGAAGCACACCAAGCAGGTGGTGAAGCAGTCGGTGCCAAGGTTGGAGGTCCGCTGGGGGGCGCTGCTTCACGACATCGGCAAGCCCAAGACGCGGCGCATCGACGCTCAAGGCCATGTCACCTTTTACGGCCACAGCGAGGTGGGTGCCGCTATGTTCCGAAAGCGCGTTGCGGACCGTCTCGGCTTCCAAGGCGCCCTACGTGAGCGGATCCATTTCTTGATTTTGCACCACCTGCGCGCGAGCCAATACGACGACTCCTGGACCGACGCCGCCGTTCGCCGCTTCTACCGGCAAATGGGCGATGGCCTGCGCGACCTGCTCGACCTGAGTCGGGCCGACATCACGACCAAGCGCCCGGAGCGCCGGCGCCGTGGTGTACGCCAAATCAGTCTCCTCGCTCAGCGGATCCGCGAGCTCCAAGAGGAGGACAATCGCGTCCCACCGCTCCCCAAGGGCCTGGGCAACGCGATCATGGAGGCGTTTGGCATCCCGCCCTCGAAGAGGCTCGGCGACATCAAGCACCAGCTCGAGGCCGACATCGAAGATGGCGCGCTCGAGCCAGGGAAAGACGCCGACCACTACGTCGCGTATCTCAACGAACACGCCGCGGACTACGGACTCGACGAGTCCTGAGGAGCGCCCATGCATCCACTCGAACAAGTGATCAATAGCCCCGAGCCACTGGTACTGATCGGCCACTCCAGCGAGGACCGCTTTCCCGGATTTTCGTACAACGCGTACACGACCACGGGCAAGAAGTTCTATTGCCTCGACATCGGCGGCCTTCCTTCGTCGCGCGGCCCGACGAAGGGTGGCAAGGTCTATCACACCGTTGACGAGCTCCCGAGCGACCGGGGCGACCTCGCGGTGATCTGGGTGAAGCCCGGAACGGCGGCCAAAGCCGTCGAGCTGGCGCACCAAGCAGGCTGCAAGCGCGTTTGGTTTTCGTTTCTCACGGGCCATCGCGACGCCGTCCAAAAGGCTCGCGACCTCGGCATGGAAGTGGTCGAGATCGGCCGCTGCCCCGTGCTCTACCTCAATGACAAGCCCGCCGCCTGCAAGGCGCACACCCTCATCACGAAGCTCAGCGGCGCCCGCGGTCTTCCGCCCCAAACCGACCCCAACAAGAAACGCCGCGAGCAGTTCTGACTGCGAGCGGCCGCTCCGGCCTCAGGTCTCGGCGAACTTCTCCTCATACAAGCGACGAACGAACGCCGCGAGATCGGAGCGGGTGACCATCTGGTTCGTACGAAGCGCGTAGTCGGACATGTCATCGGCCAACCCCCTGGCGGTCGCGTACCGGTCGGCGGGGTCTTTCGCGAGCGCCTTTTGCACGATCCGATCGAGCTCGGTCACATCGTCCAAGAAGTGCTCGCTCAGCGATGGCACCGAATCGTTGAGCACCGCCTGGATCGTTTGGGCCTCGTTCGATCGCCCGAACAAGGACCTCTCGACCAGCATCTCGAAGAGACACACCCCCAAGGAAAACACATCGACGCGATGGTCCGCGATCCCGCCGGAAATCCGCTCGGGCGCAAGGTAGGCGAACTTCCCTTTCACGACCCCGGTCCTGGTTCGATGGAGGCGTCGATTTGCCTTCGCGATTCCGAAATCGAGAAGCTTCACCTCACCCTCATAACTCAGCATGATGTTTCGGAGCGAAACGTCGCGGTGAACCAGTCCGAGGGAATCGCCGTGCTCGTCCTTGGCGCTGTGCAACGACTCCAACGCATCCGCGACTGCCATCCCTACGTGAAGCGCAACCGGAATCCCGATGCCGCCGTGCTTTGAGGCGCGCCGAAGCAACTGTCGCACAGAGACGCCATCAACCCATTCCATGGCAATGAAATAGGACCCTTGGTCCTCTCCGTAGCGGTACACCTCGCAGATGTTCGGGTGTTCGATCTGCATCCCGATCCGCGCTTCATCGAGGAACATTTCGACGAACTCTTTCTTCCGCTCGAACTTCGGGAGCATGCGCTTGAGCACGAGATAGCTCTCGCCGTTCTGCGGCGACGGCGACTTGGCCAAAAGGATCTCGGCCATCCCACCGCGGGCGAGCCGCCCGACGACCTCATGTCCTGCGAAACGGTCGATGATGGGTGGGTCTATGTGTGGACTGCTCTCCGAGGGCACGTCGGACAGCATAGCGGCTGAGAAAGCGAATGCCTTACCTCGATGGAAACCCCGTGATCCATCTCCTATGATGGCACTTAGGAATTGATGGTCGATTTCGCCCAGGCAGGCTCTAGCGAACACGACCTCACCAAGCCCTTACGAGTCGGCGATGTGGTGGGGGGCGTCTACGAAATCCGTCGGGTGCTCGGTGAGGGCGCGATGTGCTCAGTCTATGAGGCGACCGATCGAGTCCTCAACCGGACCGTCGCGATCAAGGCCCCTGCGCGGCGGGCGTACGCGGGGCATTTGTTTCGAGAGGCCCAGGCGCTTGCCGCGGTCCGCCATCCGAGCCTGCCCGTGCTCTTCACCACGGTCGAACACGACTCGGTCTCCCTGATGGTGATGGAGCGCTTGGTCGGTCCGGATCTCGAGGAGCACCTCGAGCGCCGCCGAGTCGCGAATCAGCCATTCCAGATGTACGAAGCGATCGAGCTCCTGATCGCGGTCGGTGAAGGTCTCGAAGCCGTGCACCGGGCGGGGATCGCCCATCGCGACGTGAAGTCCTCGAACGTGATGCTTCCGCCAAATCGGCCGCCCGTACTGCTCGATTTGGGATTGGTCACGCCCGAGTTCGAACGATCCGACGATGGCCTCGCCGAGGGGACCCCAGAATACATGGCACCGGAGATCATCCGAGCAGAGACCGAGGCTGGGTCGGGTCATCTCGCGGACTTGTACTCGTTCGGCGTGCTCGCGTACGAGGTTCTCGCGGGGTGCATGCCCTACCAAGCACCGGAGGTTCCGGCGCTCCTTTACCTTCACCTCGAGGGGGAGATTCCCGACATTCGTTCGGTACACCCAAGGGTCCCCGCACGGCTTGCGGAGTTGATCAAAGCACTGATGAGCAAGGACCCAGCTGCACGGCCCCAGCGCATCGAGGAGGTGCTTTGGACACTTAGGGCGGTCCTCGCTCAGCTCCCGCGGGAGCCTGCTGAGCACACTGGGCCTACGGTGCTCGTGGTCGACGACGACCCGGACATGCACATGTTCCTGCGGGAACACCTCGAGACCTGGGTGCCACACGTGCGAATCGATATCGTCCACACGGCCGAAGCGGGCCTAAAGCGCTTCATGGAGCATCGGCCGCAGCTCGTGGTGCTCGATCTGCAGCTCCCCGGAATGAGCGGCATCGAGCTCGTGATGCACTTCCGCGGCATGCAGCCTCACGTCCAGAGCGCCATCGTCGCGATCAGCGGCACGGCTACGGCGAAAGACGTCAAGCTCCTTCGTGAGCTCGATGTGCGAAGCTTCCTCAGCAAGGGCCCGTCACTCGCCTCCATGCTCGAGCCGATCGTGAGGAACGTGCTGCTCGGGCACTCTTCGCCGAATAGCATACTCCCACCTCGCCCCAATGGGGCGTAACCGCGCGCTTTCAAGACGCGACTGCGATGCTACCGGGATCGGGAATCTCGAACCAAAACGTCGAGCCCTTGCCGAGCGCGCTCTCGACCCCGATGCGGCCGCCGTGCTGCTCCACGATTGCCTTACAGATCGCAAGGCCGAGGCCGCTCCCGCTCTTTCGTCGCGAATCGGAACCGTCGATCTGGTGAAATCGCCGAAATAACTGCTCAGCGTCTTCGGGTGCGATGCCTGCACCGTCATCCGCCACGGAAAACCGCACGCCGCCGCTCGACGGCTTGCACGCATCAACCTCGACCGAGCCGCCCTGCTCGGTGAACTTGATCGCGTTGGCCACCAGGTTGGTGAGCACTTGCGTTAGTCGATCCGCGTCGCCGGCGAAAGTCAGATCGACGGCGCCGGTGGCGCACGTGAGGGCGATCTGCTTCTGCAAGGCGGCGGACTCGAATGCGTCGATCACCGATCCGATGAGCTGGGCCGCCCTGATGGCCTGGGGGCGCAGGCTGAGTCCTCCCGCTTCGATCTTCTGTAAGTCGAGAACGTCGGAGATCAGCCGCACCAATCTCTCGGCATTGGTGTCCGCGATACGGATGAGCTCCATGCTCCGCTGGGGCACTTCGCCCGTGGTCCCACCTGCGATGAGACCAAGCGAGCCCCGAATTGCGGTCAGCGGCGTGCGAAGCTCATGGCTCACCGTCGCGACGAACTCATCTTTGAGACGTTCGACTTCTTTGCGCTGAGTGATGTCTCGAAAACACGCCACGAAGCCTTCGACCTGCCCGCGGTCTCCAATTCTGACGCGCTCTCCTTCGAGGACTCGCCCATCGAACATGCGAAGCTCTCTCGACTCCCGGTCCGGGCTCAGGTCGAGACCTGCAGCGCAGATCCCCACGTCGGCCGTCGCCGGGTTCACGTATCGCGAACAGAAATCCTGAAATGAGAGCCCGACGAGCTCACTCCTAGGAACCACAATCCCCAGCATCGACCGCAGCGTATCGTTCACCAGCACCACGTGGTCGTTCATATCGGTCAGCAGGACGCCCATGCTGACGTTCTCGACCAGAGTCGATAGGCGCTCGTTGGCAAGCGAGTAGGCGTCGCGCGAGAGCTTGAGCTCCTGCTCCCGCTCTCGAATCGCAAGAACATGCTGTTCGTTGGCCCGACGAGCCGCCGCCGAGAACATGAATATGATGCCGACGAGCACGACCTGACCGAGCAGGACCTCGAATGGCGTTGGAACGAACTCGGGCACGACGGTGGTCCACGCGCCAACCGCGTAGACGGCAAGCATCAGGACGACCGCGATCGCCGACCATACGATCGCGCTCGAGATTCCCTCTTGATAGGCGATATAGACCGGCAGCACCACGAGGTACCAAACCGCGATCGAATCCGTGCCCCCGCTCAGAGTCGCGGCGACCGCAAGACCGATTGCGGAAACGCCCGCGGCGAAATGCGTTGCGATCCGAAGGCATCTCAGCTCGGTCTGTCGGAGCATCCATGAGCGGGCCAACGCGGTGAGCCCCGCCACCGCGATGTCCAACGTCACGGTGAGACGATTGCCTTGAATCGCGTACTGTGCGGCAAATAGGAGCCAGCCGGCCACCGCAACCACCAAGAACGCATTGAGACGCGTCGCATAAGTGCGCGATTCCGCTTCGAGTCGCCGCATGGATGCTGGGCGAAACAAGTGCTGAACCGCCACAGGAGCGATGCTGCCCTGCCGTGGGGTATCCACGCTCGATGCTTCGTTTGGTTCCCCCCGCACGTTCGGCCCATCAGCATAACGGAAACCGCGCGTTGACCCACGTTCAGCCCACACTGTCGGCGCGTGTGCGCGCTGGTCCTCCTGCACGGGTTCCCAGTCACTTCTCACGGGTGATGCTCGATCGTCGGTGTCCTGACCTCTAGACTCTGAAACGGGGGCAGAAGTGCAAACACGTAGCAGGTCTGTGCGCGGGCCAGTTGGGTGCCAAGGCGCCCGATGAAGCCGCCTCGCATACCGGACAACGAGAGTGAGCGCCTGCAGTCGCTCGAGAGCTACCGCGTGCTCGACACGGCACCGGAGCCGCTCTTCGACGACCTCACCGCAATTGCAGCCCTCATTCTCGACGTACCGATCGCCCTCGTTTCCCTGGTCGACGCCGATCGGCAGTGGTTCAAATCACGCTACGGCCTGGAAGCCCCGGAGACTCCGCGCGATGTTTCATTCTGCGGTCACGTCGTCGCTGAAGACCGCGCGCTCATCGTCGAAGATGCGTTTGAGGACGACCGTTTTCACGACAACCCTTTGGTGACGGGAGATCCGCGGGTGCGGTTCTACGCGGGTTTCCCCCTCAGGAATCCAGAGGGCTACGTGCTCGGGACCCTGTGCGCGATCGACCACGAAAAACGCACCCTGACCGACGGACAGCGAGACGCTCTGCGACGACTCGCCGCACAGGTGGTCAGCCAACTCGAAATGCGCCGGAAGCTGTTCTTGCTGAGAGACTACGAACGGCTCTTCGACAGTGCGAATGTCATGCCGGCGATCGTGGGGTTCGACGGCTACTTCAAACGCTTAAACAGTACTTGGACGCAGCTCCTCGGATACTCCGAGGACGAGCTACTTTCGCGCCCGTTCGTGGAGTTCATCCACGAGGACGACATCGAGTCGACGCAACAGGAGGCGGCCAAGCTGGGTAATGCCGCCACAGAAACCATCGCGTTTTCCAATCGTTACCGGTGTGCGGACGGGAGTTACAAGTGGCTGTTATGGCATGCAACGTCCAACCTCGAGGACCAGCGCATCTACGCGATCGCCCACGACGACACGCCACGCCGCAACGCACAGGACCGCCTGCGGGAAGCCCTGACCGAAGCATCCGACAAGGAAGAGCGCTTGAGCGCCGTCGTCGACACTGCGGTTGATGCGATCCTGACGATCGATGCGGGGGGGACGATCGAGACCGTCAATCCCGCGGTCGAGAAGCTGTTTGGATATTCGACCTCCGAGCTCGTTGGCGAAAACGTGCGGATGCTCATGCCCTCACCGGACCGTGAACGGCACGACCAGTACCTCGACAACTACATGACGACAGGCGAGCGCAAGATCATCGGTATCGGAAGAGAAGTGCTCGCGCGGCGCAAAGACGGAACGACGTTTCCGGTGGAGCTCGCCGTGAGCGAGATGAGCATTGGGGAAAAGCGCATGTTCACCGGGATTCTGCGGGATGTCTCCGAGCGAAAGAAGATCGACCGGATGAAATCGGAGTTCGTCGCGACTGTCAGCCATGAGCTTCGCACGCCGCTAACCTCGATCCGTGGTTCGTTGGGGCTGCTCGCAGGCGGCAGAATGGGAAGCCTTGGCGAGGAGGCGCGGGAGATGGTTCAGATCGCCGTCAACAACAGCGAGCGTCTCGTCCGTCTGGTCAACGACATCCTCGATGTCGAAAAGATCGAATCCGGTCGATTGGAGTTTCGGCTGCAGCCGATCGACCTGAGGTGCGCGGTAGAGGAAGCGATCGAAAGCAATGAGGGGTTCGCGACCGAGCAAGGCGTGCGGATGGCGATTCAGGGAGAGTTCCCGACGCTACAGGTGAGTGCGGACTCCGATCGCCTCGCGCAAGTACTGACGAACCTTCTTTCCAACGCGATCAAGTTCTCCCCCGCCGGCGCAGTCGTCGACGTTTCGGTGATCCAGGACGGCAGGCGCGCACGGGTGACTATCCGCGATCGTGGGCCCGGCATCCCCGAGGAGTTCCGAGGCAAGATCTTTCAGCGCTTCGCGCAGGCGGACAGTTCGGATACGCGAAAGAACCAAGGGACTGGGCTTGGCCTCAGCATCGCAAAGGCGATCATCGATCGACTGAGTGGCAAGATCGGCTTCGAGAACGCGACGGGAGGCGGTGCTCGCTTCTTCTTCGAGCTGCCCGTATTGCGAGGGGTAGCCGACCGAATCGATCCGAGGCCGGGGGAGGCGCGTATTCTCGTCTGCGAGGACGAGCCGGATATCGCCCTGCTCTTGCGCAAGATCCTCAATCAGGCGGGTTACGCCATCGACGTCGCCGCCGATGTCAGCGAGGCGCGGGAGCGCATCGAGCACGGTGCCTACTCGGCGATCACCCTGGACTTGAGGCTTGCGGGCGAGGACGGCCTTTCGCTACTGCAGGAGCTTCGCGAGGCTCCAGCCACACGGGACCTCCCGGTCATCATCGTCTCCGCTGTCGCGAATGAGACAAAACGGTCGGTGAGCGGCATTGCAGTCGCGGTCAGAGACTGGATCCAAAAACCGATCGACGAGGAGCGCCTGATCGCCGCGGTGCGCGCCGCTACGAATGGAAGCGCGAGGGGCCGCCCAAGCATACTGCACGTCGAGGACGATACCGATCTCTGCAAGCTCGTCCCGCTGCTCTTGTCGGATATCGGAGAGATCACCACCGCAACGACGCTTCGCCAAGCGCGAAGACTTCTTGCATCCCAGTCCTTCGATGTCGTTCTTCTCGACCTGGGCCTCCCCGACGGCGACGGAGCCGAGCTGCTCGACGCGATCGCACCTTCGCCCGTCATCATCTTCTCGGCGCGGGAGCCTCGCCCCTCGATCAGTGCCAAGGTCGCTGGTGCGCTCGTGAAGTCGCGCTCGACCGACACGGACCTACGGGATGCCATTCTGAAAGCGGTGAACACCGAACCCGAGGCGGAAGCGGTCTAAGCCCTCACGCAAGAAGACGCTTGATCTCGTCTGCAAGCGTCATCGGGTCGAACGGCTTGTGCAACACGCCCTTGGCGCCCGCGCCGACGTAGCGCTCGATTTCGTTGCGCTGCACCTTCGCAGTCATGAAGATCACCGGCGTGTCTTTGAGGTCGAGGTTCTCCCGGAGCTTGGTGAGCGTGGTGAGGCCGTCCATGCCCGGCATCATCATGTCCATGAGGATCACATCGGGTCTGTGGACGGCCGCAAGCTCCAGCGCCTCGGCCCCCGACTCGGCGAGCACGGTCTCCCAACCGGGTGCGGCGAGGAGGCTCAACTCGCCGATTCGGCGGATATCGGGTTCGTCGTCGACGAGAAGGACTTTCATGGGATAGCTATCTTTCCGGTGACCGGCTCCACCGGTTCCTCGCCCGGGCCTGGACCGATCACCTGGTTACGCCCGCCCTCCTTGGCCCGGTACAGGCGCTTGTCGGCCCGGCGGATCAAGGCCTGTGCGGAGGCACCATCGTCCGGGTAAGCCGCCACGCCGGCCGAGATGGTCACCGAAAACCTCTCCCCATCGGGCGAATGGATGCCCATCTCGGCGAACTCTTTCAGGACGCGGTTCAGCGCACTCCGCGCAAGCGCGGAGTCCTGGCCCGGAAACGCCAACATGAACTCTTCGCCGCCCCACCGGCAGCGCAGGTCTTCCGAGCGAAACCGGCGGCGGAGCAGTTGGCCGAGAGCGGCGATCACGGCGTCCCCTGTGCCGTGGCCATGCGTATCGTTGACACGCTTGAAGTGGTCGATGTCCATCAACGCGATCGCGATCGGGCGGTCGTACCGGTGTGATTCGGAGAGCCGCCGTTCAAGGGCTTCCAAGAACGGCCGGCGCAGAAGCAGACCCGACAGCGAATCCCTCTCGGACCGATCTTGGAGCAGCCTGGCCTGGCGTAAATGGGTCCCGACTCTTGCGGTGAACTCCTGCTGAATGATCGGTTTGGAGACGAAGTCGGTCGCGCCAGCCTCGAAGGCTTTGATTCTTGACGCATGATCCGTACGGGAGGTGACCATGAAGATCGGGAGGGTCTGCCAGGCGACCGACATGCGTAACGCGCGGCAGATCTCGAGGCCGTTGGTTTTCGGAAGATTGATGTCCAACACCAGCAAATCGGGTCGGTACTCTTCGAGCGTCTCGGATAAGGCGCTCGGATTGTCGATCGCCATCGCCTCGACGCCCTCGCTTTCCAAGAGAAGACAGGCCTTCTTGGAGAAGTCGGGGTCGTCTTCGAGAAGGAGCACGCGACTCCGCTGAGCGTTTGCCTCGTCTAGAAGCTGCTGGAGGGCAAGCGCAAAGCTCTCCTCCGTGATCGGCTTTTCCAGAAAGAGGGACGCGCCGACCTGCGTGCCCATCACGCGAGTCTCGACTTCGTGGTCGACCGAAACCAACGCGATGGGGAGGTTCTCGTGTTCGGGATGATTGCGCAGGCTTCTTGCAAGGTCGAAGGCATCTTCTTCGCCAAGGTGCACATCGATGATCGCGGCACGAAGCGGCACCTGTCGCGCCTTGTGCAGTGCCTCTGCCGAGGACTGCGCCACACAGACTTCGAGCATCTGTTTGCGAACAAGGACGGCGGCGAGCTTGCGGAAGTCAGGGTCGTCGTCGACCAAGAGCACCGCGCCGGCGTTTTCGATCTCGGGCGGGCGGGCGGCATCGCGGACAAACGCGCCGGGTTGAGCCGCGGCGAGCCGGGCGTCGCTCAAGGCCTGAATCACCTGTGGCCAAAGAGACCGACGCGCGGGGCCCTCGTGGGATTGGTATTCGATGAGAAGGTCTTCGATATGACCGGCAGATACGCCAACGAACCCGAGACCATAGGCGCCGGCAGTCCCGCGAAGGCGGTGCGCACACGAGATCGCCTCGGTAAGGTTGGCCGGAACTTGGTCCGCACTGATGAGCAGCGAGGCGAGATCCTCGAGCTTCTTGGGCAACGCTGCCACATATTCCTTGCGGAGCGCCTCCATGCGGCTGCGCAGGTCTGTAACGGCGGTTTCGGTTTCGGCGTCGGCGGGTGAAGCGCCCGGCGGGGGGGGAAGCGAAGACACCGAACGGGGCGGCGGAAGGACCTCTGCGATCTTGTTTGCAAACGCGTCGGGCTCCATCGGTTTGTAGAGAACCATCGAGACCCCGAGCTGCCCGGTCAGGCGGTGGAATGTGCTGAGGTCGCGCCAGAAGGCGGACAGGAACACGATCTGGGTCTTGGTGTCATGCTTTCGGAGATTTTCGATCCACTCGATGCCCGGCACGTCGGGAAGAAGCCCATCGACCACGACGAGGTCGGGCTGTTCGCGCTCGAGGATCTCGGTGGCCGCTTTCGCTGTGCCGGCTGCAAAGACTTCGTAGCGGCGCGCCTCGAGAATCGCTCCGAGTAGCTCTCGCAGGGCAGCGTCGTCGTCAAGAAGTAGAATCGACGGC
>CAJIBX010000125.1_pt1 | contig 12119 bp, 9 predicted proteins | sample 9199471 | NCBI WGS metagenome assembly CAJIBX01 (sample SAMEA7708317, study PRJEB35096) | sediment metagenome | biome: marine neritic benthic zone biome [ENVO:01000025]; feature: sediment [ENVO:00002007]; material: shallow marine sediment [ENVO:03000034] sea grass bed [ENVO_01000059] ...
CAGCGGCCGGCGGTTCGCGGTCAGCGGCCAACCGCCCACCCTCCATCGAGAGCTACATCGAGTACGACGACGATCCCCACAACGACCTCGGCTTCCGGCTCGGGATGATGGTCCGCCACGCGAAGTTCGGCGTCGGCGAAGTCCGGGACGTCCAGGATGGGTCCCCGCCACGCGTCAGCGTCCGGTTTCCCGGCTGGGGCACCCGAAAAATCATCGCGAGCTACCTCGAACCCGCCTAGGACTCGCGCGGGCGAAGTGAGTGCAATTAACCCCTTCGGGCTGCTACATTGTCCTAATGGGTGTGAAGTGGTGGTGGTCGAATCGGGTGGAGACCTGCCTGATTCTGGTGTTTTTGGGGCTCACGTCGCCCCTCATGATGGCAAACAAGTGCGGGGGGGGCATCGTTCAGCAGCTGCCGGACCCGTTTGAGCGGACCGAGGTACGTGCGGATTGCTCGAACTACGAGCGATATCGGCAGCCGTTTTTCGGCGACCTCCACGTGCATACGAGCTCGTCGCTCGATGCCGACCTGCAAGGCACACGGCTTGGACCGGATGACGCCTACGCATTCGCCAAGGGAGCGACCGTCGGCATTCAGCCCCATGATGAGCAAGGCAACCCCCTGCGGACGCTGTCGATCAACGGCCGCCCTCTCGACTTCACGATGGTCAGCGATCACGCCGAGTTCTTGGGCGAGACGTCGATCTGCCGTGCCCCGACTCCCGGTCTACCAGGGCTCGAAGCCCAGTGGGCCTCGAACGAGTGCGTGATGTACCGCGAGCAGCCCCAAAACGCTTGGTGGGTGTTCAATGGATTCCCACTTTCGACGGGTAACCGTCTTCCGACCGTCTGCGGTGAGGATGGTCAGCTTTGCTACGACGAGTCGATCACGCTGTGGACGGAGCTCCAGCAAGCGGCGGAGAGCGCCTATGACCGAACATCGACCTGCGAGTTCACCAGCTTCGTGGGCTACGAATGGACCAAAGCCCCTGGCGGGAAGAACCTTCACCGCAACGTCGTATTCCGCAACGACCTGGTTCCCACCAGGCCTGCATCGTTCTTCGAAGCTCCCGATCCGGAGTCGCTTTGGGACGAGCTCGAGCAGGACTGCGCCGATGACGGCAACCCGAGCACCTTCGATTGTGACTTCTTGACCATCCCCCACAACTCCAACCTGAGCGCGGGTCTGTTCTTCGAAACCATCGATCGTGACGGTAACCCCTACGATCAAGCCGTCGCCGCCCGTCGTGAACAGCACGAGCCGTTGATCGAAGTGATTCAGCACAAGGGTCAGTCGGAGTGCATTCCCGGTTCGAGCCCTGCAGACGAGCTGTGTGGCTTTGAAGAGTTGCCCTTCAACGATTTGCAGGGCGCTGTCGGCGGTGCCTGGAACGCACCGCTACCGCAAGACTTCGTGCGCGAGGCCCTCAAGGAAGGTCTAGCCATGGAACAAAGCCTCGGTGCGAATCCCTTCAAGTACGGCATGGTCGGAGGCACCGACACGCACCTCGGCACCCCCGGTGCCGTTGCCGAGGACGATTACCCCGGTCACGGAGGGGCTGGCGATCCAGCGGCGACCGAGCTCCCGCCAGGGCTCGTCGACCTTCCGGAGTTCAATCCGGGCGGTCTCACCGTGATTTGGGCCGAGGAGAACTCGCGCGACTCACTCTTCGAAGCGATGCGCCGGCGTGAAGTGTACGCGACCAGCGGCACGCGTCCCATCGTTCGCTTCTACGGAACCTTCGGGGACTATCATCCCAATCTGTGCAACCTGAGCAACATGGTCGCAAACGCCGACAACCTCGGCCCGCCGATGGGTGGCGACCTGCCTGCGGCGCCGCCAAACGCGAGCCCGAGCTTTGTCGTGAGCGCGCTCAAGGACCCCGTCGGAGTCGATCTGCAGCACATCCAAATCGTCAAAGGCTGGGTGGACCAGGCCGGTGACACGCACGAGACGGTCTTCCAGGTCGCGGGCGATGCGCAGAACGGAGCAGACGTCGATCTCAACAGCTGCCAGCCGCAGGGCGCGGGCTTTGCGGAGCTCTGCTCGGTATGGACCGACCCAAGCTTCGACCCGACGCAAGCCGCTTTTTACTATGCGCGCGTGGTGGAAAACCCGACCTGTCGATGGCAGCAGTATCAGTGCAACGCCGCCGGAGTCGATTGCGGCGTCCCCGCGACGATCACAGAAGGTTTCGAGGCGTGCTGCGATGCCTCGGTTCCGGCGACGATTCAAGAGCGCGCGTGGACTTCGCCGATTTGGTACTCGCCATAGTGAGCCAGATCACCAAACGGCTCGCGAACGATTACCGTGCCCGCGCGCAAGGCCCTAACCCTTGCCACGGCCTTATGGGTTGTTAGTCTGTATTTACCCTAAAGAGCGATCGGTGGGCACCCATGGTGCTTCGCTCATACCCAGGAGTGATGATGGTTGTTGAGTTCAAACGAGTGATCAGTGGCAGATTTTGGCTCGCCGCGGCCTTCGCGTTCGCGACGGTCGGCGGATGTGCCGCCGAGACCGGTGTGGCTGGAAACGGACAGACCGAAAAGGATGTCCCCAACTGCAAGCCGCGACCGACAGCGGCCGAGAAGGACAACGCGCCGGAGATCGGCGAGCTTCCCCGGCTCCCGTATCTGCACATCAACTTCCCCGATCCTGCCGAGCGAGAGCCGCTGATCGAGGACGGGCTCGAGTTCCGAGAAGCCCATGGTCATTGGGCGGTTTATGAAGTCACGTCTGCCACGCCACGCCTGTGGTTCCATGGCATCGAGGCCGATCCGAACGGCTACGGTCACCCCGTCGCGATCTGCAACGGCAACGGTTTTTTCGGCGATTTTCCCGAGTGGTCAACCGAAACCACGTCTCTTCTCGTCAAAGGCACTCCCGAGGGTGCGACGGAGCCCGTGGTGCTCGGCGAAGACCTTTGGTTCGCGTTTGACTGGGGAAGCTGCTCCCATCCGGTCGATCGACGTCAGGGTTATCCGGGTGAGCCGATCGACAACATTTTCATCGAGGTCGAGCCCGCGCCGCCGGTCGGATCGTACATCGCGCTTCGCATGTTGATCGTCGGCAGGACCACCGAACCGAGTCCGCACAACGATAGCGCTCCGAACATCTGCTGCATCGACGGGCTTTGTGACAATGACAACCCGCCACCAGAGCCCCCCGATCCGAGCGACCCACCGGGTGATGGTGAGCCCCCCGATCCCACCGATCCCCCCGGCGGCAACGAACCTCCGGACGGTAGCGATCCTCCCGGCGATGGCGAACCTCCTGGTGTCTCGGTCCCTTATTGTGACGAGCTTCCTCCCGAGGATCAGCGACCGACGAGCGAACCACCGGGCGTTTCAAATCCGTCGGTGGAGTGATCGCGACGAACTCGTACGAGGCGTCACAGCGTTCGACTTCAGGCGACACGTGACGACAATCTGCGTGCGTCGAACCACAGATAAAGGGTAACGCCGTGTGCGCATCGCGGGCAGACGCTTGCGACGGCTGCCATACTTACCTAGTGGTTCCCCGGTTATTGATAGCCGTCCTGGCATTCGTCACAGCGTGCGAGGGCACGCTCAGCACATCGCGTGTCCGCGAGGTCGATCCCGAGATCGCCGTGCAGAGCGGTGCGCGTCGGCTGTCCCAAACCGAAGTCGACAACACGCTCCGCGACTTGCTGGGCGACGACACGGCGCCCGCGACGCGGTTCCTCTTGGAGGACGAGTACGCGCCGTTCGACAACGACTACACGCTGCAGCAAGCGTCGGGTGCCCTCATCAACGCGGTCGAGGTGCTCGCAAACGACGTGGCGCAGCGCCTCGTTGCCGACACCGCCCGTCGAGACGCGATCGTTCCGTGCACGCCGAGTGGGCCGACCGACGAAACGTGCTTTAGAGCGTTTCTCGAAGGCTTCTTGCCGCGGGCACTCCGTCGAGCCACCGACGACACCGACATCGATCGTTACCTGCCGCTGCTCGACTTTGCGACCGAGAACGTCCCCGACATGAACATCAACTTCTACACTGCGGTGGAGCTCGCCGTGTCCGCTACGCTCCAGGACCCGGAGTTTCTCTATCGGGTAGAGCAGGGAACCAGCGGCTCGGGTGGGGTGTTCGCACTCGGGGATTACGAGATCGCCAGCCGGATGTCCTACCTGCTCTGGGGCAGCATGCCCGATGACGCGCTCTTCGCGGCTGCGGACGCCGGGCTGCTGACATCGGCTACCGATCGTAGGGCGCAAGCCGACCGCATGCTCGGCGACCCCAAGGCCCGAGCTCAGCTTCAGCGCTTTCACGCGATGTGGCTCGGGTACCGGTCGATCCCGCAAAGCGCAGAGCTCGTGAGTGCCTTCAACCGCGAGACCGGAACCCTGATCGACCGGGTGATTTTCGACGAACCTGGAAGTTATCTGCGGCTGTTCACCATGGGTGAGACATTCGTCGACGACGCCCTGGCCGACCATTACGGCCTTCCTCGTCCGGACGGCGGACAAGGCTGGGTGTCCTACGCGGGCACGGATCGGTCGGGCATTCTCGGTCACGGCAGTCTGCTCGGGGCCTTCAGCAAGTTCACCGACACCAGCCCCACCCAGCGCGGCATCCTCGTTCGCGAGCGGCTCATGTGTCAGCCCGTCCCGCCGCCGCCACCGACGATCGATGTCGACCAGCCGCCGGGCGAGGGCAACGACGATGCCTGCAAGTACGAGCGCTACGCACAGCACCGCGACCAATCGTCGAGCTGCGCGGGCTGTCACAGCCTGATGGACCCAATCGGTTTTGGTCTCGAGAACTTCGACATCGCCGGCCGCTATCGCGAGTACGACGACGGGCGGCCGGAATGCACCATCGACGGCATCGGGGAAGTGAGCGAGGTCGGGTCTTTTTCAGGACCGGCCGAGCTGGCAGGGCTCTTGGTGGACAACCAGCTCATCGACGTCTGCGCCATCGAGCACTTCATCACGTTTGCTTTGGGTCGAGAACCGCGCGAACAGGAGGGCGCTCTCGTCGACAATCTGGCCACGTCGTTCCGAGATAGTGGGCACGACCTTCGAGCGTTCCTGTTGGACTTGGTGGCGTCTGAGCGCTTCGCCGCCCGTGCGGAGGAGAACCTATAAGATGGCCATGAAGCTTCCTCGACGAACCCTTCTTCGCGGCATCGCCGGCGCGGCGGTGGGCCTGCCCCTGCTCGAGTGTATGATCGGCGGGGACGAAACCCGGGCACAGACCTTTCCCACGCGCTATGCGATCTTGTTCGCGGGCCAAGCCCTGGGGGGCGACGGCTGGGCCAAGAACTCGAGCCGAGTAAATGGTCAGAGCTTCACGGAGGGCGGTCATTTCATCGCCGACACGAGCTTTGGCCGCGGCTTCTCCCTGACCACACCACTGCTTCCGCTTCAAGGGATGCAGAACGAGTTCAGCATGGTCTCCAACATGAACATCCCGTTCAACCGGAACTCCGCCTCGGGGAGCAACGTCCCGTCCGGTGGCGCATTCCGGGACTTCCACGGGGGCGGTTGTAGTCCTTTGCTTTCGGGAACGCGGTCGACCTCGGCCGGCTACGTGTGCAATGGCATCACCTCGGACCAGGTCATTGCCGAGCTCCATCGAGGTCAGACCACCCACGAATCACTCGTGTATCGTGCCCAACCGTCGTTCTACGCTTCGGGGGGAAGCTTCTATGGTCGCCAGTATATTTCGTACGGATCCGGAGGCGGGTCAGGTGGGCGCATCGAGGGGCAGGTTAGCCCGCAGATCGCGTATCAATCGCTTTTCTCCGGGTTCGTTCCAGATGATCCTGAAGCGGCGGCTCGTCTCGATTTCGAGATGCGGTCGCGCAGAAGCGTTCTCGACTTGGTGCTCGACAAACGCCGCGAGCTCTTGAAGATCGTCGGTCGCGCCGATGAGCAGCGCCTCGAGCGGCATTTCGACGAGATCCGTGACCTAGAGCAGCGCGTTGCTGCGACGCCAAGCGGTGGCGGCGCGGAGTGCCGGGTCTTGAACGACCCAGGGGCTGACCCTCCGGTCGGTGGCAACAATGCGGGTTCAGGCGCAGGGCAGATTCAACCAGGCACCGGGTACAGCGACGAGCATCGTCGTTCCCGCATCCTGTGCGATCTGATTCACATGGCCTTCGTGTGCGATCTCACCCGCGCGGCATCGTTGCAGATCACGGCCTTTCAGTCGCACATGAACGTGTACGCGATCTCGGAAGCGCTAGGACAACTCGACGGGACGACCCGCCCCTCTCGATGGGCGACGATTCGTGCCGATCTGCACGAGCTCGGTCACAATGGTGACCCCGACAATCGCGGCCAAGTCTGTTCGTCGGGTTTGTTGCAGTGGCACATCTCCCACTACGCCTACCTGGTCGACAAGCTGCGAAATACGCCCGAGGGCGGCGGAAGCGTCTTGGATAACTGCGCGGTGGTGTTCACTGGCGAAGCGGGTCACGGCCTCCAGCTCAACGACGCGAGCTCCCAGAATCAAACGCACTCGGTCGAGCAGATGGCGATGCTCGTTGCCGGCCGAGCCGGGGGCCTCTCGCCCGGCCAGCACATCGATGGTGCGGGGCGCCACCCGGTTCGATGTCTCGTCAGCGCGATGCAGGCTGCGGGCTACCAAGGCAACTCGCTCGGCGAGGTGAACGGTAATATCTCCGAGCTTTTTGGGTAGGGCCAAGCATCTGAAATCACGCGGCTTTTCTTACGCGCTCACAGCGTTACCGCGCGGACCATGCCCCCAACCTATGATGAAACTGCGCATTGTGAGCTCACCCTTGCTCCTGCCTTGCGCCTAGCACCACACCAACACACCAATAAGGGCCTAAACGGTCGACCTTCTCGGTCGGCCGTTTCGCTTTTGTGGTCAGTCGGACTTCTTCTTGGGAGTCGAAGACGAAGGGCTCTCTTTGGGCGTGCTCTTGCTCTCGGACTTGCTCGAGCTCTCCGAGGACTTGCTCTCGGAAGATGACGCTTCCTTCTTTGGCTCCGCCCCCTTGTCCTTCACGTTCGAAGGGCCGGAATATAGGTCGGATTCCCAGCCGCCGCCTTTGAGGATGAAGTTTCCGCCAACGATCATGCGACGCGCCTTTTCTTCGCCGCACTGGGGGCACTTCTTGATCGGATCTTCGGTGATGCGTTGTTCGCGCTCGAACTCGTGGCCGCAGTTCTCGCAGGCGTATTCGTACGTCGGCATCGGTGCTTATAGTTGGCGCCGCTTGAGCTCGTCGAGCGCTTCTTCCAGCTCGGCCAGCTCTTCCTCGGAGGCGTCCTCCGTCGTTTCGACCCGTGCAGCCACCGCGGGACGCTCTGCGGGAAGCAAGCCCATCTTGCGCTTGAGGTCTTCCAGCTCTGCATCTGCGCCGGCGGTCGCCTCGAGCTCCGAGAACCTCTGCTTGAGGATGTCGCCACTGTACTCCTCGGCGACCTCGGCTCCCGCTTCGACCTCGGCTTCCATTTGGTCGATTTTGGCGGCCATGCGATCGAAGGTTTCGAACGCGCTGTCGTCGGAAAGCCCGCTCATGGTGCGTTGAATGCTTTGCATCGCCTCTGCACGACGCTTGCGCGCGATGAGGACGTTCTTCTTTCGTTTGGCTTCGCCGATCTTGTGGTTCAGAGCACGCAAGGCAGTCTTGAGTCGATCGGCCATGCGCCTCTGCTTTTCCCACTGCTCGTGGTACTGAATGGCGATCGAGTCGTGCTCCTTCTTCCGGAGCAACGCCTCCTTGGCAAGGTCATCATTGCCGGAGCGCACGGCGAGCATCGCCTTCTGTTCCCATTCGGCGCCTTTGCCTGCTTCGGCCATGTATTGCTTGTGCAGGCGCTTCTCGTCCGCGATAGCCACCGCGACCTGCTTTTTGGCCTCGATGAGTTGCTCGTTCATGTCGATGATCACCTGATGAAGCATCTTTTCGGGATCCTCCGACCGGTTGATCAGGTCATTGAGGTTGCTCCTCAGAAGCTCTGCGAGACGACTGAAGAACCCCACCGCTATGCCGCCTTTCGGAACTTGGCCAAACGCTCGTAGTGTTTGGTCATGGCCAAGGAGAAGTCGTCAATGGTGCCTTGGAACTCGTTGTAGTCGAGGTTTTCGATCTGCAGAGCGCACGTGAGGACGACGGCGTCATCGGAGATACCGTAGGCCCCGTGCACCAAGTCAGACGCGTTGAGTAGCAGGAGCTCTCGGAAGAGGGCCGGCTCGTCGGTGACCTCCTCCAAATCCAACACCTTGATGCGGAACAGCAGCAAGGGACCAGCGAGGCTGACGACGATCTTCTCGCCTACCCCTGGATCGTTCAGCACCCAGATGCCGTCCGGGCTCACTTCCTCATGCGGCAACTGGGACCGAATCAGATACGACTCGATGTCTTCCCGGGTCGGCATTTCGCTATTCGAACTCTTCGCCGGCCGGATTGAGGAGCTTGCGCGTCCATAGGATCGCGTCCTTTCGGCCATCGGGCGTGAGAACGCCTTGCGCCAAGAGGCCGGTCTTGCGGTAACCCGCAGCCAGGAAGGCGGTGGCCATCTCGACACTGTCGTTCGGCGCAAATGAGAATGCAGAGACGATGCCTCGCTCTTTGAGGTCTTCGTCCATGGCGCGAAGCGCGGCGATGACCGCGAGGATTTCCGTGTCGGTCGAAGGGGGACGCAACACCTCGATGAGGGAATGCCCGAAGCAATCCTGAAATTCGGCAGAGAGGTAGTTGGTCTTGCTGCGGCGAACGCTCGTGTCGTAGAAGATGCGACTTGCGTCGCGGCCGAATGTATCGAACGAGCCGAGAGCGGGTGACCTGCGCCACGCGTTATCCCGAGCGGACAGGGCCTCCTTTTCTTCGACTTCGTGAATCGATGCGCCGCGGATCTTTTCGGGGATATCCTTTGCGCGTTTCTTCGCTGCGTTGATTGTTCGATCGGTGAGCTTGGAGGATGAATCGGTTACCTCGATTGATGCGGTCTTGTCACCGATGACGCACCCGCACAGATGCCCGTCGCTACGCTTGTAGAAGCCGGGGATAGTGCCCTCCCTGACGAAGCCCACGCGCGTCCATGACGACACCTCGTCCTTCTCGACGAGAGTGATCACCTTGACGATATTCTCCTGGCGGGCGACCGACTGGATATAGAGACGCTTTGCCGGAAGCGCGCCCGCGCGGAAATCAATGACGCGAATGAAGCCGGTGCGCCGGTTCAGCAGGAGACAGAGGTACGCGCTGTCGCTGCGGAAGTAGAGCTCCTCCACGGGAGGCTTCTTTTTCGTCCGTTTGGTTGCCGTTGTCTTCGCCTTCGCCCTAGCCGTTGCCATAAAGCCCCTGGAAAATCGACTGTTTAACTGGTCGAGCGAATCTAGTGTGACCACCCAACCGTGTCAATCGAAGCACTCGGGCCGACCTTGCGGTCGGCCCGAGGCCAGGAATCACGATTTGCCTTTGAGCGCCTCGTCGATGGCCTTCTTGAAGGCCGGGTACGGCTGCGCGCCTTGAAGCAACTTGCCGTTGATGAAGAACGACGGCGTGCCGATGCGTGCCCCCGCCTTCTGCACGGCGGCCATGTCGGCATCGACGGCGGCCTTGTGCGTTGCATTGTCTAGGGCCTTCTTGAACTTGCCCATATTGATACCGCCTACCTCTTTGGCCCACTTCTCGAGGTTGGCTCGGGTGAGTGCGCGTTGGTTCTGGAACAGCAAGTCATGGTACGCCCAGAACTTCTTGTTCCCGCCCTGCTGGTACACCTCCCGGGCCGCCTGTGCCGCGGGGTGTGCCTCCTTGTGGAAGGGAAGCGGGTAGTCCCGCCAAACGATCTTCACTTTGTCGCCATACTCATCGATGACCTGCTTGATCGTCGGATTGACGCGACCGCAGAACGGACACTGGAAGTCACTGAACTCCTGAATGATGACCTTTGCTTTGGCATTGCCCTTGTACGGCGCGTCCTTGGGTGGGGCGATGGCATAGACCTTGTCCGGCGACGGAGCGCCGGGCGCAGCGGTCTTCTTGGGTGACGTGGCTCCCTTGGCGATGATCTTCGCATAGAGCTCAGACTTGGATGTGCCCTTGGCCACCATGTCCTTGGCCTTCTTGAGCTCCTCGTCGATCAAGGTCGTAAAAGCCGTCAGCGGTTGCGCACCGCGTAGGTTTCGACCGTTGATGAAGAATGCCGGCGTGCCGCTCGCGCCAAGCCCTCTCGCGAGCGCCTGCTGCTTCTTGATGACGTCCTCGCCCTTCTTCTGCTCGAGGGCCGCCTTGAACTTCTTCATGTTGAGGCCGGTCTCTTTGGCCCACTTCTCCAGGTTCTCCTGCGTGAGACCCCGCTGGTTCGAGAACATCTTCTTGTGCATCGCCCAGAAGGCCTTGTCGCCCTTTTGTCGCTGGGCCTCCATGCCGGCCAAAGCGGCAGGCATGGCGTTCTTGTGGAATGGGAGCGGGTTGTTCATCCACACTACGCGGACATCGTCGCCATACTTGTCGCGCACTTGATCCATGGTGGGCTCGACGCGACCACAGAATGGACATTCGAAGTCGCTGAACTCCACGATCGTGACGAGCGCGTCCTTGGGGCCCTTCGTCGGCTCGGTTCCGTCGACTGGAACCTTGTAAACCGCCTTCGGGTCGGGTTGTCCCGGCCTTTCTTTTGGCTTGGGAGGCGCGGCCTTGGTGAGACCGCCCTTCGTCAAGGAGGCGTAGACTTCTTTCTTCTTCGTTCCGGCTTTGACCATCGCCTCCGCACGCTTGATCTCGTCATCGATCACCGCCTTGAACTTCTCGTACGGCTGCGCCCCTCGAAGGTTCCGACCGTTGATGAAGAAGTTGGGTGTTCCACGCGCGCCAAACTTGGCAGCCACGGCTTGGTCCGCCTTGATGTCGGCCTGGTGGGTCTTCTCATCGAGCGCCTTCTTGACCCCCGCCATGTCGAGGCCCGCCTTCTCGGCGTAGCTCTCCAGGTTCTCGCGACTGAGCGCCTTTTGGTTCTCGAAGAGCAGGTCGTGCACCTCCCAGAACTTCTTGTCGCCGCCCTGCTTGAACGCCTCCATGGCGACCTGCGCCGCCGGGTCGGCGTCCTTATGGAACGGAAGCGGATTGTTCCGCCATACGATACGCACTTTGTCGCCGTATTCCTTGCTGATCTTCTCCGTGGTGGGGAGCACCCGCTTGCAGAAGGGGCATTGGAATTCGCTGAACTCCACGATCGTCACCAACGCATTGTCCGGTCCCTTTGACGGTTGTTTGTCGGTGACCGGCATCTTGTAACGTTCGACGTCACCCGCCTCTTTCGCACCTTCCGCGGCTTCTTCGCCTTCGGCCGCGGCCTCGGTATCACCCCGGTTGCCAACGATGTAGCCGAGGGCAACGCCGCCCACGCCTACGATGGCTATCATTAGAAACATTGAAGCTTTGCTCATGACAAAAATCCTCTCGCGCCGTTTTGGCGCCTCAGTAAAACCAAAAAAATAGATTGCCCGGGAGGGCCGCCCGAATCACCAGCGAACGAGCGGCCGGGCGAGTCTGGGCGGGCGGTCTATCCTGCGGTGCACACCCTCGTGCGGGGATTGAGCTTTCGTCGGGTGTCGATGCCGCGTCTCACGCGGCGAACCGAGCTCGTCGGGTGACACGGCACCCGGGAAGACGGTGATCAGCTGTGTCTGCGAATCGGACGGCGCACGGGCGGGCATGCACCGTGGGTCGTCTGCTTGCTCACACCACATGATCGAGCGCGGCAATTGGGGCTTCGGCTCCGCGTTGGCTTTGGCGTCAGTGCAGCCGGCTTCACTGAGGAGCACGCGTTCGCACATGCATTCCACATCGGCGGATGCAGAAGCGCCCGCGTTCCACGCGAACAGAAATACCCCCAGAGCCAAAGTGGTGCGAGTCATCGTCTCAAGCAATGGCGAGTCTACCCCGGGGATGCCGATCGCGCACGATTTGCGAAGCAGCCGGGAATGACCATGAAAACACAAAGGGACTCGCGGCTTTCGACGCGAGCCCCCTTGGCCGAAAACGGAGCCGACTGCTGTATGTAGGACATTTGGAGAGGACAGAGTACAGGAAGAATCCGGCCCCGTTCTGCGGTCTCAAGTGTTCAACGGCTGTCGAGCCAGGTTATTCCAAGACCGTCGCGTTTTCCCGTAGCGAG
>CAJIBX010000063.1_pt1 | contig 12081 bp, 11 predicted proteins | sample 9199471 | NCBI WGS metagenome assembly CAJIBX01 (sample SAMEA7708317, study PRJEB35096) | sediment metagenome | biome: marine neritic benthic zone biome [ENVO:01000025]; feature: sediment [ENVO:00002007]; material: shallow marine sediment [ENVO:03000034] sea grass bed [ENVO_01000059] ...
ACAAATGATCAACAAACTTTTTTCATTGGGCGCGGCCCTGGTGTTGTGCATCGGCTTGATGGCATGTGACAGGGCCAAGGACGCTGCGGAAGCCACCGGCGAAGCCGTCGGTGACGCGGTCGAGGCGACCGGCGAGGCCGCCAAGGCCGCCGGCGAGGCTGCGCAGGAAGCTGCGGAGAAGGCCGCCGAGGCGACGAAGGAAGCCGCGGACAAGGCCGCCGAGGCGACGAAGGAAGCCGCGGACAAGGCCGCCGAGGCGACGAAGGCTGCCGCTGAAGCGACGAAGGAAGCCGCTGAGGCGACCAAGGAAGCCGCCGAGGAGAAGGCCAAGGCCGCAGGCGAAAAGGCCGGGGAAACGGCCGACAAGGCCAAAGAAAAGATCAAGTACTAAGCTCGATCTTTCGGTAGATGGGAGCCGGTCCGATGGGCCGGCTCTTGTCGTTAAGGCCTTGTGCCGGGGCGGTGACCCGGCAGGTGGCGGACGCGACTTGCGTGGGTTCGAGCCGCAAAGTAGAACACGTTTCACTCTCGGGCTCTGACCACACGGCATGTACTTCGACTACACCCCAGAGCAGAAAGCCCTCCGCGACGAGCTACGCGCGTACATGGAGGCGTTGATGACGGACGAGCTCCAGGCGGAGCTCTTCCAGTCCGAGGGGGGCGGCCCGGAGTACCACAAGGCGATGCAAAAGCTCGGCTCCGACGGCTGGCTCGGCATCGGCTGGCCCGAGGAATACGGAGGCCAGGGTCGCGGCCCGATCGAGCAGTTCATCTTCTTCGACGAGGTTCAGCGGGCTGCCTTTCCGGTGCCCATCCTTACGCTGAATACGGTCGGGCCCACGTTGCTCAAGTACGGCACCGACGCTCAAAAAAGTAAGTACCCGCCCAAGATCTTGGAAGGCAAGTGCCACTTCTCGATCGGATACACCGAACCGCAATCCGGGACGGACCTTGCCTCGCTTCGAACGACCGCCGTTCGAGATGGCGATGAGTACGTGATCAACGGTCAGAAGATCTGGACCAGCCTCGCCGACCACGCCGACTATATTTGGCTCGCCTGTCGGACGGATCCCGATGCCGCGCCCCACAAGGGCATTTCGATCATCATCGTCCCTGCCGATGCGGAGGGCGTACAAATCACCAAGATGCACGCCCTCGGTGAGAATAACGTCCACGCTGTGTACTACGACAACGTCCGTGTTCCCGTGGGGAATTTGGTCGGTCAGGAAAACGCGGGCTGGACCTTGATCACTACACAACTCAACCACGAGCGCGTGGCCCTGTGCGCCATAGGGCCGCTCCAGCGTATCGCCGACCAGACGCTCGAGTGGGCGAAGCAAACATCCAACGGGCAAGGCGGTCGCGTGATCGATCTGCCGTGGGTTCGCGCCCATCTCGCACGTGTGTACGCGAAAACCGAAGCGCTGAAGCTCCTCAATTGGCAGCAAGCTTGGAGCATCGCTCGCGATGATCTGTCGCCTGCTGACGCCTCCGCGATCAAGGTGTATGGCTCGGAGTTCTACGTCGAGGCGTCTCGATTGCTGATGGAGGTGCACGGCGCTGCCGGCGTGCTGCAGCATGGCAGCAAGGGCGCGCTGCTCAGTGGTGAGCTCGAGCGGTACTATCGAATGTCGCTCGTGCTCACCTTTGGAGGCGGCACCAACGAGATTCAGCGGGATATCATTTGTCAGGCAGGTCTCCGCATGCCGAGGTTGGCGAGGCGCTGATGGATTTCTCGTTTACCGACGACCAGGAGGGAATCCGCCACCTGCTCAAGCAGCTGCTCGGCGATTTGGTCACCGACGAATCGCTCAAGGCGCTTCAGCGGGACGGCCAGTGGTTTCACGAACGCGCGTGGAGACAGCTCGCGGACTCGGAGATGCTCGGACTCGGGTTGCCCGAAGAAGTCGGGGGCGCCGGGATGGGGCTCATCGAGCTCTGCATCTTGCTCCACCAGGTGGGGCGTACAGTCGCGCCGATTCCTGCCTTGCCGACGCTGATGTCGGCCGCCCTTCCGATCGCCGAGTACGGCACCGACGAGCAAAAGCAGCTGCTTCGGGGCGTGGCGAAAGGTGAAACGATCCTATCGGTGGCGTTGAGCCAGGTCGAGAGCCGCGATCCAAGGCGCCCGGCCGCCAAGGCAGAGGCCGCCGATAGTGGTTGGGCCCTGACGGGCACGTTTACGAACGTCCCGTATGCCGATCGCGCGGCTCGGATCTTGGTCCCGGCGCAGACCCGACGCGATTCGGTCGGGGTGTTCATGGTCGACCCGCGTGCCGCGGGTGTGTCGATCGAACCTCAGGTGGGTACCGACGGCGAGCCGCTCAGCCTGCTGCGACTCGACGGCGTGGTGGTTCCGCGCACCGAGGTGATCGGCAGCCTGAACGCGGGGCCCGAAGTCTTGAAGTTCATCATCGACCGAACCGTGCTCGGCATGTGCGCCATGCAGTGTGGGATCGCCGAGCAAGCGCTTTTCCTCACCGCGAACTACAGCTCAGAGCGAAAGCAGTTCGGCGTTCCGATCGCCACGTTTCAGGGTGTGACGCAGCGAGTGGGTGATGCTTATATCGACGTTCAGGCGATGAAAGCGACCATGTGGCAAGCCTGCTGGCGTCTCGCCCAGGGCCTCGACGCCGACAAAGAGCTCGCCGTCGCCAAGTTTTGGGCATCTGAGGGCGGTGCTCGCGTCGTTGCCGCCGCCGTGCACGTCCACGGCGGGATGGGCTTCGATCGCGACTACCCGCTTTACCGGTACTTTCTGACATCCAAGCGAGTCGAGTTCACGCTCGGCGGTGCAATGGAGCAACTCGCAGCGCTCGGGGACATGCTCGCCGCCTAGGCGCGCAGATCGTGCGCCGCCGGTGGGCGGCGAAAACTTTTTTGTCTCCGTTCAGGAATATGCCAGACTCCGGCGACCGCCGCGCTGTATGGGGATGCGTAGCTAGCGCGTGGCGGAGGGAGGGAATAGGCATGAAGACGACACTTAGTGCGATTGTGTGCGCCATGGCGATCACCGCCTTTGGGTGTGGCAACGGCGGGGGCGGCGACGGCGGCGGTGATAGCGACGCGGGCGGCGACGACGGCGGTGGAGGCGTCGAGCTCTGCATGGATAATCCAGCTGAAGCATGTGCGGGAGAGTGCGCGTTCGAACCGCCGGCAGACGTCAATTGCTCCAACGCCTGTGCGAACATCGACACCGTTTGCGGATCCGGATGTGCCGGGCAGTGTGAAGGGGTCCAGCCCGGAGCGACCTGTATTGCGGCATGCGAAGGCACGAAGGCGCTGCGCTGCACGAACCTGGTCTTCGGTTGCTATGCCACGAACGACACCTGTAACAGCGTCGGCAACTGTGTAAACAACAGCGGAAACTAGACCGACAAGGTTTTATTTCTTCTTAGGATGGAGAGGGCCGCTCCGTGAAGGGCGGCCTTTTTCAATTCGCGCTATGCTCCGTCCATGAATATCTCGGCGACGCTCACGAGAAATGTTGTGGAGGCGCGAACGAATCTGGTTCGCCAGGCTTGGGATCGGCTACACAAGTTGCCTGGGGGCAAGGTCGCTTTCAGTCGTATGGTCGGTCGTGCCGCACCCTACACGGGCAGCATTCGCCCTCTCATCGAGGAACTGGGGCACCGGCACGCGAAGGTATCGATGAAGGACCGCCGGGCGGTTCGTCAGCATCTCGAGTCTGTTCATGCGATCGCGCTGGCCAATCTCGCCGAGCTCACGGGCAATATCGCGTTGGGGTACACGATGCCTGACGATGCGCGATTCATCGTCGCCGGGATCTCGGTCGAGTACAAAAAGAAGGCGCGAGGCACGATCACGGGTACGTGCGACTGTCCGGATATCCCATCGAACATCGAGCGGGAATATCAAGTGCCGGTGGTGCTCCGAGACGCATCGGGCGACATCGTCTCCGAAGCAGTGCTGCGCACCCTAGTCGGTCCAAAAAGCTAGGCGTCTTCGTTCGGAACCGCGGTTGGCCGCCTCAGGAGTGGCTTGCGGTTCGCTGTACTACGTACCGACGACGAAGCTGACGCTGGTGGTGCCGCTTCCGCCGATGTTGAGCGTGACGAAGTTTTTGGCGTCTTCGACTTGGTAGTCACCGGCCTGGCCGCTGACCTGTCGGTGACAGTCGAGCACCTGCCGCACGCCAGTCGCGCCGACCGGGTGCCCCGCGCCGATGAGACCGCCGCTCGGGTTGATCGGGGTCTTGCCGTCGATTTCGATGGTGCCTTCTTCGACGGCCTTCCAGCTTTCGCCGGGCGCCGTGATTCCGAAGTGGTCGATCGCCATGTACTCGGACGTCGTGAAGCAGTCGTGGGTCTCGATGCCGTCGATGTTGTTCACATCGGCGATGCCCGCGCGCCTGAACGCATCCTGGACCGTTGCCCGCACGTGCGGCAGAACGTATTCATCATTCGCGCTCTCGGCTATCTTGTCGGCGAAGCGAATGGGCGCGGTGTGATGCCCCCATCCCTTGAGACGCGGTATCGACTCGAGCGGAATGCCCATCCGGTCAGCCCACTTTTTCGCGTACTCGGGTGATGCGAGCATGACCGCAGCGGCGCCGTCGGTGACCTGAGAGCAATCGGAGATGTTGATGCGGCCGCCGATGTTGCCGTTGTACTCATCGCGGCTCATCGCGTGCTCCATGTTCATGTACCAGTTACGCGTCTGAGCGTTGGGATTCAGCTTGGCGTTGTCGTAGTTGATGGTGCTGATTCCGGCGAGATGTTCGTCTTTGAGCCCGTAGCGCTTGTCGTATTCGTCCCCGAGCTTGCCGAATAGCTTCGGGAACGGGAACTCGACATCTTTGGCCTCGAGCTCGTACCAGGCCGCGGTGCCGAGATAGTCGCCCCCTTCTCCGGGGCCGACCGTCTTCATCTGCTCGACCCCTACGACGCACGCCAAATCATAGCGATGCGCCTCGATCTCCGCGGATGCGGCGAGCAGCGCGATGCTGCCCGAAGCGCAGGCGGCTTCGTGGCGGCTCGTGGGAAGCCCCCGAAACGCCGGATCGATCTCGACGAAAAACGCACCGAGGTGACCCTGCTTGCAATAGAGCTCCGCCGCGAAGTTGCCGACGTGTGCGACATCGATCTCTTCTGGAGCGATACGGGTCTGGTCGAGGGTGCCGAGAACCGCCTCCCGCATCATCGCGACGAAGTGCTTCTTTTCTTTGGACCAGTTGCGGGCGAAATCGGTTTGATATCCGCCGAGAACGTAGACTTCAGGAACCTGTGCCATGCCTGTAATCCTCTTTCCTTATGCTGCTACGAAGAACTTCCCGATGTTGACCTGAGGGTCGTTGAAGAACCGTGTGCCCTCGCTGGCCGATGCCAGGATGGGTGGAACGGGGAGCTTGGCGGCTTCGATCATCTTGATGGTGGTGCTCAGACCCAAGATATCTACGAGGACGCTCGGTGGCGCCCAGTTGAAACCGTAGCCCATGATGCGGTCGATGCCGCTGATGTCTTCGGTGACTTCGCCTGCCCGATGGAAGGAGTAGCTTATGTACCCGGCAATCACCTTCTTGGCGAGGGCGGCCTGCGGGCCGGGCGCTTGCGCAAACGCTTGCATGCCCTCGCGGTATTTGCCCTCACGATGCAGCGTGGTGATCTCCTCGATGAAGGGGAGCTCCGGGCGGCTCACTGTGCTCTTCGCGACATAGGTGCCGCTCACCGGGTCGAGCACGATGCGGTTGCCGTTGTCGTCTTTACCGAAGAAGCCCTTGCCCGTTTTGGTCCCCAGTACGCCTTGGTCCATGAGCTTGGCCATGTATGCGGGGAGCTTGAGCGTCTCGTGCACTTCGTCCGGAGCGTTCTCGTAAATGTTGTCGACGATCGCCCGATGGATATCCCAACCGACTAGGTCGACCGTGGCGAGCGGCGTCATCGCGCGGCCGGTGTAGGGACCGACGAGCTCGTCGATGAGCAATGGCCCGTGCTCCTCGGCGAGAATTGCGCACTCGTTCAAGACCTTGAAGCCCACGCGGTTACCCGCGAAGCCCGGGGTGTCGGCAGTGCGGACCATCTTGCGTCCCAGACGGCGAATACAATAGGCCTCGATGAAGTCGACCAGCTTGGGGTCTGTTTCTTTGCCGGCGATCAGCTCGGTGCCGACGATCACATTGGGCGGGTTGAAGAAATGAAGGCCGAGAAAGTTCTTTTTGAACGAGTCGCTTCGACCTTCGGCGAGCTGGTTGATCGAAAGCCCCGACGTGACCGTGGCGACGATCGAATCCGGCCGGCGGCACGCGTCGATTCGCTCGAAGAACTGCCGCTTGAGGTCGAGCTGCTCGGTGATCGCCTCGAAGATCAGATCGGCTTCGGAGACGGTGCGCTCGAAGTCGTCGTCATAGCTCCCCGTCTCGACGTGGTTGGCGACAGTGCTCGACCGCACCATCTTCATCGCGGCGGCGAGACCGCCTTCGGCCTTTTCCTTGGTTCGCGCCAGAAACGTCACTTTTGGGACTGACGTCGTAAACAGTGCACCGCTGCCAAAGCCCATGGTCCCGTTCGCGCCGAGAACTACGACGTGCTTGATCTCTCGACTCTTGAGAATGCCTTTCGTTCGCACCCCTGTGGCCGGGGCCTGTGCCGAAGTTGCCGCCAACATCTCACCCTCTTTCTTTGCTGATCACTCACCTCGGCTGTTAACAAGTTAACTGACCGGGCCGATGCAATCTGCGGTTGGAGGGGCGCTCAGTCAACCAAAAACCGAACAGATACCGCGATTAACAGCTTGTTAACAGGCTCGCAGCCGTAATTCCTCGCGATCTCGCGAGCTAGCTTACTCCTCGAGTTTCGTGAACTCGATCCGGCGGTTCTTGGCGCGGCCGGCCGCGGTCTTGTTGGTCTCGACGGGCTTGGTTTCGCCATAGCCCTTCGTGGTGAGTCGGTCTGCCGCAACACCCCGCCTGACGAGGTAGCGTTTGACTGCCGCCGCCCGCTGATTGGACAGACGGAGGTTCGTCTTGGCGCTTCCCCTGCTGTCGGTGTGCCCACCGATCTCGACGCGTACCTCGGGGTTATCGACCAAGACCTGCACGGCTCGCCTGAGCTCGGACTCGGATTTGGGATCGATCGTCGCGCGACCCGTGCGGAAACGGATGCCAGCGAACGAGATGGTCTTGCCCTCGAACGCGACACACCCGCGAGTGTTGACTTCGAAACCTGCTGGCGTATCGGGGCACTTGTCGACGCTATCCGCGACCCCGTCGCCATCGGTATCTTCGACGATCGCGGAGCCCTCGCGCGGGTCCGTCTCGCCTCGATCGACCTTGCCGTTGTGGTTCGCGTCTTCGATGCCGTCGGCGACACCGTCACGATCGGTATCTTCGTCGAGCGGGTCTGTGTTGGTCCGGACCTCCAGTGAGTCCGACAGCCCGTCCCCATCGGTGTCTCGCTTGTTGGGGTCGGTGCCGAGCTCCGCTTCCTTCTTGTCTGACAGGCCATCGCCGTCGGCGTCCTTGACCTTGTCCATCAGTGCAAAGCCAAAGCTGAGACCTACAAAAAGCGCAGCGTCGGTATGCTTACCGCCGGTGACTACGTCGTCGCCGCCAAAGGTCATCTGTCCACGAATGAAAGTGCCGAGCTGGAAAGGCCTGACCAGCGACCACTCGTAGCCTAGCGCCGCATCGAAACCACCCTGGGTGCCATCGTAACCGTAGACACCGCCGTGTACCGAGACCCAAAGGTTGCTCTTCGGACTGCCGCCATCTTTCTTGTAACCGGTGCGGTCGTTCAGGAATCGAAACCGTCCACCGAGGGCGAACTGCCAGAGCACTTCGTTGAAACTAGGGCCTGCAACGTTGACGAAGTAACCGATACCGGTGATGGCCTCGATCGCGAAGGGTCCCTTGATGACATAGTCTACCGAGACATCCAGCTTTGGGCCGAGCAGCGACGTGTCGTCGTTGTTCCCGGGGAACGCGAGCGGCCCGATGACGCCGAAACCGAATGACGTGTCGACGTGAAGATTGAGCTTGGCATTGTCCGCAGCGGCCGACGACGTGTACGCGGTGGTCACGAGGAGAGCGGCGGCCGCAAGGAGCGCGGCTTGGCGAAGGAGCTGAAATCTGACGGCTTTCATCGATTATAAGACAGCATATTATTGCAATGAGTGCGAAATTAGCGGACCACCCATTGGACCCTCGCATCGGCAAAACCTTGGGAACGCTTCTATCCGCGTTTCGGGACGGCACGCAAAAGTTGTTTGATTTCGAGCTGATGGCTGCCATGCTCGCCATATGACCGTGCTGGATCGAATCAACCAAGACCTCAAGACCGCGATGCGCGAGAAGGACGAAATCACGCGCGAGACCCTTCGCATGCTCAAGTCGGCATTTGCGATGGAAGACGACCCCGACGAGCTCACGGTGCTCTCGCGAGCCGTGAAATCCAGACGCGAAAGCGCCAAGAGCTACCGCGAGGGGGGTCGGGACGACCTCGCCGAAAAGGAAGAGGCCGAGATCGAGGTGATCCAGCGCTACATGCCCCAGGAACTGAGTGCGGAGGAAGCGCGGCAGGCGATTATCGAGATCGCCAAAGAGCTCGGGGTCGAATCGAAAAAGGACATGGGGCGGCTGATGAAGGCCGTCATGGACAAGTATCGCGGCCAGATCGACGGCAAGCTCGCGTCGAGCGTGGCCGGCGAAATACTGAGCTAGTCGTTCGGGGCGGCTAGACCCTCATCTTGATGCGGCGTTCCGTCGACTCGTCGGGAAGTGTTCCACGTGCTGCATCCCTGAGGAGCTTTTTGATCTGCGGTCCGAGCACGTCGATTTCGGTCGACGTGAAGTCCTCGCCGCCGAATCGCTCCACCGATGCCGTCTGCGCACGGAGGATGGTCGCGTCTTGCCGGATGATGCGCATTGCCACCGACCGAAACACCGGCGCGACCACTCCGCCCAGCGGCAACTTCAAGCACACGGTCGCGAACATCCGGGTTTGGTTGTCGCCGATGGGCGTAAGGGCCGCGGTCGTGATCAGATGCGTCTTGCCGAGCCGGTATTCGACCTGCGCGATGCAAGGCAAAATGAACCGATCGCAATGAAACAAGATGCCGCCCTTGGGCGCGAGCAATCGCCCAATCAAGCCTCCTGGCCTGGGCTCCCCGATGAATTCCGCCTCGGCTCGATCCCGATCACGGCGAACGACCACTTCGATCTCGTGCTTTTTGGCAGGGCCACGAAAAAGGCCACGGTGCAAAAAGGCCGTATGGGGGACGTCGAGCGCGTTCTCGGCAACCGCATCTAGCGGGGCCGGCATGTCGATGCATTCGCGAACCGTGACGTAACCGGGCGCGTCGGCCTTGGGGATCGATGGCGGTGGGTGCGCAGGCTCCACTCCCACGTGGGGGCACGCCCAGACCAAACCGTCCGATTCCCTGGTCGCCAACGCCTGGGCCTGCCGGCTCGGATGGCTTGCCGTGCGGCACAGGCCGGGAACGCTTTGGCAAGTGCCGTCCCGATCGAATTGCCATCCATGATACGCGCACTCGAGATGGTGACCCTGCACGCGGCCCAGTGATAGAGGCACGTTTCGGTGCGGGCAGCGATCGACCAATACGGCGGGCGCCCCCGCACCGTCACGAAACACGACGACCGGCACATTACCAAGCTCGGCGGTCACCGGTGTCCCGCGCACGTCACGCGATGCAGTGACGGCGTACCAGTCCTCGAGCAATGAGCTTTCGTTCAACAAGGGTCGTTTCGAGTTTGTTTCATCCATCGCAAGAAAGGCACCTTTTGGGCGCCGACGCGCATTCCATTCGCGTGAACGTAAAATGACGTAAAGCGCTCTTCATTTCGATTGGCCCGATCACCGGAGCCTGCTACACGCCTGCCGGAGGCACGATGTCGCGACAAGCGAATAAAGAGCGTACACGAAACCGCCTGGTACAGGCGATTCTTAAGGTGCTTTACAAGCACGGACCCGCTGCGCTGACCACCGGGCGTGTCGCAGAGCTTGCGGGCGTCGCGCAGCCCACGTTCTACGTGCACTTCAAAGACATGGACGACGCCCTCGAACGGGTCGCCGCCTGGGTTGCCGACCAGCTCGTCATCCGCCTAAGTGAGGGCGCCGACTCGGTCTCCACCGAATCGGTGGCAGCTCTCACGGATGCTATCGGCGCGACGCTTCGCGCGTTCGTCGCCGACCCAAAGACCGCGGAGCTGTTCCTCCGGCATCGTCGCGACGCCAGCTCGCCCATCGGCCGGCGCTGGACGAAGATCACCGACGGATTGCGCGGCCGAGCCATCGAGCAGCTGCAGGGACTCGAGATGAGAGCCCCGGCGACCGATGTGCCCATCTATGCGGACCTATTGATCGGCATGATCTTCGCCTTGATCGAGGGCCTGGTCGACAAGCGCATCACCGATTTGGACCACGCGGCCGAGATCGCCGCCCGCACCACGCTCGCCGGCATTGGCGCCGCAGCTGCGGTGTCGGACGCGGCCTGAACGCTCGCGTACTCGACAGTTCGGGATAATAGACCTACCACAACGTCGTGGTCGACCTATTCAACCCCACTGCCGAGCATCGCGCGTTGCGTGAGATGGTGCGGAGCTTCGCCGAGAAGGAAGTCGATCCACAGGCCGAGGCGCACGACCGCGATGAACGATTCAATCTCGAGCTGTTTCGGAAGTTGGGCGAGCTTGGGCTATTGGGGATCACGGTTTCGGAGCAATACGGGGGCGCGGGGCTCGACTCCACCGCGGCCGTAATCGCTCACGAAGAGCTGAGCGCAGCCGATCCGGGCTTCGCGCTAGCCTACCTGGCCCACTCAATGCTCTTCGCGAACAACCTGCAAGTGAACGGCAACGACGCGCAACGGCAGAAGTATCTTCCCGGCGCCTGCGCAGGCGACATCGTATGCGGCATGGGCATGAGCGAACCCGGCGCTGGTACCGATGTGCTCGGGCTGCGCACGACGGCGGTCAAAGAGGGCGACCACTATGTTCTGAACGGCGCCAAGATGTGGATCACCAACGGTGCCATCAACGACACCGATCTCGGCGATGTGTTCTTGATCTACGCGCGCGTACGAGAGCAGGCACGAAACCAGATCTCGCTCTTCCTCGTCGAAAAGGGGTTTTCGGGTTTTTCGCTCGGACAGAAGATTACCGGCAAGCTCGGCATGCGCGCATCGACCACCGCGGAGCTCGTCTTCGAGAACTGCAAAGTCCCAGTTGAAAACCGAGTGGGCGAAGAGGGCGCGGCGAGCCTCCACATGATGCGTAACCTCGAGATCGAACGGCTCACGCTCGCCGCCATGAGCTGCGGAATCGCGCGCCGTTCGATCGAGGTGATGAACCGTTACGCGAGCGATCGGAAGTCGTTTGGCGAACCGCTCCGGACGTTCGGCCAGATACAACGCTACCTCGCCGACTCGTACGCTGAATACATGGCGGCGCGCACATACACCTACCACACCGCGGCCCAGATGGACTTGGACAAGCCTGGGCATCGCCTGGATTCGGATGGCGTGAAGCTCATCGCTTCGACGACCGGCAAGCGGGTGGCCGACCGGGCGATTCAGGTGCTTGGGGGCTACGGCTATGTGTCCGAATATGCAGTGGAACGGCTTTGGCGCGACGCCAAGCTTCTCGAGATCGGCGGGGGCACCCTCGAGGCGCACCACAAAAACATGACCCGTGAGCTGGCGCGACTCGAACGGCTTTCCTGAGTGTTTTGGGCCGGATTCTAGGCGGATAGCTGGGTCGCTCGACCCCTAGCTTGTATGCTGAAAGGGGATGACTTCGCCCAAGGATAAGGGGGGCACTGCGAGGTCTCATCCGCCCGAAGGGCGGAGGGACCGTGGGTCGGATTGGCCCAAGGTTCAGCCCAGCCACGCCCATGGCAGCGCGGCAGCAACCCGCGTCGATCTCAGTGTCGCCCCGCTCGATCTTCCAGTTGTCGGGCGCTTCGCCGGCTACGACATCCTGGGTCGGATCGCGATGGGAGGCATGGCGGAGATCCTGCTCGCGCGGCGCGTGGATCAACCGTCGCGCCACTTCGTGGTCAAACGAATACTCAAGCACTTCGAAAAGGACGCGACGTTCCTGCACAT
>CAJIBX010000242.1_pt1 | contig 12077 bp, 11 predicted proteins | sample 9199471 | NCBI WGS metagenome assembly CAJIBX01 (sample SAMEA7708317, study PRJEB35096) | sediment metagenome | biome: marine neritic benthic zone biome [ENVO:01000025]; feature: sediment [ENVO:00002007]; material: shallow marine sediment [ENVO:03000034] sea grass bed [ENVO_01000059] ...
AGCGAGTCCGGGGTGCTCTTTGTGCGAGCCAGCGCGCGATGAGCTCCGAAAGCGTCTCCTCGCCCATCGCCGCGAGCGTACGCGGGAGGGCCGCGTGTATCACCTCGACCAAACGCGCACGCACCATCCGTCGATACGTCGCCCAGCGCTCCGGAGCACCGAGGGCCGCAAGATCCGCGTCGGACGGCGTCGGCGCGAAGCACACCCGTTGAATCGTTTCGAGATGCTCACGCAGCATGCACTTCTCCGGTGGCGCGAGTGTAGATCTCGTTCAAACGGTCGACCTCGGCGAGTAGCTCGGAAAGGGCGGGGACGTTGTTGTCCCGTTCGAGTAATACGGGAACCGCGCCCACGCGCTTCAGCGCGTACTCGAGAAGCTCGTACACATCGTCGCAGATCGCCTCGCCGTGCGTATCGATGCGCAGTGCATCGTCCCGGATGAAATGACCAGCGATGTGAATTTGGACCACGCGGTCGGTCGGTACGCGATCGAGATACGTCTTCGCGTCGAACCCGAAATTCTTTGCGTTGACGTAGATGTTGTTGACATCGAGCAGCAACTTCGCGTCGGCCCGCTCCAGCACCTCGTTCACGAAATCGACTTCGTCGAGGCCATCTTCGCTTTGGGGCGCGTAATAGCTCACGTTCTCTAGGGCGATGGGAACATCGAGGGCATCGCGGGCCTCGATCAGTCGCTGTGCGGCCGTTTCGACGGCTTCGTTCGTGAAAGGAAGGGGCAGGAGGTCATGGGTGAACACCCCATGCGCCCCGCCAAAGCATAGGTGATCGCTGTGCCACGGCGCCTCGACCTGGTCGATGATCGCCTTCAGGTCCTGGAGGTAGTCGGGATCGAACGGTTCGAGCGCTCCGAAGCACATGGTCAGGCCATGTGTCGATACCGGCCAATCCTCGCGCGCCCTGTCGAGCATCTCTTTGTATCGGCCCCCGCGCCGCATGTAGTTCTCGGGATGGATCTCGACGAATGCCACCGACCGGGGCGCCTGATCGAGGAGCTCGGTCGCGAGGTCGTACCGAAGGCCTAGGCCCACTCCGGAGATCTTGGTCACGCGGTACCTCTTAGCGCGAATCGGAGTTCAGAGACAGCAATGCCGTGACGATCGCTCGCCACGGCACCGCTTACATCCATTGAACACGCGCCGCTATGCGCGCGTTTGAAAGGGCTCCTTAGCCGCAGGAACCTTCGCCACACTTGGCTTCGGCCGCGTCCTTGCCCTTTTCGGCCATGTCCTTGGCTTCGCCTTCTGCGGACTCGGCCGCTGCTTCTGCGCCGCTCGTGGCTTCGCCAGCCGAAGGGGCGTCCCCGTCGTCTTTGCAGCCCGTTGTGGCCATGCCGAGCGCGGCTGTCGCCATTGCGATAATCGTGTGCTTGAGTGCTGAATTCATTTCTTATTACCTCGTTTGCAACCAAGCATCACTGCCGGCCCGTCAGGCACAATCAGCGATGCAATGCGGAGCCGGGAGCCTATCCCCCCGCACCCCTGCTCATAGACAGGGCGAACGCTACCCAACTAAGGATCAACTCGCAATCCGAAAAGAGTGAAACGCTTGCCATGTCATGAGGTACGTTTACTTACACAGGATGTTTCGCAAGACTTCGAGTACAGGAATAGAAGAAGAATCCCAGGAGCTTACGATTCTGTCGAAACTTGTAATGTTGAGCCTCCCGGCCATGATTGTCGCTTGCGGAGCGAGCCAATCCCCGTCGACCCGCTCAGAAACCGCTCGATTGGACTACCGTGTCATCCTTGATCCTGATCTCGGGGGCGTTCGCGTCCGTGTTTGTGCGCGAGGCTTCTCGACTTCCGCATTCGTTTCGATGTCCGGGCAGGGCCGGGCGGTCCCGGACCCATCCGACTCGTGCGCCGGCTATGACGTCCGCTTTCCTGATGGTCGGTGGTTCTCACGGCGCGCGGCTGGCCTCGTCGTATCGGCGCACGAAGACTGGCTCTGGCGTCCCGACCCACTGCCGAGTGTCATGTCTGCCAGCGTGCGCTTCGAGCTTCCGGATGACGCGACCGTCGCCTCACCGTGGCCGCGCCGTGGCGACCAATTCTCCGTCGACCGGGCCGCGTTTCGCAAGGGTGCGTTTCACGTGTTCGGCGTCATGCAGCGAACTGTGCTGCCGATCGGCGGGAGCGAGATCGAGATCGTCGCCCCAAAAGACGCCATTCCCGCCGATACGCTGACTCGCTGGATCGGTTCCGCCGCGCAGGCCGTCGCTTCGCTGGGCGAGCGTTTTCCGCGAGAGCGCATTCTCGTGATTGCGCTTCCCGTCGAAGGGAACGAAACGGTCGTATTTGGCTTGATCCGCAGAGGAGGAGGCGTGTCGGTGTTATTGCTTCCGTCCACCGATGCCTCGGCAGAAGAGCTCGAGCAAGATTGGGTGGCCGTGCACGAGTTCTCTCACCTGTGGTTGCCCGTGTTGCGCGATGATGCGGCCTGGATCGGCGAGGGCATCGCAACCTACCTTCAAGAGGTCTTGCGAGCCCGCTGCGGCTTGCAGTCCAGTCAGAAAGCTTGGCAGCGCATGCTCGCTGGTTTCGAGCGTGGGCGGCGTGCCGGTACGGGCCGAACCTTACTCAAAGAGGCGCGCTTGATGCATCGCACCGGAGCCTACCATCATGTGTACTGGTCTGGCGCAGCCTTCGCTTTGGAGGCAGATACGACGCTTCGCATCGAAAGCGGCGGTGCGATGTCTCTCGAAAAAGCGATCATGAGAGCGCTTCCCGCATGGAGCTCCGATGGGCCCTCACCCACCGCGACCGCAGCGCTGAAGACCCTCTCGGATGCGGCTGCGATGCCGTCGCTTGCGGCGTTGGGGGAGCGTTACGCCGCCGCCAACACGTTCCCCAGTTGGCCCTCTGAACAGATGGCCGTCTTCAAAGAGACGTTTCTTCGAGTGGCTAGACCGCTTCCCGGAGGCTGCGCGAACTAGCGACGAATCGTTTGGATGATCAGCGGTCGAGTCGACCGTTTGCGGGCGCCGATCTCAATACTGGCGGCGATTCTCTCCTGCACCGCGTTTGCAAGTGTGGCGTTGGCGGAGTGAATCTCGATGAGCGTTTCGCCCTTCTTCACACGATCGCCAGGCTTCACGTGCAACCGCAGGCCAGCCGTCGGGTCGATGTCTTGGTCCGCGCGGGTTCGGCCCGCTCCGAGGCTCACCGACGCGAGCCCCAACTCGAGCGGGTCGATCGACCGAACGATGCCCGCCTTAGGCGCTTTCACGGGTCGCGTGCTTCGCGCCTTGGGCAGGCGGTCCGGCTCGTCGACGACTCGAGGGTCTCCCCCTTGGGCTTTGACCACGTCGCGCATCTTCGCGGCTGCCGATCCGTCCGCCACAACGTTGCGCATGCGTCGCCGCGCCTGCGCCGCGTTCTTGTCGAGGCCGGCCAGGCGCAGCATCTCGGCGCCCAGCGAATAGGTGCACTCGACGACGTCCTCAGGGCCGCCGCCGTGAAGCACTTCGAATGCCTCGGCGGTCTCGAGCGCATTCCCGATCGTGTACCCAAGTGGGGTGTTCATATCGGTGAGGATGGCCGACACCTCTTTGCCGGCGAGCCTGCCGACGCGAACGAGCGAACGGGCGAGCGCGCGCGCATCCTCGATGCTTTTCATGAAAGCACCTCGACCGACCTTCACGTCGAGAACCAGGCCGTCGATGCCTTCGGCCAGCTTTTTCGAGAGAATGCTCGCCGTGATCAGCGGGATCGATTCCACCGTGCCCGTTACGTCGCGGAGCGCATAGAGCTGCTTGTCGGCTGGCGCCAAGTCGCCTGTTTGACCGATGAGTGCGCAGCCCAGCTGCGAAAGTTGCCGCGCGAACCGGTCGACCGTCAAGTCTACCCGAAAGCCGGGGATCGCCTCGAGCTTGTCGAGGGTACCGCCGGTGTGTCCGAGCCCTCGCCCGCTCATCATCGGGACCACGACGCCACAAGCCGCGACGATCGGTGCCAGGCAAATACTCACCTTGTCGCCGACGCCGCCGGTGGAGTGCTTGTCGATCTTGGCCCCCGGAAGTCTAGACAGATCGACGACGCGCCCGCTGTCGCGCATGGCGAGGGTCAATGCGACGGTCTCATCGAAGTCCATGTCTTGGAAATACACGGCCATCGCGAGCGCGCTCATCTGGTAGTCGGCGATCGAGCCATCTACATAGCCCTCGATCAAGAAACGAATCTCCGCCTCATCGAGCGTGCCGCCGTCCCGTTTTCGCGCGATCAACTCAGGAACCGAAAACGAAGCGCCCGCAGCCTTCTTCTTCATCGTTTTCTCGAACGGCGGCGCTGCCCGCCACCGGACCGCCGCCCTTTCTTCTGGCTGCGCTTCTTGGGCTTCGCTTTGGCCTTCTTCGCGACCTTCTGTTTTCTCCGGTCCGCGCGTGGCTTCTCCAGCTGTTCGTGCGAGATGATCGACGCGATCACCTGCCGGTCCGCGATGCTCACATCTTCAATGCGAACGCGGAGGGGATCTCCCAAGGTGAACACCTGGGCGCTGCGCTCACCGATCAGGCGAATCCCAAGGTCATCGGGCCTGAAGTGATCATCGAGTTGCTCGAACGGAAGGATCGCATCGATGAACGGCTCGTCGAGCGTCGCGTAGATGCCATTCTGCGAGAAGCCCGAAACCTTTGCTGTGAACTCGTCTCCGATTCGGTCCTGCATGAAGATCGCACGATAGACCTTGAGCACGTCTCGCTCGACCGACATCGCCTTGCGCTCCAGCCGGCTCGCCTCCGCGCCAATGCGCTTGAGACGCGGTTCCCACATCGCTGCGTCGATGCTCTTCCCGTGGATGACCTTGCGGATCATGCGGTGCACCACCAGGTCCGGGTATCGACGAATGGGCGAGGTGAAATGCGTGTAATCAGAAGTCGCGAGCCCGAAGTGCCCGATCGTGGGGTCGGTGTCGTAGATCGCCTGCTGCATTGCTCGCAGCAGCAGATACCGAAGCATCGACGCTTGAGGTGTCCCTTCGATACGGTGGAGAAAGCGAGCCAGACGTTTCGAATCGGAGGCGGCTTCGACGTCGATGTCGTAACCCAATGACTCGGCCAGTCGACAGAAAGTTTCCATCTTCTCCGGGTCGGGCTTGCCGTGGACACGGTAAAGCGCCGGGGTGCTGCGTTTCTTGAGCTCGCTCGCGACGACTTCATTCGCGAGGAGCATCATCTCCTCGACCAAACGGTACGCTTCCCTTACGCCCGGATCTTCGCGTGAGCGAATGATGCTCACCGGCTCACGATTATCGTCGTGCAGCACGACCTTCGGCTCGGGAAGGTCGAAATCGAGCGCGCCCCGCTTCACCCGCCGCGCGCGCAGCAATCTCGCGGCGTCGGCCAGCGTTTTGAGCATGCGTTGGCGCTTCTCGGCAGCGGGCTGCTTCTTCGCGCGCTTGCTCAGGCCGAGCGCTCTCGCTGCACCTTCGTAGGTGAGCCGCGCATGAGAGCGCATGATGCCTTCGACGAATCGGTGGGAAGTGACTCTACCGCGAGCATCGAGCTCCATGTCGACTGCGAGACACAGGCGGTCATGTTGGGGGATGAGTGAGGCAAGATTCGACGAGAGCTCGGGCGGCAGCATCGGAATTGCTCGGTCAGGGAGGTAGATGCTCGTCCCCCGGTTAAACGCCTCGTAGTCGACGAGCGAGTCCTCAGTGACGTAGTGAGAGACGTCCGCGATCGCCACCAGGATGCGAAAGCCACCGTCCCTGTGCCGCCGTGCCCACAGCGCGTCGTCGTGGTCTTTCGCGGTCTCGGGATCGATCGTGACCAGGTCGAGCTCCCGGAGGTCTTCACGGGCGCGGATCTCTTTTTGGCTCACGCGGGATGGGAGCTTGGCCATCTCAGCCTGCACCTCGTCCGAGAACCCTTCGACGATTCCCTCGCGTATTTTGATCTTTTCGACCTCGACCTGGGCGGCGCCGTGCTTACCGAGGACTTCGACGATGCTGACCTCGACGCGGTCTTCGCTCGTCTGTGGGTAAGCGACGATTTCGGCGAGGACAGTCTTACCTGTGCCCGCTTCGCGCGGGACTTTGCCACGGATGCGCATCGGGCTGCGGAGCCGTTCGTCGTCCGGTTCGAGTAGCGCTTGGCGACCCGCCTTTCGAATGAGCCCCGTGATTCTAGGCGATCGTCGCCGGACGATGCCGACGATGCGGCCTTCTCGTCCTTTGGGTGACGGACGGGTGCGAACTTGGACGCGATCGCCATGAAGTGCGGGGCCGGTCGCATCGGGTGGGATGAAGACGTCGGAGCCGTCATCGTCGGTGGAGACGAAGCCAAACCCCCGCGCGGTCATGACGAGCTCGCCTTCCGCGAGCGCGACGCCGGGGTAGGTCTCTTCAGGGGCTTTTTGGGGAGCTCGCTTACGGCCACGGTTTCGTTTACCCGAGCTCCTGTCGACGATGCGGAAACGGAGTCCGGGCATTTCGCGCGCAAAGCCCTCGTCGACGAGGAGAAGCAAGTTGCGGAGAACTTCTTCTTTTTCCTTGCCGGGAACTCGTAGCCTGCCGCAGATCTCTCCGAGGTGAAGCGCCCTTGGGCCGTGCGACTTGAGCACCTTCAAGACGGCGTTTCGGTTTAGGTTGGTTTGAGTCATGTTATCGAAGTGCGTGGATTCCCCCGTCGTCGGCTCCGACGTACAGGGTTCCATCAGCGCCGATCTCGACGGTGGAGTCTACGTCTTGGCCTACGTTGTAGCGCCAGAGCAGCTTGCCGTCTGCGGAGAGGGCGTAGAGAAAGTTATCTTGAGAGCCAACATAGATGCGCCCGTCAGCATCGATTCGTGCGGAGGCGCGGATTCGCCCAGAGGTTGGCACTTTCCACTTCAATGCGCCAGTCGGCGAAATCGCGTAGATATGATGGTCATACGAACCGGCGATGATCGTCCCGTCTTTGGCGATGGCCGGGGTAGCCCGAACGTCGCCTTGGGTGTCGAACGCCCATAGAAGAGCCCCTGTCGCGTCGATCGCGAGGATCTGTCCGCGATCGGTGCCAACGTAGATCGCGCCGTTGTCCCCGATGGAGGCGCTTCCCTCGACGCTTGCACCGGCAGGGCGTTCCCATGCCGGCCGACCGTCCTGGCGCAGCGCGATGACGGTACCCTCCGGCGTGCCAACGATGACGAGCCCGATCGGATGGATCGCGGGCGCGCTTCGGAGGTGGTCGGCAGTGGGCGTTTGCCAACGAATCCGGCCCTGCGGGTCGATCGCGTACACACCGAGCGCCGCGGCGTACAGCGTCCCATCGGGACCCAGAGTGAGCGAGGCGTCGACCGAGTCCTGTAGAGCGAGCTTCCAGCGGGTTTGCCCAGACGAGGTGAGCGCGACCACGTGCCGATCGTTGGTACCGACGAAGATGGTTCCGTCATTGGTGACCGCGGCGGTGGCGTAGATCTTGTCCTGTGCGGCGTAACGCCACTTGAGCTTTCCGCCGGGGCCAAGAGCAACAAACTGTTTGTCGAGCGAGCCGATGTACAGCGTTCCATCAGGACCAGTGACCGGGGACGCGAACACCCTGCCGTTGGTGCGGTAGGTCCAAAGGCGCTTCGGTGCGGACTCTGGGCCGCGGTGCGGACTTCTACCGGTGTGGCGGGCATCCCCCATGAAGCCCGAACCAGTAACAGCCTCGACTTGCGGGGGGCGAGGTTCGGGTACGCTTGCGCCCCCGCTCAAGCCAGCTCGCACCTCTTCGATGAAACGGCAGCGCCCCTCGTGGCAAATGCGATCGCCGCGGCATTCGATGTCGGACATACATGGCGTGGTCGGTCGGCTTCGCGCGCCACCGCATCCGACGAGCACGAGCGCGAGGACGATCTCGATAGCAGAGAGTCGATCGTTGGCGGTGTTCCGGCCCTTCATTTTGCCTTTGACCTGTAAACGCTAAACCGTCCGGTGTCGACTTACGCGACCTACCACCGAATGACGCGGATATCGGTGCCCTTGTGTACCGCAACCGCGGTCGCATCGGGGCTCAGCGCAACGCTCCGCACCGAGCCGGCCACGGCGTCCCAGTCCGCGGGGCGAATCCACACGCCCTTCGCGCTTGCCCCGAGCTTTCGAAGGAGAAGTCCGTGCTGAGTTGCGATGATGTAGTGGCTGCCGGTGGGCGTGATCGCCGCGCCCGAAAGCGGAGCCGGGGGCAGCGCGTCCGGTTGAAGGTCGACCGGCTGACCTGCGAGCCGCGCCCGGGTGTCGAGCGGCACGATCCGAAGTCGTGTTCCGCGGACGGCCAGCAAGCCCTGGGGCGCCCAGCCGAGAACCTGCCATTCGTCCGGTCCCGCGATCCGATCGCGCAACGGATCGCACGGGGGAGGCTGCGGTTCCGATGCGATCAGAACACGATTCCGTCTTCTCGCTTGACCGATCAGGCTCCTGACCTCGGCTTCGTATCCCTTACACGTGCGGTACACCCGCCGCGCCGCAAAGCTGTTGGTGGGGTCGTGAATCGGCGGAGGCCCCTCGTCCCGTCTGAGGTTGGTTCGGGTCCGGGAGCTGAGGTCGATCGTTCGAGCACGCCCCGCTCGAATGAGAAGAGTCGAGCTGTTCTCGAACGACAGAGTCGCCTCGCCGGTTTCGGTATCGACTGACTGCCAGGTTATCGAGCGCGGTGTTCTCGCTTTTCGCCACGCTTGGGTCACGCGCTCCTGATCCTTCGGCGGCACGGTCACGTTGGGGTGTGTGAGCCAGTCCATGGCGCGCCGTGCCTCGACGAGCCTGCCCTGGCGCACGAGCGTACGTACCAGAAGCGCCGCCGCCGCTCCTGCACCCTCGGAGCGTTGGCATTGAATGCCGTGCGTCCCTGAAAGGCCAATCCTCGATTCGCCCCCTTCGCGACAGAGCGCCTCGAACACGGCGAGAGTTGCCCGGGCGTTCTTGATGACCGCTTTGGCGGTGCCGCCGGCCGCCGCGCTCTGCGCCAACTCGCGCAGAGTGCTCTCGGGCTCGCTGGCATCCCGCGCGAATCCGCCGGGCCGATCCAGCCAGACGATCGGCACCTCCGCCCCGTTGACGACGAACGTCGCCACCACATCGTCATGCCCATCCTGGTCTCGATCTTCGGCGGCAATGCTCAGGGACATCGCCGCCGGATTGGACTCGGTGGGTGGAAGCAACGTAATTCGCTCTCGCACTCTGGGTTGCGCCTCGACCGTGGCAATCCAATAGGTGAGTCTCTGACCCTCCGGACACGTGTGCTCGGCCGTGGCGAGTGCCATCTTCTTGCCAAGCGATTGGAGTGTTCCCCGGGCGTCTTGGCAGTCGAGCGGGACCTGGAACTCCGCTACGAAACGTCGGTCGAGCCGTGAGCCCGAAGCGATTCCCACCGCGAGCTCGGTGCGATTCTCTGAGGCTTGAAGGTAGAACACGTCGGGCTGTGTGTCGGTGTTCAGGTCGACCTGCAGCGACGCCAGCGCGTGTCCCTCCGGAAGCGCCATGGTAGCTTCGGCCGCGGTGAGCGTGACCTGCTCCCCGGGCGGGTACACTTCGCCGACCAACGGCTCCACCGGGACGAGCGCCTCGGTTTGTAGGGGCGAATCCTGCTCCTGCTCGAGGCCAAACGGCACGTGCCGGTCTCGGGAGCAGCCCACGGCAGCGACCCCGAGCAACAGGGCCGTCATGCTACGTCGTGAAATCACGGCCGCTCTCTAGCATGGAAGGACGGTTCACGCCGTGGGGTGTGAACCGGGTTTCACTTGCGGCCTAGTAACTCGGCAGGCACAGGCGCTCGCCGTAGAACACCGTGCAGGCAAAACCCGCGTACTCGGCACAGTCGGCGTCATTCTCACAGCGTTCGACGCAGATGCCACGTGCATCGAGACCGCCCAAGAGATCGTGGGGAACACAGGCCCCGGGAAGCCAGTTGAATGCCGAGTCTGGGCAGTCGAGGTCGTCGAAACAGCTCTCTGTACAGATTGCATTGACATAGTCGCCATATTCATCGGCGGGAACCGCGATCTCCTCGCAGAGCCCAGAAGCGCAGTCTAGGTCACTATAACAAGTGTCGTAGGTTTCTAGGGCCGGGACATCGACCACTTCGACGTATTCGAGCTCCCAACAGCCCGAAATCACGGTACCCAAGAGGGCGGCCAAGATGATTCGTGTATTCATCGTCTAACCCTTTCATGGATGCACGGAGCAACTTCCATGCCGGGTATGACGTCCTGTCCCGCGAATGCATTCACTCACGCCGGAGGGCTTGAGCAGGGCTAGTTCAGCCACTGGGGGCCGCTGTCGCGATCGCCCGAAATCACACGAAAACCGCCTGAGCGCTTGCCCCTGCGGACGCGCCTGCGGCCGGGCGGGCGACGGAGCCACTCGATGAACCCAATGCCCGCGCCGACGGCCCCTAGATCGGCCACCAGGCCGATCACATCCCGCGAGGTCAAGAAGATCAGGAAGCTGATGCCGAGCACCAGCCAGATGATGTGCTCGGGCTTCATGTCGATCACGCCGAAGAAGCTCATCCGACCCTGACCGCGGTACGACCAAGAGAAGGCGGCAATCGTTCCGAGCAACAAGGCCTCGGCGCCGTATAGCGGACGCTCCCCCGAAAACAGCAGGCCCACGACGAGCGCGGGGATCGCTGCACCCAGAGTCGCAACCAAACAGAGCTGTAGCGTTCGGTTGGGCCCGAACCGCTGTTCAAACGGCGCGAGCATCCACCAAAGAAACAGACACGAGATCAGCATGCTGAAGACGTAGTTGGGGGTGGTTGGGGCGGCGAACACGTACGTCAGTACTTGCCAGGCCGTGCTCGGGCCGAGGCTCGTGGTGTCGAGTGCCAGCATGCTGAACACCTCTACGCCGACCCAGTTCTGGACGATGATTTGTCCCAGATACGCGGCGAAGAGCGCGATCAGGAGCTTCTTGACGAATGGGGTGAGCGGCGGGAATCGAAACACGTGGTGATCACCTAGGGCGGAGTGTTCGACGAAGCCGGGCAGATGTCGAGGACGCTTCCAGCGTCGGTGTTCTCGAGGGCGTCGGTGAGGAAGTTCGCGACGCCCACGTCGACCACGTCGTCTGGAGCGGTGGGGGGCTCGAGCATTTCGAGGGGCTTGCAATCGAGGATGTTGTTCAGGCTGTCCCGGGCGACCCATTGCCCCAAATAAGGGCCTTCTTTCAGAATCCGCCCGGTCTTCTTGCAGCGCTTTTCATTGAGAGAGGTGTTGAGGAAGGTCGGGGAGCCACCGTCGTCGGGAAAGGCGTTGCATTCGAACAGGAGCACCTGGTTGTCGCTCCACGAGTCGTCGACCTCTTCGTTCCAGATGAAGAGCTGCACCTCGGTGATGCCACCGTCCTTGTCGTTCCCGCAGTTCTCAGCGTTAGCGGGCAGGCCATCGATCGTCCAGGCACCGAGCAGGTTCCAGTCGCAACCTTCGGGGTCGAAGCGCGCATCCCTCACGCAGCCCCACCCGAGGAGGGTCACGGACGAAAGGACGACGGCCCGTAAGAGAAGCGACACGCCGCAAAGCTATCTGCTTCAAAATACGCGGTCAAATCACCCGTTGACAGCGCCCGTTCGATGCTTAGGTTGCCTGCAGGTCGAACTGAATGGCCCTTCGTCGGGCTGGGTAGAGGTTCGACCTTCAAGTGAAACCCGTATTTCGGGCCCGCACAGGGTCCATGGAGGAGTGCAATGTTGGTTCGATGGGATCCATTTGCTGAGATGAGTCGCTTGCATGATCAACTGTTTGGCGGTTCGCCCATGGCGAGCATGCCTGCCGAGCTGAGGGTCGATATCCGCGAAGAGGACAATGCGTATGTTCTCGACGCTGAGGTTCCTGGGCTCGCGGCGGACGACATCAAGCTCAATATTGAGAAGAACGTCCTGACCATCCACGGTGAGCGAAAGAGCGAGGAAGAGGAAACGAGCAAGCGGTATCGTCGCGTCGAGCGTCGTTACGGTTCGTTTTCGAGGTCGTTTGCGCTTCCCGAGACGGTCGATGCGGAGGCGATCGAGGCTAAGCTCGCCGATGGCGTGCTCACCCTCACGTTGCCCAAGCGCGAGCGACCCACGCCGCGCTCGATCGACATCAAGGCGTAACGAAAGA
>CAJIBX010000202.1_pt1 | contig 11851 bp, 11 predicted proteins | sample 9199471 | NCBI WGS metagenome assembly CAJIBX01 (sample SAMEA7708317, study PRJEB35096) | sediment metagenome | biome: marine neritic benthic zone biome [ENVO:01000025]; feature: sediment [ENVO:00002007]; material: shallow marine sediment [ENVO:03000034] sea grass bed [ENVO_01000059] ...
CGTGATTCGATCCTTCCCGTTGCGCGCGAATTCCGGCCAGTAGTCGGCCACCGAAGCGTCGTAATCGATGAGGCCATCGGACGCGAGCATGTGAATCGCGGTGGCCGTGATGCCCTTCGTGCCGGAATAGCAGACCGACATCGTGTCCTTCTGCCAGGGCGTGCCGTCCTTGCGAGCCTTGCCGGCCCAAATGTCGACGACGCACTTGCCGTCCAAGTACACGGAGGCTGCAGCCCCACCACCGTAGCGTTTGATCTGTTTGCGCAGCAGTTTCGCAACGGGTTCGAAGCGAGGCTCGTACACGCCTTGAATTTCGATTTTGCGTTTCAAGCTCGGCTCTATCTCCAGGGTAGGCCAAGCTGAGCTATAGTCGGAAAAGAATGACCGCTCGATGCCTGACTCTCGTTCCACTGACGCTCGCGCTTCTGACCTTCAGTTGCGCTGACGACCGGGCGGTACCACGGCTTCCGAACGAGCTCGCGGCGTTCTACGACGTCATGATCGGCCATGCCACGGCCTTCGAGGAACGGGACGGCGAGTGGACCGAGGATTACGGCGATGCCCCCTTCTACGGCATCGCGTTCTATGCAAGGCATGGAACCGAGCACGCCGACAATCGCATGCTCGCCATCGTCGAGCGAGCCCGGGCCTACGACCGATCGGTCGTGGCGCAGGCCAACGCCGACCAGGGGTGGTATCTGGAGAATCTGGAGGAGGCACTGATGGCGGCGCTCGGGCTCATCGAGCACGCAGATGCCACGAGCGACGCCGCGGATCTGCCGCTCATCGACGACTTCATCGATAACACCAACAATCTGGTCTCGATCTTCGGTGATTATCTACCCGCTGGCGCTGCCCTGGGCTCCTTCGCGCTGTCCACCTACGGGCCGACGACGATCACCGCCGCCGCCGCACTGCTCGACCTTCAGTACGCCGTATACGTCGACACCCCCCGGCGACAGGAGCGTATCGACACGGCCCTCCGTATCGTGCGGGCAATCGATCAAAACGCTTGGGATGGCGATCGTTATCTCTTCCAGCCCGGCGAGGAACAGCTGTACCTATACCCAAACGCGATGATGATCATCGTGCTGTGCCGTCTCCACGAGCTCACGGGCGATGACGTGCACATCACGCGGGCGAGGGCGGTAGCCGACGCCATCCAACCCCTGAGAGACGACATGCGCGGTGGCTACCGATCCCCCTACAGCGCCGAATACATGGGCGCCACGACCGACGACTACACCACACTCTCGAGCCAGAACTACCTCGCGCTCGCCTTTGCGCTCCTCTATCAGCGCACGCGCGAGGTTCGATGGTTCGATGAGGCCGTGTTCGTGCTCGAGCTCGGTCGCAGCCGTCTCTACGACGCGACGCAGGGCCGGGTGTTGCACCACTGGATGGATGGTCGCGTCGCGCAACCAGGGGACCCGGAATATTGGTGCTCCGGTTGCAATCTCCAGTATCTGTACGTGCTCTGGTACATGCAGAACCGGCTCGCGTGAGACGTGCCCAGCGTTCCGTGGTCCTCGCCGACGAGGGAGCGCCGGACTAGACACGAACTGCCGATGCTATATAGCAAGACCCGGAGGAATCAATGAGGAACCTGTCCCTGTGGTGCTTCGCATGCGCCTGCCTGGTGGCGCTTTCGAGCTGCAAGAAGAAGGATGCCGAGCCGATAAAGAAGCGACACGACGGCCGACCGAACGTCGTTCTCATCATGTTGGATACGACTCGACCGGATTATCTCGGCTTTCACGGGCACGACGAGCCGACGAGTCCGTTCCTCGACAGCGTGGCAAAGCAATCGGTGGTGTTCCAATTGGCGGTGTCGACCTCGTCTTGGACGGCTCCTTCCACCGCGTCGGTGTTCACCGGTCTGTACCCAACCCATCATGGGATCACCCAGGGGACGGCCGCGCACGAGCGCCACATGCGACAACTCGAGAAGAAAGGGCGCGTCACCATTCCGCTGAATCGCATTTCAGACAGCACACGCACGCTTCCCGAGGTCTTTCAGGCCGCCGGTTATCAAACGTTTGGCATCGCTACAAACCTCAACATCGGGCCTCACATGGGGTTCACTCGGGGATTTGATTGGTTTCGACAGATCCATGGCGACAAGAATCGCAAATGGGGATTCACAAGGCGCGCGCCCTACGGCGCCGCCGAAGAGGTCCAAAACGCCGTATCGAGCATGCAGGAAACGATCAAAGCAGCCCAACCGTATTTCTTGTACCTGCACTTCAACGACCCCCACAAGCCGTATCTGAAGCGCAAGCCCTGGTACAGGGCAGGCAAGAACAAGCGCCAGGATGTAATCCGACTCTACGAAAGCGAGATTCGGTACATGGATGAGGTCATTAAAGACATCTACAAGCGGTTGGATCTTCACCAAGATACAATCCTCGCGGTCGTGTCCGATCACGGGGAAGCCATGGGGGAACACGGCTATTACGCGCATCCGCCCCAGCTACACGCCGAGGTCAATCGCGTTTTGTTTATGATCAGCTGGCCGGACGGAAGACTGAGCAACAGCGAACCGACCTACCGGGCAAGCCTCATCGACGTGTTTCCAACCCTCGTCGACCTTGCAGGCATTGCAGCCTCGACCGAGATCGATGGCACATCGCTCGCCAAGACCATCACCGAGGGGACAAGCGATGAGCTCACAAAGAGCCTGAGAGAACGTACGCTTTTTGCGCATCGCCGGCGACGGGACCAGAAGGCCCTTTGGGCGGTCATGCAAGGAGACTGGAAGCTGATCGCGCGGCCGGACGGTTCAACGGAGCTCTTCAACCTCAAGCAGGACCCAGAAGAAAAGAGCGACGCCTCGGCCAGGGCACCCGAGATGCACGCAAAGCTCATGACCCAGCTGAGCGCGTTCAAGAAGACCACGGCGCCGGACCCTGCCAAGACATCGATTGAAATCGACAAGGCAGAGTTTGAGCGGCTCAAAGCGCTTGGCTACGTCGAATAGATCCAAGGGGACGCCTTGGCGTGTGGGCCTGCCCTCCGAAGCCTCAGCGTAGGAGGGTTGCAAAGAGCGGTGCGGGGGCCCACATTGCACCGGTCAGACAGGTTCAAGTGATCGCTGGTGCGCGTTGGCGCACGGGAGGAAAGTCCGAGCTCCACAGGGCAGGATGCCAGGTAACGCCTGGTCGGGTGACCCGAAGGAAAGTGCCACAGAAAGCAAACCGCCACGCCGCCTCGGCGGCGCGGTAAGGGTGAAAGGGTGAGGTAAGAGCTCACCGGGCCGCTGGTAACAGAGGTCGCACGGCAAACCCCATCCGGAGCAAGACCAAATAGGGAAGCGTTTGAGAGCGGTCCCGCTCGAGCTTCTGGGTTGGTTGCTGGAGGGTCGTGGTGACACGGCCCCTAGACGAATGATCGCTACCCGCTTTTCGGTGACGACAGCGGGGACAGAACTCGGCTTACGAACCCCCTGACCACGACGCCCCGCCTCGGCGGGGCGCTCGCGTTTAAGGGATTCACCCATCGGGCGGAGTGAACGGGTTTCCACCACAGTATGACAGCCGCGTCCTACTGAACTCTGTTCGATAGCCCGATCTCCGGGGATTCTTGGCTGGCACAACTATTGCCAAGGGCGGTCGCGGGAGGCTTGCTTGCTTATGAGATTTCCGCAGACATTCGGGAGGACCACGTACTTCGTGGCGAACCGCAGCTCGGTCGACCTCATCGTCGAGGTGACGACCGCGACCGAGATGCGCAAGAGGATACACGTGCCGAGCCGGAGCACGGCGTTCCTCGATACAGACGCGATTTTCGGCGTAAACCCTTCACCCTCGGACACATTCCAGGGATTGGTGGTGCGGTCGAACTCCGGCCGGGTCGAGGATCCGGTGGTGGTATGGCAGCCGAGCCACGAACAGTGGCTCGGCGGTCGGACGGACCAGGCGGAGCATGGCCACAGCGAGTACACCCTCGTGGTCACCGATCGCGATCTCGGTCTTCGGGCCGGTTGAGGGTTCCGCTTTTGGGCCTCTGGCCCCAGGTAAAACCGCGGTAGATGAGCAGAAATGCCCTGGGCGCCCCAATAGCGCTTGCCCGGGTGGGGTAACGGTGTCTAAAAAGACCAGGTAAACATCGGAAAAGACGGAGGATCGGCCGTGAATGAGCTTGCGCGTTATCTCGTCTCGAATGCCTATATCGACTTTCAGGGGGGAATCTCCATCGAAGAGGTCCGCAAATTCCTCCGGGATGAGGACAGCCGCGAGGCCAGGGCGCTCCTTTCGAAGCTGATCGAAGACGACGGGGTCGAGGACCTCATGATCACGATCGCCGACTGCCTGAAGGAGCATATTCGCTCGGGGATCAACGAAGACGTCGTCAAGGCCCAGCTGATCACGTACAGCGACAGCTGAGCTGACCGGCAATGGCGATCTGCTACGCTGCCACCCCTATGTTTGGCGTTCATCGCTTCGCCGTGTGGCTTGTGGGTTGCGCAATGGTGGCCGGCTGTAACCAGTCGGCCTCCTCGGACGACTCCGCCGCCGCTTCGCCCACGCAGGAGCCAACCGCACCCCCGAAGCAGATCGATGAGCTCCCCGAGGTCGACGTGAGCGGGCTCGACGGCCCGACGCTCGAGATCTGGGTCGAGCTTGTGAACGACCTGCTCTCGCCCTGTGGCGACCCGGTGAGCGTGGCGCGCTGCGTCGCGGAGAAGCGCAAGTGCAGGCGGTGCGTTCCCGCGGCCCGTTACGTGGCCCGCCTCGTCGACGAAGGGTATCAGCGGGGCGAGATCCGCGAGCTCTACCGAATGCGGTACGACAAGAGCACGAAGGTCAAGCTCTCGGCCAAGGGGTCTGCGGTGCGGGGCGCTGCCATGGCGCCGGTGACGATCATCGAGTTCAGCGACTTCGAATGCCCGCACTGCCGGATGGCCGCCCCCGAGCTCAAGCGTGTGCTCGAGCAGTATGAAGGCAAGGTGCGGCTGGTATTCAAGCACTTCCCACTCTCTCAGCACGAACACTCCATGCAAGCGGCGATCGCGGCGGAGGCCGCAGGCAAGCAGGGCAAGTTCTGGGAGATGCACGATCTACTGTTCGAGAATCAAACCCGTCTCGAACCGAGTGACATCGAGAAGTACGCCGCCGACATCGAGCTCGACCTCAAGAAGTTCAAGAAGGATCTACGCTCGGACAAGATCCGGGCGAAGGTCGAGGCCGATCGGGCGGACGGAATTCGCGTCCAGGTCGCATCGACTCCGTCGATTTTCATCGAGGGCCGGCGCTATGAGCTGCCGACCGACGCCATTGGCGATTACATCCGCGAAGAGCTCGACTAGCGAGGAGTGCTAGGCGAATGACTCTTGCGCAGACGTGTCCGGCGGCCGAGAGCGGACCTGCGCGACAAAAGCGCTCAGTTGTTCGACGACGTAGTTGAGGACCTCGCAGTCGCCCTCGCCGAAGAAACCGCGGGCGGGTCCGCCGACCAGCTGGATCATGCCGAGGAGCCGACCCTCGTGAATGAGCGGCTCGTACAGCGCCGAGTGGATCTCGAGTCCCGAGATGCCATCGACGGCGGGGTCGAAGCGTTCGTCCTTGTGCGCATCGCCGAGCTGCAGAATGCTGCGCTCATTCAACGAGGCGGCCGCGCCGAATAGCCCCTGATCGGACTTGACCGCGCGTCCGTGTCGGGAGGCTGCACCCATCCCGCCGGTCGCGACGAACCGGAACTCATCGGTGTTGATGTCGAAAAGGCAAGCGGCTGAGGCATCCGACGGAATCAGCTCGTCGAGCAACCGGATCGCGAACTCCATCGCTTCGGCGCGGTTCTTGAGGAACAACAGGTCACGGCACGCCTCGAACGCGGCAGCAAGCCGGTCTTCGGTGGGGGCGGGGGGTCGACTGCTCGCACCCTCTTGGCCTGGTGCGCGCGTCGCATCTTCGAGCGGGAACTCGATGTCGATCGTGCGGCGCCAGTCCTTCCACTGGAGGCGAACGACCGGTGGGCGGCGCGGCTGGTCCGTCCAGTCGTGATCGAAGATCGCGAGGTGCACGAACTTGGCGCCTTGCCGACCTGCGAGCTCGGATTGCAGCCGGCGAAGAAGTTTGATCGCGAGCTGCTCCGCGGTGCCCGGGTGAAGCGGGACCGTAACCGCGTACATGCGTTCGCGGAAGGTCAGCGGATTCGCGTCGGATGGTTCCTGATCGCGATGCTCGACCAAGGTCAGCGAGGATTCGACCTCATCAGCGGGTGGGCTGCTCGGGTGCGGCGAATCGGTGCGCGCGCGTGAGGGAGGTGCCGCCGCCGCCGGTGGGGTCGGCGGGGGCTCGGGGCTCTCGCTCGGTTCCTTGGCGAACGCCACCGCGTCCGCCTCCGAGACAGGAGTGAGCTGGTAGCTCCGTCGGCCGATCACGTCGAAGACGGTGACGATACCGTCGGGGGCGACCTGGCAGCTCGCGCCCGGCGGGATGCCTCCTTCTTCGCCAAACGATTGTCGACCCTCCTCGAGCGCCGCCACCCAAGTCGCCGCACGCACGACGGCCTGGTGGAGCGTGTCGACGCCCCCCAACTCAGTTATTTCGAGCTTCCACTGCTTTTGCGCCACGATCCGCCGGTCGTCGGGCGCACGCTACCCGCTCCGTGGATCCCGGGTCAAGCGGGCAACCCCAAGGCGTTCTGCTGGCCTTAGGGACGGGCCTGGGTCAAGACCTCCCCCGCGGAGCATCCCGATGTGGGTTCTTGTGATCGGCCAAGAAGGCGTGATGGAGCAGGAGGACGGCGCGGTGGCCTGTCTTCGGGAGCTCGGTTGCAACGTTCGAACGGTCAGCCTCTGGGACCGCATCGATAGTGACGAGCTGGCGGAGAACCCGCCGACCGTGGTCCTGATCGAAGCACGAGACGAGGCCGACGCGGGTCGCGCGGCGCTGGTTCGGATCCGGGCCGCGAAGTCGCTTGCAGACGTCCCGGTATTGATCGGAATCACCGTGAACGCGCTTGCTCGTCTGGATGTGGGCGACGGCTTCGACGATTTCGTCCTGGTGCCGTACGTCCCGGCCGAGCTCTACATGCGCATTCGGCGCATCGACTGGAGCCGGAGCGAGTTTGCGCAGCAGGAGCGCATCAAGATGGGGCCGCTTTGCATCGACCTGGCCGGGCACGAGGTCACCGTGGACGGCAGGTCTCAGCAGTTGACGCACCAGGAGTTCGCTCTACTTCGATTCCTCTGCCAGAATCGTGGACGCGTGTTTTCGCGTCAGCAGTTGCTGGAACGAGTGTGGGGAGTCGACTACTATGGCAGCAGTCGTACCGTCGACATCCACGTGAGGCGGCTGCGGATGAAGCTCGGGCGTGCCGTCGGCAACCTCGAGACCGTGCGCGGCGCCGGCTACAAGATGAAGACGCCGTGAGCACGAGCAAGCCCAAGCCACTAGCCGTCGCGGTCGGAGATCCGGCGGGTGTGGGGCCCATGGTCGCAGCTTCCGCGCTCGAGAAGACGCTCGGCGTCGATCGCGCGCTTCTGTTCGGCGACGCCGTGTGGTTGGAGCGCGCGATCGCCCGCAGTCGCGCACGGCTCGCGGCGGACTCGAGGCTGACGCTTCCGCCAGGGACTGTGGAGCTGGTCGATGTTGGTTCTTGGCCAGAGCAATTGATCGATGCACGGGCGCCTACCGTGGAGGGTGGGCAGATTCAGCAAGCGATCTTGGAGGCGGCCGCCAATGCCGTGCGCGAGGGGCGGGCGCGCGCGCTCGTGACGGGACCGATGAGCAAAGAAGCGGTGATCAGTAGTGGGGTGGACTTCACCGGTCAGACCGAGCACTTGGCGCGTCTTTCGGGTGTCGACACCGACGACGTCACGATGATGTTCATCGGTCCGACGCTCCGCGTCGGGTTGGTCACAACGCACTGGCCGATCGCTCAAGTGCCCGGGGCGATCACCGCAAGGCGACTGCGACGCGCGGTCTTGCACATGGCCGAGGTTACACGGAGGCTCCTGCCTCACGACAGGCCACTCCTGGTGCAAGTGACGGGACTCAATCCGCACGCAGGCGAGGGGGGGGCGCTCGGCATGGAGGAGATCGAGGTGGTCACGCCCGTGCTCGAGACCCTACGGACGGAGCCGCCGTTTTCGACCGGTGAGGTCGAGCTCCGGGGACCGAGCCCAGCCGAGGCGGTGTTGCGGTTCGCCGCGGCGGGCGAGATTCACGCGGTGGTCGCCATGTTCCATGACCAGGCGACGATCGCGTCCAAGCTCTTGGATTGGGGGCAGGCGGTCAACCTCACTTGGGGGCTCCCGTTCGTGCGCACGAGCGTCGATCACGGGGTGGCCTACGATGCGGCCGCCAAGGGCGTGGCGGACGACAGCGGCATGTGTGCGGCGATAAGGCTCGCGCAAGAGCTGACGGCTGGCTTATAACGGGCGGCGTGTTACCGCTATTCACCCGAGACGAATCCCGCGAGGTCGACCACGATGCGGTCGAGCATGTCGGCCTCCCGAGCCTTCTGCTGATGGAAAACGCAGGTCGCGGGGCGACCGATGCGATCATCTCGGCCTTCCCCGACGCGCTGGGGCGCGTCGTCCTGGTCGGCGGCCCGGGTCAAAACGGTGGCGATGCTTGGGTCGTGGCGCGGCGGCTTGCCCTGCTCGGCCAGTTGCCCAGCGCCGTGCTCGTCGGAGAACCGACGAAATTACGAGGTGATGCAAAGCAAAACTGGGATGTTCTTGCAACGTTGGGCATCGAGACCCACGTCGTTCCGCCTGGGGCCGGTGCGGTATTGGGAGAGCAGTTGAGAGGCGCGACGCTCATCGTCGATGGGCTCTTCGGGACCGGTCTCGACCGCGCGATCGAGGGCGGCTATGCCGACACGATTGGCGCCCTCAATCGGCTCGAGGCGCCGGTCGTGGCGCTCGACCTTCCAAGTGGCATCGATGCCGACACCGGAGGGGTGTTGGGCTCTGCGACCCACGCCGCCCTGACGGTCACCTTCGCCGGCCACAAGCGCGGCCTGCATCAACATCCGGGGGTCGACCACGCCGGTACCATCGTGCTTGCGGACATCGGGCTCGCGCCACGCCAGCAACCCGGGGCCACGCTGTGGGATCGCGCGGATTTGGCCACGCTGATCCGTCCGCGCAAGCGCGACGCCCACAAGGGGAGCAACGGTCACCTGCTCGTCGTGGGGGGCTCACCAGGAAAGACCGGCGCGGCGCTCCTCGCTGGACGCGCGGCGTTTCGCGCCGGGGCAGGCCTCGTCACGCTCGGGGCACGAGACGATGCGCGGGCGGCGTTCGAAGAAAAGGTCGTCGAGATGATGACCACGGAGCTTCCCCCGAAGGCAAACGCGAAGGGGGTCGCCGCGCTGGTCGAGGGACGGCGGGCTGCCGTGGTGGGTCCGGGGATTGGAACCGACGATCTCGCCCGGTCTTGGGTGGAAGCCTTCGCCAAGCACTGCTCGGTGCCGGTGGTGTTCGATGCGGACGCGCTCACGCTTCTCTCGGAGACGGGTCTGGCTTCGCTGAAGAAGGCTGCTGGACCTCGGATCATCACACCGCACCCGGGCGAAGCGGCGCGCCTTCTCGGCACCAGCAGCGAGCGCGTGCAAGCGGACCGGTACGCCGCCGCCGCAGAGCTCCACAAAGAGAGCAAGCAAGTCGTCGTGCTCAAGGGCGCCCGTACGATCATCGCGGGGCCCAAGGGTGCACTCCGCGTATGCAGGGAGGGAACGCCCGCGCTCGGTGTGGCCGGAACGGGCGACGTTCTGTGCGGCTTGATCGGGGGCCTCGCGCTCACCTTGGAGCCAACCGACGCGGCGACTGCGGGGGTGGTCCTACATGCGGTCGCCGGCGCGGACGCGGCCAAGACCGATCGCGGCTTACTGGCGCACGAAGTCGCCGACGCCGTGCCCGAGGTGCTGGCCGCGATCCGCTGACGAGCTCGTTTGTTCGAGCGTCGCGAGTCGCTCACAAAGGCTTGCGAGGTCGCGTGTGGGGGTGTTTGGAACGAAGGGGGCTGCCTCGACCGCGTCGCGAAGCGGAATGCTGCACCAAGCGTCATCACGAACAGCGTGAACGAACTTGAGCGTCTGCTTGGCGTCTAGCTCGGCGCCCTGTGCGAGGTGCTCGCGAAGGCGGTCGAAGATCGCCGGATGGTAGACGGGGAAAGCCCACGGGTCGCCCGTCTTCGCGATCTTCGTCACGGCGGGGCCCGTCCCGAAGGGGACCCGGCCGGAGGCGCGTCCCGAGAGCACGATAGGCGTGGTGTCCAGCGAGGCGACGTGCCCGATCTTTCGTACTTTGTTGAGCAAGTAGAAGTCCTCGGCGCCGTTGCGTTTCGGAACGCCCCGAACCGACGCGTAGGCCTGCGGTGTCACGCTCACCAAGCTTCCGATCGTGTGAAAGGCGTATTTCGATCGCGCATGGCGAAGCCCCAGCACGTAGTAGCGCAGCGAGGCTTCGTAAGCGTGCACGGCCGGTCCGACGGGCGACGCGGTTGCGTGGGCGAACGGATGCACCAGGGCTGCCGCGTCAGGCACTGGGTCCACGGCTTGGAAGTAGTCCGGCGGCAGGATCGCGTCGGCGTCTGTTCCGTGGAGCCAAGCAGGGTTGCTACTCGTCGTTACCGCCGCGGCTAGCGCGAAGTCGAGGCCGATTTTGCGCGCAAGCCCGACGCCTTGCTCAGAGGGAATTGCGCGGTCCCCGATGCGGTCGATCACCACGAGCACTCCGGAGGGATGCTCGTGCCTTCGGACGTGTGGATAGAGCGCCTCAGCAGGGCCGTACGCCGCCTCAATCGCTGAAAAGGTGGCCCGGTTGGCTTCGGCGTAGTGCTCGGGCCCAGCGGGCGGCTCGTTGATCACGAGGACGATCAACACCGGGCCGTGGGGGCCGGCGGGCACCGATCGAAGGGTACGCAAGACCCCGTCGCCTTCCCCGTACGCCGGCACGACGATGGCGTGTGCGAACGGCTCCGCCAGCCTGCGGGTGAGTCTCGATTCGGCTTCGGCATGGCCGGTCAGGTATTTGCGTACCGCCTTCGTGCTCTGCATCAGTGCACCGCGGCCCTGACCTCGAGCCCCCCGACGATCACAGCCTCGGCTTCGAGCAATACATCGAGCCGTTGCTCCACGGTTGGGGAGTCGAAGTACTCCCGCGCGAGTCGCACGAAGAGCCCGTGATGGCGTGCTTCCGAGCGCGCGATGTCGACATAGAAGTCCTTCAACGCGCCGGCTGGCAGGGCGTTCGCAATGAGTCCAAACCGCTCGCACCCACGTGCTTCGACGATGCCGAACACGAGTAGCCGATCCAAGAAGTACCCTTCGCGTCCGTGTCGCACGTGCTCGAGCAGCGCTCCCACATACGGGTCTTTCTCGTCGCTGCGAAGCACGAGGCCGCGCGCCAGCACGAGGTTCATCACCTGGGCGAAGTGGTCGAGCTCCTCTTGGGCAAACGCGATCAGCTCTCGAACTAGGACGGTACGGTCCGGATAGTGCGAGATGAGGTTCATCGCCGTCGCCGATGCCTTCTTCTCGCAGCTCGCGTGGTCGAGCAGGAAGGCGTCGAAATCGGCCATGACCGTATCGACCCAGCGCGGATCGGTTTCACATCGGAGGCGCAGCACCGCGCAAGGATTAGGCGTTACGCGGCTGGGTTCAAACCGGCGCTCGAGCGCCTAGTCGGCATCGTCCGCCGTCGGTGCGCCGCAAGCGAGCCATTCGCCGAGGAGCTCGCGCTCGCCCGCGCTAGGGCCGCCGACCGGCGGCATCGTCTCGTTTTGATCAGCCGCGCGCTTCCAGACCTGGGCTGCGCGGCCGCGCACATCTTCGACCGTGTCGAAGTTGACGTCGACCGGTGCGGCTTGCCGCTCGCCTAAGGGGATGTCCGCGC
>CAJIBX010000075.1_pt1 | contig 11833 bp, 11 predicted proteins | sample 9199471 | NCBI WGS metagenome assembly CAJIBX01 (sample SAMEA7708317, study PRJEB35096) | sediment metagenome | biome: marine neritic benthic zone biome [ENVO:01000025]; feature: sediment [ENVO:00002007]; material: shallow marine sediment [ENVO:03000034] sea grass bed [ENVO_01000059] ...
GCAGTTCTGCTCGTGATCGGCATGGAGGATGAAGAGCACGTCCAACGCTTTTTCGATCACCGGATTGGGGCGGTAGCTCAACTCCGTCATCTTGAAGAGCATGTTCAGGAAATTGCCGGCGTAGCTCAGTTCGTTGTCCGGGTAGACATACGGCAGACCCCGACGGTGCCGGTAGGCGTACGCGGCCAAGGTCGGCATCTTAGCGATGAGTCGGTACATCTGAAGTCTACGCATCTCGGGGTCGGACAAGTCTTTCGCATCGGGATAGAAGGTCGACAGAGCCGCCACCGTGCTGACCAGTGTGCCCATGGGGTGCGCGTCGTAGCGGAACGCGTCGATGAACTCACGGATGTTCTCGTGGACCATCGTATGATGGGTGATTTGGTGTGTGAACTTCTCGAGCTCGACGCGGGTGGGCAGGTCACCGGTGATGAGCAGATAAGCGACCTCGAGAAAGCTCGACTGCTCGGCGAGCTGCTCGATCGGATAACCTCGATAGCGCAGAATCCCTTTGTCGCCGTCGATGAGCGTGATGCGGCTGGTTGTCGACGCGGTGTTCTTATAAGCGGGGTCGTAGGACATCAGCCCAAAGTCGTCGTTCGAGACTTTGATCTGCCTGAGGTCCATTGCCCGGATCGTCCCATGTGTGACGGGCAGCTCGTAAACCTCACCGGTGCGGTTGTCGGTGACGGTGATCGTTTCCTTCGACATCCTTCCGTGGGTCTAAGCGCCTGGGACGAATAGCGCAACCCCGTACACCCGAGGGCTGCGAGGCCGCAGCCGCGAGCTCGTGCTAGAGCAGCGGGATGCACGTCCTGGCGCATAGCTTGGTGCTCCCACACGAGGGCGACCCCGCCAAACTGATGATGTTCCTTCATGGGATTCTGGGCTCTCGCTCCAACTGGCGCGGCATCGCACGGCGATTCGTCGAGGCACGACCCGACTGGGGTGCAATCCTCGTCGACCTGAGAGCGCACGGCGAATCGCTTGGTCTCGAACCACCGCACACGATCGAAACCGCCGCGAATGACCTTCGGGTGCTTGCACGGGAAACTCCGACCCCGATCGAGGGTGTGGTGGGCCACAGCTTCGGCGGAAAGGTTGCGCTGAGATGGTTTGCGGAGGAGGAGGATGCCAAGGAGCTCTGGCTGATCGATTCTCTTCCGGGCCGACGCGAGCTCCTGGAGGCCCCCGGTGGAGTGCTCGAAGTGATCAAAACACTCGAGGATCTTCCACACTCCTTTGATGACCGCGATGCATTCGTTTCATCGCTCGAGCGCGCAGGCCATGAGCGAGGTGTGGCGAACTGGCTCGCAATGAATCTCGCACGTGAGGCCGATGGAAGCAGAACGTTCTCGCTCGATCTCGGGGCGATTCGTCAGTTGCTGACCGACTACGCGCGCACGGACCTCTGGCACGTGATCGAGCAGCCGCGGAAGGGTGCACGGGTTGAGGTCGTCCTGGGGGGACGCTCGTCGATCTATGGCAAGGAGGACCTGGAGCGACTGAACAGCGCCGGAGAGCGACTCGAACAGGTGACGGTCCACGCGGTCGGGGGCGCGGGGCACTGGGTACACGTCGACGAGCCCGACGCCCTCGTGGCGCTGATGAGCCGAGAATCGTAGCGATTCCGGTCTCAATCCGGCGGGTTACAAAACAATACTGACACGTCAGTCTAGTTGGGTTATAGGGCAGCCGGATGGAAACACGAAGCGCAACGGCTGCGTTCTTCAGGATGGAGCGCACGCTGACCAACCGCAATGCCCTAACGGCGGCCGCGTGGCTCGCGGCAAATGCCCAAGGGGTAGGCGAACGATTTGCGCGATTGGGCAACGTCGCTGCAGCAGCGCCACTCGCTTGGGTCGGCGAGCTCCAGTCGGGGAGCGCCGGGGCGCGACTCACCTGGATGGGACTTCGCGGCATGACGGAAGACCGCATCGTCGAGCTTGCCCGTGAATTCTACGAGACGTATGTCGAACCCGACATCCTCGACCTCGGCCGCGATCTCATCGGGCAAGCGCGCGCGAACGGTCGACGTATCGTTCTGATCAGCGACAACATCGATCACGTGGCCGCACCGCTCGCCAATGAGCTGGGTGCCGACGACCTGATCTGCAACCGATTGGAGGTCCGCGCTGGCAAGGCCACAGGGCGATTGGAAGACCCCGTCATCGGAGGCAACTTGTCTGGGCAATGGGCGCGCAGCTTCGCGCAAGAGCATTCGATCGACTTGGAGGGATCGTGTGCGTACGGCGCCCGCGCCTCGGACAGCCTCTTGCTGAGCGCGATCGGCCAACCCTGCGCAGTCAATCCCGACCGCCAGCTACGACGCATCGCGAAAGATCACGACTGGCCCGTAGTCGACGGATAGCTCGATGGATAGTGGTCACAACGGCGGAGGCAGCCTCCGAGACACGCTGCGCGGAAAACACCTGCTCGTCACGGGCGTGACGGGTTTCGTCGCGAAGGTGTGGGTGGCCATGCTGCTCGACCGCATCCCCGAGCTCGGTCGCATCACCCTCCTGATTCGATCGACCCGCAAGGAGAGTGCCGCCGATCGCTTCGAAACTGCGTACCGTTCATCGCCGGTGTTTCGACCGCTTCGCGAGCGCCTCGGCACGGCGCTGTACGACCTGATCGACGCCAAGGTCGTCGTCATCGACGCTGACATCACAAAGCCGCTTGCAGGGTTCGACCGCCCGGCGGCAACGGAGCTGACGCGCACCGTCGACGCGGTCGTCCACTTCGCCGGCTTGACCGATTTCGAGCCCGACCCGGTGCTTGCGATTCAGGCCAACATCGACGGGGCAATGCACGTCGGAGACCTGGCAGCTCTCACACCAAGCCGTCGCCTGATTCACTGTTCGACTGCTTTTGTCGCTGGTGTGCGGGAGGGCGAGATCGACGAGCGCCTCGAACCTGGGGTCTCGCCGAACGGCACGCGATTCGACGCTGCAAAGGAAGTACAAACCTTACGCGCGGCGCTCAGCGGTTTGTCCACCAAACGGACCCGCATCGACTACGGCATGGAGCGCGCTGCTGCATTGGGCTGGCCCAACATCTACACCGTCACCAAGGGCCTCGCGGAACACCTTCTCGCAGGTCGCGAGGATATCGAGGTTTCCATCGCTCGACCTTCCATCGTCGAATGCGCGCTCGAATACCCTTTTGCCGGCTGGAACGAGGGGATCAACACGTCGGGACCCATCGTCTGGCTACTGTCGACGCCCTTCCGTCGGCTTCCCTCACGTGCACACAATCACTTCGACGTCGTTCCAGTCGATCTCGTCGCGCGCGGAGTCACGCTGGTCCTTGGAGCGGCTCTTCATGGACGTGCTGAGCGCGTTTATCACCTGACTTCCGGCGATCTCAATCCGCTTCATTTCGGACGCGCGATCGAGCTCGTCGGCCTCGCCGCCCGACGGACCCATCGCAAGTCCGATGATTGGGTCGAACGCTGGATCACCAGTCGCCTCGATAGCGTCGCGGTGTGCGCCGACAAGCCCCAGGTCCTGGGTGCGGAGCGCCTCATGCGTGGCGTCAAGGAAACCCGCGATCTTCTCAAGCGGGTCGACCTCGAGGAAAACCTATCCCCGCGCACATACCGGCGTTGGGGCGCCCGGCTCGAAAGCAAGCTTCGTTCACTCCGTTCCAAGCTGCGAAACGGCGAGCGCAAGCTTTCGTCGATCGACGAAATGCTCAAGCAATACAGGCCCTTCATTTTCGATCACGACTACATCTTTCAGAGCGACCACGTCGTCGCCGAATCCCAGCGTCTTCCCGAGCGCGAGCGTGAGCACTACGACTATGACGTCACCCGAGTCGAATGGCGCAGCTATTGGCTCGAAGTCCAAGTGCCGGGCCTCCAGAAATGGTCGATTCCGGAGCTCGAGGGCAAACCGCTGCCCGAAGAGGTGCCTCTTCCACCGCGTGAACGCGCCACACACGTTGCCCGAGTGAGCGAGCCCGAGGTACGAGCGTGACGATTTTCATCACGGGCGCCACGGGCTTCATCGGCTCTTACGTGGCCGACATCCTTCTCCGGGAAACCGACCATGAGCTCGCCCTTCTCACTCGCGCACCGGATCACGATGCAGGTGTCGAGAAGTTTTGGAAGGCCATGCAGCTTCACATGGGAGCTGACACATTCTACCAACACCTCGATCGCGTCTGCTTCATCTCCGGAGACCTGACCCAAGAAGGCCTAGGGATCTCACCATCGGATCGCGATTGGCTCCTTTCCAATACCGAGTCGGTGCTTCACATCGCAGCATCGCTCAACCGACGCTCCGAGAAGTCGTGCCTCAATCACAATTTGCGCGGCACGCTTTCGGTGATTCAGCTCGCGCGCGCGATCCACGAGGAGCATGGACTCCGTCGCTTCAGCCACGTTTCGACGGTGGCGGTCGCGGGGCAGCGCCACAGCGAGATCGTCCACGAGGACGAGGCGATCGACTGGGACAGGTCGGACTACGATCCCTACGGACGCACGAAGAAGTTCTGCGAGCACATGGTGCGAACGCTCCTGCCCGACATCCAAAAGACGTTCTTTCGGCCATCGACGGTCATGGGGGACTCGCGTTTCGCGGAGACTTCCCAATTCGACATGGTACGGGCGTTTTGCTTTCTCACCGACCTTCCAGTTGTTCCGCTCTCCGGCGATGTTCGGGTCGATATCGTGAACGCCGACTGGGTCGGCCGCGCGATCGCCACGCTCCACGTCAAGGAAAAGCCCGACCACGAGATCTATCACTTGAGTGCCGGCATCGAGTCTCGCACGGCGCTCGAAATCGCTACGGCGCTGTACGACAAATTGCGTCGCAGAAAGCCGCGCTTCAGCGAGACGATGCAAAAGCCATTCGATCGCACCATGAAGGCACTCGCTGAGCTTCCTCAGCGCAACGTGCTGCAGAATATCGGCTCACTGTTTGCCGTCTTCATGCCGTACATCACCTACGACACGGTGTTCGACAACACCCGGGCCGTGCAGGAGCTCGGCGTCGCACCGGTGCCGTTTACCGAGTACGGACCCGAGCTCTATCGATATGCGAAGTCGGTCGAGTTCACGTATCCCGCCGAACCGCTACCCGAAAAGCCCGACATGTCCGATGTGCTCGAGCGCCAGCCCAGGAGCACGTCATGAGCGTTCGCGTTTGGCGCCCGAAAGCAGCCGATAACCCAGCCGACTCGGAGCCGCACGACCCGCTTGGCGCGCTGCGCGATTGGTGGCGACAAGGACAGAACAGCGCTGAGCTACAGGGGCTTGCTGGGCTTGCCGCGGAGGTCGGCACCGCACTGTTGAAACGTACCAGCGAGCACTTCGATACAGACCGTATCCTGTTGCATGCCATGAGCGGTGCGATCGAGCTGGCCGCCAGCCGCTACGCGATGGAAGAACGCCAAGACTGGCGACCCGGTGAACCGCTCCGAGTGCTTCTCGCAGGTTACAACGGCACGCGGAACACCGGCGCTGATGTGCGTGTCGAGGAGATGATTCGTCAGTTCCGCCACCTGTTTGGCGACGAGCATATCGACCTCTCGTTGACGACTCTCGATCCGGAGCTCACGCGCGGTTACTTCCGCACCGTCAAGCAGCTGCATATGCCGAAGGTGTTCCCCAAGTTCCTCTTCGACGCGGTATACGACAAACACATGGTCGTCGCGTGTGAGGGCTCGATGTTCAAGTCCAAGTTCGCAACGGCGCTCTCGACGATGATGACCGGCGCGTTGGGCCTGGCAGAGGCGCAACAGAAGATCGGGGTCGCGTACGGCGGCGAGGCGGGCGCAATGGATCGCGCGCTCGAGGAGTTCGTCAGCCGTCACTGCCAGCAGTCCTTGGTCATCTGCCGAAACCGCGAGTCGCAACACGTCCTGGCAAGGCTGGGCATCCCATCCAAGTTTGGGACCGATACCGCGTGGACGTTTGAGCCTGCCCCATTGGAGGTCGGCCGCCGGATTCTCATCGACGCAGGCTGGGATGGACACACGCCCATCCTCACACTTTGCCCGATCAATCCATTCTGGTGGCCCGTCAGGCCAAGCGTTACGCGTGCGGCGAACCACTATCTATCAGGGATGGACGAGGACACCCACTATGGCTCGGTTTACTTCCACAAGGCGAGCCCTGAAGCCGACCGTCAGCAAGATCGCTACATCGAACAACTCGCCGCCGCCGTAATCCGCTTTCGCAAAGACCACGATGTCTCGCCCGTACTGATTGGCAGCGAGCAGCTGGATCGCCGTGCCTGCGAAGCGCTCGACAAAGCGCTCGGCGGGGGACATCCCGTCATCGTCTCGGACGAGTTCGACATGTACGAAATGGTGAGCGCGATGCGTTGCTCGTCCATGATGCTGTCGTCGCGTTATCACGCCATCGTAACCACGATGCCTGCGGGCGTTCCTTCCGCAGGAGTCACCATGGACGAGCGCATTCGCAACCTCATGGCCGAGCGCGGCCAACCCGAGCTCGCGGTCGGAACGAGCGACGACCACCTCGCAGACCGCTGCTACGAGGCGTTGCAGATCTTACACACCCAAGCCGATTCGGTTCGGGCGGGTATCGACGCCTGCGTCGCGACCAACCTCGAGCGGATGGGACAGATGGGAATGATGCTGGTCGACCATGTGAGGTCTCGCTATCCGGATTTTCCCTTCCGAGAGGAGCTTGGCTCACACGGCGACGCCTGGGCTCACTTGCCACCCTTGAGTGACGAGCTTCGAAGGCTCGTCGAGAGGAGCCGCGCATGAGCGGCAAGGCACTCTCATGGTCCTTACGCGGTAACGCGCTCGAGGTGGAGCTCAAACGACCGCCCTGCAACGAGATCGGATTGCAAAGCCTTGGCGAGCTCGAGCAACTCGCTGAGTACTTGGAGCGCGGCGCGGACGGCGCGCGCGCGATGATCATCCATAGCAGCATCCCCGCAGGTTTTTGTGCGGGGGCAGATCTGCGCGAGCTGCACGATGGTATGGCCAAACGCCAGGAGGTCGACCCTGCGTCGATCACCGTCGAGGTTCGCGATTTCCTCGATCGCATCCACAACGCCTTCAACACCATCGACGCCGCACCGATCACTACCATCGCGGCCGTGCACGGGTTTTGCTTTGGCGGCGGTTTCGAGCTCGCATTGACTTGTGATCAGATCATCGCCGAAAAGAGCGCCCGCTTCGCGTTTCCAGAGCTGCGGCTGGGTCTCGTGCCTGGCTTTGGTGGCATTCCTCGCCTTCGCCGGGACCTGGGCAACGCACTCATCCGTGACTTGCTCCTCACCGGGCGGAGCATCAACGCGAAGAAAGCCCATCAAGTCGGATTGATCTCCCAAGTGGTGCCGAGAGGGGAAGCGCTCGAAGCAGCTCGGCGCGTCGCCGAACAGGCGGCGCGTTTCGACCGTGACACCGCAGCGGCGGCAAAGGCATTCGTCAAACCGATCCCCTACGTCGAACTTCAGCAGGAGCGAGACTTGTTCATCGAGCTGCTTGCTTCCGCGAAGGTCCGAGAGGCGTTGAGAGTATTCGTCGAGAGCGACGACGTGAGGCCGTACCTACCATGAATGACGAGTCCACATTGAGCACATTGATCAAAATGGCATCGCGCCGCTTCGAGGCTGACCTCTCGAGCCTATCCCCGACGGACGATTTCTTCGAACGCCTCGGTATCAATAGCTACCAAGCGATGGAGCTCCTCACCGATATCGAAGAGGCGTTCGATATCGAAGTCCCGGACTACGAGCTGCAGGGCGTGACCACCTTTGCGGCCTTAGCCCAAGTGATCGACCGACGACGATGATCCCCTCCGACCGATACGACAGCATCGGAGAGCTCCTACGGGATGCTCTGATCCAGTTCAAGACGGACACGGCGCTCGTCGAGGCGAACCGGCGAAGAGAAAACCACCGCATGACGTACCTCGAGGTCAAGCGCGCTGCAGAGCCCATCGCGAGGCGCTTGCAGGACATCGGCGTCGGCGCCGGCGACCGCGTCGCGATCATCATGAGCAACCAATCGAAGTGGATCCTGAGCGCGTACGCGGCGTTTTTCCGTGGAGCCGTGCTGGTTCCCATCGACTACAAGCTCACCGAGGACGAGCAAGCTGTCCTCCTCGAGCACTGCAAGCCAGAGGTCTTGTTCATCGAGTATCCGCTGTTCGCAAACCGTAGTCACTGGCCGGTGCCGCACGTGTTCGTGACCGAGGCCCCAAACGACGTAGACGTCGTGGACGCACAGCGTTTCGAGCACGTATCGTCTGACGGGCCACCACCCGACTTCGTTGCACGAAGCCGGCAGGACGTCGCAACCATCGTTTACTCCTCGGGCACCGGCGGTCGACCGAAGGGGTGCATGCTCACCCACGACAACTATCTCGAGCAGTATCGAACGCTGACTGCGCTGTTTCCGCTCGAGCAAGGCGACCGCTATCTATCGATCCTTCCGACCAATCACGCGATCGATTTCATGTGTGGGTTCCTGGGCCCGCTCGCGGGCGGCGCCACGGTCATCCATCAGCGAACGCTTCGACCCGAGTTCATCAATGATTCACTCAAGCGGTTCGAGGTGACCCACATGGCGATCGTGCCGCTCATCCTAGAAGCCTTCGAGACGAGAGTGCGTGACCAGCTCGACGAGAAGCCGGAAGCGGTGCAGCACGGTTTTGAGCTGCTCAAACGGCTCAACGCGACGTTTACCGCAAGCGCGCCGCGGCCTCGCCTGAGCCGAACGCTGCTCAAGCCGGTGCATGACGCGTTTGGGGGTCATCTCAAGTTGCTCTTCTGCGGCGGAGCCTTCGTCGACCGGCAGCGCGCGGAGTTTTTCTATGAGCTAGGAATCCCGGTGGTCATCGGTTACGGCCTGACCGAGGCTGGCACCGTGCTTACGGTGAACGACCTCAAGCCGTTTCGACCGGATTCCGTCGGGAGGCCGCTCGAAGGCGTGAGGTTGGAGGTCCGCAACGAGGACGCCACCACGGGGGTTGGAGAAGTCTGGGTTCAGAGCCGCACCGTCATGAAGGGTTACCTCGACGACCCGCAACAGACGGCGGAGGTACTTCAGGACGGCTGGCTTCGCACCGGCGATCTCGGGTGGGTCGACGCCTCCGGTCATCTTCACCTCGTTGGCCGCAGCAAGAACATGATCGTCACGGCCGGCGGGAAGAACATCTATCCCGAAGACATCGAAAACGCCTTCGAGGATCTTCCGTGCGAAGAAATGGTGGTCTTCGCAAGCAACTACGTATGGCCTGAGGGGAAACTCACCGACGAACGGCTCATCGCCGTCGTCCGCGGTCTCGACAAGCAGGATACCGTCGACGCGATTCGCGAACGCAACCGAAAGCTTCCGGACTTCAAGCGCATTGAGGGGCTCGTCACTTGGGAGCGCCCGTTTCCCCGAACGGCTTCGATGAAGATCAAGCGCGGGGTGCTCGCCCAAGACCTGAGGACCGAGCTCGACTACGGATCGGTGCGGAGGGTGAGCCGATGACCCAGAGTTTCTGTGCCATCGTCAATGGCGCGGCAGGAGGCGGGCGGTGTCGCGCGAGAGCCGACAAGGCATTGGACCAGTTGTCGAAGGCCGGCATCGACCTCGATGTCCATTTCACCGAGGGGCCACGACATGCGATCGAGTTGGCCGCTTCCGGCTATGAGAAAGGTCACCGCTCGTTCCTTTCCGTAGGTGGGGATGGAACCTCGTTCGAAATCGTCAATGGCCTCTTTCAACACGGACGACCCGTTGGAGTTCGACTGGGAATGCTTCCGCTGGGTACCGGCAATTCCTTCCTTCGCGACTTCGGGATCATTACCGAGGAGGCCGCGCGCGAGGCCATCACGGGCGGAGCACCTCACGCGATCGACTGCATCCAGCTAGACCACTCGGATGGCACCCTCTATTTCATCAACACCATGGGGATCGGCTTTGTCGCGCAAGTCGGCGCCCTCACCAACGACAAGTTCAAGGCGCTCGGCGCCGGCGGGTACGTCGCTGCGGTGGTCACGAGCTTGGTTCAGTTACAGTACCCAGTAGATCCGTTTTCGACCGACCAGAGCGACGCGATCGACCGGAGGCCAGCGGTGTTCTTGTCGTTTTCGAACAGTCAGTACACGGGCGGCGCGATGCACCTGGCGCCCCAGGCCAAGGTCGACGACGGAAAGCTCGACATCATCCGCGTCGGCGAGTTTGGGCGAGCCGGTCTGCTCGCCACCTTCCCGAAGATCTACGCCGGCACCCATGTCGAACACCCCCTCGTCGAGCAATCGCAGGCACGGGCGGTCCGATTCCACGACTCGCGAGAGCAAGACGTCTTGATCGACGGGGAGTTCAGGCGACTCGCCCTTCGGTCGCTTTCGGTGATTCCCAACGCATTGGAGGTGCTCGCGTGATCGCGCTCGTTGGAGACCGTCGCGAAGAGAGCATCACCTGGGGCGAACGTGTCGTCAGCACGGCGCTGTGGGCGATCAATCTCGCGTTCCTCGTCCCGGCGATGGCCTTGTGCACGCTGGTATTCAAGATCGTGCCCGCCTACAAAGTGGACTTCTTGTCCAAAGCGTACTGCCGCATTCAGATGGCGCTCACGTTCAACAAGTGGCGCGCCGTCGTGCATCCTGATGTCGATCCGCAGGGTGTGTATATCTTCGCCCAGAACCACACCAATCACTTCGACCACGTCGCGATGTATAATGCGACGCCACACTTCAAGCAGGGAGTCGAGCTCGAAAGTCATTTCGACTTCCCCTTTTACGGATGGTTCATGAAGGCTCGCGGCACCATTCCCGTTCCCGAAGGAGGAAGCCGCGGGGTCGTTCGCGTCCTCAAACGCATGCAGCAAGAAGTCGACCGCGGCAACTCGATCCTCACCTTTCCAGAGGGAAGCCGAACACTCGATGGCCGAGTTGGTCCCTTTCAAGACGGCATCTTTTTCATGGCGATTCGCTTGGGTGTGCCCGTCGTTCCCGTCGCTGTGACGGGGATGTACGACGTCATGCGAAAGGGCTCGTCGATCATTCGTCCTGGTCGACAGGTCACCGTGTACGTCGACGAACCCATTCCGACCGCAAGCCTCACGAGACATGATGTCGCCCGGCTTCGGGATCAAACTCGCCAAGCGATCGCCACACGGATTGATGCTTACTTCGAGGAGAAAGCCGCATGACTGAAGCTACAGAAGACGGTCGCACGATTCGCGCCAGCGCCCAACGAGAGAACCGGCGCACCGAGATCTTGGATGCCGCTCTGCAGTTGTTCGGTCGCAAGGGCTACCACGGCACTCACGTGAGCGACATCATCGACGGAGCGGGCATCGCGCGCGGCACCTTCTACCTCTACTTCGAGAGCAAAAGTGCGATCTTCTTGGAGCTGCTCGATCGCATGATGCAAGAGCTGAGGAGCAACATCGTGGGTGTGGAAGCGGGTCCTGGGCGTCCACCGATGGAAGCCCAGCTCGTCGACACAGTCCATCGAATTCTCAATACCGTTCATGACAACCGGTTGCTTACCGGCTTGATCGTTCGCGAGGCGGTGGGGCTCGGTGAAGAGGTCGACGAGCGGCTCCGCGAGTTCTACGCCAGCATTCTCACGTACATCCGTGACGCGCTCGAAGAGGGCCAACGTATTGGGATCGTGCGAGAGTTCGATACCGAGATCGCCTCGATGTGCATACTTGGCACGATCAAGCAGTTCATGGAACAGATCGTCGTGATCGACCCAAGCCGCGATGTCGACATCGACCGCATGGCGCTCGCCGTGCTCGACTTCAGCCTTCGCGGCGTGCTGCAACCAAGGGCTAGCCGAGATACGACTCGATAATCGCGCCGAGGCCGGGCACGGCGCTCTCGACGTTCTTCTTGGC
>CAJIBX010000204.1_pt1 | contig 11597 bp, 11 predicted proteins | sample 9199471 | NCBI WGS metagenome assembly CAJIBX01 (sample SAMEA7708317, study PRJEB35096) | sediment metagenome | biome: marine neritic benthic zone biome [ENVO:01000025]; feature: sediment [ENVO:00002007]; material: shallow marine sediment [ENVO:03000034] sea grass bed [ENVO_01000059] ...
AAGTCTGGCAGCGCTCCCTCGAGCTCACCCCGACCATCGTCGCCCTCCGCGAGCGCTTCTCGCGCATCGTCGAATCAGAGCTCGCAAAGACGCTCAAACGGCTCGAAGACCTCGGTCCAGAGGAACGCCGGGTCCTCGAGCAAATGAGCCAGGCGACGGTCAACAAGCTCCTCCATGTCCCGCTCACCGAGCTCAAAGAGGGCGCAGGCGCACCCGACGGCGCACTGCTCATCGCTGCGGCGCGGCGTCTCTTCGATTTGGCCGATGAAGAGGACGAAGGAGAGGCGGAGCATCCGGCGGTCGCGGCATTGACGCCCGCAAGCGCTTCGGGCCCGCAGGGCGAGGGCGAGTGAAGATTCGGGTCGCAACGCGCGGCAGCACTCTCGCTCTGACCCAGACACGCTGGGTCATCGATCGGCTCAAAGCGCAGCGTGCCGACCTCGAGGTGGAGGAGGTGGCGATCACCACCAAAGGTGATCGTGTGACGGACCGTCCCCTCGCAGCGGTCGGCGGCAAGGGCTTGTTCGTCGCCGAGGTGCAGGCGGCCTTGCTACGAGGCGAAGCAGAATTCGCCGTGCACTCTCTCAAGGACGTCCCTGGAGATGCGCCGCCACCGCCCGAGCTCGCCATCGTCAGCATTCCCAAGCGAGAGGATCCGCATGATGTGCTCATCACGGCCGACGGCATCGACCTCGGCTCGCTCAAGCGCGGGGCCAAGGTGGGGACGACATCGCTCCGGCGGACGGTGCAGCTTCGGGCGCGGCGACCCGATCTCGAGTTCGCGACGCTGCGCGGCAACGTCGACACGCGGCTTCGCAAGCTCGGCGACGGCAAATACGATGCGATCGTCCTCGCGGCGGCGGGCCTCAACCGGCTGGGCAGACTCAAAGAGGTCCCACACCAGGTCCTCGCCATCGAGACGTGTCTGCCCGCGGTGGGCCAAGGCGCGCTCGCGCTCGAAGCGCGAGTCGACGACGAGGAAGTGAGCTCACTCCTCCGTGAATTGGAGGATGCGGCATCGCGCATCGAAATCGAAGCGGAGCGAACCCTTTTGCAAGAGCTTCAAGGCAACTGCCACACGCCCATCGCCGGACTCGCGCGATTTGACCGCGAGCCGACAAGGCTTGCCCTCGATGCGATGGTCGCGTCCGGAGACGGCGATCGCGTCCTGTCCGCGACAGCCGAGTGCTACCTGGAAGGCGACGCATCGACGCACCTAGAAGCAGCGCGTTCACTTGGCCTAGAGGTCGCTCGAAACCTCCTTGCTCAAGGTGCACGCACGCTCATCCAACAAGCGGAAGTCACCGCGATCCGGAATCAGCTCACGGGGAACTAGTCCCGCGCAGTGTGTAGTCACTTAAGCGTCGGAAGGAATCGGACGAACCCGCAGCTCGGCGTCTTTGTCGCGCGAGTCGATGAATCGATCGGCAAGATCCAACAACGCGAATTCGCTTCCCGGTGGCCCCTGAAACTGCACACCGCGAGGTAGTCCATCTTCGAAGTGACCAAACGGTACTGTAAGTGCCGTGGTGTCGGCGATATTACCGGGCCACGTCGCATCAAAGATGCGCTTGTTTCGATTTGTTCGTCCAACTCTCGGAGCTGGGTCAACACATACGGGGGAGACGACGACATGGCCTCGATCCCAAACCCGTTCGTACTGTTCCCGGATTTCCCGTGCTCTTTGAAGGGCCTTTTTTCGGTTTCGGAAGATCGTCATGCTTCCCACCCACATCAGCGCGAGAAGCTCCGCCGAGCTCGGATGATATCGCCTGTCCCCGAAGAGCCCTCGGAAGAAAACCGAGGACAGGACCGCACGGATCGTCTCCCCCCAGGACATCGACTCGTCCACCGTGGCGAGCTCTCTCAAGTGTGAGCACCAAACCGCAGTGTAATCACGCCGTAGTTTTGTCGTGCACGGCAAAGACGATCGCAACTCGACGGGGCCCTCCCAAGCGGCGTCTACATGCGGCAGGACATCCGCTTCAAAAGTCGGCCAGGAGCCAAGCGCGGTGGGCGCATAGATGGTGGTCCCCTTCAGCGTAAAGGAGCCGCTTGAGGGGCCCGTGCGCAGTTTCGGCGCCGCCGTCTCGAGGACTTGTCGCATGAGTAGCGTTGTTCGAGCGATGGGGCCTTGGCCGCACAGCCAGCGAATCGGTTCCGGTAACAAAGGGAACACGCGCTCGATCGGCCACGTGCGGCTCGACAAACGCATCCCAAGCACGCCGCAAAACGCTGCTGGCTGTCGGATGCTCCCGCCGGTGTCAGTGCCCCAATCGAATGCTTGCATACCATCGGCCACGGCCGCCGCCGCTCCCCCTGAGCTACCGCCTGCGGTGCGTCTCAAATCGTGAGGATTACGCACAGAGCCCGAGAGATAGTTCGTGGACTCCGGTCCGAGACCCATATCGGAAAGACTCGTCTTGCCGACGAGGACCGCGCCGGCATCTCTAAATACCTCGTGCACGGGACAGCTGTCTTCTGAGACTCGATCGCGGTGACGATACGAACCCGCAGTCGTCGGCATCGTCGCAACATCCCACTCATCCTTTAAACCGTAAGGGATGCCGTGAAGGGGAGACCGCGCGCGCTCCCAGCGAAGGCGCGCGGCGTCATCGAGCGCTTCCCCAAGCCGCGTCGTGATGTAGGGGTTCAGAGCAGATTCTCGGCTGCGAATCCGCTGGACCGCATCAGATACGGAAATATGAGGATTACTCATATTTGACAAAATGTGAGAAACCCTCATGTTTGTCAATAGGAACACGTGGAAACCCCAAAAATCGCTGACAATCGAGCCCTTCCGCAGCAGGTCCGAAGTCGCAAGCGTTACGACGCAATTCTCGACGCAGCCGCTCAGGTCTTTGCGGAGCGCGGCTTCGAGGAGGCTACGACCCAAGAAATCGCCGAGCGGGCTCACACGTCCATCGGTTCGCTCTACCGTTTCTTTGCGAACAAGCCGGCACTGTTCCGCGCAATGGTAGAGCGTTACGCCGCGCGCGCCGAGGAACTGCTGGAGCGGATGCTCGCCAACGCGTCCAGCCAATCGATCCCTGAGCTGATCGACACCATTGTCGACGCCTCGGTTGCTCTGGACACGCAGGAAACCGGGTGGCGTGCTCTGTGGATGAATCTCCATCTGTACGGCGAGATGGGAGACGCGGACCGGGAGTTGCGAGCAAGACAGCTACAGAGAGCAGATGCGTTGGTCGGACAACACGCGCCCCACCTCGACGACCATCAGCGCGAGGTCGTGGCGCGAACCACGATGCGCCTCTTCAATACGATGCTCCCCGACATTATCGAAAACCATGAGCCACCAATGCGGGATGAATTGCTCGATGAGCTCAAGAAGGTCGTGCGGCTCTATATCGAGAGCAATCTCACCGACAAAGATAGCTAGTCGGTCCCGAGGATTCGCTGAAGCCCGACGACCGATTGCCGCAGGAGCGCGTGGCGGCTTCGCCCGCCCCCGATGCTCGCCAGAAAGAACCTCTCCCCGTCACACGCCATCCGGCGCACATCGAGCTTATCGACGCTGAGGGCCGGCGAGAGCTTGGGGTGAAACGCCGCCCGCCCGAGCAACGGCGCAACCGCGCCGAGCTCCTCACAGACCTCGGGCTCCCCCGAAGCAGCGACGACGAGGCCCTGGTGCGTCGCGAGCACGACAGCGTAGAGGTCCGCTTCGCGCCGGGTCTGCTCGAGCTGCAGGCATAGGGCCTGGTAAGGGTTATCACTTCGTCGAATCCGGCGGTCACCACGCTTAAACATCGATATGCTCCAATGTGTGCAAATGTATTCTATCGTAGGCACAAATCCTGGCAAAAACGTAGAAAAGCTGAGCATTTTCAATGGGTTCGACAAGGTCGGCCTGGCTGCTAGAGTCGCCTTCCATGAGCCTGGCCGGGGTCCTCGAGTCGCACCGCGTGGTGGTGACCGTCGGGAGCGGAGGGGTCGGAAAGACGACCACGGCGGCCGCGATCGCCCTGCACGCCGCGATGCAGGGAAAGCGCGTTTTGTGCCTCACCATCGACCCGGCGCGCCGCCTCGCCAATAGCCTAGGCCTGCGTGAGATGACCACGACGGAGCAGGAGGTCCCCGACCACCTCTTTTCCGATCACGGACTCGCGCTCAAGGGCGCGCTGTCCGCGATGATGCTCGACACCAAGATGACCTTCGATGCGCTCGTCGAGCGGTACTCCTCCTCTGAAGAGGCCCGAAACCGCATTCTCGACAACCAGATCTACCAGTACGTCGCGAGCTCGCTTGCGGGCACTCAAGAATACATGGCGATGGAGAAGCTCCACGAAGTGCGCAAAGACCCTCAATGGGAGCTCATCGTGCTCGACACACCGCCCACCACGAACGCACTCGATTTCCTCGATGCGCCGGAGCGTTTGATCGACGCGATCGATTCACCTGCCATGCGGTGGTTCATCACGATCTTCGAGAACGCCGGGAAGGCCGGTTTCGGTTTGGTGGGTCGAGGCGCCACGGTCTTACTCAAGGGCATCGCCCGCTTCACGGGTCTCGAGTTCCTGAAGCAAGTGGCCGATTTCGTGAGCGGGATCAACGAGCTGTTCGGCGGGTTCAAGGATCGAGCCGAAGAGGTTTCCAACGCACTCCGAAGCCCCGAGGTCGCATTCATATTGGTCACCAGCCCGGACCCGCTGGCGATCTCGGAGGCTGGGTTCTTCAGCGACAAACTCGAGGGCGCGGGAATGAATCGCGAGGCCGTGGTGATTAATCTCGTACGCCCAATGCTCGAAGAGCCACACATTTCCGAAGAGCAGGTCGCCACTGAGCTCAGGAATGTGCTTCCGGCCGAGGTCGATGCAGCCAGAGTAGCGCCGAAGCTGCGCCGAGCACTCCAGGACGAGCGCGATTGGGCGATCGCCGACCGCATCGAAGCCGATCGACTGGAGAACCAGATCGGTCAGAATACGCTCGTTGTGGAAGTGCCCGCCTTCGACGAAGATGTGCACGATTTGGCAGGGCTAGCCCGAGTAGCTCAATATCTCACCGCGGCGCAATGACCTCAGATTCCAAAGTAACGGCAATCGTGCTTGCTGCCGGCGAGGGGACGCGCATGAAGAGCACGCGCCCCAAAGTGTTGCACGAGATTTGCGGACGATCGCTCCTCGCATGGGCAGTCGATACGGTCTTCGCCGCAGGCGTCGATGATTGCCTCGTCGTCGTCGGACACGGCCGCGATGAAGTCGAGGACATGCTCCAAGAGAGATACGGCGAGCGTGTCACGACGGTGCTCCAGCCCGAGCAGCGCGGCACAGGCGACGCGGTCCGCCTCGCCTTGAACGGTGTCCAGCAGACGGGTCTCGCGCTGATCGTCTATGGCGATTGCCCGCTCATCCCGGTCACTCTGCTCGAGGACTTGATCGATCGCGCCCGTGCCGGTGATAACGTGATCGCGCTCGCCACCGGCACGCTCGAGGACCCAAGCGGCTATGGCCGCATCATTCGAGACCCGAGCGGCAACGTGTCCGCCATCGTCGAGCACCGCGACTGCTCGCCGGCAGAGCTTGCGGTCGACGAGGTGAACCCCGGCATCTACACGGCCGATATCGCCTTCCTGCGCGACGCCGTGAGCCAATTGACGACCACAAATGCCAAAGGGGAATTCTACCTCACCGACGTGATCGCGATGGCCGCCCAGAGCGGTTCGGTCGCCGACGTGCGCGGTCCCATGGAAGACCTGCTGGGCGTCAACGATCGCTACGAGCTCGCTCTGTGCGGCGAGCGCAAGCGTCTGCAAATCGCCGAGGCCTTGGCACGGGCAGGCGTCGGGATGCGCGAGCCAAGCCACGTGTATGTAGACGCCGACTGTGAAATCGAACCCGGCGCGTTCCTCGATTCCAACGTGCACCTGCGGGGCCGGTGCATCGTAGGCGCGGGAGCCCACATCGACGTCGGCTGCGTCTTGACCGATTGCCACGTGGCAACCGACGCTCGGGTGCTCCCCTACACCGTCGCCACCCAGAGTAAGATCGGCATCGCCGCCCAGACGGGCCCGTTCAGTCATCTTCGCCCCGAAACGGAGCTCGGCCCCGGGAGCAAGGTCGGCAACTTCTCGGAGACCAAGAAAACCGTCGTCGGCGAAGGCTCGAAGGTCAACCATCTCTCCTATGTCGGCGACGGCGTCATCGGCAAGAACGTCAACATCGGAGCCGGCACGATTTTCTGCAACTACGACGGCGCGCAGAAACACACCACCCGCATCGAAGACGACGTGTTCATCGGCAGCGACTCCCAGCTCATCGCGCCGGTCACCGTGGGCAAGGGTGCTTATGTCGCGAGCGGCACCACCGTGACTCAAGATGTGCCCGCCGACGCTCTCGCCGTCGGGCGAGCCAAGCAGGACAACAAAAAAGGCTACGCTCCGAGGCTCAGGGCCCGTCAAAAGAAGGCCAAGAAGAAGTAGCGCGCAAACGCCTCAAGACGGCGGCGTCTTCAGCCAGCCCTGCTCTTGGTACCAGTCGAGGCAGTCCCGGAACGATTCGCGCAAATCACGAAGCGTGTAACCCAGCTCGCGCTCGGCCTTTTCGTGAGAGACAATCTCGTTTGAAACACTCGCGCGCAGCACGTCCGACGTAAAGAGAGGGTCCTTGCCGGTGAGCCGGGCTTGGGCGAGCGCAAACGGAAGCATGACCCAGCCTACCCAGAGCGGTAGCGCTTTGGTCGGCATCGGACGGCCGGACACTTCTCCAAAGACGCGAGCCATCTCGAGAATGGGCACGACCACGCCCGTCAAGAGATAGCGCTCGCCGCTTCGGCCTCGCTCTGCCGCGGCGATCAGCCCGCCGGCTACGTCGCGGACGTCGACGTAGTCGCTCAGCACATCGAGCAGCATCGGAACCTTGCCGAGGTAGAGATCGATCAGCGCGCGTCCGATCATGGAAGGCTCGTAGTCGTGCGGGCCGATCAGGGAGCCTGGGTTGACGATCACCGCATCGAGCCCGCGCGCGCACGCATCGAGCACGATTTGTTCTCCGATGGCCTTGGACCGATGGTAGAGACACGGCTCATCGAGCGAAAGCGGCTTTTCCTCGGTGAGCGGCTCCGAGAGCGGCTCCCGCTCGAGCGCGTGGTGCGAGCTGCAATGCACCATCCGGATCCCCCGTGCCAGGCACGCCTCGGCGACGTGGCGCGTGCCTTCGACGTTGACCGGCACCATGCGTGGATCCTTCTTCGGTCGAAGATCGATAATCGCGGCCAGGTGGAACACCACGTCCGCGCCCTCGACGAACGCGGAGACGTCGGCCTGTTCGAGCACCGACCCGGAGCGGAGATCGATGTCGAGCCCGCGTAACGATTGCGGCGTCGCACCACGGGCCGGTTCGAGGACCCGAACCTCGTGACCCGCTTCCAGGAGAGCTCGCACGAGCACGTTTCCCAGGCGGCCTGCACCTCCTGTGATCGCGGCCAGCATGTTCGACGGAGCGGACCTTGCGCCGATCAGAACGTGAGTCGGAGTCGCCCGGTGCTCAGCGCGCTCAGGTCGAACTCCGGGCCCGTGGGGCCTTGGTCGTAGTAGTGACTGGAGCACCCGATCGAGCGGTAGGTCTCCCAGTACGCCGACGAATGCTTGGGCGCGGTCGCGACGAAGAGACCGTTGACGATCGGTGGAACGACGAACAACGCGGCGGTCAGCCCCTTGGTCTCACCGGTCCACTTGGCGGCCTTCACCGAACCACCGACGACGCCGTAGACCAGGCCGAGCGCGACGGGCGCGGCACCACCAAGGAAATCCTGCACCGAGGCGGCTTGTTCGAGCGTCTTTGTTGCGTACCTGAGCTGTGCCTTGCGCTGCTCCTCGGTCTCGTCGGGCTTTCTCTTGATGCGCTTGTGTCCCCACACGTCGGGCATGGGCCAGACCAGCGGACTCAATCCCTGAGCGTACGCGCCTGCCGCGAGGTACCAGTATCCAAAGATATCCCAGTCGTCGCTCGCATCGATCGCCGCGTAGGTGAAGCCGGCGCCGGCGCCGAGAAGGATGATCGACCACAAAGAACGCCAGAGCCTCGAGCTCTGCGCGTTCTCGGCGAAGTTCTTCTTGATGAGCTTGATTCGGTACTTCACGTCATCGTCGGAGAGGTCGTCGATGCAGTGGTACGGGTCCTGCGCCTGAACCAGCTTCGGCGGACACACGAAGGTGAACGCGAGCGCGAACAACAAGGCGGTCAGGGCGCTGCGTTTCAAGAGGCGTTGGGGGAATTGACGATGTACAGCCAAAACTGCTCCGTGGGTTGAGTGCCGCGGGATAGTACGCAAAACCACCCCGGAGTACCACTCATGATCTGTTCAGGTGCCGAAAATGTCTCGGTACGTGATCAGCACGAGGACGCCCAGCAAGAAAAGGATACCGACGGCGTGCACGGCCATCTCGAAGCGCTCGTTGGCGCGGCGGCGCGCGATCAGCTCATATCCGAGGAAAATCAAGCGTCCCCCGTCGAGGGCCGGGAGCGGCAGCAGATTGAACATGCCGAGCGCCATCGACATGAACATCAGCATCCAGAGCAGGGCGGGAAGACCTGCCGCGGCCGCCTCCGCGACCATTTTGCCCATCATGACCGGGCCGCCCAGGCCCTCGGTGGTCCGTCGCCGCACCATGTCTGCGAGCCCCTTGAGCTGGGCAATCGTGAGCTTGAATGGGAGGACGAAGGAAAGCCGCGCCGATTCGAGCACGCCAATGTTTTCGTAGATCTTCTTCATCTGGGCGCCGACGCCGATCTGCCCGCGGCCGCGACTGTCGGCCGGAGTGATCGTCATCGCAGGGAGCAGCGTCCCGTCGCGCTCGACGACGTACTCGGTCGGCTTGCCCGCTCTGGGCGCGGTGACGTCGATCAGGTCGGAAACGTTGCTCACCGCCCTGCCGTCCCCTTTCACGATGACATCGCCCACCTGAAGACCGGCCTCTTCAGCCGGAGACCCTTCGACGACACGACCGACGACCATGGGTTCGATCGGTTCCATCGGTGGAAGCGTGTTGGTCACGCCCAAGCCAAAAACGATGGCCGAGGCGGTGAGATAATTGGCGACCGGGCCGGCGGCGATCACGGCGACACGAGCGAACAAGCTTTTGTTGACGAAGAGCTCGGGGTCATCCCAATCGACCTCCTCGAGCGGATTCATGCCGGCGATCTGCACGTAGGCGAGGAACGGAATCGCAGCGACCTGGAAAACGGTCGGGCTTCCCTTGGGTTGATGCCGCCACAAGACCGGCCCGAAGCCGATGCTGTAACGCAACACCCGCATGCCGAACGCACGCGCCGCCAGATAGTGCCCCCCCTCGTGAATGATGATGAGGACGGAGAGGGTCAATACCGGAACAAGGATCTTGAAGAGAAGACCGTCCACTTTCCGAAAGCATAATGCCCCTTTCTGCGACGTCGAGTTGAATCCAGAAATCGCGACTAATTGAGCGCGCACAGCCACGCGGCGCATCGCTCGCGGATGCGCCCGCGTGCGCGCCTGCTAGGGTGCCGCGCATGCGTGCGGACGTCATCGTCGTCGGCGGCGGGATCATGGGCTGCACGGCGGCGCTCAGGTTGGCGAGCGAGAGTCTCAACGTCTTGGTGCTCGAAAAGAGCGTTCCCGGTGCGGAGGCCTCGAGCGCTGCAGCGGGGATCCTCGGACCGCTCGTGGAGTTGTTCGATCGACCGACAGCGCTGCGGCTCGGCATGCAAAGCCGGGAGCTGCACGCGAAGCTCTCGGAGGAGCTGCGCGATGCGTGCGGCCTCGACGTCGGCTTTCACCGCTGCGGTGTGCTCAAGCTCGGGCTCGACGAGGAGTCGATGCACGCGATCGCTCGACATACCAGGGCGCTGCAAGAGCTCGACATCCCCCATGAACGACTCGACGCGGAACAAACCCGGAAGCGAGAGCCGTCCTGCAATCCACGAGTCCGGGGCTCGATTCATTTGCCCGATGAAGCTCAGGTCGACCCTCGTTTGTTGTTACGAGCGGTAGCGCTGGTCTGCGAGCGACGCGGCGTCCGGTTTCGCTCGGGCGCAACCGTCAGAGAGGTGACAATCGAGAAGAACGAGGTCCGGGGCGTTCAGGTCGACGACGAATGGGTCGAATGCCCCAACGTGGTCATCGCGGCTGGGAGCTGGACCAGCCTCGTGCCCGGCATCGGGATCGCGCCGACCACCATATTCCCGGTCCGGGGTCAGATGATCGCCACCGAGACGCGCCCGCCGCTTTTCGAGAGAATCGTCTTCGGCGCAGGGGGCTATGTCGTCACGCGGCCCAACGGCAGGGTTCTTTGCGGCTCCACCGAAGAGCGCGTCGGATTTTCGCGCGGCGTCACCTTCGAAGGCGCATCCCAAATCCTGCGAATCGCCACGACCATTGCGCCGAGCCTGGCCGACGCAGTCATCACCGACCAGTGGTCGAGCTTCCGGCCGGGCACACCAGACGGCTTGCCGTTGGTCGGCGCCGCGGGCCCGGCAGGGTTGTTCATCGCGAGCGGCCATTATCGAAACGGCATCTTGATGGCGCCGCTCACCGGCCAACTGATCGCAGATGCGGTGAGCGGCCGGGCAAGCTCGCCCGCAGCGAAACTGCTGTCGCCCACTCGCTTTGCGGCATCGCCATGACGCAACCCAGTGAATCCAAGGTCACCGCCAATCAGATCGAACACCACGTGTTGCGGTGGGGACACTCGGGACCGACGGTCGTCCTTTGCCACGGCTTTCTCGATATTGGGTGGAGCTTTGATTCGCTCGCCCAGCGACTCGTCGAGCACGGGTTTCAAGCGGTGTCTTTCGACTGGCGCGGGCATGGCGAATCGCAGTGGATCGGCAACGGGGGCTACTACCACTTCGTCGACTACCTTCTCGATCTCGACGAGTTGTTGCCCCAACTGTCGGACGAGCCGGTGCATCTGGTCGGTCACTCGATGGGGGCGACCGCGTGCAGCATGTACGGTGGCGTTCGGCCGGAACGGCTTCGCACGCTCACGCTGATCGAGGGTTTGGGGCCGCCCGAGGGCGATCCGACGGACGCACCCGGCAGAGCGCGAAGATGGTTCGACCAGGTCGCGCACGCGCGCGAAAAGACACCACGATCGATGGCAGACACGGCGGAGGCGCTCGCTCGCATGCGCGTGAGGAACCCCGGTCTGCCGGATGACTTCGGCCTCTTGCTGGCCGAGAAGGCTACGCGCGCGGTCGGCGATGGGCGACAGTGGTCTTTCGATCCTTTGCATCTAACCCGCTCGCCGATGCAGTTTCGAACCGACATCTACTCGGCCTTCTTGAAGAGCATCACCGTACCCACTCTGCTGGTGTTGGCAGAACATGGGATGCGTCTTCCCGATGGGAGCGAGAAGGACCGTGCCAACGACATTCCCAACTACCGCACGATCGAGATCGCCGATGTCGGCCATATGGTCCACTGGTTCAAACCCGACGAGCTCGCCGAAGCTCTCGTGGCGTTCTTCAATGAGGACCATTGACCTCACATGCGTCCCATGGAAGGCTCGCCGGCCATGACGTTTCGCCGCCTCTGCCTGTATGTTGTCGCGAGTCTCGTAACGGTTCACGCGCTGGCCGAAGAGCCGGTCGCACCTGACGAAG
>CAJIBX010000083.1_pt1 | contig 11257 bp, 11 predicted proteins | sample 9199471 | NCBI WGS metagenome assembly CAJIBX01 (sample SAMEA7708317, study PRJEB35096) | sediment metagenome | biome: marine neritic benthic zone biome [ENVO:01000025]; feature: sediment [ENVO:00002007]; material: shallow marine sediment [ENVO:03000034] sea grass bed [ENVO_01000059] ...
TCTCGATCATCAGGCTGAGATCCTGCTCGCATTGATGAACGGGAAGCGCTCGGTCGAACAGGTTATCGAGATGTCCGCGATGGACCGGCTCGACGCGCTCAAGACGTACGGCGACCTCCTCGACTCGGGCGCGATCGAGCAAGTCGCCTAAAGGACGCCGCCCGGCTCTCCTTGCACGGTGAGTCAGGCGGGATACCATCGGCCGCATGACGAAGGCCCCAAAAAAGATCGTGCTGGCCTACAGCGGCGGCCTCGACACCTCGGTCATCCTTACCTGGCTCAAGGAGACGTATGGTGCCGAGGTGGTGGCTTTCTGCGCCGACGTGGGGCAGGGCAGCGACGAGCTTAGCGGCCTCGATGAAAAGGCGCGGGCTACGGGCGCGTCCAGTTGCGTCATTGCGGACCTGCGCGAGGAGTTCGCGCGTGATTTCTGTTTTCCGATGCTCCGAGCCAATGCGATCTACGAGGGCGAGTACCTCCTCGGGACCTCGATCGCGCGGCCGGTCATCGCCAAAGCCATGATGGAGGTCGCGCGAAGGGAGAACGCGGACGCGATCGCCCATGGCGCGACGGGCAAGGGTAACGACCAGGTGCGCTTCGAGCTGACCGCGATGGCCATCGACCCTAGGATTCGAGTCATCGCGCCGTGGCGGGAATGGGACCTCAAGTCGCGCACGGACTGCATCGACTACGCGAAGAAGCATCGGATTCCCATCGAGGTGACGGCGGAGAAGCCGTACTCGATGGACGCCAATCTGTTTCACATCAGTTACGAGGGCGGTGTGCTCGAGGATCCATGGAACGAACCCGAAAAGGACATGTTCCGATGGACCACTGACCCCGCCGATGCGCCTGACACCCCACGGTACGTCGTGGTGGAGTACGAGGCCGGCAATCCGGTCACGGTGGACGGTGAGCGCCTGTCGCCCGCACAGATCATCACTACGCTGAACGACATCGGCTCGGAGCACGGTGTAGGTCGTACGGATATCGTCGAAAACCGGTTTGTCGGGATGAAGTCGCGCGGGGTGTACGAGACCCCCGGTGGCACCATCCTTCACAAGGCGCATCGCGCGATCGAGTCGATTACCTTGGATCGTGAGGTGCTGCGAATTCGAGACGGGCTCATTCCAGAGTATGCATCGCTCGTGTATCGAGGCTTCTGGTTCTCTCCCGAGCGGGAAATGCTTCAATCGCTCATCGACGATGCCCAGCACGAGGCCAGCGGTGAGGTGCGACTCAAGCTGTTCAAAGGCAACGCGATGGTCGTGGGTCGCCGGAGCCCGAACACGCTCTACGATCCAGAGTTCGCCACCTTCGAGGCGGACGAGGTGTACGATCAGCGCGATGCCACCGGCTTCATCCGGCTCAATGCGCTCCGCCTGAAGCTCCGCGCATTACGCGAACAGAAGCGGTAAGTTACGGCCTCTTGCGGGCCGTTGTCAGCCTCGGTAAGCTAGTGGTTAGAGGGTTCCCAGCCCGGGCATTTTGGACGTTCCATCTATACACATGGCCGCCGCAATCGTCGGGGGCATCCTGTTCGGGGCGCTGTTCACCACGATTCATGCGGGGCTCACCGCGCTAGGCGAAGTCGGGCTTCAAGCGATCAGCGAAGCCGGAGGACCCGACGCCAAGATCGCCAGTCGGGCGCTCGTGCAGCGCCAAGCGATCGCGGCGCGACTCCTCATCGGTCGAGTCCTGTGCGTCACGCTCGCCGCGGCGTTTGCCGCGTTTTGGTCTCTCGAGCACTATGGCGTGGGCGGTGCGCTCGTTGCGGTGGCAGGCGTAGCGCTTGCCTACGGAGCGGTTGCCTCGATCACGACGACAATCGCTCGACGCCGAGCGGGGCGAGCAATCCTCAAGGTGCTGAAATGGTCCACCCCGCTGGAGTTGCTACTCGTTCCGGTGGCGTGGCCACTCGGCTGGCTTGCGCGCGCCGTCGAGCGAGTGGTTCCCGAGGTGACCGAGGACGAGTCGGAACGCGTCACCGAGCTCGCGGTAGAGCACGTGATCGAACAGGGTGAGGAGACAGGTACCATCGCGCAGGATCACGCGCAGATGTTGCGAAGCGTGCTCGAGTTCAAGAACACGGTGGCGCGCGAGATCATGGTTCCACGGACACAAATGGTGGCATTCGAGCTGGGGACGCCCATCGAAGACGTCATTCAAAAGGTCGTCGAGTCCGAGCACAGCCGGTATCCGGTGTATCGAGGCCAGGTCGACCAGGTCGAGGGCATTCTCTATGCCAAGGACCTGTTTCACGTGCTCAGTCAGCACAACGAAGCGAACGGCGTCCGCCTTCGCAACCTGATGCGAAAGACGGTGTTCTTCGCCGCCGAAACCCAGAAGATAGGCGTGTTGCTCCGGGAAATGCAGCGAAGACGTTTGCATCTCGCAGTGGTGGTGGACGAGTTCGGCGGCGCGGCCGGCATCGTCACTCTCGAGGATATCGTCGAGGAAATAGTAGGCGAGATTCAAGATGAGCATGACGAAGAGCTTCCGCGCATTTCAGAGAAGGGCCCCGGCCGCTACGTCGCGGATGCGTCGCTCTCGGTGTACGACCTCGAAGAAGTGCTCGGTGAACCGATCGTCGAGGACAAGAGCCACTTCGACACCCTCGGCGGGATGATCATCGAGCTCGCAGGGCGAGTTCCGCAGCCCAGGGAGTCCGTCCACACTGAGACCTTCGAGCTCGTGGTGCTCGACGGAGACGAACGCCACGTATCCAAGGTAGAGATCATCAGAAAAGAGCGCCCCGACGACTCGGCGGGCGCCAAAGTCGCGGCAGGTTAGCCTTCGTAGGTCACGTAGTCTTGGGCGATCAACGCGCCCTCCATGCGAGGCGTCAAGATCGTGAAATGCGCCACCTGTCCCTCGGGCGCGGCCCCGACCGAGCCGATATTCACCACGTGGAGCTCTTCGAGCCGTCGCTGAAAGGGCACGTGGGTTGCACCACAGATCACGATGTCGGCTGGGTCGTCGGCGATCAGTGCCATGATCTCGGCATCTTCGAGATCGTGACTGATCTCCTGCGTCGCGTCGGCCGGCGAGCCATGTACCATGAGGGCCTCCCGGCCATCGATCATTGGAATGCGAGCTCGCTCAGGTAGTCTTCGAAGCTGCTCGATGACGAGATCTCCGAGCGCAGCCCGCGTCTGTCGGAATTGCTCTGCGCGGACGGACTCCTCTGCGGTGATGGGCTTGAGCGTTTCGGGGTCCACCGAACAAAGCGCGGCGTCGCTCAAGCCCTTGATGCAGATCGCGTCAATACCCTGCAACCGACGCCACACTTCGAGAGGCTGATCCCCACCGAACAGGATGTCGCCCGCGACATACACTTGTTCGACGCCCTTTTCTTGGAGCTCGGCGAGGACTGCGTCGAGAGCGGGGAGATTCCCGTGCACATCCGAAATAAACCCGAGCGGAGCCGAGACAGGCTGTAGTTGCGGCTGCATGCCGTTCGATCCTAGCATGGCCTTGCGCCGATCTGAGGCTTGGGATACTTCATTCTGCGCTGGGGCGATTCGTGGGCGACAACGGCGACAACGACAATGTAATTCACGTGCAGTTCTCGTCGGGCAATCGCCTGATGCCGACGGCCAGTGCCGCCGCGTCGATCGAACCCACCGACGATGACCCACTTTCGGGGCTCTACACGGTGAGTGATGTCGCCCGACTCTTTGGCTACAAGCCTGGAAGACTTCGGTACTGGGACCGGACGGGTCTTCTCACTCCGTCCGTGCGTGTCGAAGGGAAGCGGTACTACACGTTTCAGGATCTGATCGGCGTGCGAACGGCCAAGGGCCTGCTGGAGGGTGGAGTGTCGCTTCGCCACGTGCGCCGCGCGGTTGAGTCACTCCGGTCGACGCTTCCCACGCTCGCGCGTCCGCTCGCCGACGTCCGCGTCGTCGCTGACGGGCGTACTGTCGTAGTGAGTGACCACGCCGGCAGCTACGATCCTGTGACCGGCCAAACGGTGCTGGACTTCCGCGTCGGATCACTCGAGTCCGAGGTCGTTCAGATGCGCCAAGGCGATGACGACACCCGCGCCGCAGCCTACGAGCATTACCTTCTTGGATGTCGACTCGACGAAGACGAGTCGACCTTCGATGAGGCCGAGGAAGCCTACCGGACCGCCCTCTCACTCGACCCGACGCTCGCCAACGCACTCACGAACCTCGGCAATCTCGCTTACCGACGTGACCGCTTCGAGGAGGCCGAGGGTCACTATCGTGCGGCCCTGCAAATCGACCCCTCGCAGCCCGAGGCCCTCTACAATATCGGGTTCATCCACTTCGAACGGGCCGAGATCGACGACGCGATCGACTACTTCCTGCAGGCATTGCACTTCGACCCGTCCTTTGCCGATGCGCACTTCAATCTCGCGATGGCCTACGAGGAGCGGGGCCAGGGTGACCGTGCTCGCCCGCACTGGGAGAAGTACCTCATGCTCGAGCCTGACAGCTCCTGGTCGGGCATCGCGAGGGAGCATCTCAAGCGTGGATGACCCCATCGCTCAGTTCATCGAGGCCTTCGAGCGTGCCCAACAGAGCGAAGCCTTCGACCCGAGTCGGTGTGCGTTGGCGACTACGGACGCGAACGGCCGCCCCACGGTTCGTTTCGTGTTAGTCAAGCGCGTTGACGAGCGAGGCTTCGTGTTCTTTACCAACTACGAAAGCACCAAGGCCGAGCACTTGGCCGAAGCCCCATACGCGGCGCTCGCGTTTCACTGGCACACCATCGACACTCAGGTGAGAGTTCGCGGCACAGTAGAGCGACTTCCCGAGCACGACTCCGACGAATACTTCCGAACGCGCGACCGTGGCAGCCAGCTCGGGGCTTGGGCTTCCCCCCAGAGCTCAGCAGTCGAGAGTCGGGAGGCGTTGGAGGCAAAGTTCGGGGAGTTGACGGAGCGCTTCGAAGGGCAGGAAATCCCGCGACCCCCATTTTGGGGCGGGTATCTCTTGAACCCTGACGCTGTAGAGTTTTGGTACAGCCGGCCCGACCGGCTTCACGATCGCTTTCTTTTCGAGCGTATTGCACCGGGTCAATGGAAGTGGACTCGGCTTGCACCATGATTCGAACACACTGCTAGTCCAAAAGGGGCGCTTGACGAATCCGTGTCCACTGAGGAATCGTAGGCGCCTCTCCCCGGGGGCAGGCTATGGAAGTCGGTTTGGTCAAGTGGTTCAACAACGCAAAGGGTTGGGGGTTCATCAGTCGCAATGATGGTTCGGACGTGTTCGTCCACTACTCCCAGATTCAAGGCGATGGCTATCGAACATTGCGGCAGGGCGATGAGGTCGAGTTCGAGCTTCGCTCGGGACCGCGTGGACAGTTCGCGGAGGCCGTTCGCACTCACGCGGAGGCACATCTCGAAGTGCCAGTCACCGCTGAATGATCGCCAAGAGCGAGGCGCGAAGTCAGCCGGCGCCGTTACCGTTCCGGTACGGCGTTGCGGGCACGAACTTGTCGACGCCGAGGGCCCACCGCACTTCATCTACCGTATCGACGATGGCAGGGATTGTCTTTTGGTAGGTGACCTCGTGCCATACGTCCAAGACTCGGCTGTCGTCCATCGGGTCTTTGACTTCGATCGTGGCGGTCTGCGCTTCTGAGTAACCCCGCGTGCCCGCTTTGGTGCCGATGTACTCGCGCACGCGTTCGAAGAGCTCTTCTGGCGGCGAGTAAGGATCGTCCGAGCGCTGCATGCGTGCGGTGAAGCACACGGCCAACTCGCCCCCGACCCGGACGCGAACGCCGGAGTCCATGATGTGAAGCCGGACGCGCTCGGCGATTTGCAGCTCGTCGTCTTCCTCGCGATAGATCTCCAGACCCGCTTCAGTCAGGGCGCGATGGATTTCTTGAACTCGCATGCCGGTCATCCCCAGTAAGGGCTATCAAACGTAACACCCTGTCTTCGGCTCATGCAACTTCAGAAACCTTGATAGCGGATCATTTCAGTGCTGTGGATTTGCGCTTCTTCCGAGCATGTGGGATCCAGTGCTGAATTGAGACGATGGAGGTCCCATGCACTTACGTGCCGCACCTCACACAAATCACGTTCGGGTCGTTTTTCCATGACTGCGACGATCGAGGTCACCGATGCTTTGGGCCGCTCTGTGCGTCTGGATGGGCCGGCTTCGCGCGTGGTTTCGCTGGTGCCGAGCGAAACGCTGTCGGTCGTGGAGCTTGCCGGCGCCGATCGCTTGGCAGGCCGGACGGAGTACTGCGAAGACGCAACACATGCGCAGACCGTGGGCGGAACCAAAGGGTTTGATGTAGACGCGATCATGGGGCTCGAGCCGGACCTCGTGCTCGCAAACAAAGAGGAAAACGGCGAAAAGCTCGTCCGACGGCTCATCGAGCGAGGTCTTCCCGTGCATGTGAGCTTTCCTTGTACTGTCGTCGAGAGCGGTGCCTATTTACGGTCGCTCGCGTGTCTGCTGGGAGTGGCCGAGACGGCGCCGATCCTTCGTTTTGCGGAGCTGGCAGCCCGGCCGCTCGCTCAGGAGATGCCCTTTTCACCCTTGAAGGTGTTTGTGCCGATCTGGAAGGATCCGTGGATGACCTTCGACGACCGCGCCTTCGCCAGCGATCTCCTCGCGGTGTGCGGCGCCGACAATGTCTTCGGCGGGCGAGAGAGGCGCTACCCGCTTGCGGCAGACCTTGGGGCACGGACCGCGTGGTCCGAGGCGCGCGTCGGGGAGCGCGACACCCGCTATCCCCGGCTCACCCTGGAAGAGGCGCAAGAGCGTGGTCCAGAGGCGGTGCTGCTCCCCGACGAGCCGTTTCGCTTCACCGAGGAAGACAAGGCCTTCTTCGACGAGCTACTGCCCGACGCGATTGTATCGCTGGTGCCGGGCAAGGACTTGTTCTGGTACGGGACGCAGACGGTACGCTCGATCGATCGCATGCGGGTATTGATCGCCAATCTTCAAGGACTGCGTTTAGGTTGAGGAAGAAAGAGGAGGATTCCATGTTCCGACAAAGTGAGTACTACTTGATCCTAGCGCTGCTAACCGGAGCATGCGGCTGCGGTGACAGTCTGGACGCCCAGCTCAACCAGACATGGGACCTGCTCTGTGAGAAGGATCAAGAGTGTCCAGGCGACAGGGAGCCAGAGGATATCACCCCGCTCGAAACTTGCATCGCAGCTCATCAAGCCTGCAACTACCTGCTCGAGGCCGAATGTGGCGCTGCGATCTCAAAGTACGTCAAGTGCATTACCGCATTGCCTTGTACTGACATCTTCAGTGATCCCTCATGTTCGGACGAATACCAGGCGGTGGACGAGATATGCCCAGATCCAGACGACAACCCGGCGCTCAGGTTCCTCGAAGTGGAGCCCGAGTGTCCCGAAGAGCCCCAGTAGACCCCCCGCCCGCCTACTTCGCGCCGTCGTCGGCTAGGTCGTCGAGCACGCGTTCGAGCTCTTTGAGGTGTTTGCCGTAGGCGGCCCAGTCGCCGCGGCGCTGCGCTTCGATGGCGCGGTCGAAGAGCTGTTTGGCTTTGACCCGTTCATCTTTGGCGAGTGCGCGCGGGGCGGGCAGCTTCGCTTCAGCCTCGGCGGCCTTGCGCGCTTGACGGGTCTTGGAAGGCACTTGGCCCTCGAAGACCGCGGAGATCGCCTCGTCGAGCGTTTCACGCATCGCGATGGTGTTTCCGTAGACCACGATGACGCGCTTGAGCTCGGGAATCGGGGGATTGCCGCTCAGAAGGTAGAGTGGTGCCACGTAGATCAGCGACTCCTCGATCGGGATGACCAGAAGCGTTCCGAACGTGGCCTGTGAACCCTGCTGGTTCCAAAGCGTGCGCTGCTCGGAGATCACCGCGTCTTGGTTGATCCGGTTCATGACCTGACGGGGACCAAAGATCAGCCGGTCCTTCGGGAAGCGATAGACCACCAACTGACCTCGATGCTCGCCATCGCTTCGTGCCACCATCCATGCCGAAAGGTTCTGCTTACGCTTGGGCGTGAACGGCAGCATGAGAATGAACTCCTCTTTGTCCTCCTGCGGCAGGCGCATGATCGTGTAGTAAGGCTGCATGATTTGGCCAGACTGGATGGCCGGCACTTCCCATTGATCTTCGCGATTGTAGACGAGCACCGCGCTCTTCATGTGATAGACGGAGAACATCTGGGTCTGGACTTGAAACAGCGTCTCTGGATAACGAAGGTGCGCCCTCAGGTCCTCGGGCATGTCGGCCAGATCCTTGAAGAGCTCCGGAAAGATCGCCCGCCACGTGTTGAGAATCGGATCTTCAGGCTCGTTGACGTAGAAATCGATCGAGCCGTGGTAGGCGTCTACGACGACTTTGACCGAGTTCCGTATGTAATTGATCGACCGGTTGGTTGGCTGCGAGTAAGGATAGCGATTCGTATAGGTGTAGGCGTCCTGAATCCAGAAAAGCCCGCCATCCTTCCCCACGACCATGTAGGGGTCGCGGTCGAGGAGTAGAAACGGCGCGACGCGGCGCACCCGGTCTTTGATGTTGCGATAGAGCAGGACGCGGCTGTTGTCGTTGAGGTCTTGGGAGAGAATGAGCTTCAGCGTCCGAAAGCGCATCGACATGAGGGCGCGGCTCGTCAGCGACCCGAGGCCCACGCCTGCTTTGCCCTCATAGCTCGCGTAGACGTTCTCGTCGCCCGATGGATAGTCGAACTCCTCGGCGTCGCTCTTGACGAAGACGTACTCGTTTGGGAGCTCGCCAAAATAGATCGCCGGCTGGGTCACCGCCATGTCGTCGATGGACGATTTGGGCGGAATGTCCTGTATGTATAGTTTCGGCAAGCCGTCCGGGAGCGCCTCGTTCACCGGGCCGAGCGTGATGCCGTAGCCGTGAGTGAAGGTGAAGTGTTCGTTGATCCAGGTGCGGTTCGGCAAGCTGCTCGCGCCGAGCTCTCGCGGAGAGAGCATCGTTTGGCGAAGCTCACCGTCGATCATGTAGCGGTCGTTGTCGACGGACTTGAAATCATAATAGGTGCGGATCTCTTGAATCTGCGCGAATGTTTGAAGCAACGGGCCGTGGTCCCAGAGTCGGATGTTATCGACGGTGGGCCGGTTGTTCTCGATGTCCTGATACGTGAGGGTCGCCTCGGCGCTGAGCTCGCGTTCGACGGCTTTGTCGAGGCCGTAGGCGTAGCGGGTCGCCGCGATGTTGTGCTCGATGTAGGGGGCTTCCTTGACGGCTTCGTTCGGTTTGACGCTGAGTCGTTGGATCAGGCTCGGATAGACTCGCACGCCGAGCACATTCACCACCACGTAGACCGCCACCGCAAGGCCCGGGAGGAGCCATCCGGAACGTCGGGCTCCTGCGAAAACCAAGCCCGCGCCGACGACCGACGCGACCGCCTTTGCGCGAAGGCCTAGCAGCGTAGCGTGAACGTCGGCATAGCTCGCGCCGCTCACGGGGCCGAGCTCGGAGTTCAAGAGCGCTTGTGATGCGAGCCAGGCATCGAGCGCGAGGACCAGGAACAGCAATCCCCCTAGGATGCTGAGATGCATGCGTGCCCTGGGGACGATCGCGACTCGGTTGCCTTGAAGCAGCAAAGCCCCGCGCACCGAGTAGACAGGGATCGTGATGATCGCACTCAGCGCGATCAGCCAGAAGAGCGCGGTGCGAATATCGTCGATGACAGGAATCGTGAAGACGTAGAACCCCGCGTCGCGGCCAAAGAGAGGATCGCTCAGACCGAACGGCTCTGCGTTCCACCACTTGAGCCACGTGGCCCATTCGTTGGACGCGACGAGCCCCGCAAGGGCGGCGAGCACGAGGGCAGCGGGCGCCACGAGGGTGGGACGCACCGAGCCGAAGTCGATTGCGGTGCGTCCATACGCGTCGACGACTTGGACCGCGCCGGGGCCGCCCGAGAAACGAAAGGCGAGTCTGCCATTGATGTACAAGACGAGTGCAAACAGGACGGTGACCGCGGTGCCGATCGCGACCTCGGTTGCGAACACTTTCGTGAACACCGCCTTCTGCCCGACCGAATCGAACCACCACAGATCGGTGTAGAATTCTGCGAATGCCGGAAAGCCACCCGTCACCAGCAAAAAGCCGACGAACAGAGCGATGATCCAACCTAGCCCGCGGGGTCGGGCAGGGGCGCGGCGGGCTTGTTGCACAAGGGTGCGGCTACCATGTCCTACCCGCCGCGGCAAGACTTCCGGCGGGTTGCGGGGTGGCCCGCTGGCCTCTAGGATCCCTGTGTTCTGAGTGTACCCGCCTGCGGCGGGACGCTACGGAGAGGAAGGTACGCCATGCGCCGACGGATGTTTCTCGGAAAGATCCACCGAGCAACGATCACACACGCCGATCTCGACTACGAGGGGAGCGTGACGATTGACGCGGACCTGCTCGATGCCGCGGGGATGCTCGAGTACGAAGAGGTGCACATCTGGAATGTGACTCAGGGCACCCGACTCGTGACCTACACGCTCGCCGGCCCCCGGGGGTCGGGCGTCGTCTGCGTGAATGGCGCGGCAGCGCATCACATGAGCCCCGGCGACTTAGCGATTCTTGCGACCTTTGGTGAGCTCACGGACGAGGAAGCCCGGCGCCACCAGCCCAAGGTGGTATTCGTCGACGAAAACAACCGCATCGTCGCCACCGAGACCGAGCGCCCCGGCCCGCAGATGCCGAGGCACCTCGACGAGATGATGCACTAGGGACTGCAGCGAGCCGCTGGCCGAGTCTGAGACCGAGACCGAGACCGAGACCGAGGCCGAGGCCGAGGTTTGATGACGGGCGGGGTCCCCGGCGCCTGGTCGTACGATTGCAGCTCCGAGGACTTGCGTCCTCTTCGCTCCGCAATCGTACGAACACCCCCCACCCCGCCGGGGACCGAGACCGAGACCGAGTCCTTGTGATTTGCGGCTGCTCACGCACAATGCAGCGCGGATCTGAAGCTAGGTGGCACGGTTTAGCCGGGGTGGCGGAATGGCAGACGCAGGGGACTTAAAATCCCCCGTGGTTTCCACGTGCGGGTTCGAGTCCCGCCCCCGGCACCAGACTGAAATGGAACCTACGAAGCGGCGGGACTCTCACGGGTGTACTCGGCGCCTTTGGCGCCTGCGTACTGCTCCTTGAATCGCCCAGCTCCGCGGACTTCGTCCGCTTCGCCTCGGACGATTCCAGTCGCAACCGAGTCCCGCCCCCGGCACCAGACTGAAATGGAACCTACGAAGCGGCGGGACTCTCACGGGTGTACTCGGCGCCTTTGGCGCCTGCGTACTGCTCCTTGAATCGCCCA
>CAJIBX010000011.1_pt1 | contig 11218 bp, 8 predicted proteins | sample 9199471 | NCBI WGS metagenome assembly CAJIBX01 (sample SAMEA7708317, study PRJEB35096) | sediment metagenome | biome: marine neritic benthic zone biome [ENVO:01000025]; feature: sediment [ENVO:00002007]; material: shallow marine sediment [ENVO:03000034] sea grass bed [ENVO_01000059] ...
GTGGCCTTGTCGGTCATCACCTCGACCATCGGGTCGTCTTCGCTCACCGCGTCACCAGGCGAGACAAACCACTCGACGATCTCACCCTCGGTGACGCCCTCGCCGATGTCTGGAAGCCTGAACTCGTACTCGCTTGCCATCGCGAAACCTCAGTAGCCCGCCGTCTCCACGAGGGCGGGCACAATCCGATGCTTGAGCGGAAGGTATTCGTTCTCGTGAGTTTGCGGGAAGGGCGTGTCCCAGCCAGTCACCCGGCGAGGCGGTGCCTCGAGGTGCAGGAACGCCTTTTCGGTGATGAGCGAGAGAAGCTCGGCGCCAAAGCCGCAGGTTTTGGGCGCCTCGTGGGCGATCACGATCCGGCCCGTCTTCTTCACGCTGTTGACCAGCGAGTCGATGTCGAGCGGCCACAGCGTTCGGAGATCGACCACTTCAGCCTCGATGCCCTGCTCCGCCGCCTGCTGCGCAGCGGCAAGCGCTTCATACAACATGGCGCCCCAGGCAACGCACGTGACGTGTTCGCCGGCACGAACCACCTTGGCCTCGCTCAGCGGCAAGCTGTACGGCTCGTCTGGAACGTCCATTTGCACCGCCCGATAGACCCGTTTCGGTTCAAAGAAGATCACCGGATCATCATCCCGAATCGCGCTGATCAACAGCCCCTTGGCATCGTGCGGATTGGACGGACAAACGACCTTGAGACCCGCGGTGTGAATGAAGAGCGATTCCGGCGACTGCGAATGATAATGACCTCCGCGAATGCCTCCGCCATACGGCGTGCGAACCACCATCGGGACTTGGAACTGACCTCCCGTGCGGTAGCGATACTTGGAGGCCTCGCTCACCAGCTGGTCGAACGCAGGGTGGATGAAGTCTGCGAACTGGATTTCGGGCACGGGCCGCATGCCATAGAGCGCCATTCCGATCGCTGTCCCGACGATTCCGCTCTCCGAGAGGGGTGTATCGACCACTCGCTCGTGCCCGAACTCGTCTTGAAGCCCCTTCGTTACACGAAACACCCCCCCGAGGCGCCCGACGTCCTCCCCGAGCACGATCACATTGGCGTCTTCTCGCATGGCATCGCGAAGGCCACTGTTGATCGCTTGCACGAAGTTCATCTGCGGCATCAGTCGTCGTGCTCCTTGTTGGCGCGCGGGCCCTGCAAGCACTCCTGTTCCTGCTCCCGTAGGTGCCAGGGCTGTTCTTTGTAGACCTCCTCGAACATCGTTTCGAGGGGTGGGTCAGCCTTGGCCTCCGCCTGTGTGACGCAATCACGAATCTCGCTATCCACCGATTCTCGCCACGCGTCGTCCTGTCCCTCATCCCACACGCCGTCGTGCAGGAGATGACGACGCAGACGAGTCAGAGGATCTCCCTTTCGCCACGCCGCGATCTCCTGTTCGCTGCGGTAGATCGTTGGGTCATCCGAGGTGGAGTGACCGCCGAGTCGATACGTGACGAGCTCGACCAGCGTCGGTCCCAACCCGCGCCGAGCGCGTTCCACGGCCGCGTTCACGATCTTGTACGTGGCGAGAACGTCGTTTCCGTCGGCCCGAACGCCCGGCATGCCGTATGCCACCGCTTTGTCGGCGATGGTCTTGGCGGCCGTCTGCATCTCGGAGGGCAGGCTGATCGCCCACCGGTTGTTGCGGCACAAGAAGACCGTAGGAGTACGAAACACCCCTGCGAAGTTCATCGCACCATGGAAGTCGTTTGAGCTCGTCGCGCCGTCGCCAAAGTAAACGGCGGCCACTTCGTCGGTTCCTTTGGCACGCGCGGCCCACGCCAGCCCCACAGCATGCGGGATCTGCGTTCCGATCGGCGCGCTTACCGATAGATACCGAAGCTCCCGGCTGACCGTATGGTCTGGCATCTGGCGGCCCTTGATCGGATCGTCCGCGTTGCCGTACATGTGGTCGACATAGGTCTGAAGTGGATAGCCGCGCCATAACAGCGCACCGAGCTCCCGATAGCACGGTACGATCCAGTCGCGATCTTGGAGTGCGGCCGCGGCGCCGATCACTGCGGCCTCTTCGCCCAGACAGCCGACGTGAAACGCAACTCGACCCTGACGTTGGAGCTTTTCTAGCCGTTCGTCGATGACGCGGGTACGAACCATCGCCTTGTACATCGCGATGACTTGAGCCTTGGTCAGTCCTGGATCATGGGCGGGGTCGACACTACCGTCGTCGCGAATGACTTTGAAAATCGTGTTTCGGTTCGCGACCTCTGTGGGCTTGTTGTGTGTGTCTGTGTCCGAGAACTCCATGGCTACTCGATGACCTCGAGCCGACGCTTCCTTCCGTAACGGTCGAATGCCTCTTCGTGGCTTTCGGTCAATGTCGCTTCGAGGAATGCCTCCGCGGCGCGATAGCTCGAGCGCACCAACGGACCCGAAGCGACGTATCGAAAGCCCATGCTCAGTCCCGCGTCGCGATAGCGGTCGAACTCCTCGGGGTCGACATAGCGGGCGACGGTGGCGTGCCGCTTGGTCGGGCGAAGGTATTGACCGACCGTGAGCACATCGACATCCACCTCGCGGAGCGAGGCCATCGCCTCGAACACCTCCTCCTCGGTTTCGCCGATTCCCACCATCAACGAGGACTTGGTAGCCCTTGCGCCTGCTGCTTTCGCCCATCGCAGCACGCCGAGCGAACGCTCCCACGAGCACCGCGCATCTCGAATGGGCCGCTGCAATCGCGGTACGACCTCGACATTGTGGGCGAAGACGTCCGGGCGGCCGTCGTGAATCACGGTGTCGACGTCTTGCCGCACACCTTGGAAGTCGCCGACGAGTGTTTCCACCAGGAGCTTGGGGCTGTGATGCTTGATGCGCCGAACGGTGTGCGCCACGTGAGCCGCGCCGCCGTCGGCCAGATCGTCGCGGTCGACCATTGTGAGCACCACATAGGCAAGGCCCATTTGCTTTAGTGCGAGCGCCGTATTCTCCGGCTCACGCGGATCGACAACCCCGCCCGGGCGTCCGGTTTGCACGGAGCAGAACCGACAGCCGCGCGTGCATGTGTCGCCGAGAATCATGATGGTCGCCGTGCCTTGTCCCCAGCATTCGAAGATGTTGGGGCAGCGCGCCTCCTCGCAGACGGTGTGAAGGTCGAGCCCCCGCAGACGCTCCTTCAGGGCTGAAAACTCCTCCTGGCGCGGGCCGCTTGGGAGCCGCACGCGGAGCCAATCTGGTTTTCGTGTCTGCGACTGCATCCAACGTCTCCCGAGAATCTAGAGCACTCGCCTTAGGTTTGGTGCCTCGGGGTGTCAACCGAGCGAAACCCTAACAATTATCGCTGGTCAGGCCAGTCGCCGCAACGTTTGGCGGCCTGTGCATCGGTGCAGGAAAGAAGGGGCCTTGTTCCGAGGCTTTACGTACACGTCTCGACCGATCACGGCGCTCACGTTCAGTGCCCGTATAGGGCTCTCGCGTCCCCATGATGTAGTCGAACCAGGGCCAGCTCACGCACCAGTTGGCGTTCTGGTTTGGGCCCATATGGTGGTCGTAATGCCACGGCAGATGGCGTCGTGCCCATTCCGGGTCCAGGTGCGACTTCTTGTGCACGCGGTAGTAATGAAACGCGCTGAACCAAACCGCGGCGGTGAATGTCGGTGCGAGCGGAAAGAGCGGGGCGTGCAACACGCCGAGCCCCAAGATCCCAAGCGCTTCCTTGCTTTGCGAGTTCCATCTCCACAAAGGGCGTTTATAGTGCTCGTCGACGAACCCGTTCTTGCGGGACTCGCGATGATGCTCATGCCAATGAAAACTCCAAAGGCTGTCCTTCTTCCGGCCACGGTCGTGGAGCAGATAGCGATGGATGAACCATTCCCCCGCGTTGGAGTAGAGTAGGCCTGTGACGAATCCCAGCATAATAATGACCCTCCGGTCAGGGTTTGTTTAAGAGTGACCGATCAGTCATCATTTGGCAAGGAAGCATGAGCACCCATCGATCGAACCGCATTCCCTCCGAGCGGCCTGGCGCCCAAGGCGGAAAACGCGATCTGAACCGCCAGCGCAGGATCCAAGCCCTGATCGACGCGGGTACCGAGCTCTTTTTAGCCACGGGCATCGAAGCGGTCACGATCGACGAGATCGCCCGGGCGGCCGGCACCGCCAAAGGCAATTTCTACCGTTATTTCAATGACAAAGAGGATTTGGTCGCCGCGATCCTCGAGCCGTCGGCCCGCGCGACCCGAGAAGCGATGCGGAGCTGTTTGCACACCTTGGAGACGGCCGGCCCCAGCGATACGACGCGTGCCTACGTCGAGCTCGCCGCAAAGCTCTCGACCATCGCGCTCGCCCATCCGAAGGCGCTCCAACTCTATCTCCAAGAGCGCCGTGCGCCCGGGGCGGGGGCGCGAGCCAGCGTCCATCGCCTTGCAAAGGAGTACGAAACCGCGGCGGTGGAGCTCAGCCGCTTCGCGCTCGAGCGAGGCCTGCTTTCCGTCCGCGACCCCCGAGTGAGCGCGCTGGCCGTGCTGGGGGCCATCGAGACCCTGGCGCTTTCGGTGCTCCGCGGAGAGCTCGATCTGCCTCCTGCGCTGATCGGTGAGACGCTCGTTCGGCTCGTGTTGGACGGCATTCGGCCCCGCTGAGCCCTGCTCAGCCGGCACTGAATCCCTGTCCAGACCCGAAACTACCGGAACCCCCCAGACTTCTTCACAATTGCCGCGAGATGATCGTGGGAGGAAAAAAGCGCGCGTTCGGCGCCCTCGCACTAGCTTGTGCGATGTCGCCGTTCGCGACGGTCGCGCGCGCCGCCGCTGGCCCAGAGGCAGGCGGAGACCGCACCGAGGTCGTGCTCTTCTTCGTTGCGATCATCGCGGGTGCGTACGTCCTTGCGCACTGGGTCGTCGACCGATTGCAGGGACGCTTCCTGGTGATCAGTGGAGTCGAGTACCTCCTACTCGGCGCGCTCCTCGCAGCATTCGTGAATGCGTTTCGAGATATGACCAGCCTCTTTCCGATCATCGCGCTCGCGGCTGGATGGGTGGGGCTTCTGCGAGGAACCGATTTCGACATCGCGACACTCCGGCGCTCGCATCCAGCTACAGCGCGCGTCGTGTTGCTACATCACTTGATCCCCGGTGTCGTGGTCGCACTGGTGGCGTACCGTATGATCGCCGACACGATCACGGATAACTGGGCGGCTGCCGCTCCCGCCGCTGCCGTGTTGGGTTGCTGCGCGGCGGCCGACTCCGCCGAGCCCATAGAGCTCTTGGGTCGCCGCTACGAAATCGGCAATCGCATTGCGCCCTTGTTGCGGCAGGCGACCCGGCTCGGCGATATCCTGATCATTCTGGCGTTCGGAGTCGTGTTTTGCTTCTTTCGGGAGGAGTCGCCCGACGCTGCGGTCCAGCTCGGCCCGGCGGCTTGGATGTGGGTGATGGTCCTGTTGGGCGTCTTCCTCGGGCTGCTGTTCCAGCCGTTCGTAGGCGGCGACGAATCCGACAATGCACGCTTCTTGGCCTTGGTCGGCATCATCGCGTTCGCGTCTGGAGCGGCCTACTTTCTAGAGCTCTCGTCACTCACGCTCAATCTCATTCTCGGCATCATCTTGGTCAACTTCGCGCGCGGCGGCCATCTCGTGCACTCGACACTCGAGAGCACCCAACGCCCGATGTCGTTGGTGCTGCTCGTGTTCGCCGGTGCGCTTTGGGTACCCACACCGCTGGTGCCGACCCTCGTCGGCACGACTTTGTTCGTCTCGGTGCGGCTCTTGAGCAAGGCGTTTGGGAGCCTTCTCGCCGGGTGGGGCAAGAACATCCGTGGCGATCTCTTTCGAGGGTTGCTGGCGCAGGGCGACGTTACTGTCGCAATGGCGGTGTCGTATCGGCTGGTCTTCGACGGGCCGGCCGCCCAGATCGCGTACTCGGTCGTTCTGGGGTCAGTCGTCTTTCACGACGTCGTCGCGCCGCGGGTCCTGCGCGGGTTGCTCGTCGATGAGGGAGATGTGCAACGCGAGCTCAAAGCCAGCGTTCCAGCTGAGGCAGGTTAACCATGTACATTGTCGTCATAGGGCTAGGCGAGGTCGGAAGGCATCTTCTGGGCGTGCTCCACCAAGAAGGCCACGACGTTGTCGCGGTCGATTCCAGTCCGCGGGCGGTTGCCTACGCAGAGGAGCACTATGACGTCGCCTCGCTCGTCGGATACGGCGCGAGCCAAGAGGTTCTCGACGAAGCCGGTGTGGCGAAGGCCGATCTCGTCGTTGCGGTGACGAACAACGACGAGGTGAACTTGATCGCCGCCCTTGCCGCTAAGCGGTTGGGCGCCAAGTCGGTCGTCGCGCGTGCGCAGGGCAACGAGTGGGCGCGCTGGGCCGAAGGCATTCGCTACGGACTGCTCGGGGTCGACGTCGTGATCAACCCACGGATCCTGGTGGCTCAAGAGCTCGCCCGCATCGCTCGCTCCTACGGGGCCTCTGACGTCGTCGACTTGGCGCAGGACCGTGTCGAGCTGGTTCAAATCGAGCTGGGGGAGTCACGCTTGTTGAACAAGCCGCTCTCATCGCTCGAGCTTCCTGCGAGCACGTTGGTTGCCGCCGTCGTTCGCGACGGCGAGTTGTTCGTCCCGGGAGGCGCCGATGTGATGCTAAAAGGGGACCGCGTGTATCTGATCGGTCTGTCGGCTGGCGTTCTCGCGGCCGAGCGACTCTTCAGTCGTGAACGAGAAGCGCGTCGCATCTGCATCGTGGGTGGTGGGGTCATCGGCATTTCGCTTGCGCGTGACGTTCGAGACCAAAACGCGACGGTGTTGATCATCGAGCGCGATCTTGCCAGAGCGGAACAGATCGCCGCCGAACACCAAGGCATCCAGGTGGTTCATGGCGATGGGACGGACGGAACTCTGCTCGAAGAGGAGGAGGTCGGCACATACGACCTCTTCGCCGCGGTGACCGAGCAGGACGAGGTGAACTTGATGGCGTCGCTTCTCGCACAGCGTGTGGGGTGCAAACGCACGGCGGCGATCGTGCACCGGGCGGACTACACTTCGATTTATCGCCAACTGGGCATCGACATCGTGTTGTCACCGCGGACCGTCGCGTCGGACCACATACTGCGATTGTCGCGAGGCGGTGAAATTCATAGCCTGACGGTCCTGGAGGACGGGCAAGCGGAGGTGGTCGAGCTCACGGCGGGTACGAATTGCCGTGCCGTCGGTAAGCCGATTCACCGTATGAATCTCCCGAGAGGCTCGCTTCTGGCTGCGATCGTGCACGGGGATGAAGTGATCATCCCCGGAGGCAACGATGTGGTGCACGCCCAAGACCGAGTCATCCTGATGACGACGCGTGGCGCACGCTCTACCGTCGAGCGCCTCTTTCGGGCGAGGGGCGAGTGACCTCAAATCGCAGAGACTACCGTGGGGTCATTCGACCCGTGGGCGCGGTGGTCATGGGTCTCGGCGTGGCGATCGGGCTGTGTGCGTGGGTCGGTGGCTCGTGGGACCGACTGGACCCCGACCCCAGTAAACCGACCGGCGGTGTGTTCGAGTTATCGGTGTCCGCGCTAGTCGTGATCGCGTTCGGGGTTCTTCTGTATCGCTATGGCAAAGAGCATTCCCTCGTGCGTGTGACGCGCCGAGATGCGCTTCTCGCCGTGAGCTTGATATGGGTGGCCGCCGGCGTTTGCGGGGGTCTTCCATTCATGTTGGCCGCTCACATGTCGCCCACCGATGCGTTCTTCGAGGCCGTGAGTGGATTGACGACGACCGGCGCGACCGTCATCACCGACATCGAAACGCGACTCCCACGTCCATTGCTGCTTTGGCGCTCGCTCATCCAATGGCTTGGCGGAATGGGTATCGTCGTCTTGTTCGTTGCCGTGTTTCCGAGCCTCGGTGCAGGCGGAAAGCACATGTTCCGTGGCGAAGTTCCGGGAGCGACGGCCGAGGGACTGAAGCCTCGCATCGCCGAGACGTCGTTCGCGCTTTGGAAGCTCTACGCTGCGCTCACAGCTCTCGAGGTTCTGCTGCTGTCCCTGCTCGGCATGGACGTGTTCGATGCGATCTGTCATGCGTTCACGACGATGTCGACGGGGGGATTCTCGACGTTGGACAGCTCCGTGGGTGGCTTCCACAGTCCGGCGATCGAGTATGTAATCGCGTGCTTCATGCTCGTGGGAACGGTCAACTACGGTTTGTACTACGCAGCGTTGCGCGGTCGAAACGCGCGCGTGATTCTTCGGTCGGCAGAATTCCGCGCGTTCGTCGTTGCCGTGGTGATGGCCGTTACGTTGCTGACTCTGCTCAACATCGATCTACACGGCGACCCGTTGACCTCGTTTCGCAACTCGTTCTTTCTCGTTGCCACGACGATCTCGTCGACCGGCTACGGGACGCATGATTACGCCGCGTACAGCTCACCGGCACTGACGATCATGATTCTCTTGATGTTCGTCGGCGGATGTTCGGGGTCCACCGCCGGCGGGATCAAGGTCGAGCGAGCCGTATTGATGGGGAAGCAATCGATCGCACAAATCAAAAAGAGTTTTCGCCCGGCGATCGTGCAACTCGTTCGCATGGGGCGCTCCATCGTCAATAGCCAGGTGCTCGCCGACGTCACGTCATTTTTCGTAGTGTACATGGGGTGCATGGGGGTCGGAGTGTTGCTGATCACGCTCGTTGAGGGAGTTCCGTTCCCGACCTCATTTGGCGCGATGCTCACGTGTCTCTCCAACATGGGACCCGCGCCGTTTCATGAGTTGGCCGGAATGCCCGATAATTTCGCCGGATACAGTGCGGTTTCGAAGATGGTCTTCTGCGTCGCCATGCTGCTGGGGCGACTCGAGTTCTTCACGCTATTTGCACTTCTGATCCCTGAGTTCTGGAGGCGTTGATGAGCGGGCCTCAAACGAGAGAGAACCAGGCTCTACCGCAAACTGCGATCGTGTTTCTGCTCATCGGCGGGATGGTGCTCTTGCACCACTTCGCCCAGGGACCCGACCGCGGCTTTGATCCCACCGCGATGCTCGCCTTCGGCTTCGTGATCCTGGCGAGCTACACGATTGGCGGACTTCTCGAATACATTCAACTCCCGCACATCACCGGATATTTGATCGCGGGGCTCTTGTTCGGTCCGTCCGCAGCGGCTCTGCTTTCCGGTCTCGTACAACCGCCTCCACCGTTCGACAAAGGTGTGCTCAACGAAACGGTGATTTCGCAGCTGAGCCTCCTCGACACGCTCGCCGTTGCCCTCATCGCACTAACCGCAGGTGGCGAGCTCAAGCTGGATGCGCTGCGCAAGGGATTCAAGGCGATCCTCGGCGTAGCGGGTGTTCAACTCATCTTTGTGATCGGTCTGGTCACCGCCTTCGTGATATCGATCTCGGGCGTATTCGATGCGGTCGCGCTCCCCGAGCTCGCGGGGCTGTCGTTTGGCGCGGTCGCGGCCCTCGGGGTGATGGTCGCCTCGATCGCGTTTGCGACGTCGCCCGCCGCGACGATCGCGGTGATCAACGAAACCGGGGCCAAGGGCCCGATGAGCCGGACCGTGCTCTCCGCGGTGGTGCTCAAAGACGTGCTGGTCGTCTTGATCTTCGCCATCGCACAGGTGGTAGCGGCCGGCATGATGGGATTGCAGTCGACCGAAGGCGGTTTGGTCGCGTACCTGACCGAACACATCCTCTTTTCGATCGTTTTTGGGGCCGGGGTGGGTGCGCTCATGGCGGCCTACCTGCGCTTCTTCGGCCAGGAGCTGCTCCTGTTCATCGTTTCGATCGTCTTCGTCGCAGCCTACATCGCCCAGAGTTTTAGCTGGGACCTGGTGCTGATCTTTCTTGCCGCAGGCTTCGTGGTTTCGAACTTCTCGAAGCGGGGCACTCAACTCATCGAAACCGTGGAGCGGTTGTCCCTTCCGGTGTACGTCGTCTTCTTTACGCTCGCGGGCGCGAAGCTCCACCTGGAGCACCTGGTCGATGTCTTCGGCCTCGCGCTCGGGCTCATCGTGGTTCGGGGTTTTGCGATCTGGTTTGGCGTCCGTCTCGGTGCGCGCCTCGGCCGAGCCGACGAGGGCACCAAGTCGCACGGCTGGCTTGGCTTCATCTCTCAGGCCGGCGTTTCCATCTCGCTAGCGGCGATCCTTGCAGCCCGTTTTGGCGACGCCGGCAAGGCGCTCGAAACGGTCATCATCGGCGGTGTCGCCTTGAACGAGATCTTGGGACCCATCGCCTTCAAGTTGGGTCTCGGCTTCGCTGGAGAGATCAGTGGCGGCGACCGTACCTCGCAAGAACCGATGAGCCGGCTCTCGGTGAAGCCGCCGACCGTAAAGGAAGGGGGCGAGACGACCACGCTCAAGCCCTGGCCTGAGCACATCGGTCCAAAGGACCTGTGGGGCCCTCCGCTCAAGACCAAGAGTGCCGAGCTCAACGCTCGGACCCAAGAGCTTGGCGCTGACCTTCAGGCCCTGGTGCGAGAGGTGTCCACCGGGCCATTGCGCGAGTTCCGGACGGGTGCGGAGCGATACCTCCGAGATCTCAGGCGAGAATTCCTGCGACGGCACCGAAGGCTTTCCGTCCAAGCTCGCGCCGAAGACGGCAAAAAGCGCGAGACGCTGTCCACGATGCTTCGAACGGCGCAGTTCGAGCTCGCCGCGCACTGGCGAGGAATCGTTCTAGGTCGGTCGATCACCCTCACCAAGAACCCGTGGTCGCCGGACAAGCTCGTCCAAGGGCTCGAGAGCGTCGTCGAGTCGCTTCCGGAACGCATCGATGCGCCGTATGAAGACGAATCCTACGAGACCAAGTCCGGGGAGTCGCTCTTACAGGCGTTCGAGCGGGCTTGGCTCCGTATCGCACGCAGGACGAGTGAGGCTTTTGGGCAGGATCCGCCACTTCGTCACGTGTTGATGAAGGCACTGGCCCGCTTCCATTTGTCCGGGACAGCGCCCACAAACCTGGAGGGCTTGGCGGCGCTGTTCGTCGAAGCAGATCGCCACCTCGCAGCGCGTACGCGCAGTATTTTCGACGGTCTCGCCGCAGGTTACGACGATATCGCATCCACCGTCCTGGACCCCGAAGTCGATGTGGAAGAGCAGCTCGCATCGCTTCGCGCAGAGACCGAAGAGGAGTTGGCCCTCGCGCTCGATGAGGTGCGTCGCATTTCCCGTGACGGAACCAATCGCGCCGCCTCCGCGCTTGCGGACGGATTCAGAGCGATGAAGAGCGAGCTCCCCGAGTTCTGTACGCTCGACTTGCCGGCGAGCCGTCGGCGCAGCAGCAA
>CAJIBX010000279.1_pt1 | contig 11097 bp, 15 predicted proteins | sample 9199471 | NCBI WGS metagenome assembly CAJIBX01 (sample SAMEA7708317, study PRJEB35096) | sediment metagenome | biome: marine neritic benthic zone biome [ENVO:01000025]; feature: sediment [ENVO:00002007]; material: shallow marine sediment [ENVO:03000034] sea grass bed [ENVO_01000059] ...
ATCTGTACGCCTTCAAGAACGCGTGCTGGTATTCCTGGGCGGCGCAGAAACGCTCGCTCACCGCGCTGGCCGACTACCGCTTCGAACGCGTTTTTTCGGGGCACGGCTCTTGGAGTCCACGCCGAAGTGCCAAGGAGATGAAGGAACGCCTTCTCGCGCTGACCTCTCGAATGTGAACCGCGTCATTCGCCCGGCGATGGCGTTTCCGCTCCGCCTCCCTCTTGATTAGCGAACGGGAAGTAGTCCAGCACGTCGTACTCCCATACGTTGGTGGGGAAGATCACGACTAGCTCAGCGACTTGATCGTCCAGGTTTTGGAACGAGTGCGGCACCATCGGGGGGATGTTCACGATGTAGGGCCCTTGAAGGTCGAAGACCTTGTCTCCCAGGGCGTATCGAACTTTCTGATGGGAGGTGAGCACGTGGGCCTCTTCGCCTTTGTGCGTGTGCATCGGTGGAGCGCCGCCCGGCGCGGTGTAAGTGATCCCGATGGTGAGGTTCTTGTAGCCGTGGCGCTGGCCTTCCATCACGTGGACGTACTCGCCCGGGCCGGGATTGATCACCACGAGCTTGTCTTTCGCTAGCGCGAAGTCTTCAATTTCCTTCATGTCCGGACGTTCGAACTTCCCAGGAACCCGGCGAACTTCCAGAACGGCGTGCGGGTGGTGCTGGGCGTGCAACCTCTGACGGGCTCTATTGACGTCGACGATGACTTCCCCGTGTTCCACGCGCTGCCCGGGCTCGCCACTCTGATACGTAACGGTTGGTTCCGGCAGCCGGACTTCCGCCTTGTCCGCAGTAGACGGTTCCGACGTCTTCGCGCAAGCCGCTACGGCGGAGCACACAGCACCCGTTACTAGACTGATCATGAGTCTCCGAAGCATCTCGAACCTCCTGGCTAATCGCGACTTCTATCAAGATTTGGCGACGATGGCATCACCGAGTTGCCGCAAGGTGTCCCTAAGCGGGAGCCGAGTCATACTCCTTTGGCCATGGCTAGGAACCACCACTTCGAGATCTCTACCGAGCTCCCCGCTGAGCCGGGGGCAGTGTGGGCGCACTGTACATCGATGAACGGTGTCACTCGCGAGCTGCGCCCGTGGCTGCGAATGACGTTTCCGCCGGAGGCCGCGACGTTGACGCCGGAGAGCGTACCGCTTGGGAAGCGGATATTTCGCAGTTGGATTCTGTTGTTTGGGGTTGTTCCCGTGGACTGGGACGACATCGTATTCGTCGAGCTCGAGCCCGGGCATCGCTTCCTCGAGCGGTCGTCGATGGCAACTCAAAGGCTGTGGCAGCACGAGCGCATTGTCGAGAGTGCGCCGGGCGGAGCGCGAATCACGGATCGCCTCGATTGGGAGGGCCGATTCCCCGGCGCCGCCCTCATCTACGATGTGATCGTGCCGCGCCTCTTCGCGTGGCGGCATCGTCAACTCAAGCGTCTATTCGGTTCGTGATAGGCTTTCGGCATGAGTCTAGACATCCCCATGTCCCTCATCTTCTGCGGCGCCGCGTTCGTGGTGTCCGTGGCTCTCAATGCGTGGCGAGGTCATCGGCGACTCACGCCTCGAGTGATGTTCTGGCTCGTGGCCGGGGTTGGCATGATCGCGGCGGGCGCCTACATGCGGTACGGCGGAGGCTGAGGTGCAGCAAGCTCGATCTGCGAAGTACATCGACCTGTTGTTCTTCGTCGGGTTCGCGCTGCTGGCATGTCATGAGTTGGACGCCGTGGCGCAGGCCGAATGGCGCCTACTTCCAATCTTGAACCGGCTCACCGACGACACGGCGTATCAGGCGTTCGTTCTCTTGCATATTCCGCTCTTTGCGCTTCTCATGTGGTGGACCGGCAGCACGTCGCGCCGCGTTCGGTACCGAGCGCAGCTTGCCGTCGACGCCTTCCTGGTCATTCATGTGGGCTTGCACATGCTCTTCCGTGAGCACCAGCAGTACACGTTTCACTCTACGCTTTCCGAGCTCTGCATCTTCGGCGCAGGTGTGGTCGGGCTGATGCACGCGTTCCTGCTGATGAAAAAGGGAGTTTGAAGTCGCCACCGGCCGCCCGCTAGAAGCCCGTGAGCAAGGCTTCGCGGGCGGTGTAGATCCAGTGGGTGGCGAGGCCGCCGGCCCGAGATTGCGCAACGGCTGCGGTGCGCGGGTCGCTGAGCGCTAGAAGATACGCGTTGCGATTGGGGAACTCGGTTACCACCATCTCGTCGAAGGCGGGATCTGCTGCGCCAATGGCGAAGATGTCATACGAGCCCCTCCAAATGAAGCGTGCGCCTTGGTCCTCTAGCACGGGGGCAATGCCTGCTTCGTACTCGCTGTACTTGCTCCGGTTGCCGTTCTTGAAGCGAAGCAGCTCGACGATGAAGACGGGTTCATCCGGCGGACCGTCCAACACCCTCCCGATCTGCTCCTCCGACAAGCCCGTCGTTTCGACGAGACTGTCTACGTCGGGAAGCTCCATTGATGGGACTGCGCTCGTGGGCGCGTTCGGGTCGCCTTCGTTCAGTGTCGTCGACGCCACCAGCCACTGACCTCTGAGGCCCGCCGAACGGGCTTCCGGATTGTCACCGGGCTCGGCGGCGAACCCTACAAATGCCGTTGGGCTGGCATATTCCAAGAGCCCAATCGATTGAAACACGGGATCGCTTTCACCGACGACTTGCGCGTCGACACTACCGCCCCAAATCAACCGGGATCCGATCGCCATCTGCGCCTCTCGTAAACCGTCGATGTAGATCTGGTACGCCTCGCGGCCGGTCAAATCGTCAAACCCCTCGCCGGTCGCCATGTCCTTGAAGACCAGCATATTCACCATCACGAACCGCTCGTCGGAGCGATCGAGCAGCTCGGAGAACGTGGACAAGTCGTCTGGCAACACCGCGATTTCATAAGTATCGAGTGCGGCGTCTTCGAACCCTGAGACGCCCACAGTGCCACTCCCGCAGGCCGTAGCGAAAGACAGCGCTCCCGCGATCGAGAAGAACAAGCTGGTAGTCGAGCGCGCGGTACGGTTCATCGCGTCGTTAGGCCAGATCGAGGACTAGTTTGCCTTTGAAGCGGCGAAGCCAGGGACTCGTGCGGGATCTTTGATGAGCTCGAGTTTGGGCGGTGAGTGTGCTTCACGCAGGAGCTTCTGACGCAGGGCGATCTTGGCTTCAGACCACATCAGCTTGGTCGAGTACGCCATGGTCTTGCGAAGATCGGTGAGGTCTTGCGTGCTGAAGATCGTGTCTCCGAGGGCGAACGGAAAGAGCGAGAGCACATTGCCGCGGCCGTACTCGAGAAGCCAGCACTCCTTGCTGAGGTGGCTACCATTGGTGGTGCCCCGCGGCAGATAAGACATGTCGCCCGGAGCTAGCGTGGTCGCGCTGAACTGGTCAGGCTTGAATGTCTGGAGCTCGCCGTGAACGACGATGTCCCAGAGGTCGGCGCGGTGACGCCCGCTGTGTCCTTCCGTGCCGACGGCTGTTCCGCAGAAGAGCAGGTACTCTTTGGGGGAGGTGTGAAGCACGCTCATCGAGCACATGATCCCGCCGGCGTTGCTCCAGATCCACTCACCTCCTGGGTGGATGCGGTCACCGTAGACATCGCGCATCGTCTCGGCGATGCGATCGAACCTCCCCGCAAGTGGTTTGTCGAGGTGCATCTTGACGATGCGTTGTAGGTCATCGGGCTCGAAGACGTAGTTGCTCATGGGTCGCGAGCTTAGCTCTTTGCGGCACGAACAGCTAGTCACCCGTCATGATGAAGAGCGGCAGGTTTGCAAAGGCCTTGTACTTCGGCCTGAGGCGCTCGGTGTTGTAGTACTTCTCGACATCGACGATCTTCTTGCTTCGGGTGACGGTATCGATGGGGACACTGTCATAGCGACCGCTGTGGACTGAGATCAACCGGCCACGTTTGCCGGCATCGATCAGATCGAGTGCCAAGTTGCCGAACGCCATGGGAACGATCGAATCGAGGGCGTCGGGATCGCCGCAACGAACCAGGTAGCCGAGTCGTTGACTCACAACATTGATTCGGCGGCCTTGATTGAATCGAGGCGACAGTTCTTTGAGCGCATTTGCGACGCGGTCCCCGACCCCTCCGAGCTTGCGATGGCCGAACTGGTCGGCTTCGGCCGATTCGAACGACATCGCTTCGTCGCCGCCTATCTGGGCTCCCTCCGAAACCAGAACAACCGAGTAGTTGCTGGGGTTACGGTCGCGGTCGTGGATCAAGAGCTCGCAGAGCTGCTCCATATCGAATCGATACTCCGGAATGACGCATCGGTTGGCTGCGCCGGCCATCGTCGGCAATAGCGCGGTGAACCCCGCATAACGGCCAAACACCTCGATGACCAGGAATCGCTCATGTGACCCCGAGGTGGTACGCAGCTTGTGCGTCAGCTCGATTGTGCGCGTCACGCAAGTGCTGAAGCCGATGCAGTAGTCCGTTCCGGGGACGTCATTGTCCATCGTCTTGGGGATGGCGACGACGGGAACACCCTTTTCGTGAAGATGGACGCCGTAGCTCAGGGTGTCGTCGCCTCCGATGGGGATCAGATAATCGACACCGAGGAAATCGAGATTCGCGATCACATGTTCGGTCACATCGTTGATGTCGTCCCGATACTTCTCCTGCAGGTGGCGAGGCACCATGATCTTTGGCAAGTGGCTCGGTCGCGTTCTCGATGTGTGCAAGAACGTTCCTCCCGTGCGTCCCGCCCGGTTCACGACCTCTTCGGTCAGTACCCGTACGTTGGCGCTGTTGTCGGCGTCCTTGTCGGGGACGACGTCCACTAGACCTCCCCAACCCCGTCGAATGCCAAGGACACGGTGACCTTCCCGCAGCGCGCGAATCGTGATGGCTCGGATCGCGGGATTGAGGCCGGGAACGTCACCTCCGCCCGTCAAAATGCCGATTGTGGATTTCATCGCGCAAGTCTGTGGGCTCGTGCCCGCATGGGCAACTTGACGGTGACGTGAGCGCCCGATTCGGGGGTCGAAAGCGCGGCCGTTTTAGGAAACCGGGGTGAGCACCACGACGGGGAGCTCTCGCTCGGTTCGGGTTTGGTACTTGGACCACATCGGGTTGACCCCCTTCCCGACCTCCCAAAGGCGTTCCCGTTCGGGACCCGTGGCGAGGGAAGCTTTGACCTGGAATTTTTCCCGTCCGTCACGAACCTCGCCCAGCGGATTCACTTGGAGGTTCTTCCACCACTGAGGGTCGCGCTTTGCAGCGCCGTCGGAGCCGACCACCACGTAGCTCTCGCCGTCCTTGAAATACACGAGCGGAGTGGTGCGGGTCTCCCCGGATTTGCGGCCCGTGACGGACAGCAGCAACATGGGCACACCGCCGCCCTGCGCACCGATCCGACCGTCGCTCCATTCGTAGAGGAGCGCGTGGGTTTTGAACATGGCCTTGAGCGCACGCGCGCGCAGACGCCGGTAACTGGAAGCCACTACGGGATCCTTACCTCAATCGCGCCGCATCGAACAGGAGCTTCTTCGAGGCCAGGTCGTTCGTAGCGCGCTCCAATCCAGATCTGGTAGGTTCCGCGCGGAAGGACCGAATGGTGCCCACGACGCACGCCAGACTAGCCGCCTCCCTCTTCTCTGCTTTGCTCGCTACGGCTGGCTGCTACGACCACAGTTGGACCCAGGCCGTTCAAGCCAAGAAGCGCGCGGCCGAGGCAGCCAAAGGCGCGGAGGTGACGGCGGGCGGTTCGCAGCGTGCCACGCGCTTCGTCGGGCGCGTTCGCGTCTATGCTAGCGCGGAATACAAGGCGCGCAGCAAAGGTTGGCGGCAGCGCTTCCTCGACCAGGTTGATTCTGCCGCAGCCGTGCTGGGGCCCGGTTTCGGAGTTCGTCTGGAGGTCGTGGACGAACGCGAATGGAATCCCTCGTGCGATCCATCGGATCTCGACTCGTGTTTGCTGGAGTTGATTGCGCACGACCCCGCTGACGACGTGGATTGGGTAGTTGCGTTGGTAGGAGCGCAGCCCCGGTTCACGCTCCGTTTCGACGAGCTGGGTCTGGCACAAGTGCCTGGGCGGCACTTCCTATTGCGCGACCTCTATGAGCGCGGAGAGCGCGAGGCGATCGCCGAAGCGTTCGCCGACATGAGCAAGGCCAAGCGCAAGGAGATCTACGAGCAGCGCCAAAAGCACAAGCGCCTCGTCATTTTCCTGCATGAGTGGGGACACACGATGGGGGCCCTCCACACAAATCGCGACTACACGATCCTGCACCCGACCTACAGCGACGAGATGGCTGAGTTCTCCGACGAAAACATGCGACTCATCCAGGCTTCGCTCGAAGACCGTTTCCCCTTCGATCCCGCGTACTCGCAGTTGGCTGAGTACGTCGCTGAGCACGACAGCGACGAGTGGCTTTCGGGTGAACGCGACGCTCTGCTAGCTGTCTTGCAGTCGACGCCCGCTCAAGCTGCGACCGAGCATGCGTTTCTGGTTACGGGCGACCCGGACGAGTTGCTCGAAGGGGTCTCGGCCGAGGACCGCGCCGACTATGAGAAGGCAACAGAGCAGCTGTTGGCTTACGACTCGTACGCAGCGTGGAAGACGCTGAGGCCGTTGCTCGCGGACTATCCAAACTGCTACGCGATTCAATACTTCGGGTGCGGTCTTGCCATGGAGATCGGCGAGCGAAAAGCGGCGAACAAAGCCTGCAACCGTTCCATTTCACTTGCGGGCTCCGCCCAGCAGTGACGCTACGACGTCAGCGGGGGCGGTGCTCGGTACCTTGGCCGCGAGTGATATGCAGGACCAGTGCGGGTGTCACGACGTCCGCGGTGTGCCACAAACCTTGCGGCACGAGCACGGCCTCGCCGGCGTTCAGCTCCGTGCGTGACTCGGCCCCATCGCTCTCCACCACGAGCTGGACTTGCCCGCTTATGACAAGAACGACCTCATCCCCCGCTGGATGCCGCTCCCAGCTCGTCCAGCTCGCCTTGTAGGGAAAGAGGCTCACCATGCGTCCCTGCTGAAGGTCCCGCCGCTCGCTCAGTTCCTGCCAAAACGACGGACCGACCTCGATGGTTTTGACTTCGGAGCCATCCAAGAGCTGCAGATACGTCTCGCGCAAATCGATTGTGGTCATCGCTCGTCTCCTATTGATACGTGCCGGGGCCCCGAAACCGGGGCTGCGCAGGCTCCTCCGGTTCCGGCTCTTCCGGCACGATTTCTTCCACCTCGGCTTTGACCGGGCATCGGTATGCGGTCCCCGACACCACGAAGGAACGGGTCACCCCCTCATCCGAGCCGACCTCGGGTTCCCCGAGCAAGATATGCGTCGCGCCCAGCTTGGCCGCTTTGTTTCGAGCGTCCCTCCTCGCGTGATCCTGAAGCTTTTTGTGGGAGAAGTAGGGATCATTGATCGTGCCTCCCCCTTGGCCGACCACTGTGCCGACCTCTTCGCATGCCCCGGGAACCACGCTGATGGGTGTCACCGAACGGCCCGCATCCGTGAGGGAGCTCTTGCATGCTGACACGGCTACCCCGACGGCAACCAAGAGAAGCGGACCGTAGATATGGCGCATATGCGTTACGAACCTAGCATGAAGCCATTGCTCGGCGAACGGTCGGCGGGGTAGGCTGCGAGACCCGATGCGTGCGCTCCGCTGGTTCGTGTATGGAGTCATCGTAGTGGTGACTCTCTTTGGTGCCTTCCTCTGGTGGGCGACGCCGAAGACCGCGCCCGAGAGCCTCATCTTCGTCGGCGGTGATATCGTCACCATGGCGGACCCACCGATCGTAGAGGCGATGTGGGTGACCGATGGTCGCGTCGGTGCACTGGGTGCTGAGAAAGATGTCCGCACGGCGGCTGGTACCAAGGCGAAGACGATCGATCTGCAAGGCGCTACCTTGATGCCGGGCTTGATCGAGCCACACACACATCCCATCGCGACCGCGATGCTCGGCGGGGCCATTGATGTCAGCGGCTTCACCCACGATTCGAGGGCGAGCGTAATGCGGACGCTGCGAGAGGGCGCTGCGGGGTTCACGCCGACGCCCTGGATCGTCGCGTTTGGGTGGGACCCGGTGATCATCGCGGATCTCGACCCGCCAACTCTTGCGGAGCTCGACGACATCTCGCCCGAAAAACCTCTTCTTGTCTTGGAGCAAATGGCGCACGAAGCGTACGTAAACAGCGCGGCGCTTCGGGTGGCCGGTATCGACAAGCACACTCCCGATCCAGAGGGGGGTGCGTTCGTAAAAGACGCCGAGGGCGAGCTTACGGGCGCCATCCATGAGGTCAACGCCATCGAGCAGCTTTTGAACGCGATGCCTCCGCTTCCATCAGCGGTCGCCCGGTTGCTGCTTCGATTGCAATACGCCGCGTTTGCGCGCGCGGGGTACACCACCATCGGGGTGTTGGGGCCGGTGGGTCGTGCCGACGATCCCATCGGCATGATGCGTGCACTTGCGAATGACCGGTACATTCCGGTTCGGACCGTCGTGTATGGTTTGCCCAGCCAGCTCAGCTCAGGGCCCGCGCCGGAGACTCGCACCGACGCGCGTTTCATTTTACGAGGGGTGAAGTTCTGGATGGACGGCTCGCCCTATACCGGCGGAGCGGCATTCGAGGATCCCTACGAGGACAGTCCATTGGTGCGCGAGCGGTTGCACCTGCCACCGGGGTCCCGTGGTGCGCTAAACCATGATGCGGAAGCTTTCAACGAAGCCTTTGCCCGCTTTCACCGTGATGGTTATCAGGTGGCGGTTCACACTCAGGGCGAGCGCGCGGTTCGTCGCGTCCTCGATGCGGGAGAGGCCGCACTGCGGAACTACCCGCGACCGGACCACCGGCATCGACTCGAGCACAACGCGCTGATCTCGGCCGAACAGATCCGCCGCGCAAGGTCACTCGGTTTCGAGCTCAGCTTCTTCATCGACCACATCTATTACTATGGGCACCGGTTGCCGGACCTCGTCGGCGAGCGGGTAGAACGATACATGCCGGTGGGAACCGCCTTTCGTGAAGGGCATCGTGCGACGATCCACACAGACAACCCAACGACCCCCGTCGGACCGTTTCGGGCGATGCGCACTGCCGTGCTTCGCATTCCACGAAATGGGGGCGAGCCGATGGCCCCAAGCGAACGTCTCACGGTCGAGCAAGCGCTCCGTGCGATGACCGTGCATGCCGCTAGACAGCTCGGGGTGGAAACGCACCGCGGGTCGTTGGAAGTGAACAAGGCGGCCGATCTCGTCGTGCTCTCGCGCAATCCGTTCGACACACCGCCTGAAGAGCTCGGCCGAATCCAGGTGTTGGGGACATGGATCGACGGGCAACCGGTCGACACCCGGGTGATGTCGCGCCCCAATCTCGGTCTTGCGGGCCCTGCGATACGTGCATTGGCGCTGCGATAGCGGCGGGTCACAGGTTGGTTTGGGGGGTGCGAGTTTCAACCGCTAGAGTTGTGTCGTGCGCATCCTTATCACTAGCGTCTGTCTGGTTGTCTTCGTGGGTATTGCCGGATGCAAGAGCGTTCCGGCGTCCAGTCGGCCTACCGCGGCCGCAGCGAGCGCAAGCCTGCTTTCCTACGACGAGGCGATGCAGCTGCCGGTCGAGATCGGCGATGCGACGCAATATGGCGGCGAGTCCCAGCTCAGTGGCCAACAGGTCGCAGACGAGATGAACACGCATCTCGATCAGATGTACAACGAGTGTATCGAACGAGAGCTGAGGCGCGGGAGTGGCCTCGGGACCGTCTCCATCGATCTGGTGATCTGCGGCTACGACGGCTCTGTGCGCGGTGCCACCATCGACAAGGGCTCCCGGCGTTTCCAACGGTGCATGGAAGGTCTCCTCGAGGAGATTCACTTCCCGACGTTTAGCGGCGTGCGCATGGGCGCCCGGTACCAGTTCCACATCGATTGAGGGCAGGATGCCCGACCGGGACTAGATACAGAGGCCGGTGGCTCGGCGGAAGTCGCAGCGCCTTGCGCACGGCCTCATCGTCGAATGCGCCAATGGGCACGGACGCCAACCCGAGCGCAGCGGCCTGCAAGAGCAGGTTCTGTGTGGCATGCCCCGCCTCGAGAGCGACGTATCGCGGCGTGCGGGCTTGGCCATACTTCTTCGCGGTCCGGCTGTAGACACCCACGACGATGAAAACGGATGGCGCTTCCCGAATCGCCGCCTGCCGGAACCCCCCTTCATAAAGGGCGGTCCGGACATCGCTAGCGGTGACGCGGTGCGCTCGGTGATTTCCAGCGTCGTATCGAAGGATTCCGTCTGCAGTGCTCAAGTAGAGCTCGAGCGGGTAGAGGGCTCCGGCTGAAGGTGCTGTTCGCAACCTGAGCTCCTTTTCGGTCACGCCCTGAGTCGCCCAGAAGAGCTGGCTCTGTTCAGCGCGGGTCAGCGGGGTGTCCTTGAAGCTCCGAACGGAACGGCGCCTTGCGAGTACTTCTTCAAAGGACAGACGACCCTTCTCTCGCGGCGGGAGCAGCTCGATGATCGTCGACGACTGACCTGTGTCGTCCGCTCGTCCTGATGTGCAGCCAGCGACGAGAAGACCGATCAGTAGGGTGACGACCCGGCCCTTGGGAGGAAGAGATAGCCTGAGCATGAGTTCACCCATCGGTTTAGCGCCGCTGCTTTTGACGCTGCTCACGTCGCTCGTGTGCTTCGTGTGAAAGCCGCCGGTCCTCGTCGCTTTCCAAGAGCAGGGGCGGGACCGGAGCCGGTTTGCCGTCGTCCCCGAGGTTGACGAAGGTTGCGCGCGCGTCTGCACACACCGCTCGCTCGCCCGTGTATCGGTCTTCCCGCTCGACACGTACGCCGATCTCCATCGAGCTGCGGAAGGCCGCGTTGAGTCGAGCCGTAAGCCGTACGACATCGCCGACTCGAATTGGTGCGCGAAACTCTAGGGCTTCCACGCGCGCCGTGACCGCAACGCGGCCGCAGTGGCGCTTGGCAGCGATCGAAGCGCCAATGTCGATCCAGCTCATGATCGTTCCTCCGAAGGCCGTGCCGATCGCGTTGGTATGTTGGGGAAGAACGAGCTCGGTCATTTCAGTGAACGATGCAGAGGGTGACTTCGCTTCCATGCCGCGAGCATACCTCATACGCGTCGAAGCAGAAG